>QWCH01002968.1_pt1 | contig 19229 bp, 20 predicted proteins | sample 1972671 | NCBI WGS metagenome assembly QWCH01 (sample SAMN09866713, study PRJNA288562) | Human gut metagenome isolate term3_stool, whole genome shotgun sequencing... | isolation source: gut | host: Homo sapiens | place: USA: California | reverse complement strand
GGGCTTGGTGTTGCCGTTTTATTCTTGGAATATACCTTTGTGTTCAGAGAAAGAAAGGATTAATTAAGATTATTCCATTGAAAAATAAGATATTAGATTGTTTACTGTTATTGCGTAATTCTCGCCATCTATGGAATAAAAGCCTAACTTCTTGGCAAATGCTCCGCTTTTGTCGTTGGCACACTCTATGCCGATATGATTGAAACCGTATTTTCGGGCTACTTTTGTCAGAAATCTAAGAAAGTGTGTTCCGTGTCCTGTCCGTTCTTTACTGAAACTCAATCGAGCTATAATCAAGCAATCAGGTGGAAGTCGGCTTTCAACTCTCCTAATACGCAAATACAAATCTACTCGGCTATTCCTCCGGGTGCTAATAATATTATCCATTGTTAGCCGTACCAGTGATTTACGATATTTGAAACACTCCATCAGGTAGCGGTCTATATCGGTTCTTAGTTCCTCATATTCAATCATCGTCTAATCCCTTTCTTCTTTTTCTTCTTGCGTTTCTGTGCCTGTAAATCTTCTGCTTGTGTAGCGTTGCAGTTATTACCATCTCCCAATGAGAAAATAGACAAAAGAGAATCACCGCCACTATTATTTTGCTGATTGAAAGTGTGTTTCTCATTCTGCTTGCTATCAAGATTGCAAGAAATCATATTTTCTTTTTCACTGGATTGGAATATCTCTTTTTTCTTTTCGCCAGTAAAATTTTGCTCCTGTAATTCAATCTGTTCGGAGATAGAACCGTTCTTCATAGTATTGGCATACTCAAACGATTCAGATAATTGGCGGTCGTAACCGAATAACTTATCAAAGCCTTGTTCCGCTTGTTGGAATAAGTTCACACGGTCAAAACCACCTGTTACCGTCCCTTTCTTGGTGTTCTTGTGGTTGGTAAGTGGTGATAATTTCTTTTTATTGGTTTGGTCTTTCCGGCTGATAATCAAATGGCAGTGCATATTCAGTTCGTTGTCGGAACGGCTACGGTCGAAATGTATCTTACCGTAAAACTTTATATCCGCTTCGGATAGTCCTTTGTTGAAATTCTTGGCATATTCAGGAATAAATACTTCCCGAATATACCGCTTCATTGCTTCGGCTTTCTCCTGTTCGGTATTCCCCATTGCCCGAAGTTCGCTTTCCGATGGGCTGACATGGATAGCGAAAAACTTAGCATCTGTTTTCAGCAATTGCCCGATATTGGTATCTATATCCTTAATAACTTGCGATTTGTAGATATTATCATCCGTCAGGTTGAAAAAGCCATCAGTATAGATTCCTTTCTCCATCCGTTCCATATCTTCATGCTCCATGTACGACGCTAATTGCCTACTACTACCTGCATTGTTATATGTTCCTCCCGATGGTGGGGCAAAATCTATGTGCATGGCTCTATGTGTTTATCAGGTTCGTAATTTCAGCCTTTAGGCTCTCTTTTCGTTTACTATCCATCACACCACAGGCAGAGAGTTCGGAATAGAGTTGTATTAATTGAAGTAGCTTCTTATAATCCCGTTGGTGAATTTGATACAGGGCGTTAAGTTGCTTGCCCTGCTGGTTGATTACATCGGCGTGCTTTCCAAACTGCTCACTTACTTTTTGTAGTACGGCTGTTTGCTTTCCCTGATTAGATTCCAGTTGGGAAAGAATAAGCGTTTCCAAAGACTTGCCAATTGTATCAAACCGAACTGAAATAGAATTGGCGGTTCGTATCATTGGATTCAGTTGTTCTTCCTCGTAGTGACGGATAAAGCGGATTATATCATCTTGCCGTTTGTTTATCTTCGCCAATTCCGATTTTACGGATTCCGGTGCTTCCGATGGGTTGATACACGCTTTATCAATATAGACAAATGCCAACCTGACTATTTCACCTTTTTTCAGCGAATAGCGTTTGCAGAGCTTATCTATCAACTTTCCCGTCTGTCGGTCTATCCCGATGGTGGTAAGGGTGGATATATTACTGGTCTTATCCATGATTATAACTTTTTTATAAAGAAAGTGAGATTTATTCAGTTGATTATAAGCAAAATACATTTTCGGCTTATAATCACTGTTATAAACGGTTACGAATGTAACCTCTTAAAGCCGAAGGCTTTGCCCCGCAGGGCAAGAGGGAAGAACAGGACTTGTCCAGTTCCCTCTTGCTTCATTCAGCGAAATGAGCCGAGCCACAGGGCGAGGTAATTTCTGCTAAATGGGGAGCGGTGGCACTTCATCAGACGAGTAGATTACCCGTCCTGATTTGCTTCGGATTGCGTATTCAGTTGGTTTTCCTGTTCAAACCGTTTGTAGCTCTGATAGTCGGCATATTCTTTAACAAATGCCCGGATGTCAGCAGCACGGTAGTAGGTTTTGTGTCCAATCATAAAGTAGGGAAGTTTGCCACTTGTGCGATACCGTTGCAGGGTTCGGGAAGATACTTTCAGCAGAAACGCTAAATCTTGATTGTCTAATAGTCGGTCGTTTTCGTCCAACACTTTATCGGTATTGATAAGCGATTTCAGGTCTTGCCCCACTTCGGTGAGTTTTTTCGATAGTCGTTCCATCCACTTGTCGAAGTTTTCGTTGTCTATATACATTTTGCTTCATTTTTTTAGTTTAACATTATTGTTTTCAACCGATTGATGAAGCAAAGTTCGGCAAATGGGTGCAAATAAGTTAGGGGAATACCAGTGGTACTCCCCCATAAATAGCTGCTATATCGTTGATAAACAGAATGGAATATTTTTGTATTTCTTATGGCTGATAATAGCCCTCGTCCTTGCTCTTTTGGATAATGGCAGCTTTCAGTCTGTCTAAGAACTCAGTTATTTTTGTTGGTTTCCGTTTGATTACTGATATTTCTTTTTTGTAGATGTCCCCTAAATTCACATTAAACACTTTTTCAAAAACTCGTGCCACATCGCTAAGGAATATCTCTTTGTGGTCTACACGAACAATACCATCCGCTATATAGAAGATACCGCAAACAAGTTCCATCATATCTACCAATTTTATTACATCATTATTAAGATAAAACGGAGATTTCCAGTCTGATTCTATATTGATAAAGAATTTTGGGTACTCCATTTGACGATATATTAGCTCTTGTTCCATATTGATTAACGACAACAGTTTATCTAAGAACACTAATTTGAGTTTGCTATTCTCTGTAGGACACGTTTCTTCTAATGCTTTGAGAGTGCCAAAATCGATATAACTCAAATTGAGTTCTCTAATACGTATTTTATTATCTGTCCCATTGTTCAGATACTCAAAAAGTTCTTCTACAAATTCTAAATAAGCAGAAGTCATATCTTCAACCACTGATTTATCAACTTGAGAAGGATGCTTCAGAAGTTGGTATATTCGTTTATTGCTTAATTCCCAGTCTGGCATTACTTATAGGTTCTAAAATAAAAAAATCCTCTTGCAAAATTAGCTCAAAAAACAAGATGGATACAGATATAAAGTTTGTATCTTTGTAGGATACAGAATGAATATGAAAAAAGAAATTCTATATCAAGAGATAGCAAAAACAATTGCATCGCAAATTAAAAAAGGTGTATGGAAAGTTGGTGAAAAATTACCGTCCTTACGCACCATCAGCAATGAAAACGGAGTGAGTTTAAACACTGCGATTCAAGCGTACTATGAATTAGAAAAGGACGGATTTATCATTTCACGTCCTAAGTCAGGATATATTGTTAGCTATAAACCTATGCGTGTAATCGCTCCGGCAACTACGCAACCATCTGTTCAGTTTGAAGGCAAGGAAGTGGTCGATTTGATTGCAGAGGTATATAGTTCTTTAGAAATAGGGGACAAATCTATAACTCGTTTTTCGTTGGGAATGCCCGAAGATGTTTTATTGCCTATTGCAAAACTCAATAAAGAGCTTGTCAAGGCTATGCGGTCACTTCCGGGAAATGGGACACGATATGATGAAACACAAGGAAATGTTCGTCTAAGAAAAGATATAGCCCGTTTCACATATTGTTGGAATGGAAATTTGACAGAAGATGATATTGTAACTACTGCCGGAGTAACTAATGCGTTGGCTTTAGCTCTATCCGTAACCACCAAGAGGGGAGATACGATTGCCGTTGAAAGCCCCGTATATTTCGGAATATTACAATTAGCAAACAGCTTGGGACTTCGAGTGTTGGAATTGCCTACAAACCCTATTACGGGTGTTGAACCCGATGCTTTAAGAAAAGTATTGCCACAAATAAACGTATGCTTACTTATCAGTAATTTCAGTAACCCGATGGGAGGCTGTATGCCCGATGAGCATAAAAAAGCAGTTGTAGATATGCTGGCAGAGTATAATATTCCTCTGATTGAGGATGACTTATATGGTGATGTGTTTTTTGGAAATTCACGTCCCAAACCATGTAAAGCGTTCGACAAAAATGGTCTTGTATTATGGTGTGGCTCTGTTTCCAAAACATTAGCACCCGGTTATCGGGTGGGCTGGATTGCTCCGGGTAAATTCAAAGATGCTGTCATTCGTCAGAAAAATATTCACCTCATATCTACCCCTGTCCTTAATCAAGAGGCTATTGCAAACTTTATGGAGAATGATAGATACGAGAACCATTTACGCAAACTACGCCATGAGCTACATTCCAATAGCCTCCATTTTATACAAGCTATCACAAACTATTTTCCCGATGAAACCAAGTTTATAACCCCACAAGGGGGATTTATGCTTTGGGTGGAATTAGATAAAAGGATAAACACCACAGAGCTATATTACACCGCTTTGCGACAAAAAATTAGTATTGCTCCCGGTCGTATGTTCACTTTGCAAGACCAGTATAAAAACTGTATGCGATTGAGCTACGGGCAGCGATGGACTCCTTTTATGGAAGAACGATTAATGCTATTAGGAAAGATTATCAAAGAATTACTCTGATTGGCTGATATATTCCTGTAATACTTCTCCAAGAATTTTAAGTCCCTTTTCTATTTTATCTTCCGGCATATTGGAATAGTTTATTCGGAATGTATTTTCTTTATTGTTATTTGGATAGAAAGAACCTCCCGGAACAAATGCTATCTTTTTATTAAGGCATTTATCTAAAATATCACGTGCTGAAACTCCTTCGGGAAGTTCTATCCACGTAAATAATCCACCTTCCGGGTGGGTGAATTTTACACCATCTGGGAAATATCGCTCTATACATTTAATGGCTATATCTCTACGCTTTCTGTACACTTCGATTATTTTTTCGATATGATTATCAATGTTATATCGTTTCAAATACTCGGCAATAGTCATTTGTGCTATGGTGTTGCATTGTAAATCTGTCCCCTGCTTAACTAATACATATTTACGGATAATCTCTTTATCTCCTGCAATCCAGCCAATCCGAAAGCCGGGACAGAAAATTTTAGAAAAACTACCTGTACATAAAATATTGCCCATACAGTCAAACGATTTTATGGATGGTAATGATTCTCCCTCAAATCTCAATTCTCCATACGGGTTATCCTCTACCACTGCAACATTATATTGAGCAGACAATTCAGCCAGTTTTTTACGTCTTTCCATGCTCCATGTTTTTCCGGTAGGATTTTGGAAGGTGGGTATTACGTATATTAGCTTTATGTTATCGGTACTGCTCAAAACATCTTTAAGAACCTGCATATCCATACCGTGTTCATCAGTAGGAATTTCGATAAAGCTACATCCGTATGCTTTGAATGCACTGATTGCAGCCAAATATGTGGGACTTTCGCACAAAACAACATCTCTTTCGTCTAAAAACACTTTTCCGGATAAGTCTAACCCCTGTTGTGAGCCATGAGTTATCAGAATATTATCTTTATCGAATGATGTTGCCAAACGTTCGTTCATTCGTTTGGCAATCCATTCTCTTAAAGGTGCATACCCTTCGGTTGTGGTATATTGGAGTGCTTTTGTACCTGCTTCTTTCAAAACAATCTGATTTATCTCATTAATTTCATCTATTGGAAATAGTTCGGGAGCAGGTAAGCCCCCTGCAAATGAAATTACATCTTCCTGTTCTGTAACTTTAAGTATTTCTCTTATTTCGGATGCCTTTATATAGGACATCCTTTTTGCAAACTTCAACTTTGTCATTACTATAATACTAAACGATTAAACTACCGCAAAGTAAGGCAAAATAGAGAAGCGAAAACAGATATAATTTTATTTATATCAATAGATACAGATTGTTGGAAAAATATTCTTATCTTTGTGGTAGAGTTATTTGAAACGATGGAAAAATACAGCAGACTAAAGTAGTTCGCTCGTTTCTTATCCGTTCCCTATTTTAGTTTTTCGTTTTGCAAACAACTGATATTTAAAGCTATAGTTCAGAATGTTATAGTAGTGGCGAAAGTATGTCTGGCCACATGGACCGTCAAGCGTTTGTTAATCCGGCACAATACGGCAATCTCTTTCAAGTACTCATTCATTTTCTGATTGGAGGGCACCGGCAGACAAGGGCCATCCGGATTTTTGAGATTCCAGCCTTTATACTTTTCAAGAATGGCTACCGCCGGAGCAAGCAAAGGCACATTGCTTGTACACGTTTCTTTGGCAACCGTTATTTTAACCCTGGATTTGTGTATCCATAACTGTCCCTCGTTGTCACGGCACAAGTGTACAGGTAGTAAAGTGGTTACATCAATATATGACATGCCGGTCAGGCAGCAGAAGAGGAAGAAATCCTTTACATGCTCCAGACGGGTAGTTGAAAAATCCTTTGAGATAATACGCTGCAATTCCTCCAATGTCAGGAAAGTCGGGCAGGTTTCCTCCTTTCGGAACAGCCTCTTGCGTTTGCCGACAAACGGATCGAATGTCAGCCACCCATTATCTCTTGCTATTCCTATTATCTTTCTGAAACAGCTCATATATTTGGTGAGCGTATTTTGGGATAATTTTCTGACTATCCGTAAATGCATCTTGAAAGCGTCAATGAATTCACCGTTCAGTTCATTAAAAACAATGTCCTCTTTCTTATAAAATTCATTGATTACACTTTCCAGAGATTCGTAACAGTTCCCGTAACGGGAAAGGGTGGATTTTTGATATTCTCTGCCGATTAATGCAGTCCAATCTTCTATACATTTCTTCATCGTACCCAAAACCGTACGGCGTTCCTCTCTAGAAAACAGTTTGATCAGGAGATGTTTGGGAGTTATCAAAGCCTCCTGATATACCAGCTCTTTATGTATCCGGTACAACCGGACTGCCAATGACTCAATATAACTGTTCAATTCCACCGATGCGCGGTCTTTCCCTTTGCTGCAACCCTTTTGATTGTTCCACAGTTTAATCGGTACTGAACGCTGGATACGGATTTCATCCTGCTGCCCGCTGATTGTCACACGAAGAAAAATCGGTGCTTCACCATTTTTCAATAACTTGCTCTTACGAATGAAGAACAAAACTTTCATCGAATCCTGTTTCATATCACACTTTCTTTTACATTGTAAAATTAATGAATAGGGAACAGGTAAATCCTACGCAAAAACATGAGAATCAATGAAATATCATACAATTCAGGGGCTTTCCCTTGCAACTCTAAAAAGGACCCTGAATTTGCACCTAATATACTTCGCATAAGTGCGATATTCTGCCAAGTAGAAACAATAAAAAAAGCTCTAATTCTGTTGAGAATCAGAGCTTTTCCTAATTTTGCTTTCTAAAAAGCGGTCCGGACGGGACTCGAACCCGCGACCCCATGCGTGACAGGCATGTATTCTAACCAGCTGAACTACCGAACCAAAGTTTAGTGCGATCTCTCTTGATTGCGGTGCAAAGGTAGATATTATTTTGAATCTTGCAATAGTTTCATGACAAATATTTACTTCGGAAGGATTATTTTCCTACTTTTGCCCTTCATATAAATAATAATAATCATGAAGAATACTCCTGTAGATTATCAGACTGCCAGACGAATAATCGATGGCTACGGACTTCCCGACTTCGGGAAAGCTACAATACGTGAGGTTGTTGCGATATCCACACAACTCGAACAAGAGACAAAAACAGAATTTATCCACATGGAAATGGGTGTTCCCGGCCTCAAAGCCGCCCAAGTGGGCGTCGATGCCGAGATCAAAGCGCTCCAAGACGGCGTTGCATCCATCTATCCGAATATCAACGGGACGCCGGAAGTAAAAGCCGAAGCCTCCCGCTTCATCAAAGCGTTTATCGATATCGACGTCGCACCGGAAGGTTGTGTGCCCGTGACCGGCTCCATGCAGGGAACATATGCTTCATTCCTGGTCAGCGGACAATGCACGCCGGGAAAAGACACGATCCTGTTCATCGACCCGGGTTTCCCTGTGCAGAAACAGCAGATCGTGGTGATGGGCTACAAATATGAATCGTTCGACGTTTACGAATACCGCGGAGAAAAGCTGCGCGAAGTACTGGAACAGTATCTTTCCAAAGGAAACATAGCCGCCATGATCTACTCCAATCCCAACAATCCCGCCTGGTTCTGCCTGAAAGAAGAAGAACTGAAGATTATCGGAGAGATGGCGAATAAATACGACACGATTGTAATCGAAGACCTTGCCTACTTCGCCATGGACTTCCGCAAGCCACTCGGAAAACCGTTTGAGGCGCCTTACCAGGCAACAGTCGCACGCTACACGGACAATTACATCCTGCAAATCTCCGGTTCCAAAGCCTTCAGCTATGCCGGCCAGCGCATCGGTGTAACAGCAATCTCCGACAAACTCTATCACCGCGCCTATCCGGGACTGACACAACGTTACGGCGGAGGCACATTCGGAACGGTGTACATCCACCGCGTACTCTATGCCATGTCGTCCGGAACAAGCCACTCGGCACAATTTGCACTGGCAGCCATGTTCAAGGCGGCATCAGACGGAACGTTCGACTTCATTTCGGAAGTGAAAGAATACGGACGCCGGGCGGAAAAGCTCAAAAAGATATTTACGGACTACGGCTTCCGGATCGTGTACGACCACGACCTGGACGAACCGATTGCCGACGGGTTCTACTTTACGATCTCCTATCCGGGCATGACCGGAGGCGAGCTGATGGAAGAACTCATCTACTACGGTGTAAGCGCCATCTCATTGAGCACGACGGGAAGCAACCAGGAAGGCTTGCGCGCCTGCACCTCTTTTATCAAACCGCATCAGTATGCACTCCTCGAAGAGCGCCTGAAGCTCTTCAAAGAGAATCACACGGCATAATTAACACGAATCGGGCTTCTGTTTAATATACATTAACACGGAAGCTCGGTTTTTCATTTGTTTCTTTAACCCAAAAGCTATATATTGTCGCAGTTTTATTATTAACCAGCAAGTTAAAGTCCCGCTATGGCAATGTATAACAACATATTTAAAATAACACATAATGATGTGCTCCCGGCTCAGGGAAGCATACTGATATCAGAACCTTTCCTGCAAGACGCCTATTTCCAACGTTCCGTTGTATTGCTGGTGGAACATGCACCGGAAGGCTCGATGGGACTCGTCCTGAACAAAAAGACCGAACTATTGGTCAACACATTCTTTGAGGACTTGAAGAAGTATCCGGATATGCCGATCTACTTAGGCGGTCCGGTCAGTGCAAACCGCCTGTTCTTTATCCATTCATTGGGAGATATGATTATTCCGAATTCGGTCAAGATCAACGAACATCTCTACTTCGACGGAGACTTCAATGCGCTGTTGCGCTACATTCAGAACGGGCATCCAATCGATGGGAAAGTGAAATTCTTCCTGGGCTATTCCGGCTGGCAGGAAGGACAGCTGACGAATGAAATCTCCAAGAACTCATGGGTTGTGAGCCATGCCTCCAACCGGAACGTATTGCTTGCCGAGGGCGAAGATTTCTGGAAGCGTTCGCTCGAATCGCTCGGCAGCCAATATGAAACCTGGACTAAGTATCCGAAAGATCCTTATCTGAACTGATCCCCGCCCCTCATTTACACGCTTATTTATTGATACGTTGCATAACCAGTACGTCCGAATAGCCGTCTTCAGTGGCTATCCAGTCTGTCAGTATGCCTGTCACGGTGAAGCCGCAACGGGTAAACAACGTTTTGCTGGCTTCATTGCCAACCGGAATATGCACGTATAGCTGACGAAGTTTAAGGAAAGAGAAGGCATAGCGGATCAACAGGCCGAGCGCCTCCGTTGCCAGGCCGTTCTTCTGATAAACAGGATCGATCAGTATGCCGACTCCGGCACGGCGGTGGTGCGGCTCGAAATCGTACAGGTCCAACATCCCGACAGTTGCTCCGGTCGGACGGTAGTCGATCATCAGGCGCAACTGTTTCAGGTCGTACAGATCCCGGTGGGATTCGGCAATATATTCTTTCAGCAGATAGCGCGAATAAGGCGCCAACGTATTCCCCAATCCCCACCATTCGGGATTATTCTCCCAATGATATAACAACTCCAGGTCTTCCGGTTCCGGAGCGCGAAGGCTTACTGTTTCGTTCGACAACAATTCCATCAGATCAACTTTTTACTTTCCTTATTATATATATGGTAAGAGATCTTCTTATCCACCATCTTGTCCATCAGCAGAAGCATCTGCTCGAAGCGCGCATCGGGATAGCAGAATGCTAAATCGGTAAAACGCTTCATCTGGTTGCGGCGGCAGATGGCATCCATCACACGCTCTTCGTCCAAGTCCCAGAGATTGACATACTCCAACTCCGGCATCCGCTTGACGCAGGCGGCTTTCACCTCCTCGAACATCTCTTCGCGGCAGAGGATCAGCAGGCGGCGATGGCGTGAGCGCGGTTTCCGCTTCAGTCCCAACAGGCCGACGAGCGCGGACAGCGAACCTTTCAGCAAGACAGCCAGCCGGATCAGCAAGCCCATCAACCAGCCGGAATGCGGATAATATTTCCGGTAGAAGATCAGCATCGCACCGTAGAATGCTTTCACATACTTGACGTCGCCATGTTTCGTACTCTCGCCCTTATAATGGAGGATGCGTTCGGGGATGTAATAATTCTTATAGCCTCCCTGCACAATCCGGTACGACAGGTCTATATCTTCGCCATACATAAAGAACGACTCGTCCAGCAGCCCCACCTTGTCGAGCGCCTCACGCCGGAGGAACATAAACGCGCCGGCCAAGACTTCCACCTTATGCTGTTTCTCCTCGCTCAGATACGGAAGGCTGTAACGGGCAAACACGCGGGAACGGGGAAACAGTTTAGACAACCCGAACAGCTTGCAGAAAGAGACCCAGGGCGACGGAAAACTCCGCTTGCTCTCAGGCAGGAACGCTCCGTGTCCGTCCAACATCTTCACGCCTATCCCGCCCGCTTCCGGATGTTCGTCCATGAAGAAGCAGAGGGAACGCAGGCTCTCCTCTCCGATCACGGTGTCGGGATTCAGCAGGAGGACATATTCGCCGCTACTCATCCGGATCGCCTGGTTGTTGGCTTTTGCAAAGCCGGGATTATCGGAGTTCTCGATAAAGGTCACTTCCGGAAAGCGCGGGCGGAGGTATTCGAGGGAACCGTCCGTCGAATGGTTGTCGACCACCAGCACTTCCGCTTCCATGCCCCGGACGGCGGCGCGGACCGAACAGAGACATTGCTCAAGGAAATACTTTACATTATAATTGACTATGACTATTGATAGTTTCATATCTTTATGGAATCATTAAAACTGGTGCGGTTCACGATGGAACGGCCCAGGGTTATTTCGTCGGCATACTCGATCTCGTCGCCAATGGAAACGCCGCGGGCAATGACGGAAATCTTTACATCATATGGCGATAGCTTGCGATAGATGAAGAAGTTGGTCGTGTCGCCCTCCATCGTCGTACTGAGCGCCAGGACCACTTCGCCCACTTCGCCGTCCGCTACACGCTGCACAAGGCTGTCGATCTGCAGGTCGCCCGGTCCGATCCCGTCCATCGGCGAGATGATGCCGCCCAAGACGTGGTAGACGCCCCGGAACTGTCCGGTGTTCTCGATCGCCATTACCTCTTTAATGTTCTCGACTACGCAAACCGTCGAACGGTCGCGCTGCGGGTCGGCACAGATGGAACAGACGTCTTCGTCGCATATATTATGGCAAACCTTGCAGTACTTCACATCCCGCCGAAGCGCCACCAGCGCGGCGGCAAAGCCTTCCGTATATCCGGCATCCCGGCGGAGCATGTACAAAGCCAGACGGAGCGCAGTCTTCCGCCCTACGCCCGGCAAGGACGACAACTCGTTCACTGCATTTTCCAATAAGACAGATGGATATTTCTGATTCATTCCTTTTATCTTCTTTCTGCGCAAAGATAAGCAAAATCTTCCTTATGCATTAACTCTTTCCATGTATTCCCTTAGTTGTCCGCTTGGCGGCGGACGATCGTTCGCCGGCCGCCGGACGATCGTTCACCACCAAGCGGACGATCGTTCACCGCCAAGCGAACGGTTTATCTGTAGTAAGGAAAGAGTTAACGGATCGTAGACAAAACTCTACTTCACCGCAGTCTTTCCTCTTGCTTCTTATTGAGAAATAGTGTAGATTTGCGTGATTAATCAATAAGCGATAAGTGTATTCAAATTAAATCTAACTAAATAAGTAAACACCGTGAAGAAGGAAGACGAAGAAAAGGTGGGCGGGCTACCGGAAAATGCCTATAGAGAATTGAAAGAAGGTGAGGTCTACGAACCCATCATGTCGCCCGACAAACAATATCGGGAAGTAACACCCTGGTCCGTATTCTGGGGGCTGGTCATGGCCGTCATATTCAGTGCGGCGGCAGCTTTCCTGGGGCTGAAGGTCGGACAGGTATTCGAAGCGGCGATCCCGATTGCGATCATTGCTGTCGGACTGTCGAGCGGCTTTAAACGAAAGAACGCATTGGGCGAGAATGTCATTATCCAGTCTATCGGGGCGAACAGCGGGGTGATCGTGGCTGGTGCTATCTTCACGCTTCCCGCGCTTTATATCCTGCAAGACAAATATCCGGAGATTACGATCAACTTCTTCGAAGTGTTCATGAGCTCGCTGCTGGGCGGAATCCTCGGCATCCTGCTGCTGATCCCGTTCCGGAAGTATTTCGTTTCGACGATGCACGGCAAGTATCCGTTCCCGGAAGCCACCGCAACCACGCAGGTACTGGTGTCCGGCGAAAAGGGAGGCAACCAGGCCAAGCCGCTTATCTATGCCGGTTTGATCGGTGGGCTGTATGACTTTATCGTCTCGACCTTCGGTTGGTGGAGCGAAACCGTCAGCACGCGTATCGTCGGTTTCGGCGAAATGCTGGCCGATAAGATAAAGGTTGTGTTTAAGGTAAACACAGGTGCGGCCGTTTTAGGGCTTGGATATATCATCGGGCTGAAGTATTCGGCTATTATCTGTGCCGGCTCGTTCCTCGTCTGGTTAGTGATTATTCCGCTGATGTCCGCGTTCTTCGGTGCCGAAGTGCTGACGTTCGGCAACGACGCCATCACGGCGACGGTGGGAAGCATGAGTGCGGAACAGATCTTTACGACCTATGCGCGCCACATCGGTATCGGCGGCATTGCGACGGCAGGCGTGATCGGTATTATCAATTCATGGGGAATCATCAAAGGCGCAGTCGGCCTGGCAGCCAAAGAGCTGAAAGGAAAGACGGGCGCTGTGCAGACAAAAGAGCTCCGGACACAGAAGGACTTGTCGATGAAAGTAATCGCTATCGGCATCTTTGTGGCGTTGATCGCAACGTATCTGTTCTTCCATTTCGGCGTATTGGATAACTGGTATTACGCGCTGATCGGACTGCTGATTGTCGGCATCATCGCCTTCCTCTTCACAACTGTTGCAGCCAACGCGATTGCAATCGTAGGGACAAACCCGGTATCGGGCATGACGCTGATGACGCTGATCCTGTCGTCCATCATCCTGGTTGCTGTCGGACTGAAAGGGACAGCCGGTATGGTTTCGGCGCTAATTATAGGTGGTGTGGTTTGTACGGCACTGTCGATGGCCGGCGGTTTCATCACCGACCTGAAGATCGGTTACTGGTTAGGCAGCACACCCGCCAAGCAGGAAAGCTGGAAATTCCTCGGGACGTTAGTTTCGGCTGCCACTGTAGGCGGCGTCATCCTGGTCCTGAACCAGTCATACGGTTTCACGAGCGGACAGTTGGCCGCTCCGCAAGCTAACGCCATGGCGGCCGTGATCGAACCGCTGATGAGCGGGTCGGGCGCTCCCTGGCTTTTATATGCCATCGGTGCCGTACTGGCAATTATCCTGAACATCTGCAAGATTCCGGCACTGGCCTTTGCGTTAGGTATGTTTATCCCGCTGGAACTGAACACGCCGCTATTGATCGGAGGCGCTATCAGTTGGTACGTGGGCAGCCGCAGCAAAGACCAGGCATTGAACAATGCACGCCTTGAAAAAGGGACGTTGCTGGCCTCCGGTTTCATTGCCGGTGGAGCTTTGATGGGTGTAGTAAGTGCTACAATGCGTTTCGCCGGTATAAATCTTGTGAATGAAGAGTGGATGGAAAGCAACTTTGCGGGGGCGATAGCTGTTGTAATGTATATCATGTTAATGTCCTATCTGGCGATAAGTTCATTAAAAGCGAAAAAGGAGTAATTTATGGAAGCACCTGTAGTGAATGTCGGCATCATGCGTGAGAAGGCCGTCTCGTTTGTATTTCATGGGGAATATGTGCATACGGAAACCGGTCAGTTCCTGACCGGAGAACAACGTGTATTGTTTGTAGGCGGAAACATTGTCTTCAACGGCAAGCTATACAAAGAGCTCTTCTTCGAGCCCGCCTCCCCCGCCTCGTCCTTCGAACTGAAGGCAGTCACTATAGGCCGCAACTTCCACTGGCAACGGCAGGAAGACCAGTGCTTCAAGGGAGCCTTTAACCTCGTCACCTGCAAGGACAGCATCGTTGTCATCAACCAGATAGACGTGGAAGAGTACCTGACAAGCGTAATCTCTTCGGAGATGAGCGCCGAAGCCTCGAAAGAGCTGTTGAAAGCACATGCCGTCATCTCTCGCAGCTGGCTCCTCGCACAGGTAGAAAAGAACTTCCGCCTGGCAGGAAAAGAGGAAAAGCAGCAGAGCTACTACCGCGACAACGAGCAATTGATACGCTGGTACGACCGCGAAGACCACGATATATTCGATGTCTGTGCCGACGACCATTGCCAGCGTTACCAAGGCATTACGCGTGCCTCCACCCCGATCGTACAGAAAGTCGTCCATGAGACGCGCGGCGAAATACTAACGGATGGCGAAATGATCTGCGATGCCCGCTTCTCAAAATGTTGCGGAGGCGTCACCGAGCAGTTCGAACATTGCTGGGAACCGGTTCCCCACTCCTACTTGGCAGCCCTGCGCGACAGCCGCGAAACAACCTTCCCGGACCTTACAAAGGAAGAAGAAGCGGAGAAATGGATACGTTCCGCGCCCGAAGCATTCTGCAATACGTCCGACAAGGAAATACTCAGCCAGGTATTGAACAACTACGACCAGGAAACGACAGACTTCTACCGCTGGAAAGTATCTTATACGCAGGAAGAACTGGCCGAACTGGTTCATCGCAAGAGCGGCATTGATTTCGGGCAGATACTGGACCTCATCCCGGTTAGCCGCGGTACTTCCGGGCGTATCGACCTGCTGAAGATTGTCGGGACGCACCGTAGCTTTACGATCGGCAAGGAACTGGAAATACGCCGCACGCTGTCGGAAACGCATCTCTACAGTTCGGCTTTCGTCGTAGACAAGGAAGATATCCGGCTCGATATTCCCGGCCGGTTCGTCCTGACCGGCGCAGGTTGGGGACATGGCGTAGGGCTTTGCCAGATCGGGGCTGCCATGATGAGCGCCCAGGGATATGATTACCGCCAGATTCTCTCGCATTACTTCCCCGGAGCGTCCATTGAGAAAAGGTATTAATCAAAAAGGCTGCGTATCCGAAGATCGCAGCCTTTTCTTTATTGTGTTTACCTATTTGTCTCCGGTCTTGTAAACCGGTCGCCTTAACTCTCCCGAGCTCCAGCTGATACAAAGGAACAAGAAATTAATCACATACGCAAAACAAATTAGATAAAAAGCTAAAATTTCCCTGCGAAATCGACTATTCTACCGACGAAAAGGCATTCCGCAACCCGAACTGCAAATAGTGCGTAACGAATAATTAATGTATCTTTGCCGTAAATTTCTAACAAGCAATGAACAGCTACATCATCCTCTTTATCATAGCCGCCTATTTCGGCATCCTCCTGCTGATAGCCTGGATCACGGGACGGAAGAGTACCAGCAACGAAGCTTTTTTCCTCGGAAACCGCAAATCGCCCTGGTATATCGTGTCGATCGGGATGGTCGGGACGTCGCTTTCGGGCGTTACCTTCGTGTCTGTTCCGGGGATGGTGCGCAGCATAGACATGACGTATATGCAGACTGTCCTGGGGTTCTTCTTCGGATATATCCTAATCGCCAAAGTGCTGTTGCCGCTTTACTATAAATTACAACTGACCACCATTTACTCGTATCTGGACGACCGGATCGGGCGGCACAGTTATAAGACTGGAGCTTCCTTTTTCCTGCTTTCCAAGATCGTAGGTGCGGCGGCACGGCTTTACCTGGTCGTGCTGATCCTGCAACATTACGTATTCAGCACCTGGAACATACCGTTTGCCGTCACTGTCGTGATCAGTATTTTCCTGGTATGGCTGTACACCTACCGGAGCGGTATCAAGACGATTATCTGGACGGACACGTTACAGGCATTATGCCTGGTCGCCATGCTGATCGTGATTATCTGGCAGGTCAAGGACAAGATGCAGCTGGATTTCGGCGGTATGGTGCAGACCTTGCAGGCAAGTCCGCATTTCCGTATCTTCGAGTTCGACGACTGGCACAGCACGCAGCATTTCGTAAAACAATTCTTCAGCGGTATCTTTATCACGATCGTCATGACGGGACTCGACCAGGATATGATGCAAAAGAACCTCTCCTGCAAAAGCCTGAAAGATGCGCAGAAGAATATGTACACCTACGGCTTCGCTTTCACGCCGGTCAACTTCCTGTTCCTTTCGCTCGGCGTCCTGCTGGTGGCACTCGCATCCCAGCAGCATATCGAACTGCCCGCGATGAACGATGATATTCTCCCGATGTTTTGCACGTCCGGGATATTGGGACACTCGATCCTGGTCTTCTTTACGATCGGTATCATCGCAGCTGCATTCAGCAGTGCCGACTCCGCCCTGACAGCGCTTACCACCTCTTTCTGTATCGATATTTTAGGGGTGGAAAAGGAACAGGCACAAACTGCCAAGCGTACCCGTCTGGCGGTTCATTTGATGATCTCTGCCTTATTTGCGATAATTATTCTTATCTTTAAGGCCGTAAACAGCCGGAGCGTGATCGACGCGATCTATATGATAGCCTCCTACACCTACGGCCCTTTACTGGGATTATTCGTTTTTGGATTGTTCACGAAGCTACAGCCGCGTGATAAGTTCGTTCCTTACATATGTATCCTTTCGCCGTTGCTCTGTTTTGCTACGGACTATTTAGTGAAGCAATATACAGGATATGTATTCGGGTATGAAATGCTGATGCTAAACGGCGGCCTGACCTTCTTAGGATTATGGTTCAGCTCCCTGAACACAAAAAGGATTCCCACTATTTTATAATTCGTAATTCATAATTCACAAACATGGAAATCAAAAGTGCAGAATTTGTTATCAGTAACACAGACGTGAAGAAATGTCCCGCAGGCAATCTGCCGGAATATGCTTTTATCGGGCGAAGTAATGTTGGCAAATCCTCCCTCATCAATATGCTGACCGGAAAGAAAGGGCTTGCCATGACCTCGCAGAAACCGGGTAAGACAATGCTTATCAATCATTTTCTTATCAACGGGCAGTGGTATCTGGTCGACCTTCCCGGTTACGGATTTGCCCAGCGGGGAAAAGAAGGGCGGGATAACATCCAGCGGATCATCGAAGATTATATCCTGGAACGGGAACAGCTGACGAATCTTTTTGTCCTGATTGACAGCCGCCACGAACCGCAGAAGATAGACCTGGAATTCATGGAATGGCTGGGCGAGAACGGTATTCCATTCTCCCTTATCTTCACAAAGATCGACAAGATCAGTAAAAGCCGCCTGCAGGAAAACCTGAAAGCTTATCAGACAAAACTGCTGGAATCATGGGAAGAACTACCTCCCATCCTTCTCTCCTCTTCAGAGAAGAAAGAAGGACGGGATGAAATCCTGAATTATATTGAAGAGATCAACAAGAGTTTATGAAACTTACAACACTCAATAACAACTTGGGGTGACAAGAGGTACGGGTGGTATGGAAATCGCCAACAACTTTACCGAAGCCGGCACAGTCTATCCGGCTTCGAGAGGGCAGCACCCCGCCGAGTACAGTTGACCAGCCACCGTACTACTGTTTTACATCTTAATAACTGATCTTGCATTAATACAATGAAATAATTTCTTTCCTGCCGGAAAAGAGCTACATTTGTAAACGTTATACAACCAAAATAAATAAAGATATGAATACAATGAATTTACAAGGAGAACAGCTCGAACTGTTCAACCAGATTGCCAGGCTTGACAATGAAAGTTTTGTTAAGGTGAAGAAATACGTCAAAAGAATTATCCACAATCGCCATCATGTGAAAGAGGAAAGAGCTATTCTCGATGACATAGATATCGTCACTGATGAAGAAATCGAAAATGCAATGAAACCATTAACTCATGAAGAAAAAGTTAGACGGCTCATTGAAGCTGAGAACGATCCGGTTTATTACACCCATGAAGAAGTAAAAAAAGCAGCTTTAGAATGGCTCAAATGAAAATACACTGGAAACGTAAAGCCTTAACAAAATATAAAAGCATCATACTCTGGTATAAAAAGAAGATGGGAACATCAGCTGCAGGAAAATTTATGCAGGGTATCAATGATGTTGTTGCTGTTTTAGAACAGAATCCTTATATGGGAAAAGAGGAACCAGAACTTAAGGCATACAAAAAGAACTACCGTTCCTTTGTTGAGCACCGCAATCACAAGATTATCTATTATGTAGAAAAAGACACAGTCTACATTGCCGATATTTGGCCTAACAGCCAAAATCCGGAAAACATGAACGAGCGATTGAAATAAAAGACAAAAGTCCGATAAAGGTTGACACTGTCCATAAAATTGTGTAAATGAAAAACTACAGGTATTGTTACTTGTAGTTTTTTTATTTACTAAATTTGAAAAACGTAAATTTTATGGAGA
>QWCH01002965.1_pt1 | contig 19252 bp, 15 predicted proteins | sample 1972671 | NCBI WGS metagenome assembly QWCH01 (sample SAMN09866713, study PRJNA288562) | Human gut metagenome isolate term3_stool, whole genome shotgun sequencing... | isolation source: gut | host: Homo sapiens | place: USA: California | reverse complement strand
AAAGTGATAAAGCTTAACTCCCGGAGAATCGAATATTTGAAAATAAAACGGACGGCGTCCCAAATATCCCAAGGAAATTCAGGTGCTTTTTTGCCCTTAAAACGGTCCTCTTTCCAATTACGACCGTCCAAATCTCCATTACGACCGTGCTAATCTTCGCGAGGTGCCGAGTGCACTACACATTAGCACGGTCATAATGGCAAAGAGGACGGTCGTAATTGCTGGAAACACTCAAAAAAAGGCGAAAAAGTCCCTTTTTGAGGTCAAAAAAGCGGATTAACATTTGTTTTGTTTCGACTGTCTTTTGAGCCTGAAAAAAGCGTTTTATACAATAAGTCCCTTTCATTCCTCCGGTAGCATTGCCAGCGCCTTGTCTTCGTTTGCCTCCATGATTTCGCGTTCTCCCGGACCTTTGTCGTTGATGCCGCAGAGGTGGAGGATACCGTGGATGATGGTGCGGTGGAGCTCTTCGTTGTAGTCGGTATGGAATGTTTCGGAGTTGGTCCGGACAGTGTCCAGGCTAATGAACAGGTCGCCGGAGATTTTATCCCCGCTGGTGTAGTCGAAGGTGATGATATCCGTATAATAATCGTGCTGGAGGTATTGGCGGTTTACTTCCAGGATTTTCTCGTCGGAACAGAAGATATAGCTGATGTCGCCCGTTTTCTTCCCGTATGTGGCGGCTACTGCCTTTATCCAGTTGCTGACCGCTCTCTTTTTGATTGCCGGAAGCTTCGTGTCTTCCGCGTAAAATGCTATTGCCATATTGTTATTCTTTTCTTTATTCTTTTCAATTATTCTCAGCCAAAAAACAGATACGTCATCGCAACCGCCGCAATCGCTCCGGCAAGGTCTGCTAACAGGGAACATTGTACCGTGTACCGTGTATTGCGTATGCCGACGCTGCCGTAATAGAGGGCGACGACGTAAAAGGTCGTGTCGCTTGAGCCCTGTACGATGGAGGAGAGGCGGCCAACGAACGAGTCGACCCCGTATGTGTTCATGGCGTCGAGCATCATTCCCCGTGCTCCGCTGCCGCTAAGCGGTTTCATCAGCATTGTGGGAAGGCCTTCTACGAATTTCGTGTCTAATCCAGCGGCCGAAACTCCCATGCGGATGCCGTCTATCAGAAAATCCATCGCGCCCGAAGCCCTGAATATTCCGATGGCAACCAATACGGCGATGAGGTAGGGAATGATGGTGACAGCTGTCTTGAACCCTTCTTTGGCTCCTTCGATAAACGTGTCGTACACATTGATTTTCTTCCGGATTCCGCTGACGATAAAGCCACAGATAATCGTGAAAAGCAATGTATTGGCAAATAGAGTGGAGTAGAGGGACACCTGTTCCTGTTCCAGCGAGTTGAACAGCCAGACCAGCCCGCCGATAAACAGCGCCAGCCCTCCGAAAAACAGCAGCAGGTTCCGTTGCAGGATATTGATTCGCTGCTTGATGCAGACGGCCAGTATGGCGACGAGAGTGGAGGTGAAGGTCGCCAGCATGATCGGAAGGAATATATCCGAAGGGTTGGCGGCTCCCATCTGTGCCCTGTACATCATGATGGTGATCGGGATTAGTGTCAGGCCCGAAGCGTTGATACAAAGAAACATGATCATCGGGTTGCTGGCGGAATCCTTTTCCGCATTCAGCTCTTGGAGCTGCTGCATCGCCTTCAGCCCCATCGGTGTGGCGGCATTATCCAACCCTAACAGGTTTGCCGAAAGGTTCATGAAGATGGAACCTGTCACCGGATGATCTTTGGGGATTCCCGGGAAGAGCTTGCTGAATACAGGAGCTGCCAGGCGGGCAAAGGACTGGATCACACCTCCTTTTTCCCCGATTTTCATAATGCCGAGCCAGAGGGACAGGATTCCTGTCAGGCCGAGGGATATCTCGAATCCCGTCTTTGCCGAGGCAAAAGAGGCATTGATGATTTGGGTGAACACTTCCGTGTCTCCGCCGATGACGAGTTTGCAGAGTGCCACCACGAAGGCTATCAGAAAGAAGACAATCCAGATGTAATTTAGAACCATAGCTGTTGTTGACAGGTAATAAGATACTTGTTCATGGTTACAAAAATAGGAAATAATCGGCTTTATCGGAAAAAGATGCCGGGAAATGGGCAATTGTTTGTTTAGTTGTAAAAAGCTGACTACATTTGAAAGATGAATACTTGTGTTTTATCAATTCAAATTTAGAGTGAAGTATGAGGAATAGAATTGGGTTAGCCTTTCTGCTTATATGGTTTTCTGCAATAGCTTTTGCAGCCGATTATACCTATGAGCGTAATGTCTCTTATCGTGGGAATGCGGAGGATGAATATGCCTCCAAGATGTGCCGTCTGGATATCGCTTACCAGCCGGGAGTGAAAGATGTGCCGGTTGTCGTCTGGTTTCATGGCGGCGGACTGACGGGTGGAAGCCGGGAAGTCCCGACGCAACTGTTGACGGATAATATGGTGGTCGTCGGTGTTGAATATCGCCTGTCGCCACATGTGAAAACGATGGATATCGTGGATGATGCCGCCGCAGCAATCGCCTGGGTGTTCGATAATATCGGCAAATACGGGGGCAACACCTCCTCTATCTATATCGCCGGCCACTCTGCCGGAGGTTATCTGGTCGATATGGTCGGCCTGGATAAGAAACTGCTCGCCCGTTATGGGAAAGATGCCGACAAGCTGGCCGGAATCATCCCTTTCAGCGGTCAGGTGATCACGCATTTCGAAACCCGCAACCAACAAGGCCTGAAACCCTTGCAGCCTACGATCGACGAGACGGCTCCCTTGTATCATGTGCGGAAAGACTGCGCCCCTATCCTGATCCTCTCCGGCGATCGCGAAAAAGAACTCTATGGCCGCTACGAAGAAGCCGCCTACTTCTACCGTCTCTTCAAACTTTTGGGCCATCCTGATGTGACCCTCTATGAATTAGGCGGTTTCGACCACGGCTCCATGTGTGCGGCCGGTTTCCCGCTCGCCATCCAGTTTATCAGAGAGCACGAAAAGAAGAAATAAAGTAATAGATAATTTTGTACTTTTGTATTTGATAAAAGAACTACTTATGACAAAGATATTAGTTACCTACGACATGTTCCGCGAGGGTTTTACCGAGCTGGAAAGCAAGTATGAGGTTACTTTTCCGGAAGGAAGAGACTTCACGTATGAAGAAGTTTTTGAGATGATACCGGAGTACGATGTGTTGTGCTCGATGTTCGATTTCCCTGTAAACAAGGAATTGGTGGATCATGCATCCAATTTGAAATTAGTGGCCAACTATGCCGTCGGCTATAATAATATCGACGTTGCCTATTGCCTCGAAAAAGGTATTACGGTTGCGAATACTCCCGATCCGGTAACAGCTCCTACCGCCAACCTTGCACTCGGACTTATGCTCGATGTGGCCCGTCGCATCACGGAATGCGACCGTAAACTGCGCACGCTGGGCCACGACATGAAGGTCGGCGTACTGGAAAATCTGGGTATCAACGTGACCGGAAAGACATTGGGTATTATCGGTATGGGACGTATCGGGAAAGCGCTTGCCAAACGGGCGAATGCCTGCGGTATGGAAGTTCTCTATCATAACCGCCGCCAGCTCTATGTCGAAGAGGAAACGAAGCTGAACGTGACGTATGCCTCTATGGAAGAACTGCTTGCCCAGTCCGATTATGTCTCGTTGAATGCCCCTTACACTCCGGAAACCTATCATATTATTGGTGAAGCCGAGCTGAAACAGATGAAACCGACCGCCGTCCTGATCAACACCGCACGCGGTCCGCTGGTCGATGAAAAGGCCCTGGTAGAGGCTTTGAAAGATGGTACGATTCATGGAGCCGGTCTGGATGTATTCGAGTTTGGCGACTATCCTTCGCCCGAACTATTGGAAATGGACAATGTGGTCCTCACCCCTCATATCGGTACGCAGACATTAGAAACCCGTATCATCATGGCCCGTACAGTCTGCAATAACGTAATCGGATTCCTGGAAGGCGACCGTCCTGTGTCACGGGTCCTGCGTCCATGACGGCGGATTTCGTATTGAGCGAACTGCAATCGGTCGGCTCGCCGGAAAAAGCTGTCCACCTGAGCCGCTTCTTTAAGACTGGACCGGGACAATACGGCGAAGGTGACCGCTTCTTAGGCGTTGTCGTGCCGCAAACCCGCAGTGTGGCGAAAGCCAATAAAGCGATGCCTTTCGACGAACTGCAGCGTTTGCTGGACAGCCCCTGGCACGAGGCGCGTCTTTGTGCCTTGCTGATTCTGGTCTATCGTACTCAGAACCGGAAAATAACCGTTGAAGAGCGGGAAAAGATTTATCATTTCTATCTGAAGAATACGCGCCGGTGCAATAACTGGGATCTTGTGGATCTCTCCTGCCGGGATGTTGTCGGCGAGTATCTCGTGGATAAGGATCGTTCCATTCTGTATGAACTGGCTGAAAGCGATAACCTCTGGGAGCAACGGATCTCTATCGTCTGCACCTGGGCTTTTATCCGTCGCTCGGATTTTACCGATACGCTTGCGCTTGCCGAGAAGCTGATGACGCATAAACACGACTTGATGCATAAAGCTGTGGGCTGGATGCTTCGCGAGGTCGGAAAGAAAGATCGCGATACACTTACTGACTTTTTAGAACGCAATGCGACACAACTTCCCCGGACAGCTCTTCGCTATGCCATCGAGCATTACCCCGAAGACCAGCGGCAGTATTTCCTGAAAAAGAAATGACCGGATGGATAAACAGACTGAAAAGCGCCTGAAAGAATGGGCAGGAACGTATAATGTGAAGTCTTTTATTCCAGATGATCCGGTTCAGTTCCCCCACCGCTATACGGAGAAACAAGACATCGAGATATCCGGTTTTATCACCTCCTGGATATCTTACGGACGGCGTGAATTGATCCTCCGGAAAGCCGGTTGGCTGCATGACCGGATGGGCGGAAGTCCTTATGAATGGATTGTGTCCGGACGTTACAAAGAATTGGTTTCAGATGTCCCTGCAGGCAAGCGGGATACGTTCTATCGCTTTTATACACATTCTGATTTGCGTGATTTGTGTGACCGCTTGAACGCTATCTATGGTGAATATGATTCCCTGGAAGACGCTTTGGCGGCGAGCCCCCACCCAAATCCGGTCATGAAGCTACAGGATTTGTTTTCCGGTATCAACGGCATTCCGGTGATGAACGGAAGTTCCGCCTGTAAGCGTCTGGCTATGTTCCTGCGTTGGATGATCCGCACCGATGGAATCGTCGATTTCGGTATCTGGAAGACGGCTTTCCATCCCCGCCAATTGATTATTCCGCTGGATACGCATGTGCATCAGATTTCCTTGGAGTTGGGACTGACTGCACAACGTACGGCTACTTTGAAAACGGCGCTTGAAATAACGGAAGCCCTGGCCCGTATCTTCCCCGACGATCCTTGCTTAGGAGATTTCGCCTTGTTTGGCTACGATATCAATAAGAAGAAAGAATAATGGAAAAAGAGAGAAATAAGATTACTTCGGTTTGTGTGTATTGCGCTTCCAGCACGCAAGTGGCCCCTGCCTATCAGGAGGCGGCTACCGAGTTGGGACGTCTGCTGGGTGAACGCCGGTTACGTGTCGTGAATGGCGCGGGAAATACCGGTTTGATGTGTGCCGTTTCGGATGGTACGTTATCTGCCGGAGGAACGGTGACAGGAGTCATTCCCCATTTTATGGTCGAACAGAACTGGTGGCATAAGGGACTGACCGAATTGGTCGAAGTCGACAATATGCACGAACGCAAACAACGGATGGCCGATCTGTCGGATGCCGTGATTGCCCTTCCGGGTGGTTGCGGTACGCTGGAAGAACTGTTGGAAGTGATCACCTGGAAACAGTTAGGCTTGTATCTCAACCCAATTGTGATCCTGAATATAAACGGCTATTTCGATCCCCTGTTGGAAATGTTCCGTAAAGCCGTAGACGAACATTTCATGCGCCCTCAACACGTCGGCCTCTGGGCGGTGGCCTCTACCCCGGCTGAAGCGGTGGAACTGATCTATACGGAGCCGGTCTGGGATGCGGATATACGTAAGATGGCGCTGGTCTGATATTATTTACGGCCTTTGATCCTGAATTTGTTTATTTCCGGCGTGCGTATCCCCGGCTTTAGCTCCCCGTTAATAAGGATGATCTCGTCCCCATTAATGGCAATCCCGGCTCCTGCGCGTGCCAGTTTTTCGTTTTCTTCAAGGATATTCCATTGCCGGGTGAAGGTGTTGTATTGCAACAAGCTGGTGTTGAATTTATACCATTCCACCGGATGAAACAGGTAATTACGGGCTTCGTTTTGTAAGGAATCTTGTAATAAAGTATTACCGGCAGCTGTTGCCTGTTCTATTTCTAACGGACGGTTAAGCGCATCGCGAAAGCGGGTGTAGTTGACACCTCCCATTAATAAGATTGAACTGTTGCCGGATGAGACAGCGCAGCCGCCTGTCAGGGTATTGGGAGAACCTTCTGCTGAAAAAGGCAGAATGCTTTCCTGTCTCCACTCTTTTTTCTCCGGATGATAAGAGAGCATATCTGTCGACACAATTGCTCTCTGACGGCCTGAAACCGGCTGGAAACCACCTGTTAGATAAAGACATGTGCCGTCTTGGGATTGCTGGGCTGCTAATACAGGCTGGATGCGGGCCGGACCGGGAAAATCCGGTAACCGGGTCCATTCTCCATTTCCCGATTCTGTTAATCTGAGGGAATAGAGTGTGTTTGAAGGTTTCTGCTGTTGGTTGCCTCCCGTCACGAATATCTGTCCGTCGGCATAAGCGGCTGCGAAATTATCCATTGTTACGGGCAGTTCAGGGAGTTTGGAGATACTTGGCTTTCCTTCCGTTGTCTGCCAATTTACCAGGAAAACCTCTTTGGAAGCCCCTTTGTCATTATTTCCTCCGATCCAGACAATGCCTTGGGGTGTTGCGATAGAAGCGCCATACGCCAGCGGTTTGGATAGCTGTCCGGCCACTCGCCATTCGGCCTGCGTTTGCCCGGTGATATCTAAGGCATAGATTTCACTGTAATATTGTTTGGTCCCTCCTTCGGCTGCCGGCTTGCCGGGAAAGTTACAGCCTCCGGCAACTAATAGCTGTCCGTTGCTGACGCCGGCGAATGGAGCGGATACGCCCAATGCAGATTTATCGTCATCGGGTAGGTCGGGCAATCCGGACCAGTCGACCCTCGAAGCCTCCGAACAGAATGTCGAAGCCGGAAGTCCTTCCCTGTTTACCAGATTAGCGCGGGTAAAAGGCTGCCAGCCGTAACGGACGAATTTCGGATGCTTGATTTGGCTGCTCCATACTTTTATCGTCTTTCCATCGGTTATTAGAGCCTCGGCAGGTACGAATAATCCATCATGTTCCGCGATTTCAAAAGTCCGCAATTCTCCGCCATCGGAACTATGCATCCCTTCTCCGTAATCAAAAGTGATGTAGGCTGTATCGGCTTTGAAAGAGACGGAACGGTATAACGGTCCGGACGGCAGGCAATCGTGACCGTATGTTTTGTTTAATGCCCAATGGGCAAGACGTTCTCCTATTTCACGTTTGTGACGCGGATGGACATCTAAGGAATCTCCCTTGTCGCTGCTGACAGCCATGCCGCTGTTCGGTATGGATTGCATCAATTTGCGCTGGCTGTCGCGGAACCGGGGCCAGCTGGGGCGATTGATGCTGGATAGCTGCACGTAATAGAAAGGAAGTTCTTCCCGCCAGTTTTCCCGCCAGCTTGTCGTCAACAGGCGGAATAGTTTCTCGTGCGCTTCTATGTTGTGCGCATTCGATTCTCCTTGATACCAGATGATTCCCCGTATCGGGAACGTTTCGAGTGGCTGTATGCCGGATTCGTACAGGTAGCAAGGCTCATACGGGTGGCGTTGTTGTTTATTTGTTGACTTTTTGATATTGAGGCTTGCACGTTCCCGGGCCCATTCCTGAATGAGATCGTTATGCCTCCAGTCGTAAAGAATATCCGGAAATTCTGCCTCCAGCGTTCGGCGGTCGACCCAGGCTTCCGTTGGCGAGCCGCCTATGGCATTCAGGATAAGCCCGACAGGAACCTGCAGGCTATCCGAAAGCATTTGCCCGAAAGCGAAGGCAACAGCCGAGAAACGATTTGCCGTTTCTTCGTTGCATTCTTTCCATTCGGTATCCTGGTAATATTGGAGCCTGTTGAGTGAATCCAATACCGAAACATCCCATTCCACCGCATTTGTCGCCCAACGGGGCTTCATATCGAAAAGACGGATTTGCGGTTTCCCGGCAGCAAATTCCAGAAAAGCTTTCCGTTGGTTGTCGATGGCACTGTTTACCTGGAACGCCATGTTCGACTGGCCGGAACAAAGCCATACTTCGCCGATCAAGACATTTGTATAATCCAGTCTTTCGGAACCGGCAGATATACTTAACGTGTACGGTCCTCCTGCTTTCATGGGCGGCAGCGTAACAGACCATTTGCCGTTTGCACCCGTCACGGCCTGCCCTTGTTGCCCGGCAATCCGGACTGTGACTTCCTCCCCGGCATTGGCAATACCGGCTATAACAAGCGGCTTTTCCCGTTGGAGCACCATATTATCCGAGTAAGTAACGGGCATTTGCAGCCTTCCGTGGTCGTATGTAACGTTGTTGCCACAGTCAGCCTTCTGTGCATGCACGGCGGGAAGTTCCTTATCCGGCGAATAGATGAGGCCGTCGACAGCCTTTTCACCGTCCGGGGTGACGAATACGAATGTGAACATCCACTTCTGCAAGCGGATTTCCGGTTGCGTGAATGTGCCGACAGGAAGTTTGAGAAAGACTTTGTTCCAGCCCTTCTTCAAATGGACGGGGATGGGCGGACGGACCACACAGTTTTCGTTGCCGAGCAGCGTCTCATTCGACTTTTCGCGATGTGTCGCTGTCCAGACAGGAGGAAGAATTTCCCGGTCGTTCAGCCATACGCGGCTTTCCCGATAATCCCATTTTCCGGGAAGTGGTGGCAGGTCCATTTCCGAACGGCTATAATTTTGGAATTCGATCCAGGCACCGGCATCTTGCGCTTCAGGTGAATAGACCCAAGTCCAGGCATAGGCCGTATGATTCTCTTCTGGCTGTTCGTAAATACCCGGAACCAGTGTTCCCCATACATGGCGCAGATAGATTCCGGCGCCTCTTGCCTCGCGGGTCCCGTATGTTTTCCCTTTGTATGTATATTGTGTATCCAATGCTTTTTCGGGCGGGAACGATTCGTGCAGATTCCCCTGGTTCGGGAAAGCATCCGTAATGCGCCATTTGACATTTGTCTGTCTGACGTATGCGAACGGATATCTCTGGAAACAATGTTCCTTATGCCAGAGCAACCGGTTCTCGAAATCGGCAAAGGCTTTGAACTCTTCGCTGTCTTCCGGAGGAAGGACAGTCCCATGCTTATCGAAATATTCGGTTCCTCCTCCGCGCCAGGCACGTTCGGCGATGGCGAGCATGTTCGGATAGAAGTTATTTTGTTTGATGATGTCCGTTTCCGGTTGGATCATCCGGTCGTTCCAGACGGCCAGGATCGTCCCGGCGAGATCGTCACCGCCCTGCGGCTCGTTGTAGATACGGCTGTTATAGAGGGCGAACAGGTCGGCGAACGTATCGAAGTGGTTCAGGTAATGGAAGCGGGAATCGATGGCGGGAATCCCTTTTTGTGCTTTCCCCCGATAGCTCCACAGATGCGTCATGTCTATTTCTCCCGGTTTGTAGTGCCAGCCGGGGTTCCAGGATATTACTTTTTTCCCTTTGGAACGGACATAAGCGACCATTTCGGGTACAAAATCCGGGTTTGTGAACTTCACCTCGTCCGTTCCGATGTGCAGGTACGGGACGTCGAATGTTTCGCATACTTCGTCCAACAGGAGCTTTAATATCTTCACCCCTTCCGGGCTCTGCATATCGTGACCGAAAGCGCGCACAAAAGCGGCGCTGTGTCCCGGCATATCGATTTCGGGAATGAGCGTGACGTAATGCCGTTTGCAGAAATCAACCAATTCCCGTGCCTCTTTTAGCGTATAGAATTTCCCCGGCATACGGGTTGTGTTCGTACTGTCGCTCAGCATCGGGAACCGTTTGCTTTGTAGGCGCCACGCTTGGTTCTCGGTCAAATGCCAGTGAAAGACATTTATTTTGTAGCGGGACAGTATGGCGATTTCCCGCTTCAACTCTTCAAGCGAGATGTAACTCCGTCCTACATCCTGCATAAAACCGCGGACCCGGAAAGCCGGCCAGTCCACTATTTCACAGCCGGCGATCGAAATGCCTTTCCCTTTCTTTTCCGTCAGCTGGCGTAAGGTCTGGACAGCCCGGTAGACACCTGTTTCCGTCATTGCCTCGATCCGTATTTCGTTGGATGTGACACGCAGTCTGTACGCTTCGTCCGGATTAACCGGAATATCGGGAATGCTATCCACCAAGTTGATGGTCAGTCTCCGGTTACCTGGCGATTCGACGACGGATATCCCGCAGTCCGATAACCATTCCATGCCCGGGAAATTTTTATTCCATGCGCATGAAACGGAAATTTCCCGGGCATGGAACTTTTCTCCGGTCCAAGTCACTTTTTGCGGGCAAGGGAGCAAATGAGGGATACCGGCTGCTTGCGCAGCCAATATCCCTAAACCTAAACTTACTAATATGAACAGTATGCGTTTCATGAAAAACTTATTTCACTAAATCGGTCAGCTTGACCGCCTGGAATGTCATGTGGGCGACGCTCGATTCGTAGAAGATGCCGACCGTCTCGCGGTCGATCATGGAAAGGCAGGAATAGCCCCAGCCTTCTTCTTCGTCCAGTGTTACCTGGTTGGCAAGCGGCCAGGTCATACCTCCGTCCGTACTGACTTTTATCGTGATATGGTTACGTCCTTTCGTCGTGTTCGGGTTGGAGAAGATCAGCAGGTCTTTTCCGGTGATATTGTCCTTTGCATCCACATGGATGAGGCTTGCCATGCAGACCGGTTCCTGTAGCGCACTACGGCTCGACGGGTGTTCGTACCACGTTTTACCCAGGTCGCGGGTCGTGGCTACGGCACGGCTTCCTCCCCGGTTGTCGCGCATGTTCAGCATCAGGACGCCGGGCTCTACTTCCGCTACCTGCGCTTCGGTCGTATTCGTTCGTGCCAGGTTGTGCAGATGCCAGGTGGTTCCGCGGTCTTTGCTATAAATGATGCCTGCATTCGGCACGCGGGTGGAATCGATAAACTGGATCGGGAAGACCAGTGTCCCGTCCTTCATCGTGATGCCTCGTCCCGGTCCTTGCAACAGGAAATACCAGGAAGGATCTTTCACCTGCGAGGTGATATTGATCGGTTTGCTCCACGTTTTCCCGTCGTCCTCACTCTTGACAAGCATTAACTGGGCGGTGCTGTCCGGTGTCATGCCCGGCATGGAGTTCCACCAGGCGCGTCCGTTCCCCATTCCGTGTGTCCAGGCTGCAACGACCCAGATAGTATTCGTTTTCTCGTCCACCAGGATAGATGGGTCGCCCACGCCATTCTGCGCATGAGGCAGTCCGCCCGTTTCGCCGAAAGTCATGGCTACGCGCATCGGTTCCCAGGTCTGTCCCTTGTCGGTGCTCCGGCTGATGCCTATGTCGACCATTTCCTGCAAGTCTACACTGCTGTTGTAGCGGATGTCGTACACACCTAACAATGTTCCGTTGTTGGAAGTCACCAGCCCCGGAATGCGGAATGCGGAAGCGCCATCGTCTCCGGCATGTCGCACGCCGATCCCCATGCGGCGCACATCCGCCTTGCCGTCCCACATGATCGTTGCCGGCATGCCGTTGATTTCGGCCATTGGCATCTGTACGGTGAGAGTCGACAATAAAGAGGTTTCCGGTTTCATTTCGATGCTGACCCAGTAATAGTTGACGCCCTCTACCATCGGTTGGTTGCTGGTGAAGGTCACCGTCCCTGTGATTTCCGTCACTTCACTCTGCTTAACGGAGTAAGCCGGATTGGCCGCTTTTGTTTTTCCTTCCGCATGGCTGGAAATATAGGATACGGGGCGGTAATGCCGGCCTTCCCTGGAGGCTGCTTCCGTGCCGCTATAAAAGAGGCGCAACGCCTTTATGTCGTTTAAATCGATTTCTCCTTTGAATTGCAGGGACAGTTTGTTGAGCACATCGCCTTTATGCGCGTCTATGCGCATTTCCAGCAAGATATTATCCGTCCGGTCGATCAATATCGGAACCAGAGGTTTCCTTACAAACAGGCTGTCGGCTGCAAAGGCCGTTTGAATGAAGAGAAGGAGGCTAAAATAAAGAAGTATCTTTCTCATGATGTTTTTTTATTATTAATCGTTCATATTGATTGTTTTCGGTCGCAGGAAGATTACTTCCACGACTAAAGCGGCAAAGACCAGACCCGCCATCATGGCGAAATCGTGTCCCAGGTTTCCGGCATCCGTTGATTCGCCTAATAGTTTCGTGATGAACGCTCCGGCAAACACCCCTGTCATATTCATAATCCCGTAGGCCGTAGCCCGGTAGCGTGGCGATACGAACTGGCAAAGAATCGGCATGTTGTTGGCGTCGAATATGCCGAACCCGATACCGAAGCAAAGTCCGCCGCCGATAATCATCGCAAAGCTATTGCCGAACCCTAAGAGCAGAAGCGCGGGAATAGTCAGCGCGAGTCCGATGGAACCGGTATAAATGCGGCCCCGGACATTTCGCTGTATCCATTTATCAGATAATATACCACCCGCAATCACCCCGATAAAGGAAGAAATCGCAATGGTGAAAGTCGATAGCGGCCCCGCCTCCGACATATCGATGGACAGGTTTTCCGAGAACAGCGTTGGCAGCCAGTTCTTAGTTGCCCAACCCGGCAGGCTCGACGTGGCGAAATAGAGCAGGATAATCCAGAAAGAGATGTTTACGAATAACATTCCCATCCCTTTTATCGCAGCCGCCACCGGATTCTCTTTCGGTCCGGGAGCCGAAGCAAGCGGCTTAACAACCGTATGGTCTTTTTTATCTCTGAGGAAAAGGATCAGCACCAGGCTGTACGCAATCCCGATGATCCCGAACCAGTGGAAAGTCGTCTCCCAACTGTATGCCCCGGCGATTGTCGCCCCGAAGCCGCCCAACGCCTGTCCGGTGTAGAGGCCGGTCATATGGACGCCGACTGCAAGCGAGCGGGTTTTCTCCTGGTGGTAATCCGTTATCAGGGAAAGTCCGGCAGGAATATACAAGGCTTCGCTGACTCCCATAATGGCCCGGAGGATATAAATCTGGTTGAAGTCAGTCGAATAGCCCATCATCAGTGTCACGAACGACCAGACAAAGAGACTGCCTACGATCAGCCACTTCCGGTTCACCCGGTCGGCGATCATGCCGGCCACCGGGCTCATCAGGCCGTATATCCAGAGGAATACAGCCATCAGGCGGCCGAAGTTGGTGGCGGATTCAAGTTCGGTAATATCGATCATCATGGCAGACTTCATGGTCGAAAGCATCTGTCTGTCCATGTAGTTTAACAAAGCTACGCCCCAAAGCAAGGCGACGACTATCCAGGGATAGTATTTCTTACTGTTCATCATAGCCCGGGCAGTATTTCCTTACATAACAGATAACATTTCAGAAGCATCCGGGGGATGTGGAACGGTCCTTTATACATGTTCCCCTTTGCAGGCTGTGAGAGTGTTCCGTCATAATGGAAATAGCCGAACCATTCGCCGTATTCCTTGTCCGGAAAACGGGCGTAGGTATATTCGTTGATCTGCCGGTGCATCTTCAGGTATTTCGGGTCGCCGGTCGCCTCATACGCATACAGCGTGGCAATGATGGCTTCGCATTGCGGCCACCAGAACTTCATATCGTGCCAATATTCCTGTTGCGGGCGGTTTTTGCAATCCCTGAAATAGGTGATCCCGCCGTACTTTTCATCCCAGCCCCACTTCCAGGACCAATCGAGGATGGTCAACCCCATCTGTTTCAGCTTCGGGTCCCAATTGCGGTGTTTGGCCTCTTCGAGGATGAACCAGGCTGTTTCGATGGAATGTCCCGGATTGATGGTCCGGCCCGGTATTGAGTCGATAAACTCGCCGTCCGGTCCGACAGTCTCTAAGATCGCTTTAAACTCCGGTTTCATGAAATCGCGTTGCAGTTCGGCTATCGATTCGTCGATCTGGCAGGTCAGAACAGGATCATTGACCGCTTCGCGGATGCGGGCGGCGGTGTCGATCAGGATCATGCAAAAGGAATGACCTTTTGCAACGAATCCTTCTCGAAATTTAGGCTCTAATGCCCCGGGTGTGTTCTTGTAATAGAGAATTTGGTTGAACAATTTGACCGCTTTTTCGGCATAGCTCTTGTCGCCCGAGGCGATCGAATACTGAGCCATGGCGATGGCGGCAAATGTTTCAGAAAATACATATCGGCGTTTACGTACGGGAGTTCCTATTTTCGTTACTTCGTAAAACATGCGTCCGTCCGTATCGAAACAGTGTTTTTCGATAAAGTCGATGCCGCTTTTACAGGCATCCAACCATTCGGCGCGTTTTTCGAGATGATTGTAAGCATAAGCGAGTATAAAGGCAAACCGCCCCTGGAACCAGACCGATTTATTCGTGTCTAATAGCGAACCGTCGCGGTCCAGGCAAGTGAAGTAGCCTCCGTTCTCTTTGTCTAACCCATATTTCAACCAGAAAGGCAGAATGTCGGTCAGTAGATCTTGTTTGTATTTTTCGCCCCAATACCCTAAGTATTCGGACGGGCGTGCGATGTCATTCATGGCGTTTTGTTTTTTAGAACTTATTGCATCTGTCGAAGAAGCCGATTGCTTCCAGTTCCGCTTTCATGGCAGCCTCTTCCGCATCCGTCATGTTCTGGAACGGCGTGCGGTTCTTACCTAAGTCGAGCCCGATCAGTTTCATGATCCGTTTCCCTCCGACGATGTTTCCGCGGTAGTGGCAGATCACGTTGATGACTTCCTGTGAGAAGTTCTGGCGTTTGCGGGCCGTTTCCAGGTCTCCGGCTGCCCAAGCTTCGAGTATTCCGGTCAGTTCCTTGCCGTTGTAGTTGGTTGTTCCTCCGATGCCGCCCTGGGCGCCGCCCATTGCTAAGCAGGGAAGGATTGTTTCGTCCTGGCCGTGAAGCATATCGAATTTACCGTCTTTGTAGAGGCGGCATTGGTTGTATTCGTACAGGCTTTCGTATGTATATTTGATTCCGGCAAAGTTCGGGATGCGCCCGTCCACCGCTTTCAGCAGTTCGACCATCGGCAGGAAAGCCCCGTTGAAAGCCGGGATATGATAGTAATAGAATGGAAGTTCGGGAGCGCCGGATGCGATCTCCTCGCAATATTTGACAAGCTCTTCTATCCGGTTTACCTTTGGAAAAGGAGAGGCCATTGCCCCGATTCCCCAAGCGCCGATCTTCTCGGCATGGGCGGCAAGCTTACGGCTCGATTTGACACAAGTGCTTCCGACATGCACGATGACCTTAAAACCTGCGGGGGCCACAGCCACCCATCTCTCGGCCAGTTTCATGCGTTCTTCGTCGGTCAGCATATAGCCTTCGCCGGAAGAACCGTTGATAAACACTCCTTTTAAACCGTTTTTGACAAGAAGTCCGGCGTAAGCTTCTATGGGTTCGTAGTTTACCTCCCCGTTTTCGTAGAACGGGGTGAAAGGTGCATCAATTAAGCCTTTAATCTTTTCCATTACTTGCGTTGTTTAATGTGTTTTATTACCTGGTATCTTTAAATACTTGGCAAATATAAATAAAATATTTTAATAACAAGCTTGATATTAAAATAATATTACAAATAATGGTCTAAAGAATAGCGAGTTCTGTTAATAACGTATCATGCCGAGCAGCTTGCTCCTTGACAGAAGACAGGCTCCGATTGCGCCCGCCCGCTCTCCCAAACGGGAGATTTTGATTTCCGTATCCTGGTTGACCAGGTTAAGCGAATATTTGCGGATAGCACTTTTGATCGGGAGGCTGATGTATTCGCCCGCCAGTGAGAGTGTCCCGCCTAATATGACTAATTCGGGATTGAAGAGATTCATCAGTCCGGCAATGCCTTTCCCTAAATTGAACCCCATCTGTTCCAGTATCTCGATGCAAAGCACATCTTCTTTCCGGACAGCTTCCAGCAGGTCGCCGAGCGAAATCTCTTTCCCGCTGTCCAATTTACCGGCAAGGATCGTATTGCTGCCCTCCCGGTGTCGTTCCGTCAAGATACGGTGGAAAGCCGAGCCGGATGCTTCCGTCTCGAGACAGCCTTTTTTGCCGCAATGGCACAACACCTCGTTGTCGAACATGCAGAAGTGCCCGAACTCACCTGAAAATCCGGACCTGCCGTAATAGAGATTTCCGTCTACAATAATGCCGAGGCCCAAGCCCCAGGCCATATTGATGAACAGGATATTTTTTTCTCCCTGTACGACGCCTTTCATATATTCGCCGTATGTCATGGCACGGCTGTCGTTCTCGATGAATACTTTTGCCTGCAACCGCTCTTCCAGTATTTGCGCAAGTGGTTTTTCATCAAAATAGAAGATGCTGTAGCTGTAGCCCGATACCGGATTCACGCGGCCGGAGATATTGACTCCGACAGCCAATATTTTATTCCGTTCGATCGGCAAAGACACGATGAAATCTTCAATAATCCGGCAAAACTCATCGAACGAGGCAGGCGTGTTTTTCAGCTCGTACGGGACGTTTTCCTCCAATTGGACTTTATCCCCTTTGAAATCGATAGCCGCCATATTGAGCTTGTCTTTGAGCATATCTACTCCCACGAAATAGCCCGATGCGGGATTAAGACCATAAATATTGGGCTTTCGTCCTCCGTTTGTGTCTTGCTTCCCGAAGTCCAGGATGTAGCTGTCCTCCTGAAGTTCGGTAACCAGCTTGGTGACGGTCGGGACACTCAAATCCATTTCCCGTCCAAGGTCCGCAATAGTCGCGTCGCCATTGGCAATATAATAGTGGATGATCTTCTTTTTAAGAAGCTCACTCCGGTTATTGCTGTCGGAAGACAATAAGAAATTTGTGTTCATGGTCGTTAGATTTTTACAATAATAAAATGCTCCACAAAAGTATATAAAATTTTTTCAAATATGTGATTGTAAAAATAAAAATGTATATGAATGTGAACTTATAATAGATGATTGATCGCTCCATCGGCACGCTGCTTCACGGTGGTGCGGAGTAATTCTTGCAGTTCCCCGAAACGCTCTTTGGGATAGCTGCTGGCGATTATTCCGTCTTTCATGTAGTGGATATAATCGCAAACCGTTGTCAGGGTTTCGTAAATATGGGAGGTGACAAGCACTGTTTTTCCATTCTCCCGCAGGCGCGATAAGATGAGAGTCAGCAAGTGAGCGCTTTCGAGGTCGAGGCCATTGTAAGGTTCGTCCAGTATCAGAATCGGTTTGTTCATTTTCAGCACGGCAAGCAGGGCAAGCTTTTTTCTCATCCCGGTGGAATAGTTTTCGGTTATCTCACCTAATGGCAGCGATAGCAGCTTTTGCCAGCTTTCCGTATCGAAATTTGTCCCGCCGGAAGGGAACAGGTTCAGATATTCGTTACCGGTCATATAGGGGTAAAAATAGTTCTCCGATTCCAGATAGCCGATCTCCTTTCTTTTTAGCGGTGAACCGTCATAGAGAATGGTTCCGCTTTGAGGACGGATGAAGGAGTAAAGCGCATTGAGCAGTGTTGTTTTGCCTGCACCGTTCAGTCCGACAAGTCCGTGGATTTTTCCCGTTCCCATCGAGAGGCAGATCCCTTTCAGGACATCTTTCTCTTTGTCATAGCCGACTTTCAGGTTTTCAATTGTAAGCATAAAGATATTGTATTAGATTACGGCGTGCCGTGATATATTTTTTTATCAGAAGCAATAAAGTCAGAGGAGCCAGTACCGGGAAAAGTATGCCGAACAAGGAGATCGAAATAGCGATCTGCCCGCCCGTAATCCGGGTATTCGGTAGATAAGCGGCATATTTGGACACAACCATCAACGCAATATTCAAGCTCCCCAATAGCACGAACAGCACTGCCAACCACCAATGGGCGGGATGCAGTAGCGTGTAAAGCAGGCACACCGGCATCATCGGAATGAAGTATAACCGTATATATAGATTTAATTTCCGGTGAAGAAAATGGTTGGCTGGCAGCTCCTGTGCACAAAGTATGGAGGTTGGTTCCGAATAGCAGAAAAATTCAGCCATGATGCAGGTCAAAAACCAAAGTGACACCAAAGATACATAAGGCAAAGACAACCCGGCGTAAGCGCTGCCGTAAATAACTAACATCAGCCATCCATATTTACGGACGCCTGTTCTGTACTCGAAAGCCTTTTCCGGGATAAAACGTGGCGGCGAAAAACCTTTTTGTACCCGGCGGACAGGCTGTTCCTGAAGGCTGATCAACCAACATCCGATCCATACTCCCAGTCCGATCCAATAATATCCGCGTATTATTTCGAGAATAAAAAGGGGGACAGACAGCAGCCAGTAATCTATAAAAAAGACTTGTTGAGGTTTTTCTTCCACGAGTTGGATAAAGTGGAAATCGTTGCGTCGTAAATGAAGCAGCCAGATCAGTAACAAAAAACATCCTCCTGCCATTGCCGCTCCTGTAAGATTGTCCATAAAAGCATAGATCCCACACAATAAAAATACAGCCATCCCGGTCAATATCACCAGATAAGGCACCGGAATATCCCGTACAATCTTGCCGAATTGCCGGAACCGGAATTTCAGGAATGCTTTGTTGTAATACATATGCTCACGCTTTTGCTGATAAATATACGATTATTCTGGAAAAAGAAGGAATCTGTTTCAAATATCTCGAGTTTTGAACCTCCTTTAAACCGGATGAATTACAATAACCCCCTTTTTGGGCTGTTTTTCTATTTCGTCCGAAATCTTGATCCATTTTGGATTGACTTTTTGCATGGTTTTAACCTCCCCAGCTGACAACAGGAAGAATGAGGTGCCGAGGTCGCTCTGAAAAGCCTGCAATTTGATTGGCGGAAAGTAAAAATATCGACAATATGATAAACCTTAACTCCCGGAGAATCGAATATTTGAAAACAAAACGGACGGCGTTCCAAATATCCCAAGGAAATTCAGGTGCTTTTTTGCCCTTATGACGGTCCTCTTTTCGATTACGACCGTCCAAATCGCCATTACGACCGTGCTAATCTTCGCGAGGTGCCGAGTGCACTACACATTAGCACGGTCGTAATG
>QWCH01004021.1_pt1 | contig 19284 bp, 16 predicted proteins | sample 1972671 | NCBI WGS metagenome assembly QWCH01 (sample SAMN09866713, study PRJNA288562) | Human gut metagenome isolate term3_stool, whole genome shotgun sequencing... | isolation source: gut | host: Homo sapiens | place: USA: California | reverse complement strand
ATTAGATTTAGAGTTTTTAGAGTCAACTCCCAAAACTCTAATCAATAGTTTACATGCAACAGCCAGAAATTTCGATACACCCTCTTATTGGACGCTTACATTAGTTCAGGCAGTATATGTCGGATTCAGAGTGTATGTGAAAGGTTGTAAAAGAGCCAGAGGCTATTATTGATGTTGAAGGTGTGAGAAAAATCGTAGAAAGGTGGATAAAAGTTATGGGAAAATTGGAAAAAGTTATTGTAGAGAATGGAATTACTTATGTGTTGGGCGAGGATGATATTTATTATCCGGATTTACAGTTGCCAGAGGGAACAAATTATAATATTGGAAAGTTTGGACATATGAGATGTGAGTATCTGAAAGAGTTCAAACATGGATATTATATGGAGCTGTTGCTTGATGGAAGGCTAAATGAATATCTGCATGATATTGATGAGGAATGTCATGAGATGCTGGACAGGATTGTGGAACAGATGAAGGTAAAGCAAGGTGTGACGGAGCAGTTGAAAGCAGAAAATCAGATGCTGTGGGTAGGGAAGATGAATAATATTATTGCTTGTGCGGAGGAGATTGTGGTGAGGGAGGTGGTGTTGAAATAAAAACACGAAACTAGACAAAAAATAGAAAAATATAAAAAGAAATTGACATATTGTAATTGTTAGTATATAATTCTTTATAGATAAAATGTAAAGGAGTGTTTGTATGGATATTAAAAAATTATTTGAAGATAACTTTGATTTTGCATTTAAAGCAGCAACCTATAATAATATCAAAGTTGCAATACAGACATTTGAACAGTTTAAGAAAAAGAATGAAGATTTTTTCTCTTTTGATAAAAGAGAAACTATATTTGGGCATTTAAGGACGTATGCTATAGAAAAGCAATTTAATGATTCTGCTTTTAATCCAAAAGCAAATTATTTTGTATCTATGAAACAGGTTAATAATTACAAATATAAGGCACTATGTATAGAAACGAAGGATTTTATTATAAATATTGGACGTACTAATAGTCAATGTCAGTTATTACCTGCTTCATCGTATAAAAAGGAATTTGCGAAAGCGAATACGGGATTAAGTATGCAGTATCATTTCGATTTTGCGAATGATCTGCCAGAGGTTGCTGAAAGTAAAAAATATGCCGAAATTACATATGGGTATAGTTATGGCGAAGTGACGCATTTAGATATTATAGTTCCTAGCAGTGATTATAAGTCAATTGAGTATGCAACAAATCTTCTTGATAATATTAAGGTATATGAAAATTATGTTCCTGAAGATTTAGTAGAGGAATCAGTTGTATCTTTAAAAAAATCTCTGTTTAAAGAAATTGAAAAAATTGTATAGGATTTTGGTGATAACATGATAGATAATGAAAAAAAAGTAATACCATATAGGATTAAGCAGGCAAGAGTGTCAAGAGGATTATCTATGGTGGAATTATCCGAATTGGTTTCGGTTAGTAAACAGGCAATATCTCAGTACGAGATGGGAAAAAACGCACCTAGTAAAGCAATTCTTAATGCAATTGCAACTGTATTGAAATATCCAGTTAGTTTTTTCTATAAACCAGTTCCTGTAAATGAAAATGCTAGTAGTGCAGTCTTTTTTAGAAGTAGAAAAACGGCAAAGGTTAAGGCTTTAAATGCTGCTAGAGAAAAGATAGAGATATTTAGAGAAATTAATGATTACTTAGAGCAATATGTCGATTTTCCTATATTGGATTTGCCTAAAATAACCTATGAGGATGATGGTATTAACCCAATAGATAATGAACAAATAGAAAAGTATGCGATGACATTACGTGAGCATTGGGGATTAGGGAGCAGACCTATTGATAACTTAATAAATATAGTACAAAAAAATGGAATAATGGTTTCAAAAATGCAGTTACGTTTAAATAAATTGGACGCATTTTCTGTTTGGTTTGATAATAAACCATTTATTTTCCTAAGTAGCGATAAGGATACAAATGTTAGAATCAGATTTGATATTGCACATGAGATAGGGCATCTTTTAATGCATGCGGATTATTATTCAGAAGAGGATTTAAAAAATGCTGCAATTCATGAAAAGTTGGAGAATGAAGCTGATAGATTTGCAGGAGCGTTTCTTTTGCCAAGGGAATCTTTCTCCAAAGACGTTTTTTCTACATCTATCGATCATTTTATTCAAATGAAGGCTAAATGGAAGGCTTCAATAGGATGTATGATTTATAGATGTGACACACTTGGAACATTATCACCTAATCAAATCAAGTACTTAAAAGATCAAATGACAACTCGAGTATATTGGAGGAAAGAACCGTTAGATAAAGAAATGCCTATAGAGAAACCATTTGCACATAAACAGGCAATAGTATTGTTGCTGGATAATAAAATTGTTACTCCGGGACAATTGGTAGAGGAAACAGGTTGTTCAGCGGAAGAATTAGAACAATATTGTTTTTTGGATAAGGGAACATTAGCAACAAAAAATGATTCAAAAATAATTGCATTAAAGGCAAGTAAAAATTTTGTATAATGTAATATTTGAATTCACAATGAAGGGAGGATATTATGAAATATCAGTTTGAAAGAACGAGAAGTGATTTTTGGATTACTGTTTATGAAAATGATGATGCATATAGTATATCAACAAATGATAAATATGTTGATATCATCAATTATTTTTTTCCAATCTTAGAAAAAAATAGCCCTAAAAAATGGAGAAAGAGCGAAAATTATGCAAATATGAGTAATTTATGGCTCCCGGAGGGGTGTTACGATCAAAATATTATGACTGAATTTATAAATTGGAGTGATGAAGTGACCAACAATGTATTATGGTTAAGCTTAAATAAAAATATAAAGGAATATTTTGATGATGAATTAGATTATTGTATAGCTTCGGATTTTAATATTGTTTACGGAGAGGGCAGAACTGAGATAGGAGAGGCTGAATATCAGTTAAAATATAACATTGAAGACTTGAATGTAACAGAACGAAATCAATATGCTAACATAATAATGAGTAAAATGTTAGATAATTGTAAATACATACCTTTTAATAACAGATTAAACTGGTGTGTATCTCCTATGCCGGCTACAGAGTGTGGAAAAACAAAACTGGCATGGCGAATGGCTGAAGAAATATCTAAGCAATTGAGACTTTCTTTTATTGAACCTATTTTAAGTTGTGACAAGCCACAAATGAAACAACTTTCAACAAAGGAGAAAATTGGGACTTGGGAGAAAATATATTATAATGATGGTGTAATACTTGATAATCAGGTAAGAGGAAAAAATGTTATTGTGGTTGATGATTTATACCAATCAGGGACAACAATGTGGGAATATGCTAAATTTCTAAAAACTTTAGGAGCAAGATTTGTTTTTGGTATAGTTTGTGTTAAATCTTTAAGGGATAGTGATAATACATGATTAATATAGATGTTTTAAGGATAATAATAGCCAAAGGTGCAGGAGATGGCACTTTGAAAAAAATAAGCAAATGTATCGCTAATGATATGTCTTATTCGTTAAATGATATATGTAATAACATAAATTTGATGTGCTCTTTGGGAATTAAACAAGAAGTGGCACGAAATATTTATGAGGGCAAGGAAAATGCTTTATTATTGGAAGAACAACTTTATCAAAATAATATTGATATGTGTTGGATAGGCGATGATTGTTTTCCAGATGGGCTGAAAAAATTGAATATAGGTAATATTCCAGCTATACTTTTTTATAAGGGAAATTATAAGTTGCTACAAAATAAATGTGTTGGGTTTACTGGTTCCAGAAAAGTATCTGATTCAGGAATAAGGATAACTGATAGTTCTGCAAGGCAATTGTCATCTGATGGTATTGCGGTGATAAGTGGATATGCAAAAGGTGTCGATATAACTGCACATAAGGCGGCTCTTCAATCAGGTGGAAGTACAGTTTTTGTAATAGTTGAAGGAATATTGAAAAATAGGGTTAAGGGTGAGGTTAAAGAGTTACTTAATGATAAAAATCATCTGTTTGTATCTCAATTTCTGCCTAATCTAGCGTGGTCAGCATCAAATGCTATGAAGCGAAATAATACAATAATTGGATTATCTGATGCTATGATTTTAATAGAATCGGGTATGAATGGTGGAACCTTTAATGCAGGAGAGCAAAGCTTGAAAAATAAAAAACCTTTATTTGTTGTGGAATATGGAGTAAATAAACCAACAGCAGAAGGTAATGATTTCTTTTTACAACATGGAGGAATGCCACTTAGAGGGGATAAAAATGGAAACCCGATATTGAAGAGAGTATATTCTGCTTTAGAGAAAAATGAAACAAAGGAGAGTTATGAACAGCTTAGTTTTAATTTTGGATAGTGGTAATAGATGTTTGCTAGAAATGTGATTGCAAAATGATTGCAAAAAGTCCCGAAACGATAAAGAATGCATAAAATATCAAGAATAATTATACAAAATATAGCAACACAAAACTTGATTGGATACAATATATAGTTGCCAAAATCGAGTTCGAATAATCCATACATTGACACCACAGCAGTGGATCAAAGCAACGGATGCAATCGGTATCGTATCAAAATCAGGACGATATGGCGGCACTTATGCTCATACAGATATTGCTTTTGAGTTTGTTTTATGGATTTCACCGGAATTTAAGCTTTATATCATCAAAGATTATCAGAGATTAAAGAAAGATGAAGCAGATCGGTTAGCGATTGGATGGGATGTAAAGAGAGGACTTTCAAAAATAAACTATCGTATCCATACAGATGCAGTAAAAGAATTTTTGATAACTCCCACATTATCTCCGCAGGAAATGGCATATACATACGCTTCAGAAGCGGATATTTTAAATATGGCTTTGTTTGGAAAAACAGCAGCACAATGGAGAAATGAAAATAGAGAAGAGGCTGTCCGTAGTGGGCAGCTTCTTTTAGGTAGAAAAAGCATAGTTTGAATAAAGCTGTAAAAATCCACGTTGAATTTTACAGCTTTTTGTGTACAATATAAGTAGCAGAAACAATATAAAATCAAGGAAGGAGCTGAAAGAATATGGCTAATATTTTACCAGCATCTGATTTGAGAAATTATAATGAAGTCCTGAAAAACTGTCGCAAAGGTGAACCTGTATATCTGACTAAGAATGGCAGGGGACGAAGCAGTGAAAGACGGAGAAGGCTGGCTGGATCTGGATGAATTAAAAGCACTTGTGGGGGAATAAGATGTTAAAACTGCGGATCAATCCGATTGTTGCCAAGGATCTTAAGAATATCCGGGATTACATTGCCGAAGATAATGAAGATTATGTGATTATCTACAAAGTAGGAAACGAGTATGTAGAGATTTATCGTGTGATTAACCGCTATCAGGATATTACGAGAGTTTTTGATTGATAACAAATTGATAACATCGTTCAGTACAGTCTGTGGAGCTTGGACAGTGGAACACATATAAAATCAGATAGAACCATAATTCCTATACAAAAGTGTATAGTGATAAAATTTTATTTCATAACGTATATTAAAGAGACCTTACTGATTTTCGGAAGTAAAAAACTGAATATCGGTAAGGTTTTTCAATTTGCCAGTCTGTTCCATCCATTATCCCAGAAGTATTATTATTCGAGGAGAACCCTGAAAAACAGGTTCTGTCCTCGATAACTAATGACATATCTTATATCAGTTTTTTCTGTTTACACAAAACTTGAAACGCTCTCGATCAACATTCTGATCGCTGTAGCATCTGACTTTGAATCTGCTATCCGTGCCGGATCTCTGGCAGGCGGCTGGTGGATGTCCTCCGAAGGCGTATGGCTGTATGGTGGATGGTGGAATGTGCTGAATGGTCTGGCTGGTCTTTTCAACATTGTATGTATGACTGGCTGGTGGGATATTTATTCCTCCAAGGATAAAAAGGATATGCTTTGGCCGGATATGATCTGGGTATATGTTCTGGCATATGATATATGGAATTTCCAGTACACTTATCTGAATCTGCCGACACATTCCTGGTACTGCGGTCTGGCACTTCTTCTGGCACCGACTTTTGCAGCTGCACTTTGGAATAAAGGCGGATGGATCCAGAACCGTGCGAAAGCTCAGAAAAAGAATCCGTGGAAAGAAGAAATCTTCACAGACACAAGAGATTATCAGGAAGCAATGACAAGAGCAAAATAAAGAGAATAAAAGAATTTAGAAGAATCCTGTACGGCTGCAGTAAAACTGTTTCTGTACAGGATTTCTTTGTCTTATTCTAACGCAATTATACGTGACAAACATGGTGGCAATCACGTATACTCAAATCACATCAGAAAGTTATGGATGAAAGGGTGAAATCTATGATATTACGGAAAAGTATTTTGTCGGTCGTGCTTACCATTGCAATGCTTATGCCGCTTGCACAGGCTGTTACGGTGAAGGCAGTAGATGATACAAAACAGATAGATGTCTTGTTTACTCATGACACGCATTCCCACCTGGACAGTTTTTCCACGATTGTAAATGGAGAACAAAAAGAAGTCGGCGGATTTGCAAAAATAAAGACACTGATTAATGAAAAAAAGAAAGAAGATCCAGATACACTCATACTGGATGGCGGTGATTTTTCAATGGGAACGCTGATCCAGACGGTATATGATACTGAGGCAGCGGAGCTTAGAATGCTTGGATATCTTGGATATGATGTGACTACATTTGGCAATCATGAATTCGACTATCGATCCCAGGGGCTTGCCAACATGCTTAAGGCAGCCAAAAGCTCCGGAGAGACACTGCCTGAGATCGTAGTGTGCAATGTGGATTGGGACAGCATGGAAAAGGCTGGGCTAAACGATGGTCAGAAACAGATACAGTCAGCGTTTGAAACATATGGTGTGAAGGACTATGTAATGGTACAGAAAGGTGACGTAAAGATCGCCGTTGTCGGTGTCTTCGGAAAAGATGCCCTGGAATGCGCACCAACCTGTGAATTATCTTTCAAAGATCCTGTTGGGGCCGTTAAGAAAACAGTAGAAGAAATCAAGAAAAACGAAGAAGCAGACATGATCGCCTGTGTTTCTCATGGTGGAACCTGGGAAGATGAAAGCAAGTCGGAGGACGAACTCCTTGCCAAGGCGGTTCCGGATCTTGATCTGATCATCAGTGGCCATACACACTCTGAGCTGGCTGAACCAATTCAGCACGGGAATACCTATATTGTATCCTGCGGTGAATACGGAAGAAATCTTGGATCACTTTCGATGACGCAGAATTCCGATGGACGCTGGGATCTGAGCGCTTATGAGCTGATCCCTGTATCCGAGGACGTAAAAGCCGACAAGGCAACACAGGAACGTATCGACGAACTGATGGATACGGTAGACACGAACTATCTTACTGATTTTGGTTACACAAGAAAAGAAGTTCTTGCGCAGAACGATGTGGAATTTAACAGCCTGGAGGAAATGGGCACAGAGCATAAAGAACTGAATCTTGGGGATATCATGGCAGATGCCTACGTATATGCTGTGGAAAATTCAGAGTATTATGATGGAGACCCGGTAGATGTAGCGGTTGTACCGAGTGGGACTGTACGTGACACGTATACAAAGGGTGATATTACCGTAGAAGATGTATACAATTCATTTTCACTTGGAATTGGCAAAGACGGAGTAGCCGGATATCCTCTGATCAACGCATACCTGACAGGAAAAGAACTGAAGCTGGTGGCTGAAGTGGACGCCTCCATTTCTGATTTTATGACGACTGCAAGATTATACTGCAGTGGCCTGAATTTTACATACAACCCGCATCGAATGATCCTGAATAAAGTGACAGACTGCTATCTGACCAGAGCAGATGGAGAAAGGACAGAGATTGAGGATGATAAGCTGTATCATGTTGTAACAGATCTGTACACCGGACAGATGTTAGGTTCTGTAATGAAAATGTCTTACGGACTTCTGTCTCTTGAGCCAAAGGATAAAGACGGAAATCCAATTGAAAATCTGGAAGATCATGCAGTCATGGAAGGCAATAAGGAGCTGAAAGCATGGGATGCGATTGCAAGATATATGCAGTCTTTTGATGATGCAGATGGAGACGGCATTGCAAATGTATCTGAATACTATGCGACAACCCATGATCGTAAGGTTGTGGATGACAGCAAAAATATACTTGATCTGGTGAAAAAACCGAATAAATTTACCGCAATCATAGTATGTATCGGCCTGATCATTATTATAATAATTGTTCTTGTGGTATCCCTGATTCGAAAGATCGTCCGCAAGTCCAGAAAGAAGAAAAATATACATAACACAAATAGGCAAAATGTATACTTTGTATAAAAAGTATATTTTTATGAAAATTACTTGCAATAATTTGTGCAACATGTTATAGTAAACACACGTTAAACAAGTAATTGGAAAGTGAAGCTGTGAGAGGAGAGCGAATTCATATCAGTCGAAAGGCTGTTATAGAATGCGCTCTTTTTTATTTTTGAAATTGCAAGGAGTGAGAGGGTGAGCAGTTTTTTTATGAAGCAGTTGAGGATAATCCGATTATTGCGGCAGCATTGACATGGTATCGGTAAAGACAAAAGAAGACATTCCGAAAGGAAAAATCTTTGACTGTGTGAAAGCACTGAAAGGAATTGAGGTTCCGGCACCGGTTCATATTGGAGATGTGATTCTCAAAAATGTGGCAGACACAGGCGTAGATATTGTTGCGACAAAGAATGTAGAATAATAGAGAAGCAATAAAAGCGACAGAATATAGATTGTAAGACTGAATATAATAAAAAATTGACCAAAGTTCATATTTTATTGAATTGATACGATATGCCAAATTACTTATAATTCTATCATATGTGTTTATGAGTAATTGTAATATTAACGTGGGCAGTTTAAAAGCTCCCGGAGTTAGAGTATGAAAAATAACAAAAAGAACAAAAAGAGAAAGAATGACCTTAGGCATTTAAGCAGAAAAGAACTGATCGATCTGATCTGTGATATGAGAAGACCAAATCCTTCAAAAGAAGCTCCGACGATAGAAGAAGCTGAGAAAGAACAAAAAAGATTAAATCGTCGCGCGGCTTATCGCCAGACCTTTCGCGGAACAGTTGCAGTGCTGATCGTTGTGGCAGCAATCTCCGTGCTTGTGGCGACCTTGTGGATGCCGGTCCTGCAGATCTATGGTTCTTCCATGTCACCGACTCTGGAGCGGGGGCAGATCGTAATCTCAGTAAAGAACAAACATCTGAAAACCGGAGATATTGTTGCATTCTGGCAGGGCAACAAGCTTCTGGTCAAACGTGTGATCGCAGGCCCTGGGCAGTGGGTTGATATTGATGCAGGTGGAGTGGTAACGGTTGACGGCCAGACGATTGATGAACCATACCTTAAGGAAGTGTCCCTTGGGAACTGTGATATTGAGCTTCCGCATCAGGTGGCAGAATCACACTGGTTTTTTATGGGGGACAACAGAGCTACGTCGGTCGATTCAAGAACTGCGTCCATAGGAGATGTCTCAGAGGATCAGATTGAAGGGCAGATCGTATTTAGAATCTGGCCATTGAATGCAGCAGGAAGTATAAGATAAAAATAACAGAGTGAAAAATCTGGACAATAAATGTCCGTGTTATATAAAAGAGTATCGAAGGGAAAGACGGAAAAGAGAGGCATCAGATACGCCAGAAAAGAGTAGGTGAAACTGTGCAAAATAAGGGAACAGATTATATCAGAAGAATCTTAAGGGATAAGGCACGGCAGAAACGTTGGAGACGAATAATGCTGTGCCTTTCTTGTATAGTTGTTTTCTGTACAGCATATGTACTGATCCTTCCGGCAATTACGCTGGAAAAGAAGACAACGTGTGAAGAGGAAGAACAGACCCTGATACAGGAAGAACAAAACCTGGTACAGGAAGAGGACGAAAGCACCGTCCAAAGTGATGATTCAGATGAAGTGGAATTTGTATCGTGCGAGCCGATTGAAGAGGAAACCGAAAATGTCGAAGATGTCGAGATCACCGAAGACCCGGAGGAGATGGACGTCGATTTTGCCTCGGGGGAAGAGGATGCCATTGCAGCGGCAGTAGACGAGACAGTGATACCAGAGGCAGGTGCGGCAGATGGGTTTGATCTGAGTGCGGAGAATAACAAAGATAGACTTAGTGATGTTAAGCTGTTTTATAAACTGCCTGATAATGAGAACTGGCAGGAATTCAGTACGGCAGATAATGCGGCGCTGATACCGGCAACTGCAAAGATCAAACTGCAGGTTGAGTATAAGGATATACAGATTCAGAATCTGATAGATAATTATAATTGTGAACTGACCTATAATCTTCCAGAGGTAATGCGTAATATAACCCCGGAAGGTGGAATTTTTGACGGAAATAATAAGGTCGGAACAGTGACATGTAAAAACAGAAAAATTACAGTTACCTTCAATAGTAATTATCTTAGTAGTCAAAAAAAGGATAACCAATCCACAATTAACGGAAACTTTTATGCACAGGGTGATGTGAAGCTGAGTCAGTTGCCGCAAGAAGATGGCAAGACAACCGTGTCTGTAGCAAATAAAAATTATTATTTGAATTTTGGTCAGGATGCTGTTGCAAAGTATGGACAGATAAACATTGAGAAAACATGTGACAACTCTCAGGTGATAGCTACCGAGAGTGGAAATTACCTTGCTTATACCATCACCGTGACAGCAGGAGAAGATGGCTGCCCGGATGTCTCAGTGGTTGACACGATCGTGATCAATTCGAATTGTATAGATTCTTATGCGGGAATTGATACGACAGAAAAAACTCTTGCGGCCACTCAGAATGGTCAGAATCCATATGAGACGATTGCAGAAGGAAAGGCTCCTGGAAAAGTCTATCTGGGAAATCCTGATTCAACAAATTCTGTTCCAACGCCAGGAGCGGAAAACATTACCGCACCGGGAAGTATGGTCTGGAAAATTGGTGATATGGCAGTAGGTGAGAGCCGCACGCTTACTTATTATGTCAAGCTGAAGGATAATGTTAATTTAAAAAATAAAGAAATAAAAAATAATGCAGATGTGTATGCCAAGAAGTATAAGAGAGCTTACGATGACACATCCTTTACCCCGAAAATTGATTATGACATGACGAAGGGTCAGGATGGAGCTATTGTAACAAATGAGAATGGAACATATACCATCACATACAGACTTAATTTTACCCTGAAAAAAGACACAAGTAATTACGCATTGAAGAATTTTGAGTTCAGAGATTTACTGGATGCATCGGATATACGGACAGATCCAAAAGCTCTTCCATATATTAGTTATAATCGTGATTCGGTAAAATTATATGTGAAAAAAGATGGAAGTTCTGAGTATGTACTGGTAGATAATGGAAATTACACTGTAAGTTGGGCAAATGGTGATGATAACTATGTAACGTCCTGGGATGATTCAAATAATAAGCCAACTCGTTTTAAAATTACAGGAGCAGTTGATAAACCGATAACTGTAAACCCGGGCGATTCCTACTATGTGACTTATACACTCACAGTGCAACCGGAAGCACTGGCAAAAATGAAGTCAGACCATGTGGAAGTAAAAAACCGATATTATGCATATGCATCGAATGCAAAGTCTGACTCGGGAGGTGCTTTTGACCAAGTTTGGTGTGGAGTAAATGTTGGAAACTATAAATGGGATGAGAAAAAAGTCGGAACCGGAACTGCGACAGACCAGACGATTAAAATGGGAACAGGTGATAGATATGATCTAACATCTGGAAAGGTTCAAGCAGATTCTTCAGCAGATATCTCTTTCATCGTCCCTGCCGGAAGCTACCCATATACCGTAGATGTCAACCAGACACTGGGTGAGTGGAATGCGACAAATGTGTTAATGAAAGATGAGCTTACTCCCAAGGATAAGATGACATATATCGGATATGCAAAAGTAGAAGCCTGTGAGTATGATGCAGATACGAAGGCATATGACGTAAAAGAGACAAAATGGGTGAAGATTGACGGTTTAAGTTCGTTTGCCTTGAAACCGAGTGAACTTGGCTGGAAAGATGCAAATTATGCATATAAATTTACCTACTATGCAACGCCGGCAAACGCAAATTTTAGTAGTGCTAAGGTGAATAATAAATTTTCACTGTCAGGACAAGTTGGGAAAGATGGTAAGTTGTTTGATATCAGCGATATATATTCTCAAAAAGAGATAACAATCTCTGGTTCTTATAAAATGAATGTCAAAAAAGAATCCTGGTATTATGAGGAACCAGAAACAGGCGCGGCAACTTGGCAAAATGGAAAACTCTACTGGGTGATCGAAGTATCAGGAACGGAAATTATGAAGGGCACATATTTCCGAGATTCCATATCAAAGGATTCAGGTCTGACAGATTCCTATCTGCACTCAGATTCACTGGCAGGAATTTATAAGGGAACATTGCCAGATAATAAGACAATTATCGGATACAATAGTCTGGAAGAACTTCTGGCAAATGGTGGACTTGGTGACATTAAGAATAAGTTTACAGAACCAAAGTTTGAAAATAGCAAAAACTTTGATGGTACTGATAATTACAGCGAACTGTCAATAAAGGCAAATGAAAAGATTGAACTTGGAAATGCCAAGCTTTACTTCATCGTAAGGACAGAACCTCAATCATTGCCGACAAAATATCGTGATGCTTTTAGATACAGAAATCATATCAGTACAAGCGACAATGGTAATACCTGGATTGAGCAAGACCGTGAGGATAAACTTCTGTGCGGAGGCGCAGACATCCTGAAGGAACTTGGACAGACATTTACCTATGATGGAACAACAGTAACCAGTAAGAACGACGGTGCAGATCAGGGAAATAGTAGCAGAATTGTCACAACTGAACTGCCGGGTGCAGGACAGTATGCGGCCTGGGCATTTAAGCTGAACTATGCAGGGGAACTGTCTGGAAGTTATCGAGTGTTGGAGACAATACCGAATGGTATGGAACTGGCATATATGCGAATTAAATGGGTTGGAGACAAACAGAAATTTGATACAATTGACTCAAAAGAAATTCCAAAACTCAAGTCAGACGGATGGAAAGAAAAAACCATTACGGCAGGTACAGATAATGGATCTGAAAAGACAAAGACAACAACCTATTATGTCAAGGGAAAGCAGGCTCTGATTGAGTTGGGTGATTTTGTTGCAGGAAAAGAAAGGGATTTTTATTCTGTTGACGTTCAGGTTGTATGCAGGGTGACAGATCCGGCTGTGCTGCTTGGAGGAAAAGAAAAGAAATTTACAAACCAGGTTACGCTCCAGACAACAGACGGACGGGAGATCAGCACAGCGACTTGCCCGGCAACCATAGAGCCACAGAAGAAACTGGACAAAAAGATAACCGGTAGGGGAACTGAAAAAATAACATTTACAATCGAAGCCAATTCACTTGGCGAGGTACTTCCTGCGGAGAACGGTACGATACTGACGTTAGTTGATAAGCTGAGTTCCTCTTTGATTCTGGATACGGGATCAATCCGTGTGGTTAATTCAAAAACAAACGAAGCGGTTACTTATACAGCTGCTTTTGATGCAACAGCTAATACGTTGAAAATAGCGATTCCATGTAATGTGCCGGTCAAGATTACTTATGATGCGACAGTAGACGCACCACCGGACCAGTCAGTAAGCTTCTCAAATGAAGCATACTGGGAGAACTATTCTCTGACTGGTGGAGACAGTGTGGGAGTAGAGAATTATTCCTATGCCGCAGGTGGAACAGTAGCAGCTGGAGAAAATATAACACTGAATATTATCAAGAAAGATCAGAATAACCTGTCTTCTTTATTACCGGGAGCTGGATTTGAGATGGTTTCGTGTACAAGAAATGATGATGGTACAATTACAGATCATTCAGATAAAAAGTGGACCGGAACAACTAATGTAAATGGAGTAATTTCCTTTGGATCAGGATCATTAACAGATTCTGCAATGGATTACAACACCATCTATAAAGTGACAGAGACAAAGGCACCGGATGGATATGTAATAAACAGCGAACCAATCTATATTATGGTTCCGAGGAAAGAAGAAAATGCCACAGATTATTCGGAGTATGTGAATAACTGCATAAATGATTCGAGAATTCAGAAACAGTATAGGTCGCCCTATGAACTGACTGTCTTCAATCACAAAGGTGAGATTACGGTGGAGAAGAAGTTCAAGGATGCAGGTGGTGATATTTCAAGTCCGGTGAGTGGAACGTATAAGTTCGGGTTGTATGAGAATGCAAATGGAACAAACACGACAAACTCAGACGGAACTACATCAGGTACAACTACAGAACCGCTTCAGATGATTACCATTACATATAATGCAGCAGAGACAGGCTCCAAGACAGCAAAATTCACGAATCTGGATTTGAAAAAGACATATTATGTTTTTGAACTTGATGATAATGGAAAGCCAATCACAGATTCAACCACAGTTGCGACTGTGAATAAAATGGAATACTTCACATCGTATGAGAAACCACAGACTGCAGGTGCGACAACAGGGGTGAACAGCGCAGTCAACGGAGATACGGTAACGGTTACCAACCAGATCCGTGTAAAAGAACTGCCTTCTACAGGCAGTTATGGTCCCCTTATTTTCAGGCTTGCAGGAGCGGTATTGATATTTTTCGCCGGACTGCAGATGCTGATCAATATAAAAAAAAGAGCCTGTAACAACAGGTAATACAAAAGAGGGTGTGCTGTACCTTCCAGAAAAACGAAATTTTCTGGGGGGGGGCAGTGACGCAAAAACCAAGGAGGAAGAAATGAAACTGATTAAGAAAATTGCCGCCATTATGCTCTCTGTTATGATGGTATTGGGAATGGCCAGCGTGGTAAGCGCAGCAGGAACGACTGAAACAGGAACTATTACAATTAACGATGCAATCAATGGTCAGAAATATACCATTTATAAGTTGTTAGACTTAGAGAGTTATGATGCAACGAAAAAGTTATATTCTTATAAACCGGCAACTGGATGGGAGAACTTCTTCAAAACTGATGGTGCTGGCAATAGCTATGTAGATATTAATGCGAATGGTTATGTGACCTGGAAAACTGACGTATCAAATGATAAAGCAGCAGAATTAGCACAGAAAGCACTGGCATATGCTAAAGATGCAGGCAATGGTATTAACGCGACAGCAGAAACGCCTGCAACAGGAACTACAGTAACATTTAATAACCTTGCTCTTGGTTATTACTTGGTAGATTCAAGTCTTGGTGCACTTTGCTCACTTGATACAACCAATCCAACAGTAACAATTACCGAAAAAAATGGTGTGCCTTCTATAGACAAGAAAGTTTTTGATGGCAAAGATTATAGCACTTTCAATTATGCTGATATTGGGGAGCAGGTTTCATTTTTTACAACCGTCCATGTAAAAAAAGGTGCAGAAAATTATAGAGTGTATGATAAAATGTCAGAAGGTTTTGAGTTAAAAGAAAATGATAACCCAGCTCTTCCAGCAATACACATAAGTTCTTATGATGAGGGCATCACGATAAATACTGTTGACTATACAGTAAATATTGATGGAGACAAAAAGGGATTCAATATTCAATTTAATGCTAATTTTCTTGAGAAATATAAGGATAAAGAATACGATATTAATATTGCATATCAAGCAACTCTGACTGGCGATGCAACCATAGGAAAAGATAATGCAAATACCAATAAAGCATGGCTGACATATGGTGATAATAATACAAAGAGTGCTGAATCGGTAACAAACACTTATACATTTGGAATTCCGGTATTTAAATATACAGGCACTGACACACCACTTGCAGGAGCGAAATTCTCGCTGTATTCAGATGAAGCTTGCAATACAAGAATTGATTTGTTAAAAGGTGACACAACAAAAGAAACATACCGTAAATTTATTGCTGAAAAAGATAGTGATGCTAACAAAGTAACTGAAATAACAACAAATACTTCAGGTAGGTTTGATATTACGGGACTTAAAGCTGGTACATATTATCTTAAGGAAATTGAAGCACCAAAAGGTTACAACAAACTGAAAGATCCAATAAAAGTAGTCATTTCTGAAGAGGGAAAGATCACCGTTGGCACAAATACAGAACCTGTAACAGAAGTCAAAGTCCAGAACAACACCGGTACCATCCTTCCAACCACAGGTGGCAATGGTACAAGTCTGATCTACTTCCTGGGTGCAGTTCTTGCACTTGTATCCGGTGTGGTACTGATCACAAAGCAACGAATGAAAAATAATTAAAGTAATTTCGCTGTGCGGGGAATAGGCATTCCCTGTACAGCAGCAAGGAGAGGATTGTAAGATGAGAAAGCATGTTTCAACAATTACCACGGTGCTGGTCTTTCTTGCAGGTCTGTCCTTGTTGCTGTATCCGACAGTCAGTAACTATTGGAACTCCAAGCATCAGACGCAGGCGGTCGCAGAGTATTCGGACCGGATTGAAAAGATGGATGAGCAGGAAAAGAAGCAGGCATTTGAGCAGGCGGAAAAATATAATGAAACGCTGATTTCAGATCCAGGCCGTTTTAATCCGTCGCAGGAGCAGGATGAGTATTATAAAAGTCTTTTAAATGCAGACGGAACCGGAATGATGGGCTATATCACCATTCCGGAAATAGACAGTAAGCTTGCCATCTATCACACGGTGGATGACTCAGTTCTGCAGGTGGGTGTCGGCCATATGGAAGGATCCAGTCTGCCGGTTGGAGGCAGTGGAACACACTGCGTTCTCTCCGGGCACAGAGGACTTCCGAGTGCAAAGCTTTTTACGGATCTTGACAGACTGCAGAAGGGTGATATTTTTCTGCTTCATATTTATGATCAGGTTTTTACATATGAAGTTGACCAGATTCATATCGTGGAACCGATCGATTATGGCCTTCTGAATATTGAGGAAGGCGAGGATCTGTGTACGCTTCTTACCTGTACGCCTTATGGAATCAACACAGAGAGGCTGTTGGTGCGCGGTCACAGGATCGCAAACCGGGCGGGAGATAATTCAAGAGTCACATCGGATGCCGCAAGGGTGAGTACCGTGCTTGTTGCAGTAGGCATTGGAATTCCGCTTCTTATCATCAGTTTTATTGCAGTGGACGTGTCGGAGCGCGTTCCAAAAAGAAAAAAGAAAAGTAAAAACAGAAGTAAAAACAGAAGAAGAAAAGCAACCATACAAACCAGAGCAAAACGAATCAGAACAAAACAAACCAGTGGGAGAAGAAGATGAAGTACCAATACAGGCAGAGCTGTTACAGTCGAATAAAGAGAATGATATGCATGCTGGCTTTTGCCGCTGTTTTTTCCGGGATGCTGATGAACACACCGGTTCTGGCTGCGGCGGAAGCAGAACAGACAAAGGGAAGTATTTCTCTTGGATGTCCGGCCGAGGGTCTGGAGTTTTCGCTGTATCGTGTGGCAGACTACAAAGATACAGGTGGTTTTGCACTGACAGAAAAATTTCAGAATTATCGGGTTTCCCTGGAATCAGATGAATGGAGAGGAACAGCGCGTACGCTTGCGGATTATGCGGAACGTGACGGAATCCAGGCAGATGCAGTGCTGAAATCAGGAAGTGACAAAACCGTATGCTTTGAAAATCTTTCAAATGGGCTTTATCTGGTAAAAGGTCAGGAGATCGAGGCGCAGGATAACGGAAAGGCAAAGATATCTGTTCCGCCTGTTTCGCTGATCGCACTTCCGGATGCTTCGCAGAAAGATACGCTCCATATAAGGGTAAATCTGAAGTATGACGAGGAGAAAATGGATAATACAGAAGCTTCCCAGACAAAGATTCATGTGTTGAAGGTATGGAAACAGGATCAGGTTAAAGAACGTCCGGCTTCGGTGCAGGTTGATCTGTTGAGAACAGATCAGAATGGAACAACAACAGTTGTGGACAGTCAGATTCTGAAAAAGGAAAATCAGTGGTCCTATACTTGGGAAAACCTTTCGTCACAGGTGAGCTGGAGTGTGGTGGAAACAGAAGTACCGTCAGGCTATACCGTGAGTACCAGCCGAGAGGGAAACACCGTTGTGCTGACAAACACTAAAACAGCAGATTCAGAAGATAAATCAGAATCAACAGATAAAACGGGAACGTCTGGAGAAAATGGTGGAAATTCTTCTCAGAAGCTTCCACAGACAGGACAGCTCTGGTGGCCGGTTCCTCTTCTTATGCTGGCCGGTGTGATCTGTCTGTTAGTAGGTAAGCAGCTGCGAAAATCCATGGAAGAAAAGAAATAAAAAGATGCAGTATAAGAAAAAGAATCGAATTGGAAATATTTTAAAAGGAGCAGGACTGATTCTGGTGACAGCAGCAGTGCTGCTCCTGGTGTATAATCTGTGGGACGGACACCGTGCCCGGGAGAGCGAGGAGGCAATCCTGGCAGAATATCTGCAGGAAAACAAAAAAGCATCAGAGAGTCCTGATGCTTCGGATAAAGAAGATAAACAGAACATACCGGACTATCTTCTAAACCCGGATATGGATATGCCTGAATACACGCTGAAAAGTCTGGGTGATGTGGCGTGTATAGGAATTCTGGAGATTCCGGCGCTGAATCTGGAACTTCCGGTTATCAGCAGCTGGAGTTATTCTTCTTTAAGGTTGGCACCCTGCCGTTATTCCGGAAGCGCCTACAAGGGGGATCTGGTAATCGCAGCGCATAATTATCAGTCTCATTTTGGGGGATTAAGAACTCTTCCGGAAGGAAGCGAGGTTTTTTTTACAGATGCTGTGGGAAACCGGTTTTCTTACTATGTGGCGGTAACGGAGGCACTGACTCCCTGGAGTGTGGACGATATGACGAGCGGAGAGTGGCCGCTCACCCTGTTTACCTGCACCCTGGACAGCCAGAACCGGGTCACCGTGCGTTGCGAATACAGCGAGGCAATGGAAAACTTCTTCTGATTTTTTTTACATTTGAGTGAAAAGTATTTTATCTATATCATAAAAGACATATGTCAAAAACGTTATTGACATATGCCTTTTATAAAGATAATATATAAGTGAATATTCCGGCTCGGATGGTTCTTCCGCAAGAATATTCAATAAGAAAAGCGAGAAAGGAGCAGTTTATGCCGAGACCAGTAAAATGCAGAAAAGTCTGCCATTTCCCGAATGTTTTAGAATTCTTTCCGGCAGATGATACGAAGAAAAGAGTACCTATTGTTCTGACGGTAGATGAGTACGAGACAATTCGTCTTTTGGACAAGAAAGGTTATAGTCAGGAGCAGTGTGCAGAATCTATGCAGATCGCAAGAACA
>QWCH01003389.1_pt1 | contig 19365 bp, 21 predicted proteins | sample 1972671 | NCBI WGS metagenome assembly QWCH01 (sample SAMN09866713, study PRJNA288562) | Human gut metagenome isolate term3_stool, whole genome shotgun sequencing... | isolation source: gut | host: Homo sapiens | place: USA: California | reverse complement strand
TGCTTGAAGCAATCCGCACTTTGCCGGAAGAAAAAAGGAAAGCTATCATGCTGTACTATTTCGAGGGCATGACCGACGTGGAGATTGGAAAGTTATTCAATACGTCGCGCAGCACGATACAGTACAGACGGACAAGCTCTTTTGAAATCTTGAAGAAATATTTGGAGGAACACGCTGATGAATGGGACGAATGGTAAACAATCTGACTTCCCGGACGTTGCCCTTGTTCCCTATCCTGTCATTGTGGCAGCGACAAAGGGCGACCCGGACGCTATGAAAATTGTCTTGCAGCACTTTAGCGGTTACATAGCGAGCCTTTCTATGAGAAAGCTCTGCGACGAGCGCGGAAACGTCTATTTTGGCGTTGACGAGGATATTCGCCAACGGCTGCAAGCAAGGCTAATGAGGGCAATCCTCACATTTAGGGCTGAATAACTGCACCGATACCGAAACGTCTTAGCCCCTTTTCCGTTTCGTATCAATCCGCAGCAGCCCCGTATGTTCCTTGACAAAGAAAGCGACGCAAGATAACGGCGACGCAGTATAGGGCAAACCGGGTACGTCCTTTTTGCGCCGAGCCATACAGAGGGTGCGCCATGACGCTATTCCCCTATCGGGAAAAGCCGAGCGAGAAACACCACGATGGAAAGCAAGTTAGCAGCTTGCGGGCGACGACACGCATTGAGGGGAGATAAGCCTTTACAGCCACAGTCCGAGCGTTCAGAGCGTCGCAGGCAATGGGTAAAGCTGCCTTAAATGAGCAGGGGTGCAATTCCCGCGAGGTTGTGCTAACAGCCGCCCGGTTAAAGCCCACTTTTTGTAACTTGACTTTTTAGCCATTTATGAAAGGGGGTATTTTCCTATGGCAAAAAAGGAAACAACAAGCCCCGCTATCCCTGTATTCCCTATGTTAAAGACCGTTGAGCAAATGAGCAAGATTAGCGGTATCGGGGAAAATAAGCTGCGCGAGCTTATGGATAGCGGCGAGCTTGAATATATACAGAATGGAAACCGCCGTTTGATAGCTGACGCTGCAATCTGGGACTGGTATCACAGGGCAAAGACGACAGCGAAGCCCCCGGCACGACAGGGAGGTTAAGCTATGGCTATATCAACAAGGCAGGTTAAGAATAAACGCGACAGCAACGGCGTACTGACCGGGCGACCGGGAACAGTTTACGACGTGAATATCAAGTACACCGCCCCGAATGGGGAAAAGAAAACCTATTCCAAAAAGGGCTTTCCGACAAAAAAGGAAGCAACGCAGCATGAAGCAGAGATGAAAGCAAAGCTCCATAATCCGGGGCAGATTGCGTCTATCGCTTCACAGCGGAAACAGACCGTTGCAAGCTATCTGAATGAATGGGTGGAAAGCTATGCAAGAGTGAACTTGCGCCCATCTACTTACGACGGGTACAAAAAGACGATTGCAAACTATATCAATCCCTATATCGGCGGCGTTGCCCTTAATCAGCTTACCCCCGCTATGGTAGACAAAATGTTTCAGCAGATTATTGACAAAGGCTTGAAACCGTCCACCGCAGCCGGGGCAAAGCGTGTTTTGAGCGTGGCGTTGAGCCATGCCCGGAAATACCGCTATATCGAAACAAACGCAGCAAAGGACACGCTTACGAAGTTTGGAAAGAGCGACAAGACCCCCGACCCTTATACGCCGGAACAGGTAAAATCCCTTATGCAGCGCGTCGAGGGTACCGTTTGGGAAATGCCCGTTATCTTAGGCGGGCTTTACGGTATGCGCCGTTCTGAAATCCTGGGCTTGCGCTGGCGTAATGTGGATTTGGAAAACAACACCTTTGACGTTTCCGAGCAGCTACCCTTTAAGGTGCCGTCGAAAACAAAAGTCATTGAGGAAATGGCACCGCCGAAATCCAACGGGCGAAAGCTGCCTATCACAGAGCTTGCCCGCCCGTTCTTCCTCAAACAGTTTGCTATGCAGGAAGCGCAGCGCGAACAGGCAGAAAAAGACGGAAAGCCATACTATGACAATGACCTTGTTGTAGCGAAGCCGGACGGTTCCCCTATCTCTGCGTCGTGGGTATCTTCCCAGTTTGGAAAACTGCTTGAAGATTTGGATATGCCGCATATCCGCTTTCACGATTTACGCCATACGGCGGCTACGAATATGCACCAACTGACAGGCGACTTCTACACCGTAGGCGAAGTGTTAGGACATACGCTTGCGGGTATCGGCGTATCGCTTGGACTGTCTATGAACTTTGAAGCTGTTACCGCCCGTTATGTGGACGTGCGGCTTGAACGCAAGAAAGAAGTCTTAGACGCTTATCATGGGGCGGTCAAACAGGCTGACCCGGCAAAGACAGAGAAAGCCGAGCCGAAGAAAGCAAAGAGCGCGGCAAAGAAAAAGAGCAGCGATTTAGAGCTTTAACCGCTGTATCTCTTTACCGCTTCTTATATCGTTTTATAGCCCTGCGTGGGATTTGGGCACCATTTGGGCACCATTTACCGAAAAAGCACCACTAATACAGGCGATAAAAGCAAAAACATAGAGTTTATGCGGGTTTCCGGCGTTTTCTAATCCCTCAACCGACCTAAAATCATCTTGCGGCAGAGAGAAAAATTCTACTATTTTTTATAAACCGTGACAATCTGTCACGGTTTAATCAACATCTTAAAGTTTTTTCTTGCCCCTCTTTTTATATGCATTCTAAGGCACCTAGGAAGCCCCAGAAGCGATTTTATTACCTTGCATGATATAAAGTTATACCCATTTTTAACGCATGAGCGCTTTTATGCAAGAACTGCAATGGTTTCAGTGATACCAAGTTTCTGATAGAGTTCTGCATATAAGTTGTCAGAAGCAGTTTTTTGAGCGTCTTTGACGGCGGTCATAAAATTCCCTTTATTATTGAGCTTCTCCGTTGTACATTCAGAGTATAGGGCAATCATACTCTTTATATCTGCATTGTTAATTAATTCGGAAAATAACCCATTCCATCTGGTAGCTGGTTGAGGTTCATTTTGCGGAACATTGAAGAAAATGTATTCCTGTAATTCTTTAGTATAGAACTGTTCCAGCTTTGAACACAATTCCCCTTCTGCTAACAACTCAAGCAGGATACATAATTGCAATCCTGTATCATCTTTATTACTGGTAATAAACTGTGATAATTTCTTTAGTTTACTGCTGTTTGCATACTGGAGTTCAAGTCTTGCAAGGTTTAACTTGGATATACGCAAATAGCCGGTTTGTTCACTGTAATATTTTAGCGGTATAAGTCGCTTTTCTGCTTCATTTAAAGGGGCTTTAAGAATCACATACTCAAACCCTGCTTTATCTTTCAATTGTTGAGATTTATCATACAGGATAAACTGCCTGTCACCGTTGGTATTCTTCACTTTACGGTCTCTTTTGGGAGTCGCAATACTCAATGTTCTGTTTGTTTCGTTTGACTCTATAATATTTGCCTTCATTCGTTTATATGTACGGTTAGAAAGGCTGTCTATATAAGTAATTACAGGGTGTTCTGTAATTAAATTCTTAGTTAAATGAAGCTTTACCACCTTACAAGCTTCTAAAATCCTTCTATTTTCAGATTTAAAACACCCTAACTCCTTTAATAGGTCATACAACCATTCTTCTGACGGCATTTCTAAATTAACATCAGTATAGGTATAGTCAGAAATAGGCTTAAACCTCGTAGGAGTTAGGGTTATTTTTATCTGATTCCTTGATTCTGTAACATTAAAAGCACCTTGAAAAAAATGTTTGCTAAGAACATTTTTCAGCCACTGTTTAAATGAGTTAATGTTAATTTTTTTCTGTATCAATATGTAAACAGGAATATTTATCCTTATTTTATCAACCAAAATTTCACCAAACATAATTATTTATCAGACCTCCTGTGAATTTAGTTATTTCAGCTTCTTCCTTGCATGCATTTTCAATCATCTCATCTAATTTTTTCAATCCTGCTCTGATTTCTGCCTTCTGCCTTGAAGCGTTTTTATCAAAGTATTTATTAATAAGTCTTTCTCTTTCTTCCTTATCCTTTTGAGAAAGAAGGATGATTACAGCTGTTTGTTTAGCGATATTCCGGCTTCCTTCATATTCCCTTATAAATTGGCTGTAAACATTAAATAAAGAACGCTCAATAGGAAATTTTTCATTATCCCATTGCTTCGTTCGCCATATAATCCGCCATAGTAAACAGGCAATCATATCATCAGGAACGGCAAAACTCTCAAATAGCCTGTCTGCCTGTACCTTATCTGTTGCATTAGCACTAACCTTTACAAGTCTTGATATAATCCTCATGCCTGTTAAGTCAACTCTTACAACCATAGTATCAGGTGTATTACCTCTCATAATGCGAATTGTAGAAATGTCTTTACTGTCTAGGAAGTCGTTGTAGTCATATACTCTTACATCTGATGATTTTATAGTATATGGCTTATCTAAGGTTGCTAGAGGTATCTTTCTGCCTATATCTTTTTCATCCCAAGGACAGTTAATATATGCACTATATGCTTTTGATAGGAAACGACTATCTTTAATAGTTATATCCATTATCTGATGTTCTTTATCTATTTTAATGTTCATCTCACCCTTATTTGCAGGTATCAGTTGAGAGAGTTCTTCAAATAAAGAGCCATAACTGCCACCTAGCAGTAATGTGCAATTAGCTTTCATGCCGGATAATACAGCTAGTTTTACCTTCTGATTTAAGCTGTTATACAAAATTCTAGGATTAGAAATATTAATATCTAGTTGTTCAAACAGACTTAGGATAAGAACCAGACAGAAGAAATGCCTGTATGCAGTAGCATATTCATCCCACCCAGTTGTAATACCAGTCAAGGAAATAAACCTTTCATTGTTAAAGGTAAAGATGATATTTTTTCCAACAGTCTTTTTCTGTTCAGCGGTTCCGTTCTTAAACGTACGGTTTTTCCCTGTATTGTACTGTACCGTAAAGTAATCAGTTATTGTTCCATTTCTGCAATCATTAACAAACTGTGTTACTATTGCCCTTTGGGCATTTAAACACACATCGTTATACTGTTGCAGTTGTTCTTCATAAAGTCCTGCTTCAAAGAAGACGTCGTTAAGGTGTGAGAGTCTTTCTCTGAATGATTCAGAAACAGTTTTTCTCCTTTCTTTATCCTGTATTAGGGTAAATGTATGTGTTATATTCCCTAGATTAAGACAACATGAAGTTTCTTCTATAATACTATTATAGTTACCTTCTATATCATCTTCTTCAATATGTAACCAATCACTACTCTTGATAAGTGTTCTTAATGGATATTCCATGTGTGTCAATCTCCTATTTTCAGATAAAAAGTACCTTCTGATAAAAAATGTATATAAGAGGGGGAAGAAAACATATTATATGACCACTTGCTCTTATATACATTTTTGTTATGTTGGGTTATAGTAGACTAATTGTTTAAAAGATTATTTAGTCTTAATAAGACTTTCATCACTGTTATCAGCTCTTTTAACAACAGTTACCTTGGTTGGTCGTTGCAATTTATAATCCCCAGCTGGTGGTTTCGGGATTTCAAGTTCTCGACCTCCATAATACCCCTTTTTGTATTTAGCTACTCTTGCATTAAATGCTATAATATCTCCTTTTTGCAAATTAAGGTCACTAAATTGTTTGCCTAAATCAAACCATAAGTGGTCTGTGATAATCTCTTCAGAACCCTCAAGTTTAATATTTATTAGTAAAATAGTATCAATGAGTCCTTTAAACCCTTTTCTTGTACCAAACTTATCAACTGTTCCGACGTATCTTTTACGTTCTTCCATTCCAATTTCTTTCAATTTTTTTCTAGTCATCTTTGTTCTCCTCTTGTATAATATTTAGTATCCTATCTGCTATCGCACATCTTATCAGCAGACTTTTATTCAGCTTGATTTGTCTATTGCTGTATACTTGTTCTAGCCTTGCAAACTCTTGTTCAATGTCATCACTAAGAGAAAAGGTGTAGAGTTTTACTAGATTACCATTCACTTCTTCATACCAGTGTCTTAATTCATACGGTTCCAACTTGAGTTCTGTATAATGCCTTATAAAATCCCTAATAGCACTACGTATAAACTCACTACGGTTGATATGATTTGTTTTAACCAGTTCTTCTAATTCTTTTTCCATAAATTTGTCTGGAAGGAATGTAATTTTAGGTCGTTTTTGTTCCATCGTTGTCCCTTTCTGCACCTATGGTGCGCTTATAACGTCTTCATCTTCTTGTAAGTATTTTTTGCCGAGTTCACAAATAGCGTTAGCATAAGCAGTAAGTCTTTTCTTGTCCTCTTCCTTTGTTGTAGGAGTGGACAGGCGATGAATACGGATATTAAGTTTATCGACTTTAAACTGCATTATTTAGTCCTATTTGTTTGTATTACCAGCAAAAGAACCGAAAAATGCTCATAAGAAACTGAGCCCTCTAAAGACATATCTAAACAGCACAATCATGCCAGTAGATACGTGTGGCTAAATCCCTTATATAGAGCGGATTTCAATTCCGTTCTGCTTACTCTCTCATAATAAACGATGACCCGTAAAAATGCAACTAATCCAGTCATAGAGCGGATTTTCAGATTTTTGAAAAAACGATACTATTTTATTTAAAAAGATAAATTTGTCAATACCCATCTAAAACCCTCATGCTAAGCAGGTTTTAGGGTAGAAGATTTTATGAAATTTAAGTCAACCCTGTTATAAATATGCCGGTAAGCTAGGCATAGCAAAGTTTTTAGGTGCATTTTAACATTTTTTACTAGCAAAAAATTTGTTTAAAACGCCTTGGAATATGCGTAAACATTAAATTTGGGGCATATTTATCAACATGCCAGAAAAATTTTTATTAAAACTCACTTTTAGGGCTGAAAATAAGGTGTAGAGTACAATACAAGTAAAATTTTTAAATCTTTACAAAACTTAACATAATTCATCAAAAATTTATACATTTGTCCGGTCAAAAGCCTTGACATACAAGGATTATAGCCTTTACCATTTTGTCTAAATTTTGCAAAATGGGTTAAAACACAAACTGCGTCAAAACTTTAGCTATATAAAAAGTTTGTATATACAACTACATAAGTAATTAAGGGCAATGACATACGTTAAATGCCTTAATAATAAGGATTTCCCTTAATGGAATATTGAAACGTAAGTTTAAATAATGCGTTATATCTTGCTTTTGGTCAGTTTTACGTTTAAAATTAATGTATGAAAAAAGCGGTATTATATGCTCGAGTATCCAGTAATAGGCAGGAAAAGGAAGGGTTCTCAATTCCTGCACAAATTAAGTTTCTGCGTGAATATGCTCTCAATAATGATATGGATATTGTAGAGGAATTTGTAGAAGCTGAAACCGCTAAAGAAACCGGACGTAAAAAATTTAATGCAATGGTTGAGTACCTGCAAAATATCGAAGGTGAAAAAATTATACTTGTAGAAAAAGTTGACAGGTTATACAGAAATTTGCTTGATTACGCAACCATAGACAGTATAAAGGGTTTAGCGATTCATTTTGTCAAAGAAAATGAGATTCTCTCCGAAGACTCTCGCTCAAACATTAAGTTTGTCATCGGCATAAAAGTCCTTATGGCAAAACAGTATATTGATAACTTACGTGAAGAAGCGGAAAAAGGACTTAATGAACGCATAGAACAAGGATATGCGCTATATCCTCCACTTGGTTATACATACGGTGATGATGGTACACATAAACACGCAATTATTATTGATACAGAGCGTGCGCCATACGCAATAAGAGCATTTGAACTATTTGTCTATGATAATCTTTCAGCTTCTGCCATCAATGATATTCTTTATAGTGAAGGATTGAGAAATCGTGACGGCAATAAATATGCCGTTTCAACTATTCAACGTATGTTTAGAAATGTGATGTATGTTGGTGATTACATGTACCAAGGAAAATATTATCCGGATGGCAGGCATACCCCATTAATAAGCAGAGAGTTGTTTCAGCTCGCACAGGACAAGTTAAATAATGCAAACGACACAACAAGACAACATGATATTGAGTTCCCTTATATAGGATTATTTAAATGCGGAGTGTGCGGTTGCAGTTACACAGCGGAGAGAAAAGTTAAACCAAGCGGTAAAGAATACATATATTACCATTGCACAGGTAAAGGCAAGATTAAAACCTGCAAGAAAGAATCTTATATCAGTCAGGATAAAATTGATAAGATAATGGCTGAAATACTTAAAGGGCTTGAAAATATACCGCAAACTCTTATAGATGAGATAAAAGATACGTTAAATGAAACTCATGATTTAAAGAATAATTACAGCGACAATGCACAGAAAAACATTACAAAACGTATTAATGAAATCGACAGATTAATACAAGCAGGTTATCAACGCATGTTGAAGAATAACAACCCACTGGAAGAGGAGTTGTGGAATAATAATTACAAGCAATGGAGAGCTGAAAAAGAACAGTTAAGAATAGAACAGGCTAGAATTGATAAAGCAGATGATGAATACTACAAGCAATCCGAACTCATTTTAAAATTCTGCAAAAATGCCCATAGTTTATTTCTTAACGCTGCTCCATCAGAAAAGCGTACTATTTGTGAAATAATAGGTTCGAACTTTATTGCAACAGGCAAAGATGTAGATATAACGCTGTATCCGGTTTTCTATGACATTATTGAGATGAATAATGCAAAAGTTTCCGAAAAAGCAAGGTTCGAACTCCCTGAAAAACAATCGGGGCAACAAAAAAGAGCCTCCGAAAAGGCTCTTAATTTAAATGGCGGGAACGACGAGGCTCGAACTCGCGACCTCATGCGTGACAGGCATGCGCTCTAACCAGACTGAGCTACGCTCCCGTATCAAGCTGTGTTTATAATATAACCTGCTAAAAAAAAAATTGCAAGCATATTTTTCAAAAAATTTACCCCAGTGGAGAATATCGATTATAAACACACAGGTAATAGTTATTATATTGTCAATTTGGTTTAATATAATCATTAAATCTTTTTCATACTTCCAGCTATTCTTAATTCCAAGCCTCTTTTGAGGCTTTTTCTTTTTTTTATGCTAAAATTGATTTAAATAAGGAGCATAATATGCTTGACAATTGGAAATTACCTCTATTAATGACTGTACTTGCCGGATTTGCAACTGTAATTGGCGGGTTTATAACTTTTCTTGTTAATAAAAATAATTTAAAAATCCTTTCGCTAGGACTTGGTTTTTCAGCTGGAGTTATGATTTTTGTGTCGTTTACTGAAATACTATCAACTGCAGAAGGGCTTTTAAAAACATACTATCCCGTAAGTTATCACTGGATTATGTTCTGGGGATTTATTGCAGGAGTCATAATATCAAAACTTATCGACACTTTTATACCTGATCACGTAGAAGAAGATTTATTGAATGAAAAATCCGAAAACTGCCAAAAAACACATAGAATAAAAAGAGCTGGTTTACTCACTGCAATCGCCATTGCTGTACACAATTTTCCGGAAGGTTTAGGTACATTTCTGGTTTCTTCTCAGGATATTACAATTGGAATTTCTGTAGCGCTTGCTATTGCACTGCATAATATTCCGGAAGGTATTGCTGTAGCTTTGCCTATTTATCACGCAACAGGCAAAAAACGCATGGCTATATGGTACTCTTTCTGGACCGGAATGACAGAACCTATTGGAGCTCTCATTGGACTTGCACTGCTGCACTGGTTTCTGCCGCAAGTATTTGTCGGCTTCTTCATGGCTGCAGTTGTCGGAATCATGATTTATATATCTTTTGATACCCTTCTTCCACTATCACACGAATACGGTGACTGGCATTACGCTATTACAGGTATAATGTCCGGGGTAATTGTTATTTGGGCAAGTTTGCTGCTACTTAACGGATACTAGTTTTTAATGTATAATTTTATCAAAGAAGAAAGGAAACTTTTTATGACAAATTTATCACCATTACAAATCGAAAGATTAAAATACCAGCCAAAGCTTCCTGCTTCACTGGCAAATGGTATTAATCATCTTATTTCTCAAGAAGGCTCTGCAACTCAGTCAGTTGCAAATCAAGAAGAAATTAAAGCTTTATTCAAGAACACTTACGGCAAACCAACCGTAACATTCCAAACTTCTACAGAATCTGTAGCCAGTGAAGTTAGAAATGTTGGTGTTATCCTTTCAGGGGGCCAAGCTCCTGGCGGACATAACGTTATTGCCGGTTTATATGATGCTTTAAAACAAGCTAACTCTAAAAATAATCTTTACGGCTTCTTAGGCGGCCCTAGCGGTATTATTGAAGGCAAGTACGTTGAATTCAATGATGAGTTTATTAACGATTATAGAAACACCGGCGGCTTTGATATCATCGGTTCCGGCAGAACTAAATTGGAAACAGAAGAACAGTTCCAAGCAGCCTGGGAAGTTTGCAAAAAACTTAACATTTCTGCTGTAGTAATTATCGGCGGCGATGATTCTAACACAAATGCTGCACTTCTTGCTGAATGGTTTGTTGCACATAATGCCGGCATTCAGGTTATTGGATGCCCTAAAACTATTGACGGCGACTTGAAGAACGAACAAATCGAAATCTCTTTCGGGTTTGATACAGCTACTAAAACTTACGGGGAATTAATCGGAAACATCGAAAGAGATGCAAACTCTGCAAAAAAATACTGGCACTTCGTTAAAATTATGGGCAGAAGTGCTTCTCACGTTGCATTAGAAGCAGCTCTTCAAACTCAGCCGAACATTACTTTGATTTCTGAAGAAGTTGAACAGAAGAAAATGTCACTTTCTTCTATCATCAATTACATGACAGATATTATCGTAAGACGTTCTGAAAACGGCAAAAACTTTGGTATTGCTGTTATTCCTGAAGGTTTAATTGAATTTGTACCAGAATTAAAAACAATGATTGCAAACTTAAATGATATTATGCCGTCACTTGAAAAGGATTCTAAATATTCAAATGGTACAGATGCTGAAAAGATTTCAATAATTGAAAATTCTCTATCAAGCGAAAATTCAAGTGTATTCAAATCTTTACCTTCACTTATTAAATCACAATTATTAATGGATAGAGATCCTCACGGTAACGTTCAGGTATCAAAAATTGAAACTGAAAAACTCTTAATTTCTATGATTGAAGAAAAATTAGCAGGCTTAAAGAAAGAAGGAAAGTATTCTGGTAAATTCTCAACACAATCACACTTCTTCGGCTATGAAGGCAGATGTGCATTCCCTTCTAACTTTGATGCTGACTATTGCTATTCACTTGGTTTCAATGCATTTGCTTTGATTAACTTCGGCTTAACAGGGTATTTGTCTTCAGTAAGAAACCTTACAGAACCTGCTAATGATTGGATTGCAGGCGGTGTTCCTCTTACAATGATGATGAACATGGAAAGACGTCACGGTGAAATGAAACCTGTTATCAAAAAAGCATTAGTTGAACTTGATGGGCCTGTTTTCAAAAAATTGGAAGAAAACAGAGAAGACTGGGCTATGAATGATAGATACCTATTCCCTGGTGCAATACAATACTTCGGTCCTTCATCTGTATGTGATATTACTACAGTAACATTACAGCTTGAAAGTGAAGCTAAACTCGCCAGAATATAGGCATTTTATAAAATCAAAATCAAACAGGATGTGCTTAACACATCCTGTTTTTTATTTTAAAATTTCTTTTTTTCCATAAGCTGCATTAATAAATCTTCAGAAGCTTTATATAAAAAAGAGGAAGCAATCCATTCTTTAAGTTCTGCCAATTCTTTTAAAGAAGCTGCTCTTATAATTTTTGGAGCAAATCTATTATATTCTTTTTTCACTAGAACACCACGCAGTAAATCCAGATAATCGGTATTAGATTTATTTGCAATTCGATTTAATTTTGCTGAAAGCTGCTGTCTTTGTTTTAATAATTTTTGATAATCATACTTATCCTGGACAGAATAATAAAGCTTCAGATTCTGTTTTTGAACTCTTATATCACTTTCAAGTTTGTATAGCTTTACTAGAGATTCATTAAATTCTTCTTCAACTTCTGTAAAGTTAAGCTTTTCAGGACCGATTTCTTCCTTTTTAGATTTTTTTGCACCAAATACCGGAGTTTGGTATTTATATGTATTTAATGGTAAAATGTTCATATTTTTTTGAAAACTTGTAAAAATATTTTTTGCTATAATAAAACAAAAAAGGAGAAAAAGATGTTAACAGGACCATTTTTGGATAGAAACTGGATGGGGCAGAATCCGGACTATGCTTCATCTGATATTATAATGCTTGGTATGCCGTTTGACGGAACTGTTTCATACCGTCCCGGTTCAAGATTTGCTCCCGAGCAAATCAGGCTTGCAAGCTGGGGGGTGGAAGAATATTCTCCTTACTTTGATAAACACCTTGAGGACTGTAATTTCCATGATGCCGGTGATTTAGAATTCCCGCTGGGTAATACCAAAAAATCTCTTGATGTTATACGTCAAAATGTTGAAGAAATTTATAAAGACGGCAAACGGGTTTTCGGCATAGGAGGCGAACATCTTGTTACACTGCCGGAAATTCAAGCAATTTCTAAATACGTTGACAACCTTGCCATTGTTCACTTTGATGCACATACTGATTTGCGTGAAGAATACTTAGGAGAGCCGCTCTCACATTCCGCTGTTATCAGACATTCTGCTGAAATCATCGGATTTGAGAATCTTAAACAAATCGGAATACGTTCCGGTATGAAAGAAGAATTTGAACTAATGAAAAAATACAATACGTTAATTCACGAACACAAAGAACTGGATGTATTTAAAGATAAAAATATATTTGTTACAGTAGACTTAGATGTATTAGATACTTCAATCATGCCTGGTACGGGAACTCCGGAAGTCGGCGGTCTTGATTTCAACCAGCTGGTAGGATGGTTCAAATATTTATCACAGTTTAATATTATTGGTGCTGATGTTGTTGAACTTGCACCGGATTATGATGCCAGCGGAGCTTCTACAGCAGTTGCAACAAAAGTAATTAGAGAATTATTAATGGCAGTAAGTTAAAAGTATGAATATAGATAAAGTAGTACAAATTTTAAAAGACGCAAAACAAACACGAAGCGAATTTGTAGACCTTATGGATACCTTCAATGATCCATATCTGGTATTGATTTCCTGCATTCTAAGCCTCAGGACAAATGACAGGACAACATATCCTGCAACATTAAGAATGCTTGAACTTGCAAAAACTCCCCGTGAGATGAAGGGGATAGGGGTAAAAGAACTTGCGGAAGCGATTTACCCCGTTGGTTTCTATGAAAACAAGGCAAAACAAATTATTGAGCTTTCGCGCCAGATTGATGAAGAATTAGGCGGCGTAGTTCCAGATGAAATTGAAGATTTAATCAAATTCAAAGGTGTGGGCAGAAAGACTGCAAATCTTGTTTTATCAAGAGGTTTCAATAAACCTGCAATTTGCGTTGATGTTCATGTTCACAGGATTTTTAACCGCCTTGGATATGTTAATACGAAAACTCCTGAAGAAACAGAGTTTGCCTTAAGAAAAAAACTTCCTGTTAAGTATTGGATTGATATTAATACTCTTATGGTAACACACGGACAGAATGTTTGTAAGCCAATAAAACCAAATTGTTCAGTTTGTCCTATAGCCGGGCACTGTGCAAAAAATATTTAGTATGATATAATTAGTCCATAAAGAGAGTGAGTTGTAATGAGTGAAGAAATTAATTGTCCGTTTTGCGGAAATTTAATTGAAGTAAATGCGATAAAATGTCCAAACTGCAATGCATTATTCAAAGAGCCTGAACTTCCTAATATTAAATTTAAAGAACTTGGCCCTTTTATAGCAATTGACCTCTTAACTTTTGGATTTTTTTCTACAATATGGTTTTTCATAAATGGGAATGCCATAAACCACCTTACCGAAGGGAAAAAAGATGGAATAAAGCTTAACTGGCTTGTTCTTTTGCTTGCTATCAACGGCGGTTTTTATTTATTTTTCTTTTATAAACATGCAGCATATTTAATGCTTTTATCAGTGTTACAGTGCTTGATATACATTGCACTTTCATATAGAGTGCTCAGAATAATACAAAAATATACTTCTAAAATGTATAATTCTGACATAGACTATAATCCATACTATATGGTCATCTTCAATGTACTTTATCTGGTACATTTTATTGAAACATACCAGAACAGAGTTTATCATACGCATGAATATTTTGATTGGAAATCACCGCAGGCAATATTTTTACTCATACTGCTTATAATAATTGTATGCATACTCCGCTTCTATAATGAAATGTTTTTCTTAATACACTAAACAGTTAGTTCAAATGTCGATGTCTGCATATCAGCAATCATATTAAAAACTTTACAATTGGCAGCATATGCATGCTGAGCCAGTTTGATATTCACTGCATCATTTACCGAATATCCGTTTTCAATAGCTGAAACCATAGCATTATCCAAATCTTCTGCAGATTTTGCAACATTTTCACCGGCGTTCGCCAGCAAATCCTCTGGGCGTATATTTGAATAATAGTTACTTAAATCAACAGTAGAGCTATCTTCGCGCGTTACGGCAGGAGTTTTGCTGTCCAGAGCAGTCCTTGACGGGGTATAGGAGGAAAGATCCTCTATTATGCCGGAATAAATGGATGTATCTATAGAAGATATTGAACTCATAAACGAACCTCTATTATAAGTTTAACGCATTTTTTGAATTATACAAGTACTTCGGGCTCTGCGTGCGTTACAATTGTAACATTACCCAGCGAAGCTTTAATTTCATTTTCTATCTGGTCACAAATATTATGGCAGCAGCAGAGCTTCATATCAGGATTAAACAGGAGTGTCAGCTCTATATCTTTGTATTGTCCGGACTTCCGGCCTTTTATGTCTTTATACCCTTTTATAACTTTATTTTTTTTAATAATCTCTTCAATTTTCTCAATATCTTCATGAGGAATAGAGCCGTCCAGAAGATTATTCAATGTATCTTTAGAGATTGAAAATCCGGCCTTGAGTATTATAATTGCGACAAAGAGTGCAATTATCGGGTCTAATATTGTCAATCCGGTAAATTTAATTAACAGAAGACCTACAAGAACTCCGAGAGAAGAAAAAATATCTGTACTCAAATGTTTTGCATCAGCATAAAGCGAAACAGAGTCAGCCTTTCTTGCAACCATAAAAAGATATCTGCTTACGAAAAAGTTTGCCGCTACTGCAAAACCCATAACATAAATCCCGATTGTAGGTTCTGCCTTTACATGATATCCGAAAATAAGTTTTGAAGCTGCTTCATAAATAATATATAATCCCGCAAATATAATAAGCCCGCCTTCAATAAAGCCAGACATATCCTCATATTTTCCATGCCCGAAAGGATGCTCTTTATCAGCCGGTTCAGCTGAGCGCGTTACAGCAAAAAATGTTAATACAGATGCAAGAAAGTCAGAAAGTGAATGTATAGCTTCTGATATTATACTTATACTGCCAGACATTACACCAGCGATAAGCTTAGTAAATATTATAACTGCATTTGATGTAATTGAAATTCCTGCTGCAAATTTCTTTTCAGCATCAATATTCATAGCTTAAGCAACTCCGTTATTTAACAAATCGTGAATATGGATAACACCTACAGGCTTGAGATTATCAACAACAAACAGATTTGTTATCTTTTTATCATGCATAATTTTCAATGCTTCGGCTGTCATTGCTTCCGGAGCAATTGTTTTTGGATTTCTTGTCATCAAGTCAGCAGCTTTTTCAGAAAGTATCTGTGCGGACAGGCATCTTCTTAAATCACCATCCGTAAGAATTCCTGTTAGAATTCCTGCGCTGTTAACAAAACCAACACAGCCAAGACGTTTCGAAGTCATTTCCAGCAGAACAGCCTGCATATTAGCATTTTCATCCAATAAAGGCATATCCTGACCTGTGTGCATTAAGTCAGAAACCCGCTTAAGAATAGAACCAAGCTTTCCTCCCGGATGTCTGTCATTAAAGTCTTCTTTTGAGAACCCTTTTCTCTCAATCATTCTAATTGTAAGAATATCTCCCAATACAAGAGTTGCAGTGGTTGAGCTTGTAGGTGCAAGTCCCAGCGGGCAGGCTTCTCCATTATTAGGAAGTAATAGAACCACATCGCCGGCTTTTCCTAGTGAACTATCCTGATTTTTAGTAATCGCAATTAGTTTTATCCCGAAACGCTTGCAATAGTTCAAAATATCAATCAGTTCTCTTGACTCGCCGCTGTTGGAAATCGCAATAACTACATCGTCATCGGTAATCATACCCAAATCACCGTGGCTTGCTTCCGCAGGATGGACAAAAAATGAAGGTGTACCGGTTGATGCAAGTGATGCAGCTATTTTTTTACCGATGTGGCCGGACTTGCCCATACCGGTAATAATAATTCTGCCGGTTGAATTCTGCATAAAATCAAGAGCCTTTGTAAGACTTTCTGCATCAAGAGATTTTTTCAGTTCTTCAATTGCTCTAATTTCAGAGTCTATTGTCTTAATTGCAGAAAGCCTGTCTGATTCCATTTGTGATTGTTGAATAGCTGCCGGCATCTTTCATACTCCTATATTTCTACACTTTAACCATATTTTACTACAAAAAATTTTTGACTTAAAATAATTATTATGAAAAAGCTGGCCGGATATAAAGAAGAAATTCACTCCTGTTCTAAATGCGGACTCTGCCAATCAGTTTGTCCTATTTATAAAATTACAGGAAATGACTGCACTGTATCACGCGGTCTTTTTATTATGCTCAAAGGGCTTATCAAAGGCGAGCTTAAAATGTCAAAAAAATTGAACCGATACCTTGATTTATGCTTGAAATGCGGTGCATGCACAAAATTCTGCCCGAGCGGAATTGACGCTGTGGAAATTATAACGGCTGCAAAAGCAGAGTATTTTAAAAAACACCCGTTTGAAAAAGTTATATCTTTTGTACAAAAAAGATTAATCTTCGGATTAGGAGTTAATCTTATGGGTATGTTTACTAAAAATATAAAGGGTAAAACTTTTGATAAAAAAGTAATATATTTTGGCGGCTGCGGCGGAGAGGTTAAAGGTAATAAATCCGTGGTTACACTGCTTAATGCCTGCGGTATAGAAGTGATTACGCCTCACTTTAAATGCTGCGGTATTCCGCTTTATGTCCGCGGAGATATCGACTCATATCTAAGTTATAAAGAAAGCTTTATCAAAATTATCGAAAAATATGATATTAAAGATATTGTAACAACCTGTGCAAGCTGCGAAAAAACTATTAAAGGTTACAATATTGAAGGCTTAAATGTAAAAAACATATTTGAATATATTAAAGAAAATGAACTCAAACTTTCTTTAAAAAAGCCTGTCAAAGTGACTTTTCACAAGCCTTGCAACATTGATAATTTTCAAGATATCAAATGGATTTTAAATAATACTAACAACCTTGAATACGTTGAAATGGAAAACTTTGACAGCTGCTGCGGGCTTAATGGAATATCCAAACTTAATGAATATGGAATAATGTACAAAATCTTCAAAAATAAACATAATAATATTGTCAAAACCGGCACAAAAACCGTTTTGACATCCTGCATCGGATGTGAAATAGCCTTAAATCTGTTCTCAGCAGGCAAATACAGGGTTTTTGATTTTACAGATTTCATTGCTGCCAGCACAAAATAAAACCGGCTACATCCATATAGCCGGATAAATCTGCACTGTTGCCTAAAAGTACTACTCTCCTTAGCAGCACTATAACAACTTGCTGCAGGATTTGTTATTGATTGTAATGACTTAATTTACATGGAAATAGTATCATTTTATACTTTTGTATGCAATAGATATATTCTAAATATTTACAAATTTTAATAGTTGTCAGCCATTATTTCTATGCTAATGGCTATTAGATAATCCTCAAATTGACGCATATAATAGGATTATTATGTCAAATAAAAATTTGAATGCTGTTAAACGTATCGGAGCAAAACTAGCATATATAAGAAAATCAAAAAAAATTTCACAAATCAGACTTGCAGAAATGACAGATATGAATTTTAACTATATTGGACAAATAGAACGAGGACAGGCTAATGTCACAATTAATACTGTTATAAAAATCGCAGATGCTCTGGATATTGAAATTAAAGAGTTGTTTGATTTTACACTTTAGAATTAATCTAGACCATATGGTCTATTTATTATCTCCTCAAATTTAACCTCTTGATTGATGGCATGGGCATGCCAATCTTGTACACTGTTATCAAGGGAGAGAGAGTATATTAATTATGAAGAGAACGTTGTTATTTTTAGGAATGTTTTTATCTATGTTATCTGTATGTGCAGAAGATAACGTACTACAGTCTATTGAAATTGTTCCTGTAAAGGATACATATAATATTGTGCTTGTATCAGATAAAGCAGTAGATGTTAAAAAAACAGTAAAAGCACCAAATCAGATTACATTGAATATGAAAGACATTAGAGCATCAAAAACTCTTAATACAGTTTATAACAACGTTTCAAATGTAGATACTGTAATGGTTGAACCTCAAGGCAACGGTATCAGTATTTTCTTTCAGGCAGAAAATGCAGCCTCTGCATCGGTTTCATTTGATTCTCTAGCACCGGTTATACCTGCTAAAACTCAAAATCTTAAACTTAGCAACCCTGTTGAAAGCTACGCACCTATCTATAAAGAAGATATGTCAGCAGAAAAAACTTCAACACTTTTCAACAGGCTTAAAAATTCTTCGGCAGTAGAAGGTATAAAAGATTCTGTAGATCAGGATGCAGTATCTGATACAGCAAACAAAGTATTCTCATTCGGTCTGGTTGGATTATTAGCATTTGCCGTTATAAGATTGTTCAAACGTAAAGAACCGGAAATGAAAATCGGGCTAAGCCAGAGTCTTAATGACAGAGAAATTGAAATGTACAAAGGAGCACAGCCAATTGGAAGCTCTTATGTAAATGTAGAAAAACCTTTCACTACTGTAAACTACGGTATTAACGCTTACCAGAGAGAAAACAGAAATCCATATGAACAGGAAGCACCTATTCATAACGAGAGATTGAGAAGCTATGTAAATCCTGCTTCCGTCAACAATGTACAAACAATGAGTCAGCCGCAAAGACCTGCAGCAGCACAGACAGCAGTAAAGCCGGCGGTAAGAAAAAATACAACTCCTGTTAATACAGCACCGGTAAACCAGAGCAATCCTAATATTGATAACTTGAAGTTTTTGGAATCAATGACTGCTATATATGAAAAGAGCGGACGCCACGATTTGGCAAGAGGACTGAAAGCAAGTTTGAGTAAGAATAATATTAAATAAGATTACGGCGG
>QWCH01004116.1_pt1 | contig 19394 bp, 12 predicted proteins | sample 1972671 | NCBI WGS metagenome assembly QWCH01 (sample SAMN09866713, study PRJNA288562) | Human gut metagenome isolate term3_stool, whole genome shotgun sequencing... | isolation source: gut | host: Homo sapiens | place: USA: California | reverse complement strand
TTATTGCCTATGAAGCTGATTTGTTTTTGGATTTTAGTCGGGTTGTTGCAAGTGCAGGCAACGACTTACGGACAAGCGGAAAGTGTGTCGTTCGAGAAGAAGCAATTGACGATAGATCAAGTGTTCAACACGATAATGACACAGTTGAAGTACGATATTTTTTACAGTGACGACGAGATCGACGTGACGAGGGTGGTGGAGATTCCGGCGTTAAACGTGAACGTGGAGGAGGTTTTGCGGGTAGTGCTTGGAGAACGTTTCACGTATCGGTTTATTGGTAAAACGATCGTGATTTCTCCCAAAGCAGCGACGCCACAGGTCAAGGAAAGTGTTCGTGTCAAAGGATGGGTGTATGACGAGAAAAAGGAGGCTATGCCGGGAGTGACGGTGAAGGTTGCCGGAATACCTTTGGGGACTTCGACGAATGAGAAAGGATGGTTTGCGATCGATTTGCCGATGCAAGAGGGAAAGCTGGAATTTTCTTTCGTGGGGTATAAGACGAAGCAGATAGATTTCACGGCAAAAACGGACACGTTGCGAATCGTGATGGAGGAAGACCAGCAACAAGTGGATGAGGTGATTGTAAACGGGTATTTTACCCAAAACAAGAATTCCTATACCGGGTCGGTAACTTCGGTAAAAGGAGAAGAGTTGTTGAAGGTGTCTTCCACGAATATTCTTAAGGCATTGGCTTTTACTGTTCCGGGTTTGCATTTGGTAGAAAATAACGAGCAGGGCTCGAATCCCAATGCTATTCCTGAAATCATTATCCGGGGAACAACGGCTTTGGCGGTGAACGGGGAGTACGGGTTGAATACTCCGTTGATTATTCTCGACGGGGTAGAGATTTCGTTGGAGAATTTGTACGATTTGGATATGCAGGATATTGATAATGTCGATGTTTTGAAAGATGCTTCTGCCAAAGCGATATACGGGGATAAGGCAGCTAACGGTGTGATCGTTATTACCCGTAAACGGGTGACTGATTCGAAATTGCGGGTTCGGTATAATTTCATGCCGGATGTGCAGTTTCCGGACGTGTCTTCGTTCGATTTGTGTAACGGTTTGGAGAAGTTGGAACTTGAACGGTTGTGTGGAATATATGATTCCCCGAATGGAGAGTATGACGAGTTGTACTGGCAGCGCAGGAATGCGGTGGAACGGGGTGTACTTACCGATTGGAAATCTATTCCCTTGCGTAATAGTTGGTCGTTCGATCATTCCGTTAATATTTCCGGTCGGGGAAGTGGAGTGGATTATAATGTATCTCTTCGTTACGGGGATACCCGAGGTGTCATGAAAGGGGACTTCCGGCAACGCTACGGGATAGGTATTAATCTGGCTTATTATTATAAAGATTTTCTAACGGTTTCTTATCGTTTGGATATTAGTAAGACGGATACCAAGGATTCTCCTTACGGTACTTTTTCAGATTGGGTAATACGTAATCCTTACGAGATGCCGAAAGATGAATACGGGGATTGGGTTAAGAGTTATAATGCCAAGTTAGACCGTAATCCGTTGTATGAAGCGTCGTTGGAAAGTTTCCGGAAGTCGAAAAGTAAAACGATCACGAATAGTTTAAATATGCGGGTGGATATATTGAAAGGACTTTACGCTAGTGGTAATTTCAATTATTCATTAGGTGATGAACAGTCGGATGATTTTGTTTCTCCCGAGTCTTTCCATTTTTTGGGTAGAGATGCAGATCAGAAAGGTCGCTATACCATTGCGGGGAGAGAACGTAACAGTTGGTCGGGAAATTTGACACTTTCTTATAACTGGACTATTGATGATCAAGGTTCTTTATTAAGTTTGAATGTCGGGGGAACCATGAATAAAGACAAGTCATACAACTTTAGTTTTGCGGGTATAGGATTTTTGAAACCTATTCTGAATGATATGGGGTTTGCTGCCGGATACGATTCAGGGGCTCCTTCCGGGGCAGAAGCAGTCAGTACCGGTGTCGGGATATATGGGAACTTGAATTTTATTTACCGGAACCGCTATTTCGCGGACGCTTCTTACCGGAGTTCTGCCAGTTCCAGCATGAGTAAGGATAATCGTTGGGCGCCCTATTGGGCAGTGGGAGCGGGTTGGAATATCCATAATGAAAAGTTCCTCGAAGGGTCCTTTGTTAATATGTTGCGGCTAAAAGCCAGTTATGGGCTTACCGGCAGCAATACGTTGTCAACTTGGGAAACCCGTACTACTTACCGTTATATGAAGGAAAATCAGTTTATTACCGGAATCGGAGCCAAGCCTATAACGATGGCTAATGAATTTCTGAAAGCTTCAAGAACATACGAGTGGAACATGGGTGTACAGTTTTCTCTTTTTGATGACCGCTTACAATTGGATATGAATTTCTATAATAAGAAAACCAAGGATATGCTTTTAGCGATTTCTTATCCGCCTTCCGTCGGAGTCCAAACTTTGAATAGTAATTTGGGAGAACAGGTAAACAAAGGATATGATTGGAGTTTGTCCGGTGCGATTTTGAAAACTAAAGATTTGCAATGGCGGTTAACCCTGAACGGTCAACACAATCGGGATAAAATCAAGAAAATCAGTAATTCACTGAAATACCGGAATGATGAGAATCGAGAGCAGATGGTGGATCAAGATTTGGTGAATAAAGGAATAGTCAGGGGAATGGCTCCCAAAGTTCAGTTCGAGGAGGGGGAATCATCCACCGCTATTTATGTTGTACGTTCATTGGGTATTGATCCGGCAACCGGTAAGGAGATTTTGGTAAAAAAAGACGGAACACTGACTTTTGATTATGATCCTGCCGATAAGGTGGCGATGGGAAACACGATTCCCGATTTGGAGTTGTCGTTGAGTACTTCTTTTAGCTGGAAAGGTTTTTCCGTGTTTGCCGGAATGAGTATTACTTGCGGCGGTTGGATATATAACGGGACTCGAGCATCAAAGGTTGAGCAGATTGATCCCACTCATAATGTCGATCGTCGGGCTTTTTATGAACGTTGGCATAATCCGGGTGATGTAGTGCATTATATCGGGTACGATCCCATGAGTTTTGTTTATGCCCAAAGTGAGCGGTTTTTAGAAAAAAGAAATGAGTTTTACTTGTCTTCCCTCGGAATTTATTACGAATTTAAACCGGAATGGGTAAAGCATATTTATTTGAAGCGGTTGCGTATAGGAGTGAATTTCTCGGATGTTTTGCGGCTCTCCACCGTGAAGTTTGAACGAGGAACTTCTTATCCTTATATGCGAGGATTTAATTTTACGATCAGTCCGACTTTTTAATCTGACAAGTTATGAAAAAGTATATGTTTCTATTTATCATCGTGTTCGGGATCAGTTCGTGTAACAGTTTTCTGGATGTAAAACCCAAGAGTGAAATTTTGGGTGATAAGTTGTTTGAAACCCCGGAAGGTTTTGAAGATGCTTTGTACGGGGTGTATACAGGTTTGACACAAGATGCTCTGTACGGGAAAATATTGTCATGGTATTTGCCGGACTTGCTTGCCGGGTATTATATCAAGGAAAATGCAGGTCAACAGTGGGAATTGTTATTGTTTAGTTTTAACTACACGGGAATTTCAGATCGGGGTATGTTTGATAATATCTGGACTAAAATGTACGAGAATATTAATTACGTGAATAGCATTATTCAGAATGTTGATGAGCATAAAGGATTTAAATATTACAAGTTTTATAAAGGGGAAGCTTTGGCTTTACGTGCTTTTATGCATTTTGACTTGTGTAATTGTTTTGCCCCGGCATATCGGGAAGATACCCGTAATTCTCCGGCTATTCCGTTTTATGAAACCTATGAGCCATTGGTATACCCGTTCCGTACTGTGGAGGCGATTTACAGGAAAGTGATAGATGATTTGAAAATGGCAGAGGCTTTGCTGGAAGATGAACCGAATTATTTGGCACGGGACAGGAAAGGAATCCCGGGGATCAATGCTTTTATGACCGAACGGCAGTATCACATGAATCTTTACGCTGTACAGGGGTTGTTGGCAAGAGTGTACCAGATGCGGAATGATTTGGACAGTGCCATGATTTATGCAGAGAAAGTGATTCGTTCTGAAAAATTTGACTTTGCCGATAAAACTAATATGGCTTACGAGTATGCTTCTTGTATTTCCAAGGACGAAACGCTCTGGGGGATTTACCCGTTGGCAGAATATGTTGTGCAATTGCAGGAGAATTTCGATTATCCGGATGATGATGTTAATGTTTCGTTATTGCCTTTGAACGGTTTTTGGCTTTATCCCGATTATTACCCTGAAGGGATGGGAGCGGTAGATTATGGTTTTCAAATGCTTTACAAGGTACCGACTTCCGACGGACGACAGGATTACCGGTATAATGGCTGGTTTCGGCAACGTAAAGGCGTGACCGGAAAGCACAGGCGGTTTTATAAAATCTACAATGATACGGGTAAAACTTCCAAGCAAAGGGGAATCAGTATGATGCGGATTTCCGAAATGTATCTGATTATGGCTGAAGGTTTATTGAAGAAGGGGCAAATCACGGAAGCGAGAAAATATTTTGATACTTATACCAGTGCTCGCGGGTTTGTCTTTAAAGAGGGTGAAGCGACATTTGACATGGACCTGATCAATAAAGAGTACCGTAAGGAATTTTTTGGAGAGGGACGGGAATGGTTTAACCGTAAACGACAGAATCTACCCATTTATTCTGCTTATATGAGTTTGGGACAGCCATTCCCGGCTTCAGATGAGAAATATACTTGGCCTATACCTGAAGATGAGTTCGAATACAGGGATGGAGGGAAAGAGGGGGTATATCCATCTGAAACAGATGAACAACAAAATAATTAATAGTAAAGGTTATGAATAAGATAAGATTATTATTATTCGGGATAATAGGTTTCGGGAGTTTGCTATCGTCTTGCGATACCGACTATATGAAGTATGAAGAGGTTAAAGACCGGGTATATTTTTCCAAGTTTTCAGGGGTGGGAACGTCATATAGTAGCTTTCCTTATTGGGAACAAAGTAATCAGTTGTCTAGTACCAGTTGGCTGTTTGTAATGGGGTATCCCGTTGATAAAGACCGGGAAGTCCGGATTGAGATTGTTGATAGCCTTACGACGGCTATAGAGGGAGAAGATTTTATATTTCCTGAAAAGTTTGTTATCCCGGCAGGGGAGGTTTCTGTTTATTTACCCGTAATTACTTGGAATCGACGGAAAGAAGGTGATACTCGTTCGAATACTTTGAGCGTGGGGATTGCTATTATTGAAAATGAGAATTTTATACCCACGATGGGAGATACTTTAAAATTGTGTTACGTGCATGGTGAAATAAGTAAACCTAGTTTTTGGGTTGATCGATATTTCGGACCTTTTTCTCCGGGATTGATGTATAAATTTCTTGACCAGTATCATTCCTTGAAAGAAACGAATCCGGAAGCGTATGAATTGCTCTATGCTTATGTCGGGGAATATTGGGATATCAGTGTTTGGCCGAGTCCTGTCGAGTATTTGATTTCAAAATATATTATGACTCCGTTGTATTACTATTACGAGGAACATCCTGAACCCGGTGTTGTTATTCCGCCCGACGATAAAACTTCCGGTTTTAAAACGGATGGATCGCCTATCGTGATTTCGGTACAAGATACGGTGGTGTATCAGGATTTCGGTTTTCCTTTAGTGATAGAGCCTGAAATTACCCAATTGCTTCCCGATTTACCCTTGAAATACGAGTGGAGATGGATGGCAATGGACGGAGGGGAGGGAAGTGATTCTTTGAGATTCATTAGTGGAGAGAAAGTCTTTGAGCATGAATTTTCTCGAGCCGGTGTTTTTAAAATTCGATTAAGGGTTGAAAATCAGTATGGAAGTAGTTTTAAGTATTTCACGGCTAATATTCGGGCTCCTTTTGAACGGGGGCTTCTTATCCTGAGTAATGACGAAGAGGATAACGGGCGGCTCTCTTTTGTCCGTTTAAAAGAGGAAAACGAGTTGCTGGATAAGGAGAACACGGATTTTAATTCGAATGCTTTCGGGCAAGCAAATCCCGAAATTATTTTGCGGGGAGCTAGAGATGTAATCTTTGCACGCACAGGGAAGGAGTATCCGTATAGTTATGTATTGGCAATCTCTTCCGAACCGGAACAGAAGATTTATTTTCTTAACGGGCGATATTTTTTGATGGAAAATATCGTGGATGTGAAAAAATTCTACCCGGAAGCCTATCCCACGGTATTATGTGGTAACGGAGATAATGCTGCCCGTAAGATGATGTTCGGTACCAACGACCGAATGGGACATCCGGGGGATTGCGGATTTGTACATATGGAAAGTTTTCTCGCCTATCCCGGTGAAACATTCGGAGAGTATGATAAAATAATTGTTGGAGAATGTAAAGATGAGGATTGGGGATTGACGACTTATCTTGGTTGGTTTATTGACAATACTCATTCAAATGTATGGGGTATTGAGTTTGGAAATAGTACATTTACCAGTGGAGAACGATTTACCGGTAAACAGGTCATTAATGGTGCATATATTGATAAATCGGGAAAAATAGTATTGGTGGCTGTCGAGAAAGGTAATCCGCGAAAAGTCAGTATTCATAAAAGTGATTTCAATAGTTGGGATTGGGATACCCGGGAAATAGTGTTTGAATCCGATCCTTATATTTACACCGTAGACGGTGATTTGAACTTGACTGCCGATAGCCGGATGGTTTCTAACGGGAAATATCAATACATTTACTATTATCAAGGGAATAAGATTTATCGTTGGGTGTATATGGCGCAAGAGCCTGAATTGCCTATTAAGCCCGAACTTATTTTAGATGATCCCGATGATGAAATCACTTGTATGGAGATGAGTCCGAATCGGGAGCACTTGTGGGTATGCGTGTATAACAAGAATGCGGATACCGAATTGAAAGGAAAATTGTTAATAGTTAATCCGGCTACTATGACGGTAGAGAAAACTATCAAGGGTATTTCAGACCGGGCAATTAAAGTGATGTGGAAACCCGTGGAATTTAATGAAAAGTAGTATGTTTTGTAAAAAGGTACACGTGTTAGGCTTTCTTTTTGTATTTCTATTCGGTTTATTGCTGGTTGGAAATCCTGTTTTTCCGAAGATGATTTCCGGAATAGAGATACAAAAAGAGCGTTTGAAAGCGGGGTGTCCCGCTCTTAATTTCCGCTATAAGGATAATAAAGGACGTTGGGTGGAGTTAAAGGATTTTAAAGGGAAGTATGTTTACATTGATATATGGGCCACGTGGTGTGGTCCATGTAAAGCGGAGATTCCTTATTTGAAACAGCTGGAAAAGGAAATGAAGGGTAAAAAAATAGTGTTCGTGAGTATGTCTTGTGATGAGGATAAAGCGGTGTGGGAAAAGTACGTGAAAGAACAACGTTTAAGTGGAGTACAGTTGTGGATGGGGAAGGGGAAAGATATGAAAGATTTCTATCAAATTCAATCCGTACCCCGGTTTATCCTGTTGGATAAAAAGGGTGATATCGTGGATGCATTCATGACTCGCCCTTCTGATAAAAAAACAAAAGAAACGTTGATAAAATTGAAAGGTATATGATGAACGGTAATTTGAAATGTTGTCGGGTTTTATTATTCATGATAGGATTGTTGCTTTGCGCGGGTGGAAAAGTCGGGGGAACGGAATACGTCGTGTTGGTGGGGAAGAATGTGCAAGCTGACCGGGAGTGGAAAAAAGTGGTAGATAAATTGGTCGAAATTCATCAAGCTCAAGTTGTGGGATACGGGGAGTTCACCTCGGAGGCTTTATCCCGGTTGAAAGAACTGGCTCCCCGGTACGTGGCGATAGTAGAGAAGCCGGAACGGATAAATCGTCAATTCGTTATAGACTTGAACCAAATGAGCCGAAAGGTGGACGATGACATTTATACTGATTTCTTGTGGGGAATAATTACCGGTTATGATGCAGATGCCGCTTTGGCACTTGTGGAAAGGGCTCGGACACCCAAAGAGGTGAGATCTGCATGGTGTTTGAGGAACGATGATTTTCGTGATGGGAAGTATTTTGAAAAGATGGGACTTTGTGATCAAGGTGGCGTGTGGTACGAAAAAAATGGAGAAGGTGATACCGTGAGTCGTCATGTTTTTGAAGAGCAAGCTGGTATGAGTGAACGGATGGTGCGTTGGGTGGAAACTGCGCAACCGGATCTGATCGTTTATCAAGTAGAAGAGTTGGGTAATCGGATGCCTTTGTTACAAGGAACCGAGAATGAAGGGGAGATTGTGTTTCCCCGGGAAGGTAAATTGTGGTTGGGTGACCGACGTCTAAAACCGGGCGGGCAATCCCGAGTCTATTTCGCGCAAATGAGCGGGGGGCGAACTCACACTACTCGTGAGAGTATTCCTGTTGCTTGGATGAATGACGGGAGCGTGACAGCATTTGTCGGTTCCACAACTTTTTCTTTTCATGGATGCGGTACGTGGGGAACTTTGAAGTATTGGTTGACGGATGCCGGACGGTTTACGTTGGCGGAAGCCTATTTTTTGAATCAACAGGATGTCTTGTGGCACCTGAATGAATGGGAGTCGGAATTACTTTATAAGCCTTGCCAATATAGTGATGATCGGATAAAAATGGTACGGCTTTGTTACGGGGCTTATAGTGAACTGCAGGAAAAAGAACCGAACAATCCGGCTTTGATAGATAAATTCGGTTATTGGTACGAACGGGATATTTGGGTCTATTACGGAGATCCGCTTTGGGATGTGCGAGTGAAGGATCTCTCCCATGACCGCCCTTACACGATAACCACTCGTACAAGAGGGAAAAAGTGTGTTGTAACGATTAAGGTGTCGGCGGATTATACATGGGATAGGCTATGTGGAGAGCTTTTTTCAACTTATGGTATGGGGGATTTGCATTGTGCGGTGGGGAATCTGCCGATTTGTTTTTTCTTCCCCGAGCGACTTAGAAATCCCCGGGTAGCAACCTCGCGAGAGATGAATTGGGATATTAGTGTAAATAAGGACTTTCTTTTTATTCGGAATGCGTTTTTAGAACCGGGAAAGACTTATCGGATTGAATTGGACGTGGATAAATAGAGCGGAAAGAACAAGAGATTGACCGTCCAACTCTTGAATGTTGTGTGGAGTATAGCGAAGGATCTCGTGAAAAACGCCATTGGCGGGAGATTCTTCGCTTCGTTTTGAGTGGAAACAATAGAAAAAAGTCGTTGCTATGAATTTTTATTTTTTTTAGAGAGGTGCGTTTTGGGCAGAATTATTTTAATTTTGCTGTCCGATTAAACAAATTAAAAAACAGAAGAAATGATAGCAAATTGGTTTGAAGCGAAGGTGAAATACGTGAAAGTGGGTGAGGATGGGAAAGAGAAGAAAATGTCCGAGTCGTATTTGTTGGATGCCATGTCTTACACGGAGGCGGAGAGCAGGATCACGGAGTGTTTGAGAGAGATGATTCAGGGAGATTTTTATATTGCCGCATTGAAGAAGTCGAACGTGACGGAGTTGGTGGAGTCGAATGATGGGAATGACGACAAGTGGTACAAGGCGAAGGTGAATATTATTGATGCCGACCAGATTAGCGGAAAAGAGAAGAAATCCGGTCAGTATTTCCTGATCGCGGGGTCTGATTTGGAGAGAGCTTTGGTTAATTTGCAAAAGAGTCTGTCTACTTACGTGGTTCCTTTCGAGATCGCTTCTATTGCCGACACGACAATCATGGACGTGTTCCCTTATTTCTCGGATGATGCGGAGGAGAGGATTCCTTCGAATCTGAAGCCTCTCGGTGAGATGGAGGCGAATACCGAAGAATTCGAATAGGGAAAACCTGCCCTAATCCTAGGGCTATCCTAGGGTTATACTACCTCTTCTCGCTTACAGCTACGATATGGAATGCTTATAGCAACGATTTTTATCGGGGATACAAGTGTTTGACAAGAGCGTTGTGGGCGGGAAGAGGTAGTTTTGCCATAGGATTACTTGGGGAAAACCCGGATAAGGGTTTACTCCAGAATATCGTCCAATATTTTGTACTGTGCGTTGAAAAACAGCCTTCTCTCGAAACGTCCGCTTTTGGAGAGTAAGGTAGATATATCACAAAAGGAGTTTATCCATTCTTTCACCTTGGCGAAGTCTTCCTCGGAGTTCTCTATCATGGAGAAGCTGAAGTTGCTTTGAAAGGTGGCAAAGTGTCTGTTGCCGGATTGATAGTAGTTGCTTGTAAAGCCGATATTGACGGAGGAAACGTAGAAGGTTGTTTCCGGCGGGTATGGGATTTCGGGTACACGGGTGCCGTTTAACGTCATTTCGATATTTGATAGGAGTTTGTGAAGTTCTTCCTTTATATCTTCTTTTTCTTGCGTCGTGATAATGTTCATTTTGTAGAAATTATCAATTTCTCTGGCCAATATCCAGATTAATGAATTGTCCCAAATGTAGAAAATTTTTTCAAAATTGTACGTGTCAATGTAGTTTTCCGTGAGGGTAGATAATCTGTGGGGAAGTTCCCATGAAGAAAAATGATTGAATTTTTCCGAGCGGATGAAGTAATTTCCCCATTTGAAAAACATGAATTTCATGATCATGGGGTAATGAATGAAAAATTCCAGTGGTAGGATGTGGTAAACATTTCCCATTTGTCCGGGAGCGTCCCGGTTGATGTATGCAATTCGTTTGATGTTTTGCTCTATCATGTCACACAAGCAATCCATAGAATCTAGTTTCAGGGGGATTGCTAGCGCGACGGGGAGCCATTGATGGTCTTCTTCTTTGTAAAGTAGTCTGTCGATAGAGATATTCAGTTCTTTTGCCAGTATTCCCATTTCCCGGATAGAGAAATTCACTTTTCTTGCCAATCTCCTGTAGATGGATTCCTTTTCTAACTTTAGAATGTCGGATACCAAGTTTATCAGGTCTGCCCTTTTGGGGACTTTCTTGCATAATTCATCAATGAATTCGTCATGGAGATCCTTCTTTTGCATAATGGTTTGTGTTTATTTAAAGATGGAATATGTTAAATACAATATCAAAAATAACTATAAATACGGAGTTTTTTGATAAATATTAGCTTAAAATGCGTTTAAGTATAATATTCAAGTGTGGGGTTTTGCTTTTCTCCGTTTTGGAGAAGTTTTCTGGTATTTTTCCTCTGTTTTGGAGTAAGTTGTTGTATGGTTTTCTATCATTGAGTGGGACGGAAAGGTTGTCTGCCCGAACTTCTCCGGGATGTCCAATTTCGGGTGCAGGAGTTGGATAAAGTTGTCTTTTTCAAGCGATAACAATGCTTTACATTTGCATTAAGAAAATTAAATCTGTATGCAAAGTAAAAGATTTATATTATTGATCATGGTGATTTCGTTCTGCACGTTAGCCCGTGCTCAAAAAATCGCGTTGAAAAATAACCTGCTGATGGACGGTATGGCATCCCCGAATCTGGGGGTGGAATTCAAGGTCGGGGTGCGTACCACGTTGGATGTTCCCGTCAGTTGGAATTTGTGGAGTTTCAGCAATGATAAGAAGTTTAAGCATTTTGCCGTGCAGCCGGAATTACGGTGGTGGAAATGTCAACCGTTCACGGGACATTTCTTGGGTGTTCACGCTCATTATGCTTCTTATAATGCGGGAGGTATCGGACCTTTTAGAACGATAAAGGATAACCGGTACGAGGGATGGTTGGCGGGTGTCGGCGTGAGCTACGGTTATAACTGGATCTTCGCGCCCTGCTGGTCGCTGGAAGCTACTGTCGGGGCAGGATACGCTTATATGTCGCACGATAAATTCCCGTGTGGCAAGTGTAAACCCAAGATCGGGCATAAGACCGCGCATTATTTCGGGTTGACGAAACTCGGGTTAACTCTTGTGTTTCTGATAAAATAATACAGACTATGAAAATCAATGGTAAGATAAGGTTTAAAATGGTGGCTTTGGCGGGACTTATGCTGCTTTTTGCGGCTCCTGTCGGTTTGGTCGCCCAACAAAAAGTGTCAGACGTGCGAGTGGTGGTGCGTGACGTGCGGCAGGAGCGTGACAGTATACGTGTTGTGCTTGATATTGAGGCTATCGGGGTTTCTGTCCCTGCCCGAGGTCAGATGTACCTTTTCCCGGTGATTCGTTCCGGGATGAACGAGAGGAAGCTGCTGCCTGTCGTTATCAGCGGCAGGATTCAACAGGCGGTGGTGAACAGGACTGAAAGGCTTTCGGGGCATGTCGAGCCCGTGTACGCGTCTTTCTCCGCGAGGGGGCAAAAGCTTTTTCACGAGAGGATAAGTTACAGTGCGACAGTTCCTCTCGAAAGTTGGATGAAGGACGCGAATGTTGCCATGGCACAGGAACGGCGCAATTGCAGGGGTGAGTTTCATCACCTTTCCATGGAGGTTATCGCTGATAGAATCCGTTTTGCGGAAAAGCCGACACGTGTAATTTACGAGCTTCCCGTGGAACTTCCCGTTCCGCCGCGGGAGGAGATAAAGATCAGAACGGAGTCCGGCGAGGCACAGATTATCTATACGGTAGGCAACGCGGAGATTAAACCTATGTTAGCCAATAACCAGAACGAGTTGGATAAGATTCGGCAGAGTATTGAAAAGGTGAGAAAAGTACAAGGAGTGAAAATTAACTCCATTACGATTTCTTCTTACGCGTCACCGGAGGGGACGTGGGAGTATAACCTTAAACTGTCGGAGCGGCGGGCGGCTTCGCTCACGGGGTGGCTTCGCGGGAATTACGACCTCGCGGGAATCGCTCTTTCTTCGCGAGGTTACGGGGAGGATTGGGAAGGACTTGAAAAATTGGTTCGGGAAGATCCGGTTATGCCCGAGGGCGAAAAAGGACGAGTGCTCGAAATTATCGGGAATACGGATGTATTTGACGGGCGTGAGAGGCTGTTGATGCAGTATAATGAAGGACGGACTTATCGTTATATGCTTGCCAATCTTTTTCCCATGCTTCGCCGGAGTGCCTATCGGATTACTTTCACGGTTCCCGAATACTCGATCGAAACCATAAAGGAAGTGTTCAAATCTTACCCGAGTATGTTGTCTTTGTACGAGTTTTACCTGCTTGCCAATCAATATGAACCCGGTAGCACTCAATTCAAGGAGGTTATCGTGCAGGCGGCAAGGATATTCCCGGAGGAAAAAAGCAGCCGCATCACGATGGGCGTGTTTAGTTACTTGTCAAATGATGTGTCGGCGGCGTTGAAGTTCTTGCAGGGACTGGAGGATGATCCCGAAGCATGGATCTATTTCTCCGCGTTCCACGCCCGCAATAATGAGTTGGACAAAGCGGAATATTACGCGAAGAAGGCGGTGGCTGCCGGTAATACGGATGCGGCGGGACATCTTAGATTGATTGAACGATACAAGGCAGATGAAAATGTTTATCAGGAGAAATTGAAAGATTGGAAAATGTATGGAATGGATTGATTCCACGATGATTGAAAATATAATTATTGTCCATTAAAAACACGATTAAATGAAGATGAAAATGATTTTAATGTCAATGTTGGCGATAGCGGCATTGACCGGTTGCAGTAAAAGTGACAGTGATAATGATCCGCCGGAAACGAATGAAGCGGATGTTGCTTATCTTTCCATTAAAATTGCAACGCAAAACACATCAGCCCGTTCTTCGGGTGAGGAAAGCGGAACGAACGAGAGTGACTTGAAAAACCTTTATCTGTTGTTCTTCGATAAGGCGGAAAATATAGTGGGAATCCCGGGTACGACGGATTACCTCGTGAAGATTCCGAATGCTTCTTCAAGTCCGTCAGCCGTCAAGGTATCCGCGGCGGCGACCAAACTTCTGGTGATAGCCAATCCCGGCGGCAAACTGGAGGGGATGTTGAACGATATTAATGTAACGACGACTTTTAGCACGGTTAACACGGCAATCAAAGGGGCTACCCGAGAGGAGATCACGGATGTGGTTCTCCCTATTGCCAAAGGTTTTACCATGATTAATAGTGGCGATGAAACGGGGAAATCCGCCGGGGATAAGATTTCCGATCCTTTGATTGACATCAGCGGTAAAATTCAGAAAGTGACGAAGGACGTGGATGACGACGAGGCAAAGGAGGCTGCCGAGAAAACAGGTAACAGGGTGCAGGTGAAGATTGAACGTCTGGCTTCCAAGTTGGAACTCAGTCTTAAAGGTAATATAGAGGTCAAACCTGACGGGGCAACGTTCGTTTTCGGTAACTGGACTTTGGATGCCGTGAACAGTACGTTCTATCCTTTTGCGGAGAAGACGCTACTCACGGTTACTCATTCGAGTGGTGGAAGTTATACCAGTAATTTCTACACGGTTGACCCGAATTACACGAATGATGCAGGTGTCGTGAATGCCACGGTAAATCGTAGTACTTACGCTCCGGTATTGGTGTCGCCGTACACGTGGATGGCTGCTGCGGATAAAACTTATTGTATCGAGAATACGATGTCTGCCGCCGAACAGAAGTTCGAGAATTCCACTCGTCTGGTGATTAAAGGCACGTATTATCCCCCGGGACGTGCCAGTGGAGGTGACTGGTTTAATTTTGCCGGGAGTAATTTCACTGATTTTGCGGCATTGAAAGCTGCTTATAATGCTGTCGATGTCGGACCGAATTTAAAGGCTGCCTGCGAGAAAATGTACACTAAAATAAAGGAGTACGCGGATGCGCACAGCGAGGTGACTCTTACCGGTACGTCGTTCGCCACTCTTTTGGAAACGGATTTGTCACAAATCCCGAATGGCGGAGAGGTTATCAAGGACGGTAAGAATCCTGTTATCCGTTGGTACCAGAACGGGCTTTGTTATTACTATTACGAGATACGTCATGATAATGAAACAACGCAGGAGATGGCTTTTGCCAAATACGGCGTCGTTCGTAACAACTGGTATAAATTGACCTTGGGTTCCGTGAAAGGTCCGGGAACTCCTTGGTATCCGGATATTGACAACCCGGGACCCGGTGATCCTGACCCGAAAGATCCGATTGACGGGACGGTAGGATATATCGGTATCACGGTTGAGGTAGCACCGTGGATTGTTTGGGAAAACGAAATAGGGATTTAGGGATTTAGGGATTTTTTGATTTGGTGATTTAGTGATTGACGATTCGGTGATTCATGAAGCGTGGCTTGTGTGGTTGGAAGCATTTCTGTGCCGCCTTCGTGAAGTCCCGAACGGTTGGCATGATTAAATCTATAATGAATGAATGGTATGAACGTGAATAATGTACATCGAAACAGGTTCCGGTTGCTTCCGGTCGTTATCCTGTCGCTTTTCTTCGTGTCGTGCGAGAGTATCAAGGACGATATGGATGATTGCGGGATATATCTGGAATTTGTCTACGATTACAATATGGAGTATGTTGACTCTTTCGAACTGCAAGTGGAGACGGTCAATGTATTCGTGTTTGACGGGAAAGGGCTGTATCTTTTCAACAGACACGTCGGGCGTAAGGAACTTGTCGGGGGAAAACGGATGTTTTTCGGGAATGATTTCCGTCCGGGAGAATACAAGATACTGACGATAGGAGGGTTGACAGAGCATTTTAAGGTTGCCGACAAGGACGGTAATTTTTTATCCCCCGGGCAGACTATGCTGGAAGATGTCCGGATAACGCTGAACCGGACGTCCGGGACGGTATCTCACGGATTCTTGCCTTTATGGGTGGGACAGACCATTGATATTCAGAATAAGTCCGATTTGTCGGTGTTTCCGGTGCATCTTGTCAAGAATACCAATCGTTTTACGTTGTTGCTGGATAAATCGGAAAAATATGCCGGAGCAAGAAGTGGGGCGGCAGCGTATACTTTTGAAATAGAAACCCCGGAAGGGGCGGTGTACGGTCATGATAATATGCCAAGGCTAAGGGAAAACGTGAGGTATATTCCATACGAACTGACAACGGGGAGCGAGCCGGGAGTGTTGTCCGCGGGACGTCTTAACACGGTCAGGCTGGTGTACGGTGAAGATTATAATTATAAACTTACCGTGCGTGATGCGCGAAGCGGAAGCGTGTTGTGGGATTACGATCTGATGTCTTTACTGGAAGAGATAAAACCCGCGAAAGGGTTGGACGGTAATGACTTGTCCATGCAGGAATTTCTCGACCGCCAGAGCGAATGGCATCTGCTGCTTCTGTATAAAGAGGGAAGTGAACCCGATGGTTTTGTTGCCGTGGGAATCAAGATCAATAACTGGATAATATGGTTTAATGATATAGGTGTCTGATTTTATATTGAAGTATTTATGAAAAATAATATCTTACATATTGTCTTTACGCTGGTTTTGCTCGTTTCCTGTATCTCGGAACGATCGGAAAAGGATGAAGATATGGCGGGCGGTACGCGGGGAATGATGTCGATAGAGGTTCTTGTGGATGGAGCTGACGAACATGATTACGTTCATACAGCCCGTTTTATCACGTTCGATGACGCTTCGGTTTTCCCTGTTATCGATATCAACGAGGTCGTTGCTTTTGACACGAAAGAGCAGGACGCCAAGAAGTTCGGTACGACGTTGGAAGTCAGTTCGAACCCGGATAAAATGCTTGTCGTGGTCGTGAATGAGCCGGGGACAATGACTGCCGCGTTGGAAGCGGTGACTTTCCCGTCCGAGTTGGAGGATTTGATTTTTCAGATGGGGGACGCGTTTAATTTTAATCACACGCTCCCTGCTTCTTCGGGGCTTCCGATGACCGGGGTAAAACGGAAAATTACAGTAACCGAGGGGAACACGACACGGGAAAAGATCAATTTAGAACGGGGGGTGGCACGGGTAGAGCTTTGGTTGAAAAAAGAGGATGCCGTTGCTTTTGCCCGACTGACCAATTCTTTCCGGGTGCTGTTGGAGAAGACCTACACGGGAGGATATCTGGTGGCAGGGACAGAGGCAGACGGCACTCGTTTTCAAACGGGTGCGGACGTGGAAAATAATTTTGGACGGATGTTGATTCCTGCCAGTGATTACGAGTATGTCGGTTGGTTTTACGGGGCAAGTAATCCTTTGGAGTTGGATGATACCAAGCAATTGATATGCGCATTTTACGTTCCCGAACGAACTTGCTCTGCCCCGGGAGATGTTGATAAGCTGGTATTGGATATCATAGGATTAAGTACTCCCGACGGGTTGAGGGATTCCCGTACGATCTTGTCGGAATTTTCCCCGGAAGGAGGGGGGAATATGCAAGCACTCACGGAGATCAGGCGTAATAACGTGTACCGTATCGTGGGTGTCGTGAAGGAGAAAACCGTGCAGTTCGAGCATACCGTCATTCCGTGGTCGGACGCGGGACAGGGTATTATTATTGATCCCCAGTACTTTTTGCGGGTAAGTCGGGATAATCTTTATATCAGTAATGACGGGAAGTCGGTTATAATTACAACCGAGACCAATTACGACAGGACTGACCGCGGGTTCCCGAAAGGGATACAACTGGGAACGGTAAGTTATTACGATAAAAATGGCGATCTACTTGCACCTTCTCATGTTCAGAGTGATTGGTTGCAAGTCGCGATGTCGGAAGTTGCCGGAAGTTTGTTGCAAAAGTTGACATTTACGGTTTCCGGGAATCTAAGTAGTGTTGATATAGGATGTTATGCCGTTGTAGAAGTCAAGGCGGGAAATCTGACCAAGGAGGTACGGGTAACTCGTTCATAGTATAATAAATATGTGTTAAATGAAGCGATTTAAAGTATTATCGAAACTGTTTTACCCGGCTGTTTTATTACTGCTTGGTATGGCGGGGTGTGTACCGGAGAAACTGGATGCACCTGCCGGAGTATCGGGTGAGGTGGTGGCCATGGAAATGATTATTCCGGGTTTTGATGTGCCTGTAACCCGCTCGATAGAAGGTTCCAAGGGGGAGGCCGCGGTGCAGACGATAGACGTTTTGATTTTCGATCAATCGACTCCTGCCGCGAAATTGCTCCAAAGTATCAAAGTGAGTAATTTTACGCAGGAACCGTCGGGTTCGGATTACAAGATAAAGTATAATCTGGCGTTACCGAAAGACGAGAATGCCGCTTTGATCGTAATTGTCACGAATGCTTCGGACGAGGTGGATAAGGCATTGACAGATTATCCGGTCAATTCGGAAAAACAAGACGTGTTAGGAGCGTTGAAATTTACCACGCGACCGGATGCCGACGGCTCCTATAAATGGAATGTATCGACACCGGGCTATACCCCGATACCAATGTACGGGGAAGTCCCCGTCGATGGGATTGCACCGGGAAAAACAGTCAGCATATCATTGACTCGTATGCTTGCCCGTATTGACGTCGAGAACGAGGTTAAGGGGAGCATTTTCAGACTTGAGGAAATACACGTGGTGAATTACAATACTTCGGGTTATATTGCCCCGGCGTGGAACGCATCCAACGGTAATATCATAGCGGATTATTACACGAATAATAATAATCCTATGATGCCGAATCCGGCGGGTAAGCAGTCCGGAACCTTGGATGATGCGATGATGTATGAATATAAGCAGGTTGGCGATGTTGCCGGACCTTTGTTGGCGGGAGAGATCTACGCCTATGAAGCCGCGAGGAACTCGGAAGCCGATCAAGTGAACGGAACTTGTCTGATTATCAAAGGAAAGTATTTTGAGAAGGATTACTATTATCGCGTTGATTTCACTCGTGAGTCGGCGGCGTCTACTGCCGCGGACTATATGCCCCTGTACCGCAACTACAAGTATATTGTCACGATAACGGCGGCAGAGGGAATCGGCTACGAATCATTCGATCAGGCGCTTCGCTCGAAAAGTGTGTTGTCAAATCTGAAAACTTCTATTCTGGTCGTGGATATGTCCGGGATAAAGCACATTGTTTATGACGGACAGTTCTTTATGGGGGTGGAAACACGGGTAATTGATATGCCATACGGCGTGAGCAGGCAATTGAAACACCGGGTGAGTTCCGATTATCACGGGGATTGGAATGCTGTCGTGCTGGAACCGAACGCGCACACGTGGCTTCGGCTTGCCGACAATAAGCCCTCGACGAATGGGGCTGACATTAACCAGACAGGGGTGGAAATCAATGTTACGGCGATTACCCCGCCGGGTAATCCCGAGGATTACGTGAGCGGTAAAATCGTGTTTACTGCCGGGAGGCTTATCGACACGCTGACGGTCCGGAGAGTTCCGGTCGCCGAATTGTTTGCCCGTAGTAACGTGGTTCTAAGTTCCGGGGTATTGACTTTTGCCATTACGGAACAGGATAACCGGACGATTCCGGCTTGGTCGCAGGGGCTGTTTTTTAAATGGGGATCGCTTGTAGCACTGGCACCGGGAGGGAATCCCTATGATCCGACGGTACAAGTCGTGTATGCCCCGTCGGGGTTGAATCCGTCAGACTGGAAAGGCGGGCTTGGCGGTTGGGATAAAATACCGTACGGTCACCCG
>QWCH01004007.1_pt1 | contig 19403 bp, 15 predicted proteins | sample 1972671 | NCBI WGS metagenome assembly QWCH01 (sample SAMN09866713, study PRJNA288562) | Human gut metagenome isolate term3_stool, whole genome shotgun sequencing... | isolation source: gut | host: Homo sapiens | place: USA: California | reverse complement strand
CGGTGCATAGTCGAACTCTTCTTTATCTCTGTAATTGCGTTCTTTCAGTTCGCAAATACGTTCCATCATCGGATTGTTCAAGTGATACTTGAGTTCCGGAATGTCTGTATAATAATTTGCCATCTCTTTACTTGCTGTTCTGTTTGTAATACTTAATCATCTTCGGGATCACTTCTTCAACCGTGCCGTTGATAACATAGTCGGCAATCGTGTTGATCGGAGCGTTCTCGTCGTTGTTGATAGAGATGATGATACCAGCATCCTGCATACCTGCGATGTGCTGGATCTGTCCGGAGATACCGCAAGCGATATACAGTTTCGGACGGACCGTTACACCTGTCTGGCCGATCTGGCGGTCATGGTCGCAGTAACCGGCATCAACGGCTGCACGGCTGGCTCCGACTTCGGCATGAAGTTCTTTCGCCAGTTCGAACAATTTGTCGAATCCTTCTCTGGAACCCATTCCGTAGCCGCCGGCTATGACGATCGGAGCTCCCTTCAGGTTATGTTTTGCCTTTTCTACGTGGCGGTCGATGACTTTCACTACATAATCCGTTTCTGGAACATATTTGGCAACGTCGTGTTTGATCACTTCGCCTTTGTAGTTGGCATCCAGTATTTCCTTCTTCATCACACCTTCGCGGACAGTCGCCATCTGAGGACGGTGTTCCGGGTTGATGATCGTAGCCACGATGTTGCCACCGAAAGCCGGACGGATCTGGTATAACAGGTTTTCATACGTTTTACCTGCTCTCTTATCTTCGTGCGAACCGATTTCAAGGGAAGTACAGTCTGCCGTCAAACCGCTTGTCAGGGCGGATGAAACACGTGGTCCTAAGTCACGGCCGATAACCGTTGCACCCATCAGGCAGATTTGCGGTTTTTCTTCTTTGAACAGATTGATCAGGACAGAAGAATGCGGGAGAGAGGTGTAAGGAAACAATCCCGGTGCATCGAAAACGTGCAACTTGTCGACGCCGTAAGGCATCACCTGCTTCTCGATCCCTTCCAGGCCGGAACCTGCAACAATGGCTTCGAGCTGGCAGTTTAACTGATTCGCTAACTTGCGACCTTTGGTCAGCAGTTCGAGGCTTACATCGGCAACCGTCGTACCTTCAAGCTCACAATATACAAATACATTATTCATACTCTTATCCGATAGTGTGGTTAGCTAACAGTTCAACAATCAAATCTTCCACATCCTTGTCCGAGCCGGTCAGCGTCTTGCTTTCCTTTGCCTGGAACACGATGTTCTGAATGGCTTTAACCTTCGTCGGCGAACCGGACAGACCGCATTGTTCGAGATCTCCGTTTACATCTGCCACGCTCCATTCCGGAATGTTCAGATACGGACGTTTCTCATACAGTTCGGGGTAAGCTAATGCCGCTACGCCTTCCGGATGGCAGGCAGGTGCCGGAGCTTTCTCCTGTGCGCCTAATGCCCGTTTGTATTTCATCACCAGTTTGGCATTACGCGGGCGACATGGGGCAGCCGAACCGTTGACCGTTATCACGATAGGCAGCGGGCCTTCCACTGTTTCGACGCCGCCGTCGATATGGCGTTTTACCGTGATGCGGCGGCTCTTTTCGTCTACATTCAGGATTTCTTCAGCGTATGTGATCTGTGTCAGTCCTAATTTTTCAGCTACCTGCGGACCTACTTGTGCCGTGTCGCCGTCGATAGCCTGACGTCCTCCGATAATGATATCGTAGTCACCGATTTTTCTGATCGCTGTGGCAAGTGCGTAAGACGTAGCCAAGGTGTCTGCGCCGGCAAATGCACGATCTGTCAGCAGATAACCGTTATCTGCTCCACGATATAAACCTTCACGAATAATTTCTGCGGCGCGCCCCGGACCCATTGTCAACAGGGTTACTGTAGTTCCCGGATAGGCATCTTTCAAACGAAGGGCCTGTTCTAACGCGTTCAAGTCTTCCGGGTTGAAGATGGCAGGAAGGGCAGCGCGGTTGATTGTCCCGTCTTCCTTCATCGCATCCTTTCCCACATTACGTGTGTCCGGAACCTGTTTCGCTAATACAATAATTTTTAAACTCATATTATAGGAATATTAGATTTCTATATCAGATATTTGTTCGCATTAACCTTCAAATACTGACCTGCAAAAGTAATCAAACATTCTTTATATCAAAGAACTTTCTTCCGGAATCTGCACACTTTAGGTTTTTTTGAGCATATGCTTTAGAATATCTTTTGTATTTTTGCTTCCGGGTAGACCAATAAAAATAAAATAAGATAGTACCATGAATTTTAATCAGAAAACCACAAGGCCGTTAATCACGCTTTGTATGACCGGATTTCTTTTTGCCGCCTTCCAATATAAGGCGCAGGCGGAAGAGTTGGTCCGCACCGTAGAAGTCTCCAATGAATGGAATATCGATAAGGCAGACGAGCCAGTCGTGCTCCGCCTGAGCGATATGAATCCCTCTTTTCGGGTGCGTTCGGCAACGGTCTGGGACGGGACAACGGAAATTCCTTCCCAATTGGATGACCTCGATGGCGACCGTAAGGCGGATGAATTGGCCTTCGTGTTGGATGTCCCTTCCGGTGCGGTAAAAAAGCTTAAAGTCGTCCTGTCTTCCGAGAAGACGGACCGGACTTATCCATCCCGTGTGTTTGCCGAGATGCTGGTGAGCGACAGGAACGGCAAGCATGTCCCGATTACCTCCCTGACCATTCCGGGAACAAGCAATATCTACAACCAGCTGCATCATCACGGTCCGGCTTTCGAGTCGGAGTTAGTGGCCTATCGCATTTATTTCGACAAGAAGCAGACCGTCGATATTTACGGAAAGTTCAATAAAGGTTTTGAGATACAGGAATCCCAGTTTTATCCGACAGACGAGCAGTTGGCACGCGGTTTCGGTGACGACGTGTTACTGGTAGGCGGCAGTTGCGGTGTCGGCGCGCTGAAAGGATGGGACGGTAAGAAGGCCACCCATATCGAGCCGGTTGCCAGCCTGACGGAGACGATCCGGGCGTATGGTCCGGTGCGTACTGTCACGGATATTGTTTCGAACGACTGGCAGTATCAGGGTTCGGAGCTCCAAATGACAGTCCGTTATATCCTGTATGCCGGGCATCGGGATTGTGAAGTGCAGGTCTTTTTTGCCGAACCGTTGAAGAAAGAGATATTCAGCACAGGCGTTCTGAACATAAAAGGTTCCACTTCTTTTTCCGATCATCAGGGTTTGATTGCCTGCTGGGGGAGGGACTGGCCTGTGAACGATACGGTCAAATATGCAAAAGAAACGGTCGGCGTCGCTACCTGCCTGCCGTCCGGACTTATAAAAGGAGAATCGCAAGACCCCGTCAATTACCTATATATAATAGGGGCGGAGGGCAAATCGTCCTTTACTTATCATATCACCTTTACATCCATGAAGGAAACATTCGGTTATAAGACAAAAGAGGATTGGTTCGCATTTGTACAGAAGTGGAAAAAGGAATTGCAACAGCCTTGCCGTGTCCGGATTAAGTAGTCTCTCGCTAAGGGGTTATTGTAAAAAACGTATTTTTCCGGCTCGCAAGACATCCGGAACAAAATAAATGTTAATCCGTTTTTTTGACCTCAAAAAGGGACTTTTCCCTCTTTTTTGAGCGTTTTCCCCAATTATGACCGTCCTCTTTGCCATTACGACCGTGCTAATGTGTAGTGCACTCGGCACCTCGCGAAGATTAGGACGGTCGTAATGGCGATTATGACGGTCGTAATTGGAAAGAGGACCGTTTTCATGGCAAAAAAGCACCTGAATTTCCTTGGGATATTTGGGACGCCGTCCGTTTTATTTTCAAATATTCGATTCTCCAGGAGTTAAGGTTTATCACATTGTCGTTATTTTTACTTTCCGCCAATCAAATTGCCGGCTTTTCAGAGCGACCTCGGCACCTCATTCTTCCTGTTGTCAGCCGGGGAGGTTAAAAACCATGAAAAAAGTCAATTCAAAATGGATCAAGATTTCGGACGAAATAGAAAAACGGCCGAAAAAGGGGTTATTGTATTTTTTTAGATCAGTCTGTTTGCAGAATACAGAAAAGCTGGCGATTCGTTAATTCGGGAGGAGCTTATGGATAGGTTGGTTATTTAAGGTCAAGTCGAGAAAGTATAAGCTTGCTTTTTATATTTTATGTAACATAGTTCTTGCAGAACTCGGTAAGTTAGTTTGAACACTTAAAATCTAACCTTGAATATATGTATAATGTATGATTAACTGATTATTTAATAAAATTAATTGTATTGAATCCCATTCTTTTGATGCTTATTTTTACATTTAAGTATTTTAATTTGTATATTCATTACACTTTATATTCTAAAATCGAGATTTGCTTTAAGTAAATAAGATCAATAAGAATATGAATAATATGATCTAAAACATATTTTTGTTGTTTTGCATGTATTTTTTGTCAATAAAAATTGCAATTATGATATTTTTGCTTAAATTGCGCCAAAGTTTGAATGTCTAACTAAACAAAAATGTGTTTATGAAAAGAAAGCTAGTGTTATTCTTGACCTACTTACTGGTAAGCATAGGTCTTTTGACGGCTCAGATTTCGCGGGTAACAGGTGTGGTTAAGTCTGCGGATGACGGCGAGCCTATTATTGGTGCTACAATTTTGGTAGAAGGTACGTCTATTGGTACAGTTACAGACATGGATGGTAAGTTTGAAATCACAAATTTACCGAGTTCTGCAAGGACTCTGTTAATTTCTTTTGTCGGAATGGTGAGTCAGCAGGTAAAAATACAATCTGGTCAAATGACAATAACATTGGCCGGGGATAATAGGATATTGGACGAAGTTGTTGTTGTTGGTTACGGGACAACACGTCGGGAAGCTAAAACTGGTTCTATCACTTCCGTTTCAAGTGAGGAACTTTCAGAATTGACAGCTTCTTCTTTTGATAAGATGTTGGCAGGTAAGATGGCAGGTGTTCAGATAACTTCTAATTCCGGTCAGCCTGGTGCTAACTCTGAAATCCGTATTCGCGGTATCAGTTCAATTAATGCAGGCAATGAACCTCTATATGTTGTTGATGGTGTCGCTGTTATGTCAGGGGAACAGGGTACTTTTACAAATACCTCAAATGCTTTGTCTATGATTAATCCGAATGATATAGAAAGCATTACAGTATTGAAGGATGCCGCTGCCGCCTCTGTTTACGGTTCACGTGCGGCAAACGGTGTTATTTTGGTTACAACGAAGTCAGGAAAAGAAGGAAAAAGCCGTTTTACAGCTCGTGCAAAATATGGTGTTTCTTCTTTGGCGAATGATAATAATTATCGTGCGATGAATGGTCAGGAACTTTGGACATTCCGTCGTGATGCACTTATCAATGCCGGCTATAATCCTGATGATCCTGAATTGGGGTCTTATTATTATCCGCAGAGTATGTTGCAGCAACCAATGACTGATTGGATAGATCATTTTACGCGTACTGGAAATATGCAAGAATATGAAATTTCAGCAACAGGGGGAAGTAACAAGACTTCTTACTTTAGCTCTGCTTCCTATCATAAAAATGAAGGTGTATTTTATGGAATTAAATTTGAAAGGATTCAAGCACGTGTAAATGTGGATCATGAATTGAATAAATATTTGAAGACTGGTGTTCGTGTGAATGTCGGTTATTCAAATAGTGAAGACGTTGCTATGCAGGATTTGTATTATACCAATCCTATTTTTGCAGGAATGACTATTCAGCCTTGGACAAATCCTTATAATGAGGATGGTAGCCATTCGTTGAATATTCCAGAAAATAGCAATACGAATCCAAGGGCGACAGCTGAGTATGATAAGCAATATGCAAAAAAATATAGTTTTAATGGAAATATGTATTTGCAGTGGACTCCGATAAAAGGTTTGGTTGTTAAAACAACTAACTCTGCAGAAATGAGTTTTGTACAAGGTATGCGTTATTGGAGCCCTGAAACAAATTATGGTGTGGCTACGACTCAGACTGATAATAATCAATATCGCTTATTGACTACGTCTAATACGGCTACTTATGAAAATACGTTTTTAGAAAATCATAGTTATCGCGTTTTGGTTGGTCAGGAAGCATTGCATCGGACTTGGTATCAAGACTATATATATGCAGCAAATGTGGATGGCGGTATTCCTTATCCACAGACATCGGCGTCTCCAAAAGCAGAACATTGGGAAGAAACAAGTACAATGATGTCTTTCTTTGGTGTGTTGGATTACAATTATGCGAGTCGTTACTATTTGCAGGCTTCAGTCCGCTGGGATGGTAGTTCTCGGTTCGGGAAAGAGAATATTTGGGGTACTTTTTACTCGATAGGTGCCTCCTGGAATATACATAACGAACATTTTATGGAAGATGTCGATTATATCGATTTGTTGAAACTACGTGCTAGTTATGGTGTGAATGGTAATAATAATATTGACAATTACCAGCAGTATGCAAAATATGCAGCTGCCCTTTATAATGGTGTGGCCGGTTATTTATTAAATTCTCCGAATAATGATTATTTATCATGGGAAAGGAATAAATCCTGGAATATTGGTATTGATTATAATTTCCTGAAACATTTTTCCGGTAGTATTGATTTTTACTCCCGTAAGACGACGGATATGTTACTTGACCGTCCGTTATCAAGAACTACAGGTTTTACTTCTCAAATGCAAAATGTTGGTTCACTACGGAATACCGGTGTTGAATTCCAGTTTGACGCTAATATAATCGAAACAAAGGACGTACAATGGAATGCTGGTATCAATATCTCACATAATAAGAGTAAAATCTTAGATTTGGCAGGGGATGAAATGATTGGTGATGGTGATTATTCTGCATTGAAATACATTAAAGGTGAAAAGTTGTTTACATACTATTTACGTGATTATCAGGGCGTAGATCCGGAGACTGGAGCCGCTTTGTGGATGGACAAGAATGGAGAAAAGACGACTCGTATTAGTCAGGCTCGTTATATTAAAGCCGGTAGTCCGGAGCCTACAGTAACAGGTGGTTTCCATACGGATGTAACTTGGAGGGGTATAACATTGAATGTTCAGTTGGAAGGAAAATTTGGAAATAAGATATTAATAGGGGAAAATAGTTATTTGCATTCGGATGGTCAGCAGATGTCCATGAATCAGTCTGCAAGTGCTATGAACTATTGGAAACAGCCAGGTGATACAGATTGTGCTCCCAAGCCAGTTGCATGGAATTCAACAAGTTCGAACACAAGTGTGTCGACACGTTTCTTGGAAAATGGTAGCTATGTGAGAATAAAGGACGTTACATTGGCTTATGCTTTACCGAAACAATGGTTGTCATCGATCGGCGTTAATAATTTGAAGATTTATGCAAGTGGAATGAACGTGTACACGTTCCATGATGTGGATTACTTCGATCCTGAACGTGGCGTGAAAGGTATGGGATATGGTATTTATCCGATGACAAAATCATTTGTATTTGGTTTGGATGTTACATTTTAATAATTAAAAAGGAAATGAATATGAAAAAGATAATGATATATGGGTTGTCTTTGTTGACATTGGGGCTCTCTTCCTGTAATGGATTCTTAACGGAAAATCCTGTTACGGAACTTGATACTGAAACTGTTTTGTCAACTTACGAATCGTTAAACAAAGCGACACTTGGTGCGTATAGTGCCTTGAATGACGGGACTTGGTATGGGGCTGGTTTCGTGTTGAGCTGCGAGTTGCGTTCCGGTAATGCTAAAAACCCGACAAATACGGATTTTACATCCGGAAGATATACAAATGAATATAGTTGGGTCTATCTGGATTCTAATACATCAGGTCTATGGACCTATGCTTATTTCTTGATTGCTCAGGCAAATAATGTCATTAATAATGTAGATGGTAAAGAAACTCCGGATGTAACAACTCAAGATTTGAATAATATTAAAGCGGAAGCGATGTTTTTACGTGCGTTATCTTATTTTGATTTGTTACGTACGTATGCACAACCTTATACCTATGCTCCACAAAGTCCGGGAGTTTCTATTACATTGGTTGTTGATAAAGATGCACGTCCTGCCCGTAATACTGTTGCAGAAAGTTTTGACCAGGTTGTAAAAGATTTGTTAGAAGCAGAAAGCTTAATGGATGATGATTATACGCGTTACGATGCCGCAGATCCTTATTCTGTTGCCAGTAAACCGGCTATTTGGGGATTACTTTCAAGAGTTTATCTGTATATGGGCGAATGGCAAAAAAGTGCGGATTATGCCACCAAAGTAATAGATAGTGGTTTGTTTAATATGTTTACAGAAAACCAATTGCCAAGCGTTTGGGGAAAGGATGCTTCAGATGGTGGAGAGGTTATTTTTGAAGTGTATGGCAGTGATAAAAATTATTATAACGAGTATTGGGAAGATATTTCCTGGATGACGAATCCGGATGGATATGCCGATGTCGCATCTACTGCTGATTTACGTGATTTGTATGAAGCTGGTGATGTCCGCCTTAAATTATTCAAATCTCATAAAGAGGCTCCTGATCATTTTTGGACAACGAAGTATGCAGCAAAGGATGCTTCATCAAGGCCGTCTTATGCGAACATTATAGTACTTCGTCTTTCGGAAATGTACTTGAACCGTGCGGAAGCATTGGCTCATGGTGCAACTATTGCAGGGGCAACTGCTGACGATGATTTGTTGACGATAACATCTAATCGTGGTGCTTCGCCTGTAACAGCAACATTAGAAAATATTTTGTTGGAACGTCGTAAAGAACTTGCTTTCGAAGGGCATTTGGTTTATGACATGGCTCGTACCGGAACATCTTTGCATCGTGTCGATTACCAAGGGGCGGCTGATGCTAAAGATATTGAGTTCCCAAGTTACCGTTGGGCATTACCAATTCCGAAGAGTGAAATGGATGCTAATCCCAATATGGTTCAGAATGATGGTTATTAATAATGGATGGAGGAATACTTGCTCTTTCGAAAATGAGCAAGTATTTCCTATCTGATAATATTTGATGCATATGAATTGGTTTATCAGATTAGTATTATTGATTTGTTCGATGTCGTGGGGAATGAGTACGTTTGAAACTGTTTCGGCGTCTGGTTATGTTCCAACAACAACGTGGCCTTATTTGTATGAAGACTTTGTGGATGGAACAGTTTATTTCTCCAAAGAACAAAAGACAATGCACTTGAAATTGAATGTGCATCTTCAAAATTGCACATTACATTATTTGGAGGGTGATAAGGTTATGCAAGCTGATCCGCGTAATGTGGAGATGATTCAATTGGGGGATGTTTCTTTTATTTATATGAATGGAGAATTGGTCCGTTTTATAAAAGCAGAAGAAGGCGTCGCTTTAGTTAAATTAGTAAAAGCTGATTTAGATGAATTGAATAAAAATACACATGGCGCTTATGGTATGAGTACTACTTCTTCTTCTGTAAACCAGATTGTTTCTATTGAGGCACTCGGTGTTTCTAATTTGATTTATACCCGGATGAGACAGGAGAGGAAAGAAGGTAAAGATCTCCCTTTAATTGAGAAATACTATTTTATCTTTGGAGATAAGATAGTTGAAGCTACCCGGAAAGAAGTTGAAAAATCCCTTGGCGATAACGGTAAAACTAAATTAAAAGCATTCTTAAAACAAAATAAGATCAAATGGAAAGAGGAAGCCAACTTGATAAAGCTGTTGGAATTTTTCCATCAATAGAGAATTTTCCCAACACATTTACACGTATTTACACATATTAGACACACAAAAAGAAGCCAGGGTTTGTAGTGATACAGACCCTGGCTGTTAGAAAGTGACTTTTAAATACTTCTCTGAGCCTTGTTTTATACCAGCCGATCAAAGATATGCTGAGGTTTGTGCTTCATTAATAATCTGTACATTTGTAAAACAAGAAGAACTTTCGTAGAAGTCCGGTGTGGGGATACGTTTTGTGCGTGACCTCGAACAAGGAAAAGAATCGCTGCGCCTTGACAAGGTGAATCAACTTCTTGATTTCTTCAATTATGAAATGGTCGCAACATCAAAAACAAATAATCAATGAGACAAGCTAATATATGTATGATGATTTATTAAGAGAACGTCTTGATCGGATTGCTTCAAAATAACATCTGGTTATATTGGTGACTCGTAGTGATATAGCCGTAGGAGTTCTAAACAAAAAATCCCCGAAGTTCTGAAAACTCCGGGGATTTTTATTTACTTGATTTCTTTCTCTTCCATCATGTCCAGTTCATTCTTGTCGGAGTCGATAAATTTGTACTCCAAAAAGCCCAGACTTTGATTGGGGATTACTTTAATACCCATCGAGTATTTCAGTTTCCATTTCCAACTGAGCGGAAATCTTCCGCTTTTAATAAATGCTGCAACATAAGGATGTACGTGCAGGGCGAATTTCTTCACATTGTGTTTGTTCACTAAACAGTCGATCTTTCCTTCCAGGCTGTCGGTAAACAGGATAGAGGGTTTGATGGTGCCCGTGCCGAAACAGGTCGGACAAGCTTCGGATGTATCGACATCCATTGTCGGACGAACACGTTGGCGGGTTATCTGCATCAGACCGAATTTACTCAACGGCAAAATGTTATGCTTTGCCCGGTCGTTAGCCATCGCCTTGGTCATGTGTTCGAACAGTTTCTGCCGGTTGGCAGCCTCAGCCATATCGATAAAGTCGACTACAATAATACCACCCATATCGCGCAGGCGTAATTGACGGGCAATTTCGTCTGCAGCTGCTGCATTCACGTCAATCGCTGTTTTTTCCTGGGCATCACTGCCTTTCGAACGGTTTCCGCTGTTCACGTCGATAACGTGCATGGCTTCCGTGTGTTCGATGATAAGATAGGCTCCACTTTTGTATGTGACGGTGCGTCCGAACAGAGACTTGATTTGTTTTGTGATTGCAAAATTATCAAAGATAGGGAGTTCACCGGTGTACCGTTGTACGATCTCTTCCCGTCCGGGTGCAATCAGGCTGACATAATCACGGATGTTGTGATAGATGTCCGCATCGTTCACATAAATGTTCTGAAAAGAGGGATTGAAAATATCACGTAACAAAGCCACTGCTCGTGCCGTCTCTTCGTAAATGAGCGCAGGAGCTTTTACTTTGGTGATTTTAGGGATATTTTCTTCCCAGCGTTTCAGCAATGTCTTCAATTCATGATCGAGTTCGGCAACGCGCTTTCCTTCCGAAGAGGTACGTACGATTACGCTGAAATTCTTCGGTTTGATACTTTGAATGAGTTGGCGTAGACGGGCACGCTCTTCGCTCGATTTGATTTTTGTGGAGACCGATACTTTGTCTGCAAACGGTATCAGCACGATGTATCTTCCTGCAAACGAAAGTTCGGAAGTCAGTCTGGGACCTTTTGTGGAAATCGGCTCTTTGGCGATCTGCACCAGCACTTCCTGTCCGACTTTGAGCACGTTACTGATACTTCCGTCTTTTTCAATTTCGGGAAGCAACTGCAGTTTGGAGATGGCGGGGAGCTTTTTTTCTCCCTTCTGTTCTCCCAGTGCCTGCTTGAGGAATTTCTGCTGGGTGTTGAAATTTGGACCTAAGTCCAGGTAGTGAAGAAATGCATCCTTTTTATAACCTACATCAATGAAAGCAGCGTTCAAACCCGGCATCAGTTTTTTCACCTTGCCCAGATATATATCGCCGACGGCGAAAGAGACATTGCGGGCTTCCTTTTGGAGCTCCACAAGGTTCTTATCCTCCAGTACGGCTATAGATACCTCTTTGGGTTGTACATCAACTACTAATTCACTAATCACTATAAAAAGAGGTGTTAAATACGAGACCTTATTAAATACGCAAAGAACAAACTTAAAAAGGTCTCTTATTAAGTTTGTTCTTCAGAGTTGCTCAAATAGACTTATTTCTTTTTGTGTCTATTCTTCTTTAGTCTCTTTTTGCGCTTGTGCGTAGACATCTTATGTCTTTTTCTTTTCTTTCCGCTAGGCATTGTTTTAAAATTTTAAATTAAACTATAATAACTAAATTACTTTACTTCGTTCAGGAAAGTCTTAGCCGGCTTGAATGACGGAATGTTATGTTCCGGGATGATGATCGTAGTATTCTTTGAAATATTACGAGCTGTTTTCTGGGCTCTCTTTTTAATCACGAAACTTCCGAAGCCTCTCAGGTATACATTTTCACCCTGAGACAATGAACTCTTTACGATATCCATGAAGGATTCTACGCTGTTCAGCACTGTCTGCTTGTCGATACCCGTGCTTTTTGAAATTTCGCTTACAATATCTGCTTTAGTCATGTCTATAAATTAATTAAATAATTGATTTGGACCTATTAATTTTTTGGAATGCAAATATATAGCTTTTTATTTAAGTGGAAAAAGAATTGCCAGCCAATTTTTAAGAAAAATGTTTCCTTACAATCCGTTAGAACTATGTATGTTTGCAGTAATCAATTAGTTGCAGGTCTGGAGAAGACCAAAAAGAAATGTATGTCGCAGATAGAAAACAAATTAGAAATCAGCCGTTTATTGCGGAATTGGTACCAAAAGCATAAAAGGGAGCTGCCTTGGCGGGAATCTTCCGACCCCTATATCATCTGGATATCCGAGATAATCCTTCAGCAAACACGGGTGGCGCAGGGGATGGATTATTTCCTCCGCTTTACCGGGCGGTTCCCCGATGTAGCCTCACTCGCATCGGCGGAAGAGGATGAAGTGCTGAAATATTGGCAAGGTTTGGGCTATTACAGCCGCGCCCGTAATCTCCATGCCGCAGCCAAAGATATCATGGAACGGTTCGGCGGCGTTTTCCCGCAACACTATAAAGATGTGATTTCCCTGAAAGGAATAGGGGAATATACGGCTGCCGCTATCGTCTCTTTTGTCTGGAACCAGCCTTATCCGGTGGTCGACGGGAATGTCTTCCGGGTCCTTTCGCGTCTTTTTGCCGTGGATATTCCGATCGATACGCCAAAAGGAAAGAAAGCGTTTACGGAACTGGCCGGTGTGGTGATGGACCCTGAATATGCCGGTTGGCATAACCAAGCCATTATGGAATTGGGCGCTTTACAATGCGTCCCCCAAAATCCCGATTGCGAGGTTTGCCCTTTGAAAGAACGGTGTATGGCTTATGGGGCCGGGACGGTGCAGTCTTATCCTGTGAAGCAGAATAAGACAAAAACGAGGGACCGCTATTTCCATTACCTATACATTAATTATAAAGGGAAGACCTGGCTGTCCCGCCGGCAAGGAAAAGATATATGGGAGGGACTCTACGAGTTTCCGCTTATCGAGACGGACCGTGCGGTGGATTTTGCAGGATTGCAGGAGACGGATGCGTTCCGCCGGCTCTTCGCAGGGGCGGGAAAACTGGATGTCTCGGTAGAACTGTCGGGAGTAAAGCATGTCCTGTCCCATCAGATCCTATATGCCACTTTCTACCGGATAGAGATAGAGCGGGAGAACGAGGCGCTGCAAAGCTTTCTTTCTGTACCGGTGGAGGAGCTTGATAAATATGCAGTGCCCCGCCTGATACATATTTATTTAGAGAAATTAGAATGAAACTTGTCAGAATGACTGAATTTATGTTTCTTTGTAAACTAATAAAAGAATAAAGCTATGTCATTGAATAAAGTTATATTAATCGGTAACGTCGGACGTGATCCGGAAGTACGTTACTTCGATAGTGGCGCTGCTGTCGCCAACTTTCCGCTTGCCACTTCAGAGAGAGGCTATACCTTGGCTAACGGTACGGTCGTGCCGGAACGTACGGAATGGCACAATGTCGTTGTCCGCCGTGACCTGGTCCCCTTTGTTGAAAAATGGGTGAAGAAAGGTTCCGGGCTTTATGTGGAAGGAAAGATCCGCACACGCAACTATGACGACCAGGCAGGCGTGAAACGTTACGTAACGGAAATCCATGCAGACCGCGTCGAGTTTTACAGTATGGGTTCCGGTAACCGTGACGGCGCTAATAACACCGGCACGACGATGACATCCCAACCCGGCGGCCACCGTTCTGATATTGTTTAACTAATACGGTTCCCCTTGGACTCAGACTATTATTTATCGGGCTTATTCGATCAGGTTACTATACAGGCGCTCACAGCAGGTCCTGTAATAGCGTTAAGCCTTGCAATCCTCCTGCTGTTTGTTTCCGGCTTCGTGTCGGCTTCCGAAGTGGCCTTTTTCTCGTTAACCCCGGGTGACATCAATGACATCCGGGAGGAGAATGCGCCTTCCGATCCTTTGATCCAGCAGTTGCTGGACCGTTCCGAGTACCTGCTCGCTGCTATTCTGATAGCCAATAACTTTGTGAATGTGGCTGTCGTTATGCTGTGTACCTACGGCATCAACGCCATTATCAATTTCTCCGCAGCCCCGATGCTGGGCTTTATTCTGGAAACGATTGTCTTGACATTCCTGTTGCTGTTGTTCGGCGAGATCATGCCTAAGATTTATGCACAGAAGAACTCGTTACGGTTTGTCCGCAGTTCGGCTCCAGTGCTGAATGTGTTGGAGCGCGTCTGCCGCCCGCTGTCGAAGGTGCTGGTGACATCGACCAGCGTCATTAATAAGGCGTTGGTAAAGAAGAAATATGACCTTTCCGTCGATGAACTCTCCAAAGCGTTGGAACTGACTTCCACCGAAATGCCGGAAGAGAAAGAGATGCTTTCGGAAATCATCAAGTTCTACAATAAGACGGCCGACGAGATCATGACGCCCCGTTTAGATATGGAAGATATCGACATCAAGACGAGTTTCCGCGCCGTGATCGACTTCGTTATCCAATCCGGCTATTCCCGTATTCCGGTCTATGCCGATTCGGAAGACAATATTAAAGGCATCCTGTATATAAAGGACCTTCTGCCGTATGTCGAGAAGCCCGACACGTTCCGTTGGCAAAGCCTGATCCGTCCGGCTTATTTCGTGCCCGAGACGAAGAAGATAGACGACCTGTTAGAGGAGTTCCGCACCAATAAGATACATATGGCAATCGTGGTGGACGAGTTCGGTGGTACGTCCGGTATCGTGACGATGGAAGATATCCTGGAAGAGATTGTCGGCGAGATATCTGATGAATATGACGAAGACGAAAAGCTGTTTATCCGCCTGGCCGACGGCAGTCTCATCTTTGAAGCCAAGATATTGTTGACTGACTTTTTCCGTGTGATCGAAGCCGATCCTGCCGAGTTCGGCAAGCTGACCGAAGAGGTGGAAACACTGGCCGGCCTTCTGTTGGAGATAAAAGGAGACTTCCCGCGCCGCCGTGAGATCATCGACTATAACGACTGTCGTTTCCAGATCTTAGAGATCGATAATCGCCGTATCTTGAAAGTTAAGTTCAACCGTATTTCCGATCAGGAAAAGGAAAAGCAAGAGGAGTAATGCGTCTTTCTGCCGGCATATTATGGGTTTTGCTGTTGGCCGCGTGTGCCTCTTGCACGGAATATACGCCGAAGCCGCGCGGTTACTTCCGCATCGACTTACCGGCGCCTTCCTATCAGGAACTCCCTGTCGAGGATTTGCCTTATACTTTCAGGCTTTCCAAGCGGGCCGTAGTCGAACTTCCACCGGTCGGCAATCCTGCAGGTTGGATCAATCTTTCCTATCCGCAGTTGAATGTGAAGCTATATTGCAGCTATCTGCCCGTAACACCGGCGACCTTGAAAGGGGCGGAAGACGAATGCCGTGCCCTCGTCGTGCGGCAGGCGAAGCGTCCGGACCAGATCAAAGAGCAGGCCTACAGCAATCCGGATGCGGATGTCTACGGTTCGCTATTCCTGCTGGACGGCGAATCCGCTTCACCCTTGCAGTTCATGCTGACCGACAGTGTTTCCCGTTTTTTCCGGGGTGCCCTGTATTACGATTGCATCCCGAATGCAGATTCCCTGGCGCCTGTCACCCAATATCTGAAACAGGACATCGTAGAGTTGATCCAATCATTTAGCTGGAAGAAATAAATGCCGCTTCTCCTAAAACATACCGCCCCGCTCCGGGGAGTCTGGAAGATTGAGGAATCTTCGGACACTCTCTTTTCCCTTTTGGAGAATGGGGAAGAGTACCTGTCGCAACTGGAGGATATCCATACGGAACACCGCCGCCGGGAATGGCTTGCCAGCCGCGTGCTTCTTCAGACGCTTCTCGGCCGTCCGGCCCGTATCGCCTATCATCCGAACGGTGCGCCCTATCTGTTGGATTCTTCTCTATACATCAGCATTTCCCATACGAAAGGATATGCCGCCATCCTGTTGCAGGAACATCCCGCCGCCGGTATCGACATCGAATACCGTTCCGACCGCGTATTGAAGATCCGCAGCCGTTTTATGAATCCGGAAGAAGAAGCAAGCCTTGACCGCGAGCACGAGGCGGAACACCTCTTACTCCATTGGTGCGCCAAAGAGACGCTGTTCAAGATGATCGGCCGGGAGGAGGTCGATTTCCTCAACCATCTGCATGTGCGGGCGTTTCCGTATGCGGAGGAAGGAAACTTCGCCGTCCGTGAAACACGAACGACGAAGCAAATGGAATATGAACTGGAATATAGGATAGAGAAGGAGTTTATAATGGTGTGGGGAAAATAAGTTACACAATTATATTACTACTAATTAGATACATTTAATAATTCGGGTTTGAAGTCTTTTGTAATACGCCCATACTCGAACCAAAGCCATGTCTCATCTGGATCATAAACAGAAGTTCTGTAAATCGCCATCGTATTTATGTCCGTAAATTTTACTTTCCCACCTAATTCGTCTCCATTTTCATGAGATTCTCTAAAATCATGTCTTATAAAGTTTCCGGAAGAGTCGTAAATATTAAAGTCATTCATTGTATAATAATATGTGGTGGTAGTTTTTAGTATAGAATCAAAGTAAGTGTAGGTCCCCTTACGAATTGTGTAGAATGTTCCAATACCATATATGTCTTTTCCGCTTAATCCCCATGTCTTTTTAAAAGGATTACTACATTCTACAAAAGTTCCGTCAGAGAAGAATTCCAGATAATTTTCAGAATCAACTCGTTGTTGATTAAAATGATTCTCAGGAAGCATGAATGTTGAATACTCCCACCATCTCCCCACAATCGAAAATTCCTCCTCTTCCTCTTTGGGTTTAAACGTTGCCTGGCTGATTACTTCTCCGCTTGCATCGAATATTTTGGCTGTCAGAGAATCATTGGGGACGGTCGGTGTCCATTGAACTTTAGCGTTCCCTTGTAAGTCCGTGAGGAGGAAATTCTGGCTTACCTTACCTTTTGGTGATTCGAACTTGACGGAGACTCCTTGAATAGGGAGGTCTGCTGCTAATAGTTTACGTGTTACATTGAATGTGACTTCGATAGGTTTGTCCAGTTGAATGTCCAGCCCGTTTTCAGGCGATTTAAGTTCGATTTTGTCTGGAGCATTGTAGAACAGGCCTTCAAAGGTGATGGGAGGAAACGGTAATTCCTCATTTATTCCGATGAAATCAAGCATGATACTTGTTTGCAGGTCAACGCCTGCATATGTTTTTTCCGTCCAGCCATAATAATCCTTGCTAATGGAACCCATTTCGTTGAACATACCCATTTTTACCGAATCTTTCAGGAACGGCTGGGGAGAAAAAGCCGGGCCGAGAAAGTTATATAATTTGATCTTTATTTTGGGATATGCCGATATTTTCATGTTGAGATTGGCGAAGGCCGTGATTTCAAGCGGATGTATTTGGTATTCAAATGTCGGCTCACCGATAGGTTGCCATTTTTTTTCTTTGTATTCAATGCCGGTTGTCAAACTGCCACTAAAGTTAACGCCTCCTTTGATTTCAATCTTGGCATCTCCATCGGCTGAGAAATCTCCTAACAGATCGCTGCCTAATGTTATAATGACAGGTATTCCTGTAGGGGTAAAGAAGGTGAAAACACGTGGTTTGAACATCCCTTTGGCTATTGTGATATCATTTTCTTCATATTTGAATTTGCCTTTGGCCGAAGCTCCCAATATCATATCCCATTGAGCTTTTGCACCTATTGTAAAGCGAAATTCTTCCAATTCGCTTACCTTTATTTTTAGGTCTTCGGTGATTTTCTTTTCATTCACAGCTTTGCCGAATTTGAAATGTGCGGTCGCATTCAATGAAAAGTTTTGCTTGTAGGTGTCCCAATAGAGTGCAAGGTTTCCGTCTTCACTTGCAGATATGACTTTTCCGCTATTGTCGATTTCCGGGAATGAGATGTTAAGTCCTGTTTCGCCCTCCGCTCTGGTTAGAGGTATTTCTTGATGGATATCGTAGAGAGTCCGGTATGAATTGTTTTCATTTATCTCTATAATCCGAACAGGATGGAGTATACCGTTCGCATCAATAGAAGCTGTTCCGGACTTAGTCGGTGCACGTTCGGCGGAGGGGGCGAGTGACAGCGTAAATTCAGTATCTGCAAACAACTCTGTCATGTTGGCTTCAACGGTTTGCAATGTTGCAGTTTTGTTGCTAACGTCTGTATTCATAACCCGGCGGATGTAGGTTGATGTGTCAGTCTCGAGGACGATAAGCGAGAGGCCGTTTTCGAATTCGGGGGCTTTGTCTGTGAACGTCAGCGTCACATCTCCTGTCTTCATATCCATCTTTGTGATCTGGGTTTTCTCCCAGTCGATAGGGACATAAGTCGAAGTGTTTTCGGTAGTAGGTGTGTCCGGGCCATCCGGTTCCGGGTCTACGGCCGGTTCGTCTTTGCCACATCCGGCGAAGAGGAGGAGCAGCAGGGCGAGGAATAAGTAGAGGTTTGTTTTCATGTTTTTAGGATTTAATATGGATAACAAATTTAGAAAAATAGTCGGATGCATTTTTTTTCGTTTGTTCGGCCTCGCGTATAAAATGCAAAAAACGGCATTATCCGGTTGAATAATGCCGTTATCCGGTAAAAAAGGTCCCGTCCGCTGTCCGCTTTTTTAGACTTTTCTCGGCTCACCCGCTAATCATTGGGGATAAACATAAGGATGAGGCAGGTTATGCGGATCAGTTTAAACCTGGCAAGTTTTGAACCTCCTGCAAATCTGATGAATATTACAATAACCCCCTTTTTTGCCATTTTTCTATTTCGTCTGAAATCTTGATCGATTTTGGATTGACTCTTTTCACCTTTTAAACTCCCCTTTCTGACAATAGGAAGAGCGAGGTGCGCAGTCCGTTTCGAAAAGCGTGCAATTTGATTACCGAAAACCAGAAACGCCGACAATGTGATAAACCTTAACTCCCGGAGAATCGAATATTTGAAAACAAAACGGACGGCGTTCCAAATATCGCAAGGAAATTCAGGGGCTTTTTTGCCCTAAAGACGGTCCTCTTTTCAATTACGACCGTCCAAATCGCCATTACGACCGTCCTAATCTTCGCGAGGTGCCGAGTGCACTACACATTAGCACGGTCGTAATGGCAAAGAGGACGGTCGTAATT
>QWCH01002940.1_pt1 | contig 19424 bp, 17 predicted proteins | sample 1972671 | NCBI WGS metagenome assembly QWCH01 (sample SAMN09866713, study PRJNA288562) | Human gut metagenome isolate term3_stool, whole genome shotgun sequencing... | isolation source: gut | host: Homo sapiens | place: USA: California | reverse complement strand
CAAAGACAAGGATAAGGGGGTGTTGGCATGGCAAGAATTGCTGGTATAGACTTACCGAGAGAAAAACGAGCTGAAATCGGGCTCACTTATATTTACGGAATCGGACGTTCCCGCGCCCAAGAAATCCTAACCAAAGCCGGTGTCGACTTTAACACATACATTAAAGATTTGACCGAAGCCGAAGTTGGCGCCATTCGTAAGGTAATCGACGATTACCACGTCGAAGGTGATTTACGTCGTGAAGTGGCATTAAACATTAAGCGTTTACGCGAAATCAACTGCTACCGCGGCATCCGTCATAAGAGAGGCCTACCCGTTCGTGGTCAAAAGACTAAGACCAACGCCAGAACGCGTAAAGGTCCTAAGAAGATAGTTTCCAAGAAGAAGTAGGAGGGCTAAATGGCTAAACAATCTAGAGCTACGCGCTCCAAAAAAAGAGTGCGCAAGAATATCGAAAAAGGACAAGCGCATATCGCTTCTTCCTTTAACAATACCATGGTGACCTTAACCGATCCCAACGGCAACGTGATCTCCTGGTCCAGTGCCGGACAATTAGGTTTTAAAGGCTCCAGAAAATCGACCCCGTTTGCAGCACAAGAAGCGGCACAAGAAGCTGCTGCCAAAGCAAAAGAACACGGATTAAAAAGCGTCGAAGTATTTGTAAAAGGCCCGGGTAGCGGACGCGAAGCTGCTATTCGTTCCTTACAAGCATCCGGTTTGGAAGTTACGATGATTAAAGACGTAACACCCATTCCTCACAACGGCTGCCGTCCGCCGAAACGTCGTAGAGTCTAACTCTTGAACAGATTACCTGTTCACTTGAACGTCTCCACCTTTCACCAATAGGAGGGCGCATAACATGATTGAAATTGAAAAGCCTAGTATCGTAGCTGAACATGTATCTGACGACGGCAATAAGGGAAGATTTGTTGTAGAACCCCTGGAAAACGGATACGGGATCACATTGGGCAACTCGCTCAGACGCGTACTGCTCTCCTCACTTCCCGGTTGCGCCGTATCTTTCGTCAACATTCGCGGCGTCGAACACGAATTTAGCGTGATCGAAGGCGTCTTGGAAGACGTCCCCGAAATCATCCTTAACATTAAAGGCATCGTGTTCACAAGTGATCAAGACGAACCCGTACGCTTAAGCGTAGAGAAAAAAGGTGCAGGTGAACTTACCGCCGGCGACATCGAAGTTCCCGCCGGAGTTACCATCGTCAACCCCGATCACCACCTCGCCACACTTAATGCGGATGCCGACTTCTACATGGAGCTTGTCATCGAACGAGGCAGAGGATACGAACCGAGTGAACTTAAAAAAGACGAGATCACAGAAATCGGTATTATTCCCGTAGACAGTAACTACACCCCGATTCGTTCCGTAAATTGGAATGTAGAAAATACTCGCGTCGGCTTAAGAACCGACTACGATCGTTTGACGCTGGACGTCGAAACCGACGGATCCATGCCTGCCGATGAAGCCACATCCCTTGCGGCGAAGGTACTCATGGAACACTTGGACTTATTCGTATCCATGACCGCTGAGGTCAACGATATGGACATTATGGTTGAAAAACCCGAAGGCAAAAAAGAAAAAGTCCTTGAAATGACCGTCGAAGAATTAGATCTGTCCGTTAGAAGCTTTAACTGCTTGAAACGGGCGGGTATCAATACCGTCGACGAGCTCACAGATAAAACAGAAGACGAAATGATGAAAGTGAGAAACCTGGGGAAAAAGAGCCTTGAAGAAGTACAAGAAAAACTTACTGAACTCGGCCTTTCTCTCAAGGAAAACGAAGAATAAAGGAGGAAACCATTGTGGCACAGCTTAGAAAATTAGGTCGTCCCACGCCGCATAGACGGGCTATGTTAAGAAACTTAACCACCGATCTATTACGTGAAGGCCGTATTGAAACCACAGTGACCCGTGCAAAAGAAACCAAACGCATGGCTGAAAAGATGATCACCCTCGGCAAACGAGGCGATCTTCACGCAAGACGCCAAGCATTGGCTTACATCTTCGACGAAACCGTTGTTACGAAACTCTTCGAAGAAATTGCACCGAACTACGCCGAACGTCAAGGCGGCTATACGCGTATCCTCAAAATGGGACCGCGTAGAGGCGATGGCGCTGAAATGGCGATTATCGAATTAGTATAAAAGCCGGGGACACTCCGGCTACATAAAAAGCATCTCCGAGAAAGGAGATGCTTTTTTGGTGGAAACAAAAGCCCCGGGGCGAAAGAAAAACAATAGCAGCTCGGGCAGAACCAAAAGACATAGACTAAAATACGCTCAACACCTTCCAAAAGATAAAACGATAGAAGATAAAAAGAAAGATTTTTTTAAGAAACTATAATATAATCAATGGACAAGGAGAGAATTATGGAAGAAAAAAGAAAACTCAAACTCATTCTTTACGCCTTTGCATTTCTGCTGATTATCGGCATGATAGGTTTCAAATTCTTGCTGCAGGTCGATTGGGTAGATGCCTTCTACATGACCGTCATTACCATCTCCACCGTGGGCTTTGGCGAAATCGGCACCACGAGCAACGCATCCGAACTCTTTTCGGTGCTAATGATCTTTCTCGGAGTGGGCATTGTGGGCTACGCCTTTACCACCGTCGTGGCCATGTTTGTGGAAGGAAAAGTAGCGGATTATTGGAAGGGAAGTAAAATGAATAAAAAAATAGACGCATTAAACGATCACTACATTATTTGCGGATCCGGCGAGACGGCGGAAGTCATCATCGACAAATTTATTCACGAGCAATTAGATTTCGTCGTCATCACCGACAAGCGGGAAGACCTGGCCGATTACAGCCATCACGACATTTTAGTGGTGGAAGGCCACGCCACCGAAGAAAACGTACTGGAACATGCAGGGGTCGAAAGAGCAAAAGGCCTTATCGCCACACTGGACACGGAAGTGGACAACATCGTCACCGTCCTCACCGCTCGAAACCTGAACGACAACATCTACATCATCGCCAATGCCACTACTAAATCGGGAAGCGACAAACTGCTGAAAGTTGGCGCCGATAAAACATTATCTGCTGTGGAAATCAGCGGCAAGCGCATGGCGTCCCTCATGATTAAACCCAATATCATGTCCTTTCTCGACGTGGTGACGAGAATCGGCGATATAGAGCTGGATCTGGAAGAAGTCGTCGTTATGGACGGATCCTATTTACAAAATAAAAACCTTATCGAAGCGGAAATACCGCGAAAAACCGGCCTAACCGTATTGGCGATTAAAAAAATCGAAGACGGCAAGATGCTGTTCAACCCGCCGGTAGATTACACCTTTAACATCGGCGATGTACTGATCGTTCTCGGAAGAGAAGAACAGGTGGATAAATTACGTCACTTAGGTGATGAAATAAAATAAAGAGGATGGAGCTACAAACTCCCTCCTCTTTTTAAATTTGGCTGACACAGGAACTTGCGAACGCATTTTCGATTGGGTTATGGAAGATACTCAAAATAAAAGACAATAAAAAAATCTGCAGCCCATTGGCTACAGATTTTCGCGCACTCTTTCTCGGAGCGGTTTTCGTTTGATCGGTTTTTGTTTTTCCGGGAAGGATATGATGAGCACGGCAACGAGAATAAGGGCCATGCCTAAAAAGTCGGTTCCGGAAAAGGACAAGCCGTAAATAAATACGGCGACGATGGTGGAGAACACGGCCTCCATCAGGTTAAACACACTGGAAAGGGTGGGGCCCGTTAAATGAGCGCCTTCCAGGAAGAGCCAGAAGGGAATGAGCGTGCCGCCGATGACGCAGTAGGCCACGGAGGCGATGGACTGAAGATCCCACACGGCCGCACCGTAATCGGGCCGCGCAACCAGCGCCAATACCACACCGCCGAGGAGCATGGACGGCCCCATAATTTCCATGGAGCGATAGGTCTTCGAAAGCCCTGTGGGCGCGACATTAAAATTCATAAAGCCCACGGCGGAAAGAGCACCCCAGAATAGGGTTTCCTTGCTGATTTTTAAGTTATGAATGTCTCCCCCGGTAACCATGAAAAAAAGTCCCAGACTACAGATGGCAAGGGCAGGGTAGATTTTAAACTTCGGCGGCGTCTTTGTTTGGATCGCCACGACGGCGACGATAAGAAAGAGTCCGCCATATTCCATGAGCGTCGCCGTCGGCGCATTGGCAGTGGCGACGGAGCAGAAGTAGCTGAATTGCATAAGGGTAAGCCCACCGAGAGAATAGAGGAGAAAGCTCGGAATATTTTCCCGTTTTCTCACGACGCGGAAGGCGTAGCGGCCGCTTCGCTTTAAATCCAGGAGAAAAACGAAAATGCCTACGGCGATGAGACGAACGGAAACCAGAATTTCGGGGGTAAAGTTTTTATGTTGAAAAATAAAACCGCCTACATTTCCGTTAAAAGCCCACAATAAAGCCGCTGAGGCTATAAGTAAAAAGCCTTTTAGCATAAACCACTCCCTTCTCGTTCTGCACATACGTTTTGTATCATAAAAATAGCGATGCGCAGGGCGCACCGAATGCTTCTACCATTATTATGGGGTCGGAGAGAGGTTAAAGTCAAGGGGAATCATGGGGAAATACCGTGAAAATGAAAGGAAGAACGAAGTTTTTCTATCCATAATACACGAGTGATTATTAACAAACGGAATAGGGCGAGAATTGACGAAAACCGCCATTTTCCCTTGACAAGAAAACCTATAGAACTTATAATGGTTCAGATAGGTATCCTTGCTCGTTAATCGAGCCGTCAGTCCACAAGGAGGTGACAGACAATGAACAATTACGAAGTAATCCTTATGTTCTATCCCGATGTTGAATCTGAAAGACGTGAAAAACAATACGATCGTCTTAAAAAGATTATCGCCGATCACGGTACGATCAAATCGGAAGATGAATGGGGCACCCGTAAACTCGCTTACGAAATCGAAGATTATAAAGAAGCTTTCTACACACTCGTCGAATTCCAAGCTGAGCCGGAAGCCATTAAAGAATTCAGCCGTATCGCAGGTATTTCGGATACCGTTATGCGTCACATGGTCGTTCGCGTAGATGAATAAAAAACGGGATTGGTGATATCGTGAACTTAGTTGTACTTTATGGAAGATTGACTCGAGATCCGGAACTCCGCTACAGCCAAAACGGCACGGCAAACACCTTTGCCACCATCGCCGTAGACCGTGGTTTGAGTAAGGAAAAAAGACAGGAAGCGGAAGCTAACGGCCAACCGACAGCTGATTTTGTAAGCATTAAAGCTTTCGGAAAAACGGCCGAATTATTGAGCAATTACTTTCACAAGGGTAATCGGATTGCAATTGAAGGCAGGATCAGCACCGGAAGCTATGAAAAAAATGGCGAACGGGTTTTCACAACCGACGTTGTCGTAAACCGCGTCCATTTTATCGAATCGGCTAAAGAATCCGGTAATATGGGTGCTAATCCGGGTGGCGCAGGCTTTAACGCTCCGCCCACCAACATGGCTTATCAACCTGCAAATTCCGGGAATAACCCGAACGCCGGCGGCTTCGGTCCGAAGTCTGACGACGAGGGATATTATCCCATCGACAACAATGATATCCCATTTTAACTTCAGTTAAGGGGTGAGAATATGCAAAGAAGATTTCGTTCCAGAAAAAAAGTCTGCATTTACTGCGCAGATAAAGATAAAAAGATCGATTACAAAGATACACAAACGTTAAAGCGTTTTATTTCCGATCGCGGAAAGATTTTACCGAGACGTGTTACCGGCGCTTGCGCTAAACACCAACGTAAAATTACCACTGCCGTAAAACGTGCGCGTCAAGTTGCACTTTTACCTTACAGTGCCGACTAATCGGAGAGGCTCCCTGCACGGGGAGCCTTTTTTGTTGGATAAAATCGGCGAAGCAGTGAAAGATTTTTATAAAATTGTGTCAACTTTATGAAACTTTCATAATATTCGATCTGCTGTTAACCCAGGGAATAGGGAATATAAACATTGAAAAGAAGCCATTTTTAGTTCCGTAACGACAAAAAAGTAAACCGTGGTTAATTAAAAAAACTGAAAGTTCTTTCTTGACGGCAATAAAAATTTTGGCTATTCTATAGACGATAAAAGTTATCATTATCAAATAAAAAGTGTTTTTGCTCTAGACTCTTAAAGAGTCAATTTATAACAGGAGGATTGAATGAAAGGAAAAATGAGAGGTAAACGTCAAATAAGTTTGGCCATGGCACTCATGACCATTTTGGGATCGAGTCAACCGATTTTTGCATTTACACCGGCAAAGGAGGATACAAAACAAGCGATCATCCGAAAGGCGGATGAGATTTTAAAGAATCAGTCAATTCAAAAACATCTCCTCGGCACCGATTACTTAGCACCGAAACATAACTCTACTTATACGCCGGGCATCGACCTGGGTGACTACGAAGATGTGGAAGGCAAGGGAAAGCTTTACGGCAAAGATTCCTATATTTTAACGCCGGACCAAATCATTGAAACGCCGTGGTACGAAATTTATAATTTGGTGGCTCGGGCTAAAGAAAGTGTAAATAGCTTAGATGAAGCGAAAGCACAACGTTTACTCGGCGAGTTGGATACGATTTTACAAATCTATGCCTTAAACAGTGATACGAAGCTAAAAGAAGATGGCGACTATAAAGGCAAGTACAAGCTTGTCGACGTTCAATTAGTGGGCAGTGACGGGCAAACGAATGTTTACAAAGATCTAGGTACGGAAAAAGCGGATGCAAAGGATCTCTTCCAAGAAATGGAAGTAACCAAATGGGGCAATGAGCTGGAAGTGCTTTTTGTTGCCAATAAAGATAAAGTATCTAAAATCAACAGTATGGTAATGAAGAACGTAGCGGGAAAAGAAATTCGCGTTTCCCTTGGCTCGGCGACACAAGATCCGACAAAGACAAACTTAGTCGCCATCCCCATTCCTGCAGAATTAGACGGATCGCAACTCGTTGTCGAAAGCATGAGCTATGTTGACAATCAAGGTGCTACGAAGCAAACGGGTACGTTCGGTATTAAAATTGACTACAATACCATGCGTAAATCAGCGGACAATTACAGCCGTTACGAGAAAAAGACCAAGGCGAGAATTAAATATTGGATTAAGCGCGGCGAAATTTTAATCGGTAAGTATTTAGATGCCGATGTGCCAAAGGATCAGGAACGGATTAAAACGGTGCGGGAAAGCATTGAAAAGCTTAACCAATTACGCAATTCCAAGAAACCGTCGATGACGGAGGCTTTAAACATCGCTCAGCCGATTTACGAAATCGAAAATACCTTTACCTTGCTTGAAATTTTAAATGAGCGTATTCATGAAGCCATGGACGACTTAGATTCCGGTACGATCTACAATGACAAGAAGTATACCAAGGAAAGTTTGGAAGCTTTTAGAAAGTATCTCGAGAAAACGGAACAAGAAGCAGGCGATATGGATGTGCCAGAACTGGTGTCCAAGATCAGTGAGGTGCAAACAGCCAGCCAAAATAATCTTCTGAAATACAATACGGAAGCCCTGCAAAAGCTTTTGAACAAGGCGGACAAGTATGAAGAAAAGTACTATGAAGACGAATCCTTTGCCAAGTTTAAACTCGTAAAGATTCAAGCGGAAAAGTGGATTAAAGATAATGCCGCCTATTCGCCGAGCTTAGACGAAACATCGGATCACATAAAGGCATTGGAGCAGGCGATCAATGCACTGCAAGCAAAATCCGGCGTGCAACCGCCTGAAATTAAAGAGGATGAGCCGAGCAAACAAGGGAAAGAGATGTACTCCATTCCCGTAACGTGTACAGATCCTGCAATCCAAAAGTGTTTGGCAGGCCCTGTTAAACATATTCCTTCGGAAAAGAAATATATTTTCTCCTTTAAGAAAGATGGGGATAACTTTGTCAATGAAGCGACGTCTAATACATCAGATTTCACGAAGAAGACAGGCGAGGTAATTGAAACTCTAGGAGAAGATGGCGGATACAAAATTGCCAAGACCATTGAGTTTGTCGATCCGGATACCAGCCTTGGCCCCATATATGCGAATGTAAATTACTATGATGGAAATAGGATGGGCACCGATAAAAAGAGTGTCAAATTCACCTTAGATATGACCAAGAAACAATTAATCGGTGGCGAGGAAGACAAGCCGTCCACGGAGCCCTATGATGTTACCATCGAGTATCAAAACCAAAATGGCGCCGGCAAGACCCATATGGAACGCTTGGTATCGGAAAAAGTTAAGTATGATCCGGTACAAAAGACCCTTACTTTCTACGCGAATCCTGAAATGGACGGCAAAAAAGTAAAGTCTTACCTTGAAAATATTAATTACGCTCCGAAGGGAACGTATATACCGGCGGATATTACGAAGAAAGTAGAATATGGTTTAGTATCCGAAAAACCGGATGTGGCAGGAGTAGCTGCTGAAAAAGCAGATGTTCCCATGGCATTTGTCTTAAAATACGACATCGATTCCAAAGAGAAAATTGCCGTCAATACCGATGTGGTCATTGGTCATAGCGACAAGCAAACGCAAAAAACCGGTGACACCATTTACCTCCATGTAAAGGGCGGAAAAGTGAAGACGACGAAAGAAGAATTGAAAGAATTGCAACTGGCGTTGCAAAACCGCATCAGTGATTTAAAAACCAATCACGCCATGGTTTCTAAAATTCTTCCCGAAGAAATCGACGTCTTCGACCACGTCGATCGCGGCGGCTCCGAAGAAAAAGTCGTTACGAAGAAAGTTAAAATTAACGACGCTATAGAAAAGGCACTCGGCCGCGCAGAAGTAGTGGATACAAAAGATCCCGAAAAGATCAAAGCGTGCATAAAGGAATTAGATGATCTCTCCCTTTCGATTTTGCCTTGGGTCAGCTTTATAAATGCAGTGGACGGCGAATCGCAAAATCTCGAAAAGTATAAGGCGGACACCCATTTCATCCCATCGACAGTGGCTGAGGCGGAAAGCAAATGGAAAGAGATTAAAGGAAAAACCACGGCCGCTATTTCCCGCGAGGATATTCGCGCGTATTCCCAAACCCTTACGTCTCTCTATGACGGCTTGCGTTTAGATCCGGAACCCTTGGAAAAGCTGGTAAAAGCTGCAGAAGAAAAGATTCAATCGGGCAAATATCAAGATGCCGGCGTCAAGGCGCTTAAAGAAACAATCGACGGCTACAAAGAACCGGACATCAGTTACCAACCTTATCCGGGCGGCCCGAAAATCGACTATAAGGGTAACTCCAACTCCAAAGGGGCGAAAGCGTACCTTGCCGATATCAAGGCACCGAAGTCTACCTATAAGAAAGATCCAAGTGACACGACACAAAACGGCACCAATTTGGATACGTCGGTTTACGATAGCTGGGTTTATCGTGTAGATGCCGGAATCAAGGCATTAAAACTGAAAGAAGCCGGCGATGTTACCAAGACTGCCTTGGAAGATGCCATTCAAAAGGCTGAAAAAGCCTTAGAAAAGAATAAGTCGAAAGAGGCGAAGGATACGTTGCGTGCGGCCATCGCCGATGCGGAAAAAGCAAAGGACTTTACGGAACAAGATAAAATCAATGATGCGGTTGCAACATTAAATGCCGCTATAAAAACTTATGAAGAGTCGAAAGATGTCTTTAAAACCGAAGCCTTACAAGCTGAAATCGATAAGGCGAAGAAACTTTTAAAGGCGACTAAAAAAGAAGAAGTAGTTAATGAAAAGCTTGCCATTGCCATTCAAGAAGCGGAAAAAGGCTTGAAGGCGGACAGCCAAGACAAAGTCGATGCCGCCTTAAAGGCCTTACAAGATGCCGTGGGAGAGTTCCAAGCATCCCCCGACAGAGTGGATCCGAATGCGAAGATTGAAGCGACGAAGACGGTCAACATTCAGCTGTATAAAGAGAAGAAAGATGAGCCGTCTATGGCTAACAGTGCCCTTTGGAATCAAGGGAAGCTCACCAAAGAAAATGGCAAGTGGTATTTGGAAATGCAGTGGGTCGACATGACTGCAGGTGAGGACAATAAAATCACCGGCGCCATTACGGATCTTTCCTATGCTGTAAATGGTGAAATGAAAAAAGCCCAAGTCTTAGCAAAACGTGATGTAACAGTGGGCTCCAACAAGTATGAGTCACCGACTCGTGTTAAAATCGAAGTGACGGAAAATCAACAATTTGTTCCCGTTAAGGTATCTTATAAGACATCCCTCGGACCTCAAGAACACTCTCCCGAAGCGCGCATCGCCATCGACTGGCAATCGGCGACGGATGGCTTTAACGAAAACACGTACAAGGTAGACAAAGGGCAATTAATCGATGCCGTCAAACTTTATGAGATGCTGGCGAATGCCGCACAAGGCGTCAATCAAGATTTAATTGACGGCTTAAAGACAAATCTTGAAAAGGCAAAAGCAGTGATCAAAAATGGCGACGCGACCATTCAAGAGGTCAAAGACGTTTACAGCGACTTGGATAAAGCGGGCAGCGCCGTCAAATTTGCCGATGAAATTTACCGCGTGCACTTAACACAATTAAAGGCCAACCTCAACGAATTCAAAGGCGAAACAGGAAAGTACACGAAAGAGTCCTTGGAAAAATACGAAACTGTTATTACCCAAGGTGAAAAGGCATTAAAAGATGCAAAAACTTACGATGAAATTAAAGCGGCTTACGATGCTATTAAATCTATCGACGATAATCTACGTTACGATACGTCGGCGTTAGAGGCAAAAGTCAAAGAAGCTTCCGCCATGATGAATGGCAAATTCACTCAAGAGAGCAAAGATAATTTAGACGTCAAAATTAAAGATGCAAACAAGTGGATTAAGGAAGCAAAAGAAAAAGGTATTAAAGCCGGGTATAAGGCGCCTGATCTGTCCAAGGCTTTAGATGCCGCCATGAAGGGCATGGTAGCAGAAGGTGAAATGCCGGAAAAAGTGGATAAGACGAAGCTTCTTGCGCTTATTCGCGAATGTGAAGCAATGGATCTTAGCAAGTATACCGATGAAAGCAAGATGGAACTTGCTAAGAAATTAAACGAAGCGAAAACCGTAGCGAATGACGGTGAGGCAACGAAAGAAAATGTAGCCGATGCCTTAAAGGATTTGAAGGCGGCAAAAGAGGGGCTTGTAGAAAAACAAGCGCCGAAGGAACAAGTGACGGTAACCTTTATGAGCGACAAGGGAACGGCGCCTGCTGCAGTTACCGTGGATAAAGGAATGGTGATTTCCGCCCCCGCCGGCTTTGAAGAAAATGATTCAAAAGTTAAGGTAGACGATGTGACCTATGTTTTCAAGGGCTGGTACGATGGCAATGAAAAATTTGATTTCACACAACCTGTTAACGGCAACAAAACGTTAACCGCTCGTTGGGAAAAAGTGGAAGTGCCTGCCGATCAAGAGGCTATTTACAATGTAGAATTTTCTTGGAAAAAGACAAATAGTGATGACGACGCAATGATGGGCAAGGTCTTTAAACACCCCGCCCAATTGATCGTCAAAGGTAATAAGGCCTTCTTCAGAGTGGAACTGCAAGATGCAGGCGAAGGGACCTACGTTACCGACATGGCCTATAAAGGTGAAACCCTCGTGCCGTCGAAGACGACAGAAGTCACTGTCGGCGGTGTTACCCAAACGAAGCCTGCGGCATTTGATATTCCCGTGGATATGAATGATGTGAACAAGACCTTTAGATTGACAGTAACCGTTGGAGCGAAGGGAATGCCGGCAAAGGCATCGGCAGACTTTGTCGTCGATGGCGCCGGTAAAACCTCGACACAACCTGCTCCTCAAGTGGACAAGAAGGCGCTGAATCAATTAATCGCCGAATGCGATGCTTTGGATTTAAGTCGTTACGAAGAAAAAGGTAAGAGCGATTTTATTGCGGCACTAAAAGATGCGAAGGCTGTTTCTGAAAAGAGCACCGCAGCCAAAGAGGATGTGGAACTGGCACTGACGAAACTGCAACAGGCAAAAGGGGCTTTGGTACAAAGGAAAACGCCGAAGCCGGAAGAAAAACCGGATACGCCGAAGCCCGATATTAAACCGAGTCCTCAAAAACCCGAAGTGGATTCAGGCAATTCCGGAAGTGGGTGGTACTTCTCTCCGATTCCGTCAAAATCTGCAGGAAAACAAACGGAACCTGAAAAGAAAAAAGAAGCACCCGAAACGAATAAAAAACATGTGGAATCGTCGAAAGCTCCCGAAGCAAACTTTAGCGATACTGCAAACCACTGGGCAAAAGAATCCATTAATTATGTAGTTAGCAAAGGGTACTTTAAAGGTGTAGGCGGTAATCGTTTTGCACCGAATAATTCGATCACCCGTGCGGATTTTGTTACCGTCTTGGGACGTATGGCAGGCATCGACCAAAGCAAGTTTACGAATAATGTGTTTAAGGACGTCAACGGAGGCTACTATGCCGCCTATGTCAACTGGGCAAATGAAAATGGCATTGTTCAAGGAATCGGCGATGGTAAATTTGATCCCAAGCGTCCCATTACCCGTGAGGAAATGGCTGTTATCATGAACAAGTTCTTACAAGTGACGAACAAAACGCTTCTTGAAAAAGAAAGCAAAGCTTTCACCGACGATGGAACCATTGAACCATGGGCAAAAGATGCAGTGCATCATATGGCGAAGCTTGGAATCGTTAAGGGCATGAACGATGGTTCCTTTGCTCCTCGTTCAAGCTTAACGCGAGCACAAGTGGCACAAATCCTTTACAATGTAGATAACAATAAGTAGTGAATGATCTCCAAATAATAAAAATGAACTTCGTGAGCAGAAGCTTGCGAAGTTTATTTTTGTTGGGCGGAAAAGGGCGCGAATAGAACTATCGTGGGAATTATGGTAAAATAGATCGATATGAGGTGATAGATTGTATCGTAAAATGTCAGGCTTAAACGTACTTAAGCTGTTTTTATATTCCATCCTGTTGTTTTTAGGTGGAATGGTCATGCCCATCTTTTTTGCTTTTATTCCGGCTCTTTTCCTGTCGGAGATGCGGCGCCAAGGGGTTCTTCCCGTGGCGGGCGTATTTTTAGGCGTGTGCGTGATCTTGGGATTTTTAACCGATCCCATGACGGCCCTTTCCCTAATGACCATTATGGGCCCTTTAATTCTCATATTGGATTATTGCATGCGCACCGACAAGAGCGTGGACTTTACCATGGCCGTCGGCACGCTTTTATTTATCGCAAGCTTCGGCTTTATTCTCTACCGAAGCGGCACCCTACACTTAATTCAAACCGGCGAATTTTTATCCTATGCCGATAATATTCAGCAAGAGATCATTAAAAACGCGGGCCTCTCCTCTATGGATCAGGCGCGCATCGCCCTGCAATTAAAGACCTTTATGCGCCGCGTCATTAGTCTCGTTCCCGCCTTTGTTGTGCTTTCGGGACTTTTAATGAGCTATGTATCCTATCGCATCAGCGGACGGAACATGCGCATCGCCGGCGAAAAAGTCGTATGCCCCGGGCCTTTCTTCCTCTTGCGCTTGCCCCGATTGGCTATGATTCCCTCGGTGGTATTGGTGGCAATAGGTTACGGCCTTATGCAGTCGTCTTTCCCCGGAATCGAGCTTTACGTATTGAATCTCGGTGCCGTCGTGGCGACACTATTGGCCTTTCAAGGCCTTGCCATCGAAAGTTTCTTCCTGCTGCGCTTTGTGCGTCAGCCTTTGGCGAGAGGTTTGATTATGTTTTTAACCCTAACCAACCCCGTAGGGCAAATGGCCCTGGCGGCTCTCGGACTCATCGATCAAGTCCTGAACATCCGAAACATTCAAGGAGTGTGATACTATGGACCATCGATTTTCAGTAAAAGATTATTATCTCTATTTAGTATTGATCGCTCTCTTGGCCGTGGCGCTTTTTGTCTTTAATCCCGTCCTCGGCACATTGGGCGTCATCGCGTGGGTACTTTCCGCCTCGTACGCTTATCGCACGGCGAAAAAGTTTAACGAAACCCTAAGCGAACAATTTCAATCTTTGCACAAGGATTTTGAAAAAGTAACGGAACGCGCTATTTTCTCCATGCCTTTTCCCATGGTGGTTACCGATAAAAGCGGCGTCATCATGTGGCACAATTCCCATTTCGCCACCCTTTTAGACGGCGACAATTTACGGGGCAATGTACTGCAAAAAGAAATTCCCGACCTTGGCAAAAATGCGGAGGAAGAAGAGGACGGCGTGCGTACTGTGGAAAACGGCGAAACAGTCTTGATTAAGGATGTGCCTTTCGCCACTTATCGCAACATCGTCGATTACCAACGAAGCGGCAATGCAGACATACTTTGTCTTTATTATTTCGTAGACCGCAGCGCCCTCTACGATTTGGAACGTCTGTATGACGATGTAAGCAGCGTGGTCATGGTCGTGGAAGTGGACAACTTCGACGAAGTGGTGGACGCGGCGCCTACATCGAAAAAGCCGTTGCTCATCGCCGAAATCGACCATCGCATCAACGAATATTTCCGTTCCCAAAACGCTCTCGTCCGTAAATTTCAGGAAGATATGTACCTGATCGTCATGCGGAAAATGGATATGGAACCTATGGTGAACGAAAAGTTTGCCATTCTCGACCTTATTCGGGAAATCGACGCGGGCACTACCGTGAACATTACCCTTTCCGCCGGCGTCAGTCGCCCGGGCCTTACCTTTATGGAAGCCTATAAAGAAGCGGATACCTGCCTCGATGTCGCCTTAGGCCGTGGCGGCGACCAAGTGGTCGTGCGTACGGAAGATACCTACGCTTACTTCGGCGGCAAGAGCAAGGCCGTGGAAAAGCGGAACAAGGTTAAGGCGAGAGTATTGGGCATCGCCCTTCGCCAGCTGATTGAAAAATCGCCGAAAGTATTTGCCATGGGCCACACCAATCCCGACATGGATGCCATCGGCGCCGCCGTCGGCGTTATGCGCGCGGCAAAGAATCAAGGCAAAGAAGGCTATATTATTTTAAAAGAATCCAACCCTTCCATCGATTTGCTGTTAAAAGTCATGGAAAAGGAAGAGCCGGAGCTTTATAAGCACATTATTCCCGGCGAACGGGCGGAAGAGCTTTTGCGTCAAGACGATCTTTTGATTCTCGTAGACAATCACAAGCCTTCCTTTACAGAACACCCGCCTATGTTGGAACGCACGTCCAATGTAGTGGTTGTGGATCACCACAGACGGGGCAGCGAGTTCGTCAACGATCCGGTGCTGAATTATGTCGAGCCTTACGCATCCTCTACCTGCGAGCTGATTACGGAAATGCTCACCTATATGTACGACGATATGGACTTAACGGAATTTGAAGCCAACGCCCTGATGAGCGGCATCGTCGTGGATACGAAGAACTTTACCTTTAAAGCCGGCGTAAGAACCTTTGAGGCGGCATCGGCTCTAAAACGTGCCGGCGCGGATATGTCGAAGGTACGCTACTTCTTTGAAGACGATTACGACACCATTATTTCCCGGGCGGAAGTGGTACACAATGCCCGCATTATTTTCGACAACATCGCCATTTCCAAACTGGAAGGCGACTCGCCCAATTCCATCTTGGTCAGCGCCCAAGCTGCCGACGAACTTTTGGGTATTCACGGCATTAAGGCGTCCTTCGTCCTCAACAAGAAAAAAGACACCGTTCATATTTCCGGAAGAAGTTTCGGCGAAATCAGCGTGCAACTGATTTTGGAATCCATGGGTGGAGGCGGCCACTTGAACATGGCGGGTGCCCAAGTGAAAAACGACGATATCGATGTCGTTGAAGCACAATTAATTCAAGCCATCAAAGACTATTTAGAAAAAGGAGAAAAAGAAGAATGAAAGTAATCTTATTAGCAGATGTCAGTAAATTAGGCAAAGAAGGGGATTTAGTCGATTCTAAATCCGGTTACGCTCGCAACTTCTTATTCCCTCGCAAACTTGCCGTAGAAGCTACGCCTGAAAATCTCGAAAACTGGAAAGAAATGAAGGCGAAAGAAGCGGCCGATGAAGCGGAAAGAGTGCGTCAAGCGGAAGAAACCAAAAAACTTTTGGAATCCAAATCCGTAGACTTAAAGGCTAAAGGCGGCGAAGGCGGCAGATTATTCGGCGCCATTACGGCAAAAGATATTGCCGAACGCATGGATGAACTTTTCAACGTCAAAATCGACAAGAAAAAAATCGTCCTTTCCGAAAACATTAAGGCCACCGGCAATCACAAGATCACCGTCAAACTTCACGGCGACATTTCCGCCGATATTACCGTCGTCGTCACTGCTGAATAATGAGCGGCGACGGAGCCAGAGTCCCTCCTTACGACGAGCAGGCGGAAGCCTCCGTCTTAGGTGCCATGCTTTTGGATAAGACGGCCATTACCACGGCCGTCGAAATTATCCGCGGCGACGATTTCTATTATGACAGCCACAAAGCGATTTTCGAGGGGATTCTTCGACTTTATAACAAAAATGAGCCCGCCGACATGATTACCTTGTCCGATTTTCTGAAGAAGAACGGACAATTGGACGCTGTCGGCGGTTATACTTATTTAGGGCGCTTAACCTCGGGCACCGGCGCCATTTCAAACACAGAAGCTTATTGCCATATTATTAAGGAAAAATCCACCCTGCGCTCCCTTATTCGTGCCGGGGGCGAAATCGTAAATGACGCTTACGAAGATGACGACGACGTAGGCGCCATTATCGAAAAAGCGGAAAAATCCATTTTCGACATTACTCAAGACAATCAACGAAACGGTCTCGTTCCCATGAGCGACGTGATGGTGACCACCTTCGATATTATGCAGCAGCGAGCGGAAAACAAAGGTGGCCTCACGGGGCTGACCACGGGCTTTATCGATTTTGATCGCAAGACATCGGGTTTGCAAAAGGCGGATCTCGTCTTATTGGCGGCGCGCCCTTCCATGGGTAAGACCGCACTCATGGTCAATATTTCCACCAACGCCGCCTTAAAAGGCAATGCCTCTGTGGCCATGTTTTCCCTGGAAATGAGCCGCAATCAATTGTCTCAGCGTATCCTTTCCTCCCTTTGCCACGTGGATCTTATGAAAATCATTTCAGGCGATCTTACCACCGAGGAATGGACAAAGGTCATCGAAACCATGACCTACATGAACGAAATGAAAATTTCCATCGACGACACGGCGGGCATTACGCCCCTGGAAGTAAAAGCGAAATGCCGCCGCTTAAAGGCGGAAAAAGGGCTGGATCTCATCGTCATCGACTACTTGCAGCTTATGGAAGTAGGGGGGCGCTCGGAATCCCGTCAACAGGAAATTTCATCTATTTCCCGTCAGCTCAAGGGCATCGCTAAGGAGCTCGACGTTCCCGTCATCGCCCTTTCTCAACTTTCCCGTGCGCCGGAAATGCGCGCCGATCACCGGCCCATTCTATCCGACCTTCGTGAATCGGGCGCCATCGAACAGGACGCGGACATCGTCATGTTCCTTTACCGCGACGAATACTACAATCCCGACACGGAGAAAAAAGGCCTTGGCGAATTAATTATCGCCAAGCATCGTAACGGGCCCACGGGCACGGTGGAACTTCTGTTCAAAAACGAATACACGAAATTTGTTAATCTACAAGTTTAATCGGAGGATTTATGGATATTATTCGCGTGATCATTTTGGGGATCATCGAAGGGGTAACGGAATTTTTGCCCGTTTCCAGTACGGGGCACTTAATTCTCGCCCACGAGTGGATTTCACTCGACCCCCAAAGTTTTCAAAACGCATTCGACGTATGCATTCAATTAGGGGCGATTTTGGCCGTCGTCGTCCTGTACTTTTCAAAACTATGGCCATTTTATAAAAGCGACGAAAATAAAATTAAAATCGACGAAAAAACCATGACCCTTTGGTTGAAGGTTATCGTCGGCGTCTTGCCCTCGGCGGTATTGGGATTTTTGTTCGACGACTTTATCGACGCCCATCTCTTTAAGCCTCTCGTCGTGGCGGCGACCCTTATACTTTACGGGGGACTCATCCTTTGGATCGAAGGCCGCAACAAAAGAGAAAACAAACGGGTGAAAGTACACCGCGTGGAAAACATCCCCTACGGCATGGCACTCTTAATCGGGCTGGCTCAATGTTTAGCCATGATTCCCGGCACGAGCCGAAGCGCCGCCACCATTTTAGGCGCTTTACTCCTCGGCGTGGGAAGGGGAGCGGCGGCGGAATTTTCATTTTTCCTCGCCATACCTACCATGTTCGGCGCCACGCTGTTAAAAATTGTGAAAAACGGATTGGCATTCAGCGGCTACCAATGGTTCTTAATCTTCCTCGGCGCCTTGGTAAGCTTCGTCGTCGCCGTCATCGTCATCAAACAATTTATGGATTATGTAAGAAAAAAAGACTTCCGCATCTTCGGCTACTACCGAATAGTATTGGGACTCGTCGTTTTCTTATATTTTGCCCTTCACTAACAGTGCGAAAAACGCACTGTTTTTTTATACGCAATATTTTTATTATCCGCAATTTAATATTTTCTTTCATAAAAAGAAAAAAAGCCTTTGAAAGATCTTATCACTTTGGTAGAATAATTAATGAACAATTTATATGAATTGTCTAATAGGGAATCCTGTGTCGCCGTCGGAAATTTTCCGAGGGCACTTTATTTCCCGTAGATAAGGGCAAAGACATAATAGCTATCCCTTCTCGCAATCATCGAGAAACTTTATTATTTCGTTGCCATTGAAACTTCTCAGTGTTATAGTTTAACTATTGAGAAACGCTATTAATTTTTTTGGTATTTTTTTTCGATACCTGCTGATAACAGGTATCACAAGTTAGGGGTGTACATATGAATTTGCTTTTAGCGCCGAAAGATGTCGATCTCAAGGTTCAACGTATTCGTGACCAAAAGCTCGACAAAAATCAAATTGCCCATTTGCAAAATCTGGGCTTTGTAGAAGGCGCCAATTTACGTGTTGTTTCCGATGTACAAGGCTCCGTCATCGTCATCGTAAAAGGTGTACGGGTGGGTCTTGGAAAAGATTTGGCAGAGTGTATTCGTGTTAGCATGTGAGGTGAAGTATGAATTTAAGTCAAGCGCAGGTCGGCAAATCCTATCAGGTCGATAAAATTACGGGGAAGGGGCCCCTGAAGCGACGCATTATGGACATGGGTATTACGAAAAATACCAAAGTGTTCGTGCGAAAATTCGCACCCCTTGGCGATCCCGTTCAATTAACGGTTCGCGGATATGAATTAAGCCTTCGCAAGGCCGATGCGGAACTTGTTGAGGTTACGGAAGTCGAAACGATTGAGGAGGAGGTTAAGTAATGAGAATTGCACTGGCGGGCAACCCGAACAGCGGCAAGACCACTTTATTTAATGCCTTGACCGGCTCCCACCAATATGTTGGTAACTGGCCCGGTGTTACAGTAGAAAAGAAAGAAGGGGAATACAAAAAGGACACGTCGATTAAAATCACCGACTTGCCCGGT
>QWCH01002934.1_pt1 | contig 19442 bp, 20 predicted proteins | sample 1972671 | NCBI WGS metagenome assembly QWCH01 (sample SAMN09866713, study PRJNA288562) | Human gut metagenome isolate term3_stool, whole genome shotgun sequencing... | isolation source: gut | host: Homo sapiens | place: USA: California | reverse complement strand
AGTTAAATATTTATATCCTCCTTCTTTATTTAAGTATTCTTGTACTATTTTCATCTTAAATTCTGTACTATATTTTGTCATGAAAAAACTGACCTCCTCTAAGTTGGTTTTGGGCCCAACTTTTTGGGGTCAGTTCAAACTTTGGAGTTAAAGTGGCTTATTTTTCGATTTATATATGAAAAGGAGAGAAATTTTTCCTTATACTCTATTTAATATTTTCTTTTTTCTTTAATGCAAAAGAACTTAATATTAAAACTGATCCTACTGCTAAGAAGATCAAAGCTCCTTTTGTTCCTGTGTTTGGGGTGCTTTCAGGCACATTATAGTTAGTTCTTTTTACTTTTTTAACTATATCTTCTTTACCATTTTCAGTTTGATTTAAATCAACTATAACATTTTCTCTATCTATCATATATCCATTAGGTGCTTGAATTTCCTTTAAGATATATTTATTATCTTTCGAATTTGTTACTAGCAATTTTTCAAACTTAGTAACTCCATTTCCTGTTGTTTTTTCTATAACAGGAGTATATCCATTAATTTGTGGATATTTAGAAGTATCATTTATATTCTTATCAGTGAAATATGTTTTTTGTAACTCAGTATCAGATTTGTATTTTTCTAGAATTGAATTAGGTACATATAATACATATTTCGCATCTTTTAAGAAATTACCTTTTGAATCTACTTTAGATAATTCAATTAATCCCATTAGATGATTATTAGTTACTGTGACTTTATAATCTGAATTTGAATCTATTTTAACTTTATTATTTGTTATTTTTATTTTTTTGTAGAATTCTGGAGAGTTTTTTTCAAATAATTCATAATCTCCATGTGGTAAATACTTTGAAATTGCTCTACCATTGTTGTCTGTAACTAATGTTTCTACTAATTCTTTACCTTTTTTGATTTCAAAAACTGCATTTTTTAACTTTTTACCATTTGTGCTGACTTTATCAATAATTATCCTGCCTTCTGCTTTTGTATTAGATATTGTCATTTCTTTTAGTGCAATATTTAAAGTTTTATCAAATGAAGTTTTGTTTATTACAAATTTTATCACTTTATTAGATTTTAAATAACCTTGTGGTGCTTTTATTTCTTTAAGATAATATTGTTTCTCTAAAGTTAACTTATCAGCTTCTCCCTCACCATTGGAGTTTATATATAATGTTTTTACTGGTGTAGTTGAGCTTTCACTTTCATAAATTCCAAATATAGCACCTGTCAATTTTTGTTTGGTTTTAGCATCAACTTTTTTTATTTTTAAAACTCCTGAATCTGGTATAATATCTTTTTCATTTTCAATTACTACGGTTTTTATCCCTGATTCTCCATTTCTTACAGTGAATTCTACAGGATTTATCGCTTTATAACCATCTGGAGTTTCAACTTCTATAGCTCTATATTTACCTTCCGCTAATTCTAATTTTATTTCACCATTATCATCGGTGTAAAATATCCTATCAAAGTTATTAGTTATTCCTTGAATTCTAAATTTTACATTCTTTAACGGTAATCTAGTTATAGCATCTATTTTCTTTAATTTTACTTCTATTTTTTGTTCTGGTATATTTTTAGTTTGTCCTGTTAATTTAAATGTTTGAGGGATTAAATAAAATGCTACACCTTCCGTTTTAATTACTGTTTGATTTTGTGCTTTTGCTGAACGATAAATTCCTACATAAGCGTGTGTTCCGCTCCATTTATTGTTAAATTGTTTTACTGGATGTCTATCGTTCATTACTAATAATCCTAAATCTTCTGTTCCTCTTAATGGATCATTTTGATTATATAAAGCTAATTGTAATCTTGTGTTATGTGTATATTTAACCTTACTATTTGAATTGAACAAAGACCATTGGCTAAAGTTGGTATTTGAATTGCTATTTACAACTTCTAATGGAGATGTATCTGATGGCAATTGTACATTTGTGTTTATTTTTAATAAATATTTAGATGATGCTGTTTTATAGTCTGTTACAAAATACTTACTTTCAAATTGACTTAATTTAGATCCAGGGTATGCATAATAATTTGCAACAGATTCTACTATTTGTGATCTCCATTTTTCGTAATATTGTTGTGTCGGAGTGTCTTCAAAATATAATTCTGATATTCTTTCTCCTATTGTGTTCTTATATGGAATACCTATAGCTTTCCCATATTGTGCACACAAATCCCAAACTAACATTTGTGTAAATGCATAGTTTATTTCACTTGAATGTGTATATGATCCATTTCTAGCAAAATGTATTGATAGTGACAATATTGTCTTTAAGTCATTTTCTCTTGTTGTATCCAATTGTGCTAACCAACTCTTTGTAGCATCTTTACACAATGGATTTGAACTATCAGCTACAGGACCATAATCAACACAAAATATATCTTTACCATCTGCTTTAGAATATAGAAAATATACTGGATATTTTGATTTACTAGTAGTTGATCCATAAGGAACATATCTAACATCGTACTTCTCAGGATTACTTACTTTCTTAAAACCAATATATCCAATACAATCTGGTCCTGTATTTTCTGTTGGTTTGATTGGCTCAGCACCTGATACTTGAGGTATAAACGTTGTTATTAATATCGCTACTAATGAAAATATCGCAAATACTTTTTTAAATATTTTATTTTTTAGCATTGTTTTGTCTCCTTTTTATAATACTCACTATTGCTCCAGCTATCACTCCTGATGCTATTGAAAGTGCTATCATAAGTTTCTTATCCATTCCAGTTTTATATGGAGTATCCTTTGGCTTTGGTGTAGTTTTTTTTCCCCCCATTACTTTTGGATATATTTCAAACACATCTCCTTTATTTTTTACACTTATAGGTGTTTTAAATTCCAAAATTTTAGAATCTTTTATATATCCTTGTGGTGCTTTTGTTTGATATAGTTGATATTCTCCTTTTTCTAATTCTTTAATAAATTCATTTGTTGAATTAGTAATTGAAAATTTAGCAACTACTTTATCAGTTTTTTTGTCCTTTACTTCCCATTCTCCGTCTTTAAGTCTTTCTCCGCTTGGTGTTTTTGCTATAAATTTTATGGTATTTGTTTTATATATTAGCTTCCCTTCTCTTTCATCTTTGTATGTGTTATTCATTTCTACTTTTTCTATATCTTGCTTTTTAGTTTCATCTTGTTTTTTAGTTTCATCTTGTTTTTCAGACTGTTCGATTTTAATATTATTTTTTTCTTCAATCTGAATATCTGCATTTGAGATATTTGTGAAAAGCAATGTAGATAATACACACAAAGTTAGTATTTTTTTAATCTTCATTTTGTCTCCTTTTATGAATTTTAGATACTATTATTTTAATAATAAAGGCTAAAATCACTGATGTTATTGCGACATTTATCGGGTTTAATAGTTTTATATTTTCTGATACTGTATTGTTTGGCACGTTATTTAAAAGTTTAGTATCTGTAGTATCTGTTTGTTTTACTAAACCTGCTTTTATTATTAATCTATGACTATTAACTAGAAATGGTGTACAAGTTACTAGTGTTAATTTATTAAAGTTTTCGTTTTTTTCGTCTTTGTAAATCAAATTACCATCTTCGGGATTTATGACAAACTTTTTATATACTTTATATACAAGTAATTTATCTCCATTGTCTATGAATAGTAAGTCATCTTTTTTTAATTTATCTAAGTTTTTAAAGATATTTAAATTAGTTTTTAATGTTCCTCTATGTCCCGTTAATACAATATTTTTATTTTTATGAGGGTATAAATTAAGTTTAGTTTCTTCTTCTTTTTTTATATTTTCTTTTAAGATTTTGTTATCTACTAAAGATGCTCTAGATATTAAAACTACTCCTTTATCTAATAAATAATCAAGCTTTCCTTCTTGATCTTTATAGATAGGAATTTCTTCGTTTATACTAGGAATATTTAATATTCCTAGTATATTATCTTCTTTTTTGTTTTCTATATAATCATAGTGATTTTTTGTTTCTTTTGTTTTTGATTTTTGTTCTGTTTTTTGTTGTTCTCTAAAGCTTTCTATAATGACTTTATTATTGTATTTGTTATAAATGTTAAGACAAAGAGGAACTAATAAAACCAATATTCCACAGAATAATATTATTTTAGAAATATATTTTCTTTTCTTGTTGTTTTTTTCCATTTATGCATATTTCTAGTAATCTATTTTTCTAGTTTTGCAATAGCTTTCTTTTTGTAAACAAATGAAGTTGTTATTAATGCTGTACCTATTGCTAAGAAGATTAAAGCTCCTTTAGTTCCTGTTCCTGGTACATATTCTTCTTCTAAATAGTTCTTAACAGCAGATAGTTTAACTTCTTCTGTTTTTTCATTTATTGTTACTGCTATTGAATCATTCTTTACGTTATATCCTTGTGGTGCTTTTACTTCCCATATTTCATAAACATCGTATGGTAAATTTTTAAATTCAACTTTTCCATCTGCTTTTGTTGTTACAATTTCATATGGCTTTCCTGTTACAGGATTAGTTACAGCTTGTTTTTCTTGTGCTTCTTTAACGCTTTTTACTGCACCTTTTTTGAAGATTTTAAATTGTGCATCTTTTAATGGAGTTGTTCCGTTTGATTGTGTTTTTATAAACTCAACTTTTCCATAATGTGGAGATACACATGCTGTGTCTGATTCTTTTTTATGTTCTAAATCAGGATTATGTCCTTTGCCATTGTTATAGATTAAATCGTATGCGTTTGGGATACATACTTTTTCTAATACTTTACCTTTTATTTTTGCGTTTACTGTTACAATGATTTCTTGATTAGCTGTTAACTCTTTGATTACGTCTTTAAAGTCTACTGTTAATTTGTTTCCGTTGATTTTTACTAAATTATCTTTATTAAATGTTTTTGATCCTTGTGTAATAGATTCTACAGATAATAATGTTAAATTATCATTTAGTGTATCTTCCATTCTAAACTTTGTATATTCTTTAATATCTGTTGGTGCTTTCACTTTTAAAAGATATTGGAATGGTGTTTCAACATTTAATTCATATTCATCAACTTGTTCTTTTTTATCATTTAATATTTTCTTTTCAGGATTTGGTGATTTATAGTTTACTAATTTATTGAATTCTGTTATTGTAGAATTTTTCATAACAGGTTTATTTTTTTCTTGTGTGATAGTAAATGTATTTTCGTTTTTATTTACTTCATATCCTTCTTCTGTTACAGTTTCAATAATTTGATATTTACCTTCTGCCAAATCTTTATATATTACTTTACCATCGGCTTTTGTTGTATATGTTTTTTTATTTTTATCTTGTTCTTGTTTTGAGATTTCTTCCCATTCTTTAACTGAGTTATCGTCAGCAATTGTTTTTGGTCTATGCGTTTGACGAAGTTCAAATGTTACGTGTTCAAGAGGTGATATTTTATCATCTCCATATTTGATAAATTCAGCTGTATATTGAATTGGTCGATCTTTTGTTGTTATTTTATATAGCTGATTACTAGATACTTTACCATCTTTTAATAATGGAAATTGAACTTGTGCTGTTTTTCCATCTGTTCTATAATCTAATAGATATCCTGGAGCTCTTTTTATATTTTTTACCTGATATACTCCATCTTCCTTAATGTTTATAGAACTTTTACTATCTTTTAATGTTACTTTCCCTACTTCTCTAGGAGATATTGTTTGAAGTTTACCACTTTTTAATAAATCTTGTGTTTTAATTACTGAGTAAACTGCTCCATTTGTTTTTGATCCTACTCCTGAATTAACTTCGAGGGTATAGTTGTTTTGGGCATGTGTAACTGTAGATCCCAATAGTATAGCTCCCACTCCTAATAAAGCTACTGTTCTTTTAGCTTTTGATACTATTTTTTTTAAGTCCATTTTGTCTCCTTTATTGTTTATTATTTAAACTATTTCTCACAATTTCTTTTAATTCTTCTGAATTTATGATTTCCCATAGTTCTTCGGCTGATAATACTACACCTTTTCCTGCTGTTGAATAGTTATTAAGCCAACTTCTAATATCGAACTTAGGCTGATCATTATACCAACTTGTAATTGTTAATGTCTTGTTCCATTTTCCATTTTTTGATGTTGACAGATTTAATAACTTTTCATGAATAATAAAGCTTTGTTCTGTTTCTGTTTTTTTGTCTGTCTTTGTTTCCTTTTTATTAGATTTGATTGTCATTAAAATATTTGTAATTTACATTTGATATACTTTGAGGCTGATAACAAATTAATACCGATCTAACATTATCATCTATCCAAGTAGATGAATGGCATGTAGATAATAGCATATATCTTCCTGTTCCATATTTTAAGTTTTTGAAGTTATCATCTACATATTTAGAGTTATCAATTATACCTTCTTTCCAATTCTGATATTTTTCTACAGAATTAAAATCAACATCAACGTAATTGAATGTATCTAGTTTATTTAAGTCAAATTCCATGTATGCAACTACTATATACTTATTACCTAGTTGTGATTTTTCTGTAAAATATACGTTTCTATGATTGTTATAAAAGTTTACATCACTATACTTTGTGATGTCATGGAAAGCATCTTTTCTTCCATATCCAAGATTATGACCATATATTACAAAGGCATTTTTTGATAAATCATAATCTTTAATAAATGGTGTTCCTGCTAAAGAATACTTCCCTTTTAAGTCTTTCCTAAAATATCTATCTCCTAATACTACCGATGTGTCAATGTTTGAATCGTCTATTTTTAACCATCCAAGATAATTTGAATTTAATTTTAAAAGCTCTGTTTTATTTATAATCGATATCTCACTTTTTTTGTTGCTTTTTGTTTTGTTGCTATTAACACTATTTAAATTTTTAACATAATTTGTTTTTAGACTTTCAGATATATACTCATCATATTTGTAATATCCAAATAGTAGTGTAATAAATGTAGCTAGTGTAACTAATAATATGATAAGTGTTTTTTTAAGATGTTTTTTTAGCATTTTTAAAACTTCTTCTTGCTTTTACTAATAGTACAGTTATAGATGAAGACATAATTGTAAGGAATGTTATAAACCCTTTATCTATTCCCGTATTATATGGAGTTTTTTCATTTATTGTACTATTACTATTTGTATTGCCTAAAACATCATTTTCCGAATTTTCAGTTAATTTATCTTTTTTAGACTGTAAGTCTAACAAATTATTTTCAAGATTTTCAACTTCTTTTTTATTTTTTTCTTTATTGTCTTTGGAATCTTGTATTTTGTTTTTTAATTCTTCAATGTCTTTTCTTATTTGTTCTTTTTTTTGTTGTTTTTCTTTTTGTTGTTGAATTTCTAGATTTGTTTTTTCTTCAGATGTTCCTTGATTATCTGGTGTATCAGAATCATTTGGTTTTATTTGATCCTCTGTTTGTTCTTTATCTTCCTGCTTTTCTTGATCCTTTGGATTATCTTCGTTTTCTGATCCCTCTTGTTCTTTTTTATCGTCTGGTCGTTCTTGTTCTTCATTCTCTTTTGTTATGTTCTCATTTGTTTCTCCTTCCTTGTTCCAAAAACCTTGATTGGTTTCTTGAGCAATTTTTTGTTTTTCTAAAAATAGTTCTGAATATTTGATGTTAGGTGGTATTGTCATTACTTTTGCATATCCTTTTTCTAAAAGTTCTAAATTGTACATTTTAGATTCATTCCATACATAAGCAAGAATTCTACCATACTTATCATTTTTTTGAACATCATATTCTAGTCCTACTTTTTTACCTTGTAATTTTTCTTTCGTATAATCAGATGCTTCTTTACCTTCTTCTGTGTTCTTATTCTTATCAGGATGTACTGACTCAGGTGTATCAACTCCTATTAGTCTAACTTTTTGAGTTTTTCCATTTATTACACATTCAAAAGTATCTCCATCAATTACACGTGTTACTTCTACTTCTTCTAGTTTTAGCTCATTATTCAAATCTTTTTCTTCTGTATTTTTTTGAAATAGCACAGTATTGAATGTTGAATCATTGTTTTTGTATTTATCAATCTCAAAATTATTTGAATTTGATGTTGATAACAAAGATGCTAAAACTACAGTTGACAAAAATATTTTATTTATGTTTTATCCCTCCCCATACTAAAAATAGTAAGTATTCCACTGCTTTTTTTCATCAATCAGATCTAAAGCTGTATCAAATGCAAAAGAAGATGTTTTAAATATTTCTTCAAGCTTTTCTTGTGATACACCAACTAGTGTTGATCTTGCTACACAGGTGTTTCTGAAAATTACATCTGTGTAATTTGCGAAGTTCATAAAAACTGAAAAAACTTGGCAACTACTAAACACTAAGCTTTCAACTTTATAAAAAATATCACTAAAGTCAAAATCAAATAAAGTTGAGTATAGAATATTAGATTTTTTAATTTCTGACTCTGATCCAAAAAGATTTGAAACTTTACACTCAGAAAAAAGACAGGAATCAAAAACACAATCCTTTAAAGATACTTCATCGATTTTACAGTCGATAAATACACAACTTACGAATTTAATTTTGGTCAAGTCAACTTTTTTAAAATTACAACCAACAAAAGTCATTATTTCTAGTGTTTTTTCACAATAACTTTTATCTATGAACTTTTCATAATAAATATTTTTTAACTTTTCTTCCACTTTTTTACCTTCTCCTTTTGCCACACTAATTTTAGCATATTCAATTACTTATTACAATACGTTTTTATTATTTTATTAGATATTTTATATTTAAGAGGTCTTCACTTTCGCATTAAAATTTTATGCAAATACATATATAATACTTGAATTTTTCTCTCTCTTAGCTAATCTTTCAAAAATGTCATCTTTGTCCACTTTCTTAATTTTTTCTTTTTTCGCCGAAAAGCTTTTCTTTTTGAAAAAATCATCTATAACCTTATCATACACACGATTTCTATCCGATAAATTCAAATTTAGAATTTTTTCTTCGCAAATCAACCCAACTTTTTCAATCGAGCTGTACAAAAGACTTAGTATGTACGACTGGAAATTTACAATTCGGTCGATATTTCTAAAATAACATTTTAAAGCATACTCAAAGTGTATCTTTTGTAGCGACTTAAATCTTTTAAAGTACTTTGAAAAAGGCAAAGAAATTCCTGAAACAACAATATCGCTTTTCGTCTGTAAAGTAATTTTAATAATATTTAATATTTCTTCGTATGCTTTTTTATATGACTCCTCATAAAAATTTATTTGATTTTTAAGTTTATCAATCAATCTATCAATCGACTTATCTAAATACCTTAAATCTTGATTGATTGATAAATTATTTTTATTAGTATAATTAAAATCAGTATTACTAATATCAGTATAGATTGTGGACACTTCTTGTACTTCTGGAGTACACTTTTTAGATTTCTTAATTTCATCTTTTGTATCTCTAGAATCTACATTTTGGTTTTCTGATAAATTTTTAGAATTATTTTCACTGCTTTCGATTTTTTCTTTGAATTCGTTTTCTTTTTCTGCCGATACCTTTGCGAAGTTTTTAACATAAATTAAATTTGGTAATCCTAGTCCACGAACTCTTTTTTCAATCAGACCTATTTTTTTCAGATTTTTCATATACTTTACAGTAGAGCCTTTGGAAAAACCAAAATAATCTTCGATTTCTGCATTTGTATATATAATGTAGACTTTTCCTTCTTTGTCTATCCACGAATTTTTTTGCGATAATGAAATTCGATCAAGAAATGCTGAGTAAAGAATCTTTTCTTCCACGCCCAGTGACTTAAAAATATCTTTAGTAAAAAGAGCTTTCGGCACTCTAAAGAAATTGAAACTTTCCAGGTCTTCTTTTTTAAAATAATCAAAATTAAAATCCATATTGTCTACTCCTATATATTTATGCTTTTATATCTTTCTATATATCTATTTTTATGTTTTTGTACTTTTATATCTTTGCATTTCTCTTTACATGTATGAAAGCTTTGTAAAGCATAAAATCTAAATTCTTCAGCTCTTAAAAAATTTTCTTCTATAAAATCATCACATCTAAAATAATTTTCTTCTTGCTTTTTATCATAATCTTTAAAACAATTAAATTTATTTTCCAATTTTATTTCCTCAATTTTAAAATGGTAGTTCTGGCTCATCAGTTTTTAAATTATTGTTGAAATTATCTTCGTTTTTAGAGTTATTTTTTGATGATTCAACAAAATCAAGTTGATCAACAATTACATCAGTTGTATAAATTCTTTGTCCTTGTTGGTTTTCATAAGATCCAGTTTGAATGTGACCTGTAATTGCAATTCTATTTCCCTTACGGAAATATTGTCCAATAACTTCTGCAGTTCTTCCAAAAGCTACGCAATTGATAAAATCTGCAGTTGGTTGATTGTTATTTTCAGCTTCCATTCTTTTTTCTTTAGATAACTTTCTATCTACAGCAACACTAAATCTAGCATTTGCTAATTGAGTATTCGCTGAATATCTCACTTCAGGATCTTTTGTCAATCTACCCATCAAACTTACATTATTCATACTTTTTTCCCTCCTCCGTTTTTGTTATACCCACAAATTTGGTCATTTTGAAAAATATGGGAAATTTTTTCAAATGATTTTAGAGTTCATCTGTTCTGAACCTTTGTTCTTTTTATTTGTAAATATAGTTTAATTTGTTTTATTTAAAATGTCAACAGAAATTTATTAAATTTATCTTCAGTTCTGTGATTTAAGCAAATTTATCCCGCTTAATGATATAATTAATTTTGTATACTCATAACAATATAAAAAATTAATAAGGTTTGAGCAAAGGCTATTAAATCATAGTGAAGTAAATTTTAAATTACAAACAAGACGTATAGGTCACTTTTAATATATCGTGGCTTTTCCGTCATGCCAATTAGAAAAGATGGTGTTTTATGAATTTTCAAGAAAGACTAAAATATTTGCAAAAAAACAATATTACTAAAAAATCTATCGCTGATACTATTGGAATAAGTGTTAGAAATTATTATAGATATGAAAGAGGTGAGCAAAATCCAACATTACCAATATTGATATTGCTTGCAGATTATTTCGATTTTTCTATTGATTACTTGGTAGGAAGAACGGATAATCCTAATATTAACTATTAATGCTACTAAAATTATTTAGACACATTAATCTATATTTATATTAATGTAATTTTGTATTAGTGTATTTTTATATATATAGAATATAGTTAAATTTACACATCAAAAAAACCTCCCCATGGGGAGGTTTTAACATTTTAATTTAAAACAGGATTTTCTAATTTTTTATATAACAAGCTTATTTGTTCTCTTGTAGCAAATATCATATCATACTTATTAGTACTTCTTGGATCACTATCATAAACACCATCTGAATTAGTTAAATCAAAATATAACCATTCGTTATTTATTTTAACCACATTAAGAGCATGATCATATTGATCAACGCTAAATAAAGATGCTTCTATTTTTTTATTAGGTATATCAGCATATCCACAAATATATCTGAACAAATCTGCGTACACGTTACAAACTCCTCTGCCTATTTTCCTATTATTCTTAACCCAATCTCTATACCATTCTAATGGATATCCATTAAAGTTTCCACCTTCATAAACTCTTTTGTCATATTCAGTATGATTATGAATCCATTTTATTATATACTCTAAAGTCTTTTTATCATCCCCATTACCAAATGCAACTGCATCTTTAGCAATATCTTTTAATTCTATAATTATATCTTTCCATCCTTCATTACCTGGTAATTCTGAATCAATTATAACTCCATCTATATCTGGCTTATATTCTTTTTTCCCCTGTTCATTAGGCTTTGTTTGTTCTTCTTGCTTATCTTTATCTTCCTTCTTTTCTTGATCCTTTGGATTGTTTTTATCTTCTGATTCCTCTTGTTTTTTTTGTTCTTCTGGTTCTTTTTTATCATCTGGCTTTAGTGAATCTTTTTTTAATAATTTTAATATTTCATTAGGAACTGATTTTTCTCCACCTACTATTGTAAAGTCTTTGTTTTTGATTAAACTTTTCAGATTGTTAGATATTGATTTTGATGATGTTAATACAATTGTTGAGTTATTAGTATAAGAATAAGGAATCGCTACTAGGTTATCTGCAAAGTTTTCTCCACTTACAACTGTATACTTATCATTTCCTATTTCTTTTGCTAATTTCAATGATGTATCATATCTATCTCTTCCACTTATTCTGTGAACTTTTGCTACTGTGTAGAATTGTTGTTCTATATTTTTTGATATTGATTTTTCTCCACCTACTATATATACGTTATTAACTTTTGCTCTTTGTTTCTTATTTGTATTAAAGAATTCATTTTTTATTGTTTGATCTATTTCATTATTTTGTGTAATGATTATTTTACAATTTAATTTTTTTGCTAATGATGTGCCTATTAAACTATCAGCAAAGTTTTCTCCACTTACTAATATTATGTTTTCGGCTTGGTAGTTTGTAGATCCTTTTAATAGTTGATTAACTGTATCGTATCTATCTCTTCCTGCTGAACTTCTTCTTACTTTTATGCCATTGTTTTGTAGTTGTTGAATTACTTTATTTGATACAGATTTTTCTCCACCAAATATCACTACTTCTTCGTATTTTTTTGTTTTTAAATGATTTAATGTTTTTGCATCTAATTGGTCTGATTTTGTGTAATATATTGGTATATGTTTCCCATTTCTATCTTTGATGTAGTTTGAAGATGCTATTGCATCAGGATATGCTAGATAATTAATCAGATAGCATGTATCTGAGTTTTCATACTCTTTTGATATGTTGATTGCTACATCAAATCTGTCATGTCCACCGATTCTTGCTTCTTTGTATGCAAGTCCATTTGTTGGAATCGTTAGCATTGTTGCTAATGATAGTGCAACTGTACATTTAACTAAGTTTTTCTTTAAGTTCATAATTTCCTCCATTAAATATTATTTAATTCTAGTATATCATCATTTGTTAACTATACAACTATATGCTTTGTTTATGATATACTTTTCATTACAACCATATTATACAAGTTGTGTATGTTTTGTTAATAAGCTTTTTAAGCTTACTATAAAATTATTGCTATTCCTATAAATATGATTTATAATAAAATTATCAAGATTAAAGGAGGAATCTTAGGGTGAAAGTAAAAAAATCTAAAAAAAGCCTAGAAAACGTTCTATCTGATTTGAGAACAAGCGGAGCAGGTGGTGGCTATAATCATAATTTTGGAGCAGGTTGTGGTTGCTAGATTAAATTTTATTTAAAAGAGGAAAAATTATATAATTTTTCCTCTTTTAAAATCCTTAAGTATTAATATGTACATATTTCCAGGATATAGTAAATATCAAATTTTAGAAAATAATATAAAAGTAAAATCCGAATTATATGAGAGCGAAATAATAATAGAGGATGAATATTTAAAAAATGAATTTAAAGAGATTGTAAATTTAAAAAAAATTAATGAAATTGATACAGAGTTAAAAAAAACACTTTACGAATTAAATATTATTCAAGATTCTGAAGAAGTAAAATCAGTAATTGATAAGTTAAATAATATTGTAGATAATCATTTGTTTTTAACTTTAATGCCTACGGAAAACTGTAACTTTAGATGTAGATACTGTTACGAAGATGAAAGCAAATCTGTTATGTCAGATGTTACATTAACTCATATAAAAAATTTTATTAAATTAAAATCATTAACATCAGATGTAATCAATATTAGTTGGTTTGGCGGAGAACCTCTCTTGTGTCCTAATATAATAGATGAAATAACCTTATTTGTAAATAATTTATGTAAGCAAAGAAGTATTGAAAAATTTTATTCTATGACAACAAACGGATACTTGTTAGATATTAATACGTTTAAAAGGTTATTTACTCTTGGATTAACAGATTTTCAAATTACTATTGACGGTTGGAATCATGATAAATTTCGTCCTTTAAAATCAGGAAATGGTAGCTTAAAAAAAATCTTAGAAAACATTAAAGCTATTTCTGAATTACCACAAGAATATAATTTTAGTGTGAAAATTAGAAGGAATATATTAAATAATGATCTTGACTTTAGTTGGTACGACTATTTATACGATATTTTAGGAAATGATGATAGATTTTCATTTTTAATTGTAAAAGTATGTGATTGGGGTGGAGATTCTGTTAAAAGCTTAGATTTATTAAAAAATAAAGATATTATAAAAAAACACACTGATTATATACAAGAACTAGGGCTGAAAAATGAAGAGTTTAATAGAACTATTTTCTCTGATATTTGTTTTTCTTCCTTTAAAAATGGTTATATTTTTAGATCAAATGGATTGATAGAAAAATGTACCATATGTATAAATAATCCTAAAAATATTGTTGGATATGTTGATCCATCAAAGGGCGTAGTCTTGAATACAGATAAATGTGCTAAATGGGAAAAAAGAACGATTAACGACAATTGTTTAATTTGCGATGATTTATTAAAATGTTTAAACAGATGTTGTAGAAAATGTATCAATATTGATGATTTAAAAGAAGTTAATTGTCTCTGTAAGATAAATGGAGTTAATATATAGTATGAAATCATATATTAAACAAAACAAGAAAATATGTGTATTAGTAATTTTATTACAAATTATTTTATGGGGATTTCAAATATTAGTACAATTATTAAATATAAAAGCCTTTGACTATGCTTTAAATAAAAATTTTAAATCATTCTTATTTTGGTTCTTTATTTGTTTTTTGGGATGGCTTAGTTATTTTATGATTGGAATTATAGAGAGCTATTTTAGAGAAAATACAATAAAAGAGTTAAATAATAATTTAAGAAATGATTATATATCAAATATGTTTTCTACAGATTATCAAAAATTTCATTCTGTAGATACTTCCGATCATATCTCGTTTTTAACTTCAAATGTGGAAAAGATTAGGACTTTCGCTTGGGATCCATTTTTTGATGCATTTGGGAGAATAGCTCAAATAATATTTAGTATAATAGCATTAGCTTATATAAATAAATTTCTATTATTAGTAGGCATAATTTCAGCAATAATAATGTGGTATGCTCCAAAAATATTTCAAGAAAAAATGAAAACTATTGGAGAAAAAAACGTAGAAATACTATCTATAACCATGAGTGATTTTAAAGAAACTGTATTCGGCTTCGATGTAATAAAATTATTTTCAAAGACTGAAATGTTTATAAACAAAATAAAAAACACAAGTGAGATTAGAGAAAATTCTAATTTTACTCTAAATTTTGAGTCTAACAAAATTCAGGCATACATGGGAATAATAAGTGTTAGTTTGCAAATAATTTCCGAGCTTCTAATAGTATATTTGGCATTTAAAGGCAAAATTAAACTAGCAGTAATAATAGGTGGTACAAACTTGATAGGTGCTATAAGTAATGGATTAAATAATCTAGCAACAATAAAAGTAAAACTTGCAACAAGCAGATCTTATTTTGAATACGAAAAAGCTGAAAATACCAATAATAAAACCAAATTAAATGAAGAAATAGAAAAAATAACTATTAAAAATTTATCTTATAAATATAGCAATAATTACGTATTTAAAAATTTAAATTTTATTTTTTTGAAAAATAAAAAATATGCAATAATTGGAAAATCAGGTTCAGGCAAATCAACATTGCTAAATATTATAATGGGAAGATTAACGAATTATTCAGGAGATGTATTTTTCAATAATAAAAAAATTGCAGAATTATCTTATGAAGAAATACAAACAAAAATAGCTTATATTTCTCAAGATATATATTTATTTAATGAATCAATCAAAGATAATATATTATTAGGAGACGAGTATAATGCCTCAAAATTTTATAATGCAATAAAAGCAAGTTCATTAAATCTAAAAGAATTTTATGATGGAGAAAATCAAATAGTAGGTGAGAATGGAAATTTAATTTCTGGAGGACAAAAACAGAGAATTGCAATTGCAAGAGCCTTATATCATGGAAAAAATATTATTCTAATGGATGAGGGAACAAGTTCGTTGGATAAAGAAAATTCAGAGGTAATTGAAAATAGCTTATTATCAAATGAGGATATAACTTTGATTTTAGTAACCCATCATTTATCAAAAGAAAATTTAAATAGATTTTTCTATATATATGAAATATAATGTTGTCAATTTAAATAAAAAAGATAGATTTTGTGTTTTGATAATTTTAATCAAATTAATTTTTTTCATTTATTAAACATTTTTATATTGCATTTTTAATACTATTCAATGATAATTAAAAATAAAAAATGATTAATATTGAAATATCAATATTATAGTACTCCAAAAATTAGAAAGTAATTGTAATTAATACATCACAATAAAAGCCAATACAGTACGATTTAGATTTGCAAAATTAACTGATTAGATATATAATTAATACATATAAAGGGTATACCCTTTATAAAATAAGCAAATAATTGTAAACCAATGAAATATTCCATGGGAATATCAAAAAAAGGAGTAGTTCCAGCTACTCCTTTTTGTTTTTGTTGATTAATTTATCAAATATTAATTTTAATAAATCCTTCAACAATGGGCATATTAGATGCTCAAGTATAATTGTAAACCAATTATTCTCCATGAAGATATCACCTCCATTTCTTATGGAGATAATTTAATGATATATTTTTATCCAATGCAAGTCAAGCAATTCACTATTACATATCTACAGACAATTTTTATTATGATTTAATAAATCAATGCTATCTAAGTTGAAAAAAAATAGTAATAGGTATATAATAGCAATGTAAAGAGAAATAAATGATTTCTTTCAAAAATGAAAAATTAGAACTAAGTCGATATTCCATGCGGATATCAAAAAAAGAGTAGCGGTAACTACTCTTTTTTATTTTTGTTGATTAACTTATCAAATAAATATTTTAATAAGTCTTTCAACAAAGGGCAGATTAATTGCCCTATTATAATCAGAACTAAGTCTTTTTTCTCCATCCAGATATCACCCCCTTCTGGAGATAATTTAATGATATATTTTTATCCAATGCAAGTCAAGCAATTCGCTGTTATATATCTACAACTAATTTTTATTATGATTTAATAAATCAATGCTATCTCAGTTGAAAAAACATATTAATAGATATATAATAGCAATGTAAAGAGAAATAGATGATCTCTTTAAAGGTAAGATTATTAATAATTCGATATTCTATGCGGGTATCAAAAAAGAGTAGTTCTAGCTACTCTTTTTTATTTTTGTTAGTAATCTTCAATAAAATTATTTTTATTAATTCAACTAACAAAGGACAAACCACTTACCCTAAAATAATCATTAATAATTCTTTTCTCTCCATGCAGGTATCACCTCCTTCTGGAGATAATTTATATGATATATTTTCTTACGATATGAGTCAAACGAATCCATGTTATTTTCTATATTTGTATGTATATTGATGTATTATTGTGTTTATATATTTTTATACATTTCTATATTGCTATTTTTATATTTATGTGTTATTATGTAGATATAGCAATATAGAATAATATAGTTTTATATTCTTATATTAATAGAGTTATAGTTCTATAATAATTTAACAGATTTATAGAGATGAAAGGAGAACAAAATGAAGTTAAAATGTAAAAAATGTGGAAACGAAGAATATTTTTATATAAAACAAAAATTTTCGGGAATAGCAGAATTGATAGTTGATAAAAACGGAGAATTAACATTCGATAATGCAGGAGCTTATGATGATGCTACTTATAAATTAATTAGCAAATATTATTTTTGTGAAAAGTGTAATAGTAAAGTAGCGAAAATACCAGAAAACAAACAATATTAAAATAGATAATACAAATTAAAAAATTGACTATAATATAATACGTAAGTGCTAATATAAAAAAACAATTATTGTAATCCATTTATACTTTTTTTCTATTTGTGGTTTATTATACTTTTCTATTTCTGTACTTATGTGTTATTATATAAATATAGCAATATAGGAACATATAGTTCTATGGTTATATATTTTTATAGTATTATATTAGTATGTTTGTATATTTGTAGAAAGGAATAAAAATGGAAAAGAATAAAATTATAACAATAGGTAACAACAAAGGTGGGGTAGGGAAGAGTACATTATCTTTACTTTTTTCTTACTTGCTACAAAAGGACAATAAGGTATTATGTATTGATATGGATCAACAATCTAATTTATCTTCAAGCTTAGAACTTACTTTTAAAGTTAATTTAGATAAGGATAAAAACGTATATAATGCTTTAATTAATAATGAGAGTGATAACGTAGAAAAATATATTCAGAGCATAAATGATAATCTTGATATTCTTTGTGGATCTTCTGATATGAGTCATTTTGCTTTTGATATGCAAAAAAAGTATAAATCAGATTCTATGATGTATCTTTTAAGATATCTTTTAAAGGATGTAAAAAAATATTATGACTATATAATCATTGATACTGCTCCTAGTACAGATATTGCTACTCAAAATGCAATTGTTGCTAGTGACTATGTAGTAATAGCTACTCAAACCGTTCCTTTAGCTTATAATAGCACGTACGCTTATTTTAAGTTCCTTTTGGATATAAATAGTCGCTACAACGAAAACTTTGAGCTATTGGGTGTTGTAATGTATTTAGTGGGTACCTCTAAAACTGACAAGATATTCTTAGAAAAATATAATGAAGAATTTGAAGATGACTGTTATACCAATTCAATTAAAGCATCTGATCGAGTTAAATCTTGGTCAGTAGAGGGTATTACTGAAAATAAGGCTTATGACAAACAAACTTTAAGTATGTATAAAAAAGTATTAGATGAAACATTAGATAGAATAGAAAAATATAGTAAATAGGAGGTATTATTATGAAAAAAAGAGATTATATGATAGATAAGGAAGAGATTAAAGAAATAGATAAAGACAACATTGATGATTTACATTTAGTGTCAAAAGATTTTTTTGATAAAACTACTCGAACTTTTAAGAGTATGAGGGTTAGTAAAAATGCTCATAAATACCTTTCAGCAAAGGCAACTATAGAAAATAAATATATAGTCGACATACTAGATGAGTTAGTTTTTGAAGATATGAAAAAAGATAAAAACAAGTTAACAGTAGATTTATATAATAAACTTTCATAATGTTAAAAATAAACTGAAATAATAAAGCTATTGTTTCAGTTTATTTTTTATATGATTGCAAAGTAAAAATGTGGATAACTTTCTAATTGGATGATAAAAATAATAATATTTTATCTCTTATTGTTATTATTGTTGTATATATAGTTGTAAATAGTTGTAAATTGTTGTAGGTCGGCTGTGGGCATTGAAAATACTATATTACAAGCATGTAAGTGACGACTTTTTGCTGAGGTAAGAACGACATTTCGCTGAAAGAGTGACGACATTTCGCTGAACAAGAACGACTTTTTGCTGACTATGAACGACATTTCGCTGAAAGAGTGACGACATTTCG
>QWCH01005299.1_pt1 | contig 19518 bp, 13 predicted proteins | sample 1972671 | NCBI WGS metagenome assembly QWCH01 (sample SAMN09866713, study PRJNA288562) | Human gut metagenome isolate term3_stool, whole genome shotgun sequencing... | isolation source: gut | host: Homo sapiens | place: USA: California | reverse complement strand
ATAATCTTCAATGGGGCTGATACGGTTATTGCCTTGTCCGTAGCGGATGCCGTCGAATACGTGGAGGTCATAATGAAATACGGCTCCCATTTCCGCTTCGTGCCATTTCAATTGATGCGGTTTGGGTACAATGATTTCCGGTTGTGCATAGCACAAGACAAAGCTCATAACGAGCATTATGGATAGATAGAGTTTTTTCATTGCTTAGACTATATTTAGCACATGGTTGTTGGTGGACAGTGCATCCAAAGATAGAATAAAAAAATGATATTCAGCCGAGAATCCTTCTTTACTTTACCGCAAGCCAATATGACTCTCATAATGAAAGTGATGGATGGCGGATAAACAGTGTGGAGAGAGACCCTCCAAAGACAGGTTGTCCTGCCTTTGGAGTCAGTCTCTTTGTTTTGCTATGTTATTCGGCTCCTTCGTATCCTGGATTTTGTCCCAAACTGCTATTAGCCTCTCTTTGTCGTTGCGGAATAGGATAAAGCACATGGAAAGGCTTTGCGTTCTTTCCTCTTGCTACTGCATCAGAAATGAATTTGCCATGTCTGATGAGATCTTCTCTTCTCAGGCCTTCAGAGAAAAATTCCCTGCCTCTTTCTGCTAAGATAAAGTCTCTTAATGCTTCTTTACTGTTATAGTCGTTTAACGAGATCTCATCGGTCTTTGCTCTTTTTCTTATCATGTTGATGAGCGTGATACTTTCTTGATTGGGCCCTTGTTTCTCATTTAAAGCTTCTGCTTTACAGAGTAAGATATCTGCGTAACGAATATAAACAATATCATTACCGTTTGCTTCACCTACAGCATCAGGGTCCGGCCAATATTTAAAGCTTCTTACATTGTCCAAGGCAACGCCTTCTTCGTTTCTGAGTAATTCTACTTTCTCTCCACTTTGATCGGTATAATTTGTGATAAGGACTTCCGTTCTATTGTCGTTAGGCAAGAAAGTTTCATAAAATGCGGTGTAAGTCCTGAACTGTGCACCAAAGTTGACCCAATTGGACTGAATCGGATAATTGGGAGGAAATGCATGCGGCATATAGTTATTGTGATAACCTGATTGGGCGATACAGGGAGCTCTATAGATATATTCCTTGTTATTTTCTCCTTCTATGGAAAACATCTTCTTGTAATTGTCATATAATGAATAATAATTCAAATCAATGACTTGTTGTGAGGTTGAGATGACATTGTCCCAATCCTTTTCATGCATATAAAGTTTGGTAAGAACGGCAAGAGCTGCACCTTTTGTCGCTTTTCCGATTGGGTTTTCTTCTATCGGTAGATTTTCAGCGGCAAAGGTCAGGTCAGCTACTAAATATTTGACGAAATCTTTCTGATTGGCGCGTGGGGTTGACTTGCCTATCTGTTCAATTTCATCGGGACTTGCACCTTTCGGAATTTCGATAATTGGAGTTGTTCCAAAGATATTATATAAGAAATAGTAGGATACGGCACGTATAAAACGAGCTTCTCCTTGTATTTTCTTTAGGTTTTCTTCTGAGATACCTTGTAGACCTTCTGTGACGTTAAGCACAGAATTGGCACTGGCAATTGCCTCATACATTTTACCCCAGAAAGAATTTAAGATGGAATTGTCTACCGCCCAAATAAAGTTGATAAACGGAGCCGCATCACGTTCCAGTCCACCTCCTGTCTCGAAAGCAATATCGGTTGGAAACTCATTCATCAGGTAGGTATAATTACGGCTGGAGTATTCGATAATTCTGGAACGTGCATAGGCACCGGCAAGCAGTGCATCAATACCTGACTGGTCTTGTAACATTGCATTGGGGTCATATTCTGTGTAAACTTTCTCTTCAAGAAAATCTGTACAGCTCATGGTGCCACTTAATAATAATGATGCGGCAATGATATATATGTATTTATTTATTTTCATAGTGCTTTGTTTTTAGAATGTGATATTTACTCCAAATCTTACAGTACGTGCCAATGGATAACTATTATAGTTTACTTTAGAAACCTTATCGCTTCCTGATGCGCTTGCGTCAGGGTCGAAACCGTCATAGTCGGTGAATGTGAAAAGATTATCTATTGCTCCATAAATGCTGGCAGCCTGTATAATATTATTCTTCTTGATTGGTATGTCATAACTCAGATTTATGTTTTTAATGCGTACAAAAGAAGCATCTACTACCGTTAATGAGTTAATGGAATATTGTCCGCCATAATTAGAGGGATTTACTCCGCTGGGATATTTATTGGTTGGATTATTCTCAGTCCATCTGCCTGTATAGTATTTAGCTATTCGGTTACGATATTCATTGGTCGGGTAAAGTGTTTCAATGACATTTGCATCTAGTGTTTGTATACCCAGCACCCCTTGGACAAAAATGCTTAAAGAGAAATTTTTGTAACGGAGGCTATTCGTAAAGCCAAAGGTTACATCGGGGAAAGGTTTACCCAATACTACCCGGTCATTTGAAGTGATGGCATTGTCGCTATCCTGATTCTTGAACTTTAATTCACCAGGTTTGGCATTGGGTTGGGCAGAGCTGGCAATGTTATCGTCTTTTTGAAAGATTCCTTCCACTTCATAACCATAATATGAATAAATGGGGTCACCCACTCTGGTTATTTCATAACCGGAAATGAAACTGGAAACAGAACCTGTTATCAATTCGGGAATAAATGCCGGAAGTTCCTTAACTCTGTTCTTTAGGAAAGAAAGGTTTAAAGAAGTATCCCATCCCCATGTTTTTGAGTTAATATTTACTGTGTTTAGTGTAAAGTCGATACCGGAATTACGAACTTTTCCTGCATTCACTTTCACGTTGCTGAATCCTATAGAAGAAGGCAACGGTTTGTTAAATAACTGGTCTTTTGTATCACGGATATAGAAGTCTAAACTACCTGTGATACGGTTATTAAAGAAGCCAAAGTCTACACCTATATTGGATTCTGCTGTTGTTTCCCATTTTAGTCCGGGATTAGGAAGCCTTGCTTGTACTACTCCTTGAGCGAGTGAGTTCCCAAAGACAGCAGAGCCTCCGGCAGAAAGAGTTTGGATGGTTTGATAGTTGGCGATACCTTGGTTTCCTAACTGTCCGTATCCGATGCGCAACTTTAAATCACTGATACTTTCAAATTTCTTGATAAATGGTTCTTCCGACATTCTCCATGCAAAAGCCACGGATGGGAAGAAAGCATATTTATGGTCTTTGGAGAACCGTGAAGTTCCATCATAACGGAAAGATGCTGTAAGTAGATATTTATTCATAAAATCGTAGTTGATTCTGCCTAAGAAACCATTCAAGCGATTGCGGTCTTTATAAGAATAAACATCATCTCCATTCAGGTTGTCTCCGCTATGCATATTGTTGAAACCTGTGACATCCGACAAGAAGCCTTTGGCTGTTCCTCTTACATATTGTGATAAGAACTGTTCGAATGTAGCACCGGCCAGAAAGGTTAGTTTATGAACGTCATTGAAATTCTTTTTATAACTCAATAAGAATTCTGCCAGCCATTGGGTATTTTCTCCACTTTTCTTTGAGGCTTCGCCCTTACTGGCCAATCCGTTGATAGTCTCTCTGCTTCTGTAGCTGGACTCGGTATAAGAATCGATGGTGGCACCTAATCTGGCTGTAAACACGAAATCTTTGAATGGCTCAATTTCTGTGGTGAATGTTCCATAAACACTATTCCCTTGTTTTTCAGGACTGATACCATATAAAAGTGCTTGTGGGTTGTCGAGTGCGATAAAGCTGTTTTTCCGATAACGTCCTGTTTCTGGATCAATACCCGGAGCTAGAGTCGGGTCAAATTGCAGAGCAGAATTAATTGGGCCTGCCGCTTCATTGGCTCCGGTCATATTTTCATACGTAGATTTTCCATCGGTACGTGTATAGTTCATATTGAATTTAAAGCGTAAGAACGTCTTTGGAGTAAAATTCATATTGGCCCTTACATTGTATTTCTTTAAACTAGAGAGTTTTACAACTCCTTGTTGGTCAAAATAGCTGAGTCCTAAATAATAGTCATGCTTATCGCTTCCACCGGATATGGATAATTGATAGTTTTGTACCGGTGCAGAAACTCGGAAAATCTCATCCTGCCAATTTGTACCTTTACCTACAGCTGCAATTTGTTCTGCTGTATAGATAGCTCCTTCGGGATTATTTGATTCCAAACGAAGGGCATTCAGTGTTTCCATATATTGTTTCCCATTGAGAACATCTATTGTTTTTGCTACAGACTGAAATCCTACTTCTGCGCCGAACTTTACGGTCATTTCTCCCTTGTTGCCACCCTTTGTCGTAATCAGTACGACGCCATTGGCTGCACGTGTTCCATAAATAGCTGCGGCTGAGGCGTCCTTTAATATTTCTATTGACTTGATATCGTTGGGGTTAATGGAAGAAGGATCTACCCCTGGAAGTCCGTCTACTACCACCAATGCAGAGTTGCTGCTGTTAATGGAACCTGCACCGCGAATCTGTATCTTCGTTGAGGCACCTGGAGCAGAACTTGTCTGGCTGATATTTACACCGGCTGCTTTACCATTGATCATTTGAAAAGCATTTGTATTAACGCCTTCCGTAAATTTGCCTTCACCTACTGAGACAACAGAGCCGGTAATATCCTGTTTCTTTTGGATACCATAACCCACTACCACCACTTCGTCTAAGGTTTTCGAGTCTTCGACCATCTTAATGTCGAAATTCTTTTGATTTCCATTAAGAAGAATGTCTTGTGACTGATATCCTACATACGAGATGACTAATACATCTCCTTTGTTTACTTTGTCAAGAGAGAATGCACCATCTACATTGGTGATGGTTCCATGAGCAGTTCCTTTGACAATTATACTGGCACCGATAATAGCTTCGTTGGACTTTTTGTCGATAACGCTACCGGTAATGTTAAATTGTTGTGCATGGGTGACCATGGCTACCAACAATAGAATGAGTGAAAGTGTGATTTTTTTCATTGTATATCATTTAAGTTACACATAAGGTTAATTAGTACTGGCAAATGTACGATTGAACTTATTTAAGGGAGATACATATTCTTTTCAGTTTGCATACACGTTTAATTCATTCCATGTTTTTGCGCTGATTTTCTTTGCTTTTTAAAGAAAATATAGTTCTTTTGCTTTCAATAATCTGATGCTAATGAAACGTCTTGCAATTCTTACCTTGTTATTTGTCGTGATCAACTTCTTGCTGTGTAACAGTTGTTATGCCTTTTTAAATCGTGACGTTCGTTTGCTGACTATACAAAATGGGTTGGCCGATAATAATGTCAACTGCATACATAAGGATAAAGATGGATTTATGTGGTTCGGAACTAATAACGGAATAAGCCGTTATGATGGTTCTTCCGTTAAGAGTTTTATGGTAGATTCGGTATCGTATATGAATGTTACAGGAATAAGCGAACTGTCTGAACATTGTTTAGGGATATTGGTTCAGAAGACACTTTGGGGTTTTAACAGGCTGACGGAACAATTCATTCCGATAGAGATGGCAGCAGAAGTGCCTAAACTGACGCAAGTTGCCATCAGTTATGATAAACAATGTTGGGCAATGAGTCGGGATTATTTGTATTTATTTGATGTTAAGGAGGAAACAGATGAAGAGGGGAATGTTATAAATCTTGTTTTAAATGTAAAAACAAAGGTTGGGGGATTGGTTCAGAAAAAGGATTATCTTGTTCGTTTTGCTTTTTCGCATGACAATGATGAGATTTACTTGGCCGACAACCATATTAACCTGATTACTTATAATGTGAAAAAGCAAGCTGTGACCGGGCAAGTTTCGTTAGCCGGTTGTATTCCAGTAAAAGAAAACTATAATATCAGTTCCATTTTAGACGGAGATGATATTATATGGATTTCTACTAAGGTGTATGGGCTGATTCGTTATTATAAGCGTACCGGACATATCTATCGTATTTCGTATGAAGGAGAGGGTAAACCGAATTTATTGTCGCATACGGATGTTTATGGGTTAGTTCCAATTAATAATGGCCGGTTGTTGGCTGTGACGTGGAATGGATATACTATCATAACTCCCGGCAGGGACTCTTCTGAAGGATTGACCACGAGTATCTATAATAATGTTTCACTTGTTAACCGGAATCTTGAGATACGCATGATTTCGGTATATTATGATTCACAGGGAATTTTGTGGATAGGGACGAATGGTGGCGGAGTGATGTATTCAGACTTGAGATTGCAGTATTTTAATCAATTTCATCAGGATAGGCATAATGAAATTTGCGGTATCACGGCAGATGATAAAGGATATATATGGTTGGCTACTTTTCATAAAGGCATAATGAAAAGCCGCAAACCTTTTAACCTATTGGAAATGCTTGATTTTGACACTGTGGGCAGTCGGGAAGTTAAAAGCCGGGAAACAGTGCTATGCTTGTTAAAAGATGGGGAAGGAAATGTTTGGTTTGGTAATCAGGACGGTACATTGTCGGTATATGATAGATCCGGTCTGTTTAGGAGCTATACTTTATATCCGGATGGTTTAATGAATAAGTCTTCTGTGTGGTCTCTCTATATGGACTCGAAAAAGATTTTTTGGATTGGTACGGAAGGTGGCTTATTGAGGTTTAATCCTGAAACCGGAGAGTGCTACCGGATAAAAGTCCGAAAGGCTTCATTGACAGATTCTTGTATTGATGTTCGTGCTATTTCGGAAACAAAAGATGGTAAGTTATGGCTGGGCTTGGAAACGAAAGGATTGGCGCGAATCAACAATGACGGAGTTATGGAGATCGGATATAATTCTTTGTTCGGATTACAGAATGTGTCTGTCCGGTCATTGCTTGCTTCTTCCGATGGGTTACTGTATGTGGGATATGAGAATGGTTTTGCAATAGTGGATCCGCGAACGGAGGGGATGAAAGACTTCTATACCACACACAATGGTCTGTGCAATAATTTTGTAGGGTGTATCACCGAGGATGCCAAGGGGCAAATATGGCTTGGCTCCAATTCGGGGATTTCGCGTTATAGCCGTCATCAGAGATTATTCTACCATTATTATATCTCAGGTAGTAACCGCACTGCGTTCTTACATGGTAATAATTTGTTCTTTGGTAATAATAAGAGTCTTACTTATTTCAATCCGGAGGATATCAATGCTTTTCCTTTCTCGGAGGTTGTTGCTGTTTCTACCTTGGAAGTTGGAAACAAGACGGTAAATATCGGGGAAGAGATAAACGGGCAGGTGATACTGAATAATAATTTGTTTTATACCAAGGAAATAGAATTGAATAACAGAAATCGTGATTTCTCGCTCACCTTTAATAATCTGTCTTATTCCGAAGAGCAGCAGAAGCTTCGGTATCGGCTGTTTCCTTATCAAACGGACTGGATGATAGGCAACAGAGGTGAAAAGATATCGTATGCCAATTTGCGTGCAGGCGAGTATATGTTTGAAGTGCAGAATTTGTTTCCGGATGAGAAAATGGGTAAAATGACTTCTTTGAAAGTAGTTATTCTTCCACATTGGAGTGAAACGGTATGGTTTAAATTATCGCTGTTGGGATTGGCTCTCATGATTGTATTATGGACTATCAATCGGTCCCGGCTTCGTCAAAAGAGATTGGAGCATGAGCTGCAATTGGAACATGAAGTTTTTACGGCTAACGTAGAACGAGACAAGGAGAAGCAGATACGGCTGGAGCGGGAGAACTTCTTTACCAATGCCTCACATGAGTTGCGTACGCCGCTGACTTTAATACTTTCGCCTTTGCAAGAATTGTTGCAGACATTGAATTCGGCTGATGTAATTTATAAGAAACTAATTGTGGTTTATCGTAATGCCGCTTCATTGCATACATTGGTAGACCATTTACTTTATGTGCAGAAGATAGAGGCGGGCATGGTAAAGCTTCGCCTGTCTCAAACCGATATAGTGACTGTTGTGGAGGAAGTAGTGGACTCTTTTCGTCAGATTGCTGAGACAAAAGGGTTTGGCTTCGATATTCAACTCCCTGCAGAGCCGTTGGTGTTATGGATAGATGTGGAGAAAATATCATCGGCCATCCGTAATTTATTGTCGAACGCCTTTAAATACACTTCTCCTCGGGGGCGTGTCATTTTACGCATGGAGCGGGTACAAATAGATGGACAGGCATTTTGCAAACTGACTGTTTCTGATACAGGTAAAGGAATACCCGAAGAGTTGCAGGAACGGGTTTTTGACTCTTTCATCACGGGTGACCAAGTTCCGATGCTCTCTACTAAAGTCGGTATCGGGCTGCGTATTGTAAAGAATACCATGGATTTGCATCATGGCTCTATCTCTTTGAAGAGTAGTCTGCAAGAAGGAAGTACGTTTGTATTGGCTATTCCTGAGGGAAATGCTCATTTTTCGGAAGATAAGTATGAACTGGTGGAAACACCGGTGAATGAGGAGACGGATATTCCTGTACCTGTAAGTTCCTCTGTTACCGAGCAGGAAAAAGAGGATGGAAACAAGAAAAGCCTTCTTATTATTGAAGACAACGAGGAGGTGCGTGCCTATATATGCAGTTTGTTTTGCAAGAATTATACGTTGTATGAGGCTGTCAATGGAGAAGAAGGTGTCCGGATAGCTACGGAGAAGATTCCGAATCTTATTATATCGGACATCATGATGCCCGTTAAGGATGGATTTGTCTGTTGTCGTGAGATTCGGGAGCGGCCGTGCACTGCGCATATTCCTATTTTGATGTTGACTGCCAAGGCAGAAGATGCGGATATCCTGTATGGATCTAAAGTGGGGGCGGACGATTATATACTGAAACCGTTTAATCCGGAAATACTGAAATCGAGGGTAGAGAGTCTTATCTTGCAACGCGAACGCCTGAAGCGTATTTATACCAAAATTGAATATGAGTCAGCCTACCCTTTATAGAAAAATAAAGCAACGTAGCGAACTGGCTGCTATTGATATGATTCGGAGTGTACGGATGAGCAAGGCTGCTTCTCTAATTATGGAGAACAGATATTCCATTCAAGAAATAGCCGAAATGGTAGGTTATAGCGACACCCGCACACTCCGAAAACATTTCACTGAGCAATTCGGAGTGGCGCCATCTAAGTATATTGATAAGCCTGAAATACAAGGGAGTTAGCCGAAACAGATTCCCATTCGTTTTCCTTGGACAATCAGGTCATGGTTTTCGTCTACCAGTTTTAATTTGCCGGCTACCTCATTCAAAGAAACAGAGCCTATCTGAGCTCCTTGCAAGGAAACCATTCGTCCGAATTGTCCGGAAGCAATCAGTTCTGTGGCATGTCCTCCCATTCGGGTGGCAAGGTTACGGTCGTATGGAGTGGGGGAGCCGCCACGCTGGATATATCCCAGTACAGTTTCACGGGTCTCAAATCCGGTTTCATATTCTATTTCTTCGGCTATGTATTCGGCAGCTTTTTTGCCGTTGATGGTTTGGATACCTTCTGCCACAACGACGATGGAGTAGGGTTTTCCTTTTTTCAGTCTTTCGATAATGGTGTTGCCGATGTTGTGGATATTATAGGGTAGTTCCGGGATGAGAATAACATCACCGCCGCCTGCCATGCCTGAGTAAAGGGCAATCCATCCGGCTTTATGTCCCATCACTTCAATAACCATGACACGCTGGTGCGAACTGGCAGTCGAATGCAAACGGTCGATGGCATCGGTTGCAATCGTTACGGCAGAATCGAACCCGAAAGAAACATCGGTTCCCCATACATCGTTATCGATGGTTTTAGGAACAGATACCACATTGACGCCCGCTTGTGCTAATTTGGCAGCGGTTTTTTGCGTACCATTTCCACCGATACAGACAATGCAGTCCAGTCCCAGTTCATGGATATTCTTCAACATTAATGCCGGTTTGTCTTCGGAAGCGGCAGACAGACGCTTTTTAAATGGTTTTTCACGTGAAGTTCCAAGAATGGTTCCTCCTAAATTAAGCAAACCCGATAACGATTTTTCTGTCAAAGGTTCTATATCGTTGTCCAGTAAGCCTCGAAATCCGCTTCGGATTCCAAATACTTCCATGCCGTAGTGATTTATGGCTGTTTTACAAACTCCTCTGATAGTGGCGTTTATTCCGGGACAGTCTCCTCCTGATGTCAAAATTCCTATCTTCATAGCCTCTGATGTTAAGTTGTAAGCGTGCGTAAAGATAAGAAAAAATAAAAGTAATGCAGAAATCTATAAAAAAAATAATGTTATAAGGCTTATTAATACAGAAAAGGTTAATTTTGCAGGATATAACGAATTGTATATTAACGGAAATGAATTCGACCAAACTAATTAGTACACTATTCAAACCCAGACAGGCAGCTACAGCATTGTATGCCACTCAAGCGGAAGCTATTCAGGCAAAGGTCTTTAAACGTCTTATCAAAGACGCTGCCAATACGGAATGGGGATTGGAGTATAGCTATAAAGACATAAAGAGTTATCAGGATTATCAACGTGTTCCTTTGCAGACTTATGAGGAAATAAAGCCATACGTGGAGCGCATGCGCCGGGGAGAAAAAAATGTGTTGTGGCCGGGTGAAGTTATTTGGTTTGCAAAGTCTTCGGGTACGACAAATGATAAGAGCAAGTTTATTCCTGTCAGCAAGGAAGGATTGCACGATATCCATTATGCCGGCGGTATGGATGCCGTCGCGCTTTATTTGCAGCAAAATCCCGATAGCCGTTTTTTTTCGGGAAAAGGGCTGATTTTGGGAGGTAGTCATGCTTCCAATTATAATCTGAAGCGGAGTTTGGTGGGTGACTTGTCTGCCATTCTGATTGAGAATGTCAATCCATTGGTCAACCTTATTCGTGTGCCCGAAAAGAAAATCGCATTGTTGAGTGACTTTGAGGAAAAGGTGGAAAAGATTGCGCGTAGCACGATGAACAAGAATGTGACCAATCTGTCGGGAGTGCCTTCGTGGATGTTGGCTGTTGTCAGACATATCATGGAAATCAAGGGCACAGATAATCTGGCGGAGGTATGGCCTAATCTGGAAGTGTTCTTTCATGGAGGAGTGGCATTTACCCCTTATCGCGAACAATACAAGCAGATTATCCGCAGTGATAAAATGCACTACATGGAGACTTACAATGCCAGTGAAGGTTTCTTCGGATTGCAAAATGATTTCGACGACCCTGCCATGATGCTGATGATTGACTACGGGGTGTTCTATGAATTCATTCCGATGGAAGAGATAGAAAACGAAAATCCTCATATTATTCCTTTGGCAGACGTGGAGCTGAACAAGAACTATGCAATGGTTATCAGTACGTCTTGCGGTTTGTGGCGTTATATGATTGGCGATACGGTGAAGTTCACGAGCAAGTATCCTTATAAGTTTGTCATCACGGGCCGCACCAAGCATTTCATTAATGCTTTTGGTGAAGAACTGATGGTGGACAATGCCGAACAGGGACTGGCAAAGGCGTGTGCCGCTACCGGAGCACAAATCACAGATTACTCCGCTGCTCCTGTTTTTATGGATGCCAATGCCAAATGCCGTCATCAGTGGTTGATAGAATTTGCAGTCAAGCCGGACTCTTTAGAGAAATTTAGCAAGGTACTAGATACCTCTTTACAAGAAATTAACTCTGATTACGAAGCAAAACGACATAAAAACCTTACCTTGCAGCCGTTGGAAATTATTGTGGCCCGTCCTAACCTGTTCCATGATTGGTTGAAAGAGAAAGGTAAGCTGGGAGGACAACACAAAGTACCTAGGCTGAGCAATACACGTGAATATATAGAAGAAATGCTAAGCTTGAACAAGTAAAGAAATGAATTGGAATAGACATAAATTACCTGCTTTGCTGATGTTGATGATTGTGGTGTACTCATGCGCCAGCATGGGAAACCCCGATGGTGGTCCGTATGATGAAGAACCGCCAAAGTTTGTCCGGAGTACTCCTAAACCATTTGCCATCAATAGTAAAGAGAAAAAAGTAACTATTGAATTTGATGAATTTATCAAGCTGGAAAAGGCTGCGGAGAAAGTGGTTGTATCTCCTCCCCAGTTGGAACAGCCTGAAGTCAAAGCCAGTGGGAGGAAAGTAGTGGTAGGACTGGTGGATTCGTTAAGACCGAATACTACTTATACTATTGACTTCGCGGATGCTATTGTTGACAACAACGAGGGTAATCCACTAGGTAATTATGCCTTTACCTTTTCCACCGGTACGACTATTGATACAATGGAAGTATCGGGGACAGTGCTCAGTGCTTCAGACTTGGAGCCGGTGAAGAATATTCAGGTAGGTCTGCACTCTGACTTGAGTGACAGTGCTTTTATGAAGAAACCATTCGACCGGGTATCCCGTACCGACAGTCGCGGACACTTTTCCATTCGCGGTATTGCACCCGGCAAATATCGTATCTATGCTTTAATGGATGGTAATCAGAACTACTTATTCGATTCCAAGACCGAGATGATTGCTTTCAGCGATTCCATTATTATACCTGCCATGGAGGATGCCATGCGTCAGGATACGATTTGGAAGGACTCACTGACCATCGATACCATCAAAAGTGTGGGTTATACCCGTTTCCTGCCGGATGATATTATCCTGAGAGCGTTTAAGGAAGAGAATGACCGTCAATACCTTACTCGCAGTGAACGTGACAAAGAGAATCATTTTGTTCTTACTTTCAGTGCGCGGGCGGATACGCTTCCCACACTGAAAGGATTGAATTTTGACGAACGGGATGCTTTTATCATCGAGAAGACCGACCGCAACGACTCTATCTGCTATTGGATTAAAGACTCGTTGATATATCAGATGGACACGCTCGAAATTCAGATGGATTACTTGGCAACGGATACGTTGGACCGTCTTGTTCCGCAGACTGATACGCTTTTTTTGGCAAATAAGTTGACTCGTGCGGAGCGGGAGAAACTGGAGGCGAAAGCAGCCGAAGAGAAGGAAAAGGAACGCAAAAAGAAAGAAAAGAAAGGAGAAAAGATTGAACCGGAGCCCACCAAGTTCCTTACGTTGAATGTGGATGCTCCTTCTGCTTTCGACCTTGATAGAAATGTATATCTGTCGTTCGATGAGCCTGTGGCGAGCATTGATACGGCAGCCATTCACATGGAAATAAAGAAAGACAGCCTGTGGGAAGAAATTCCGTTTCTGTTTGTCTCGGATTCAGTGTTGCCTCGCAAGTATGAGATATTGGCGGAGTGGGAGCCCGAAAAGGAATATCAGTTGTCGATAGACTCGATGGCCTTTAAGGGAGTGTATGGTCTGCATACCAATAAGGTGAAACAGACCATGAAGGTGAAAAAACTGGATGAATACGGAACCATTTTGCTGAATATTACCGGAGCAGATTCGACAGCAGTGGTAGAGTTGCTGGACGGAAGTGGAAAGGTGTTGCGCCAACAACGGATAACTCCTCAAAATACGGCGGATTTCTATTATCTCAATCCCGGTACGAAATTCTATATCCGTCTGTTCAACGACCGGAATGGCAACGGTGTCTGGGACACCGGAAAGTATTCGGAGCACTTACAGCCTGAAGAAGTCTATTATTTCCCGAAAGTATGGGAGATGAAGGCAAACTTTGAGTTTGAGGAGAATTGGAATATCAATGCGGTTCCGGTTGAAAAGCAGAAATTGGATGAAATAAAGAAGCAGAAGCCGGAAGAGACGAAGAAGATACAGGACAGAAACAAAGAAAGAGCTAGAAAACTAGGCCGATGAAAAAGATTATATTCATACTATTGTGTTCTTGGTTCACTATATGTGCCGCGGGAGCGCAGTGTGCTGCAAAGAATGAAGCCATACAAGCGGGCGAACTGTTGACTTATGACCTTAAGTTCAACTGGAAATTCATCTGGAAAGATGCCGGTGTTGCCCGAATGGATATGCAGGCAGTGACTTATCAGGGTAAGCCTTGTTTCCGCACTAATTTGGTGGCTGCCACAAATGGTATGGTCGATTTCTTTTTTAAGATGCGTGATACGCTGACTTGCATCACGACCAATCGGTTGGAGCCTCTTTATTTCCGTAAAGGGGCGGAGGAAGGTGACCGTTATACGGTGGACGAAGTATGGTTCAGCTATAAAGATGATAAATGTATTGCCAATCAGCGCAGGATGCGTCGGGGTCGTGATACGGTGAGGGCGCGTGACGAAAGCGAAGGATGTATGTTTGATATGTTGAGCATTCTGATGCAGGCACGCTCTTTCGATGTCGATGATTACACGGTGGGGCAGAAGATTATTTTCCCGATGGCCACCGGCACTAAGATAGAAGACCAGACGTTGATTTATCGTGGAAAGAAAGTATTTAAGGCAGAAGGCGGAGTGAAATATCGTTGCCTTGTCTTTTCGTTGGTGGAATATAAAAAGGGAAAAGAGAAAGAGGTGATTACCTTTTATATCACTGATGATAAAAACCATTTACCCGTGCGTCTGGACCTTTATCTGAGCTTTGGCTCTGCCAAGGCATTCTTGAAAGAGATAAAAGGAAACAGGCATCCGTTGACATCGATTGTCGAGAAGAAGTAGGGGCGAGGTTTGCTCGGGCACTATAAAATATTTTGTGTAAATGGAAAATACGGGATTCAAGTTTGAGTCTCGTATTTTTTATTTTATAGATTTGCAAAATGAAGAAGATTATGAAAGAAAAGAATCAAGTAGTGCCCGATGAGGTATTAAGCAAGGAGTTCCTTAGCCGGTTCAAGACAGAAGCGGATGTGAGCAAGTTTCTGAAACAGTTGCATGCCCAGGTGCTGGAGAAGATGCTTGAAGGCGAAATGGATGCCCATTTGGGCTATGAAAAGAATTCTGTGACAGGGAACAATACCGGCAACTCCCGGAATGGCAGTTATCCGAAGAAAATCCAGACCGAACATGGAGAGTCTGTCATTTCTATTCCACGTGACCGTAACGGCCAGTTTGAGCCGATAGCAGTGCCCAAACATGAAAGTCGTGGACTTTCTATAGAAAAGCTCGTTATCTCCCTATACGCCAAAGGAATGAGCGTTTCTGACATAGAGGAAGAGATGCGTGAGATTTATGAAATAGAGCTCTCTACATCGGCCATTTCCATCATTACCAACAAAGTCAATCAGGCTGCCCAGGAGTGGCAGAACCGTCCCCTTGATCCTGTTTACCTGATAGTCTGGATGGACGGTATTGTCTTCAAGGTACGGGATAACGGCAAGATCATAAACAAGACCGTTTACCTTTGCGTCGGACTGAAACAGAACGGCCTGAAGGAAGTTCTTGGCATGTGGGTTGGCAAATCGGAAAGCTCTTCTTTCTGGATGGGCGTCCTGACCGACTTAAAAGCCCGTGGAGTGCAGGATATACTGATTACCTGTACCGACAATCTGAATGGATTTACGGATACTATCCGCAGTGTATTCCCTCAGTCATCCACTCAAATCTGTGTGGTACATCAGATCAGAAATTCCTGTAAATATGTCGTTTATAAGGATAAGAAAGAGTTTACGGCGGATATGAAGAATATCTATAATGCACCCAACAAAGAGGTTGCAGCCACAGAACTTGACAATCTGGAAAAGAAATGGGGAGGAAAGTATCCTTATGCTATACTTTCATGGAGAAACAACTGGGATGATTTGACTGTTTTCTTCCAATTCCCGCTGGAAATCAGAAAAATAATCTACACAACCAATCTCATTGAGAACCTGAATGGAAAAATCAGAAAGTACACGAAATCAAAGCTTTCATTTCCTTCGGACGATGCTGTAAAAAAGACCGTATATCTTTCGCTTATGGAGATTGAAAAGAAATGGACAATGCCTATTTCAAACTGGGGCTTGATTATGAATCAATTTATGCTTATGTTTGAAAACAGAATCCAGATATAAGAACAAACTTACAACTGAATCCTGTTTTCATTTACACAAAATTCTGGACAGTGTCTTTGCTCGCCCGAAAACAGTTTGCTTTGTGTATTCGGGCAACCCCTGTCACTACAGGCATTTCCAATACCTGTAGTCTTAGTCGTCAAAGAGTTTGGCTTTTCTGGAAACCAGTCTCAATGTAATTTTCCCTTCATTGATTATCCTTAAGATATCCTCTCCTCCTTTATTAACCTTACATAGAGAAATTTTCGGTCCCATGATTTTATCAATGCGCACTTCTCCTACTTTATCTTCCATATAATTACCGTCAATCATACCATCTTCCATTACATCAAACCGTTGACCTTCCTTTATGGGATCGTCATATCCCAGGTTGATATAAACCGTTTTGGCTTTTTTCCCATTATCACCGGCAAGTTTCAAGATACTGCCATAAACCTTAAAGTAATTCTCTATAAAATTTCTCATTTCATATGACATGCCCAACAGTGAATGTTCCAGTGCTGCAAACTGACTTGCATCTTTGCCCGAAGACGAACCGGTTTCTTCGTAAATCCTTGTACCGATAGTGGTTCCGTCACTGGTACGAATCAAGTCCAACTGTAGTTTAAACTTCTCTTTAAAACTGTTCTCGCGGCTGTGGTAACGAGGATGTGAACTTCCGTCGTCAGTAGCTTCGCGTGACACTATATTCCCGCGTAGCAGATAGTCTGCCCGAAAGCGGCGTGCATCTTCCAATGGGCTCAAATTAAGGTTGGCACCTACGGAAACAGCATCAATGATATTCACACGATTCGTTTGTTGTATACCGTCCAGTACAACATTCCGAATGGTGCTGAGAACTTTATTGGGAATTTTGATCTCGCTATTGAAATCATCGATATAAATCGTGTATTTCTGTGCGGATACCCCTAAGGATATCAGTAGTGACAGGCAAATTAACAGGACTTTGTTTTTCATTACGTCATGGATTTGTAGGGTTTGTAATGCAGTTGTTTGACGAAATTAAAAATATTGTTGCTCATTTGCAAACGAATAGGGTTAAAAATACCCATTAAGGGAGTTATTTTCGGAATAAAATGATTGAGTGACTGCTGCCATGTTACTCTTATATCCGTTAAAAGTATTGTTAATCGGATGAGGGACAGGTAGAGGTGGATTTGATAGAAGGGAAAGGATTTTACTTCCGATTTATTATTTCGGTTTGAAAGGAGTAAAAGATAAAGGGTGTGTGTCAAAACTAGAATAGACTATCAAATCTTGCCCCTATCGGCAAAATGACAGCATCATCAACGTTTGGACACACTCCTTTTAAATATTCTTACTTGTTCAGTTTCCAGGTAAATCCGTCTTTTGTATCTTTTACTTCAAAGCCCAAAGCGGCCAGCTCGTCGCGAATCTTGTCGCTGGTAGCCCAGTCTTTGTTGGCTTTTGCCTGCATGCGTTGTTCCAGCAACATGTCTACCACTTTGCCGTAAGCCTCTTCGCGTGCTTCGTTGTTGGCAGTTTCTTCTTTCAGACCGAGAATTTCGTACATGAAAAGAGGGAATAAGCTTTTCAGTTCTTCCAAGTCTTCTTCCGAAATAGTCGCTTTCTTGTCGAGAACCGTATTAATCATTCGTGCACCGTCAAACAGATGAGCGATGACAATCGGTGAGTTGAGGTCATCATTCATCGCTTCATAGCATTTGGCACGAAGTTCTTTTATACCGTCTATACCGGTAGTCTGTTTACCCGGAGTGATGCGTTCCAACCCTTTTACGGCTTCTTGCAGACGTTGCAATCCCTTTTCGGCAGCTTGCAGGGCTTCGTTGCTGAAGTCCACCGTGCTGCGATAGTGTGCCTGAAGGATGAAGAAACGGATGGTCATCGGACTATATGCCTGTGTCAGCAACTTGTGTGAGCCTTCAAAGAACTCGCTCAGGTTAATAAAGTTGCCATAACTCTTGCCCATCTTCTGTCCGTTGATGGTAATCATGTTATTGTGCATCCAGTAGTGAACCATATCGTCTCCCTGCGAAGCCACACTTTGTGCAATTTCACATTCGTGGTGTGGGAAAATCAAGTCCATGCCTCCACCGTGAATGTCGAAATGTTCACCCAGGTATTTCTTGCCCATAGCAGTGCATTCGCAGTGCCATCCGGGGAAACCGTTGCTCCATGGGCTGGGCCAGCGCATGATATGTTCCGGTTGAGCTGCTTTCCACAAAGCGAAGTCGGCAGGATTATGCTTTTCGCTTTGTCCGTCGAGTTCGCGGGTGGTATTCAGCACATCGTCCAGGTTACGTCCCGATAGTTTGCCGTAATGATGATCCTTGTTGTATTTTGCTACATCAAAATACACGGAACCTTCACTTTCGTAAGCATATCCGTTTTTCATGATTTCTTCCACCAGGCGGATTTGCTCGATGATATGTCCCGAAGCATGCGGCTCGATGCTGGGCGGAAGTACATTGAGGGCTTCCATTGCTTTGTGGTAACGGTTCAGGTAATATTGTACCACTTCCATCGGTTCCAATTGTTCAAGACGTGCTTTTTTTGCAATCTTGTCTTCACCTTCATCGGCATCATGTTCCAAATGACCTACATCGGTGATATTTCTCACATAGCGCACTTTGTATCCCAGATGGGTGAGATAACGGAACAGGATATCGAAGGTGATGGCCGGACGGGCATGTCCCAGATGGGCATCGCCGTATACCGTAGGGCCACACACATACATACCTACATGAGGCGCGTGAAGCGGAACAAAAAGTTCCTTTCTGCGACTTAATGTATTGTAAATGGTTAGTTTATTTTCCATAATTCATCCAATTAGAAATGCAAAGGTATAAATTTAATGTGTGGAATAGGCAAACAATTAACAAAAAAAACGGATTTGGCATTACAATATGAGAGGATACTGCATGAACAGTTTGCTATGCAGGTTTCTTTTCGGCATGATTGGTCAACTTTTTTAATTAGAGTTGGGGTTGTGTCAAAACGTGGATAATGCTGTCGTTTCGTTCGTAGGAGTGAGGTTTGCTCGCCCGAAAACGGTTTGCTTTGTGTCTTCGGGCAGGCAACCCCTGCCTCTACAGCTGAAACTGGATAGGCCGGTTTAGTTTTGGCGCACTCCCTTTTGTTGAGATTTACAACTTCCCTTCGTCTCTTCTGTCGTCAATTCCCAATTTTTCGATTTCCTGAATGGATAAGCCTGTAATGTCGGAAATGGTTTCATAGTCCAGTCCTTTTGCTTTCATTTTCAGTGCATTTGAAAGTCGTTCTTCTTCTCGTCCTTTTTTCATTCCTTCTTCTCGTCCTTTTTCTCGTCCTTCTTTCAGTCCTTCTTCTGTAGCTTCCCTACGAATGTCTTCTTCCACTATCCGGCTTACCCGATAGCGATCCACTGCTTTGTCATAAGCTATTCTGTTTTCTTCCGATAAATTGGCAACAGCAGCCAATTGGTCCAAGTATTTAAACACTTGTTCCTTCAGTGCATCCGGCATTCTGTTCCAGTCATTCATATTCTTCAATGCATACATTAATTTCTCATACAATGTCTCACATTCAGCAAGTTCCTTATTGAAATAAGGGAATTGCAGGGCTCAGTTTGAAAACTTGGGGGAATTAGTTAAAAACACTATCTTTGTGGCATGAAACAGAACCTTCAACCCCCTGCCACTCCACTGGAGATGTTGA
>QWCH01002921.1_pt1 | contig 19566 bp, 17 predicted proteins | sample 1972671 | NCBI WGS metagenome assembly QWCH01 (sample SAMN09866713, study PRJNA288562) | Human gut metagenome isolate term3_stool, whole genome shotgun sequencing... | isolation source: gut | host: Homo sapiens | place: USA: California | reverse complement strand
CAGCGGTGCATTCAGCTCATAGGTGTAGTTGACCTTAGCCTTGTCGTCCAGGATGGAAAGCACTGTCTCGGCCAGGGCCTTGCCACCCTCACTGCCCTTGGCAAAGACCTCGCTCAGGGCGCAGGGCACACCGGCCTTGGCGCAGACGTCGTAAATGACGTCCATTTCCTCCGCCGTGTCGGTGGGGAAGGCGTTGATGGCAACGCAGACCGGCAGGCCGAAGTTCTGCAAATTTTCAATGTGACGTGCCAGGTTGGCAGAACCCGCCCGCACAGCCTCGGCGTTGGGCTTGCTCAAATCAGGCTTAGCCACACCGCCGTGGGATTTCAGCGCACGCACGGTTGCCACCAGCACAACGGCGGCGGGGTGCAGCCCGGCAGCGCGGCACTTGATATCCAGGAACTTCTCCGCGCCCAGATCTGCGCCAAAGCCCGCTTCTGTCACAACGTAGTCGGCCAGTTTCAGGCTCAGCTTGGTGGCAATGGCACTGTTGCAACCGTGGGCAATGTTGGCGAACGGCCCGCCATGAATGATGGCGGGGTTGTGCTCCAGCGTCTGGACAAGGTTCGGATCAATGGCGTCTTTCAGAAGGGCGGTCATCGCGCCCGCTGCGCCGATCTGCCCGGCCGTGACAGGCTGGCCGTCGTAGGTGTAGGCACAGACAATGCGGGACAGGCGTGCCTTCAAATCTTCCAGGTCGGTGGCCAGGCAGAACACAGCCATGACCTCGCTGGCAACGGTGATATCAAAGCCGTCCTCACGGGGCGTTCCGTTGACTTTGCCGCCCAGGCCATCCACGATATACCGCAGCTGGCGGTCGTTCATATCCATGCAGCGCTTCCAGGTGATGCGGCGGGGGTCGATGTTCAGCGGGTTGCCCTGCTGGATGGAGTTGTCGATCATGGCCGCCAGCAGGTTGTTGGCAGTGCCGATGGCGTGGATGTCGCCGGTAAAGTGCAGGTTGATATCCTCCATGGGCACGACCTGGGCATAGCCGCCGCCGGCCGCGCCGCCCTTGATGCCGAACACAGGGCCGAGGGACGGCTCACGCAGGCAGAGCATCGTCTTTTTGCCCAGGGCGTTCATGGCGTCCGCCAGGCCGACGCTGGTGGTGGTCTTGCCCTCACCGGCGGGGGTGGGGCTGATGGCGGTCATCAAAATCAGCTTGCCCTCGGGCTTGTCGCGCTTGGCCAGCTTATGGTTGATCTTGGCCTTGTAGTGGCCGTAGGGGATGACGTCCTCACTCTGCAGACCCAGTTGGGCTGCAATTTCGGTGATGGGCTTCATTTCGGCGGCCTGTGCAATTTCGATGTCGCTCAGCATAACGATTCCTCCGTTTTTGTAAAAATAAAAGGGCCGCACACACCATACACCAGTGTATGCAGCCCAGACGGTCGGCTTAACGCAGGTTTTGCGCCGCATCCCCTGGGGTCATCCCCACAAAATCCGTCGGTCAGCGGCCCTGCTATAGGTTAAATGTACCACAGACAAATACAGTTGTCAAGAGTCTACGGCAAAAAAGCCTTCCCGCTAGAGGAGCCAAAGAATCAAAATGTCCCTTTTCCGCAACCCCATTTTTTGAAATACCGCCCCATGCTCACCAGCTGCATCTTGAACTTGCCCGCGTCGCGCATCGGGGCGCGGTGCCAGGCATGGATGGCGGAAAACTGCGGTGCCAGCCAGACAGTGCCCTTTTGCAGCACTTTCTGGGTCAGGTCGGCGTCCTCGACATACATGAAATACGCGGGGTCAAACCCGCCGATTTCTTTGAGTACATCGGTGCGCACGGCCATAAAGCTGCCGGTGCAGAACGCAATGCGGCGGGGCACGGTCAAATCCTCGTCCTGCATCGTGTAGTGGTCGTCCGCTTTTTTGAAGATGCCGTCAAACTTCGGGGCCAGCTGCCGTGCCAGCAGCAGCCAGGGTGTGGGCTTACGGCGAGGCAGGTGCTGCAAACGGCCATCCGGGTAGTGCAGCTGCGGCGTTGCCATGGCGGCCCCTTCCTGTGCCAGCAGCCAGGCGGCCATTGGCTCTAAAATATTTCCGGTCAGCACAATGTCAGGGTTCAGGATAAAATGCACCTCGCTGGTCAGGCGGTCCAGCACAGCGTTGTGCCCCCGGCCAAAGCCGACATTTTCCGGCAGCGTCAGCACGGTTACGCGGGGGTCGCCAAAATCAGTTTCCGCCAGCTGCTTGCCGCAACCGTCGGGGCTGGCGTTATCCACCACGTACAGGGTGAGATCCGGGGCGGGAGTGTAGTGTAAAATGCTGCGCACCGCCGCGCAGACCTCGTCATAATCACAGTACGCCACAATGCAGGCGCTGATTTTGGGCATAAAGTGCTCCTTACCGTTAAACCTTGTAAGGGCGGATGCAAGCATCGACCCCTACGGAGTAGACTATTACTTTTCCAATGCTTCCAGACGGTTCAAATCATACGGCGTATCCTGGTAGACATAGTAGTTCAGCCAGTTCGTGTACAGAAGATATCCGTGCGCACGCCAGCGGAACAGCGGGTCGCGGCTGGGGTCGTCGTCGGGGTAGTAGTTGCAGGGAATGTTGATGGGTTTGCCTGCCGCAACATCCCGCTTGTACTCCTTGTCCAGTGTGTATTTGTCGTATTCGGGGTGGCCAATGACAAAAATCTGACGCCCGGACTCGGTGGAAAGCAGCATTGGCCCGGCTATGTCACTTTCTGCCAAAATGCGTAAATCACCGCAGGCATCGATGGCGGCGCGGTCCAGCCCGGCCCAGCGGCTGTGCGGGGCGTAAAAAACCTCGTCAAAACCGCGTACCAGCGGGTTGGAGGGCCGGGTGACGCGGTGCTTAAACACGCCGAACATCTTTTTGCCCAGATGCACCTTGGGAATGCCGAAGTGGTAGTACAAACCTGCCAGCGCACCCCAGCACAGATGAATGGTAGAGTAAACGTTTTCTTTGGTGTAATCCATGATGCGGCAGAGCTCTTCCCAGTAGTCCACATCCTCGTAATCCAAATCTTCAATGGGCGCGCCGGTGATGATCATACCGTCGAAACGCTCATTCTTAATTTCATCGAACGTCTTGTAAAACGCCTTCATGTGCTCGGGTGCCGTATGGGTCGTGCTGTGGGTAGCCGTCTGCAAAAACGTGACCTGCACCTGCAAGGGGCTGTTGGCCAAAAGCCGCGCCAGCTGCGTTTCGGTGACGATTTTTGTCGGCATCAGGTTTAAAATCAGGATGCGCAGCGGCCGAATGTGCTGGCTCATGGCGCGTTCCTGGTGCATAATAAAGACGTTTTCTTTCTGCAATTCATCATAGGCAGGAAGATTTTTTGGAATGATAAGCGGCATAGGGGAGAACTCCTTGCTATAGAATAATTCTATTATAAAGGCTTGCGCCGCAAAAAGCAAGAAAAAACGCCCTCGGCATCTGCCGGGGGCGCGGGGCGGTCAAAAACGCTTATTCGTACTTGACGTTATCGATGAGGTTCTGCATCACGTCGCTCTGTAGGACGTTCATCTTGATGTAATTCTCGCCATATGCGGAAACATACTGGCTCGGGTCGGTCGTGCCGTAGTAGCGGCCAAAGTCGGCGTTCATCGTGTCGGTGTCGCACTTGAAGCCCATCTTCTCGGCCACGGCCTGCATCAGCAGTGCCTGTTGGGTGATGGATTTGATGCTGTCGGTGGCATCGTCCAGGTAAGCGTCCACACTGTCATAGGTAGCACCCATCATACCGGAGGACAGCAACGTGGCCATGTCGGTGCCGTAGTTCTGGGCGTAGGTGTAAATGCGGTACAGCAGCACATCGCGGTAGTAGTCCAGTGCGGCCTGGGGCAGCTCGTCGGCGTAGCTGACCTTGTCGTGCAAGGCGGTGTAAACATCGCTGGCCTGGTTGTCGTAGAGCATCGTACTCTTGACGAAGGCTTTCAGCTCGTCCACATTGTTCAGGCTCATGGTGGCTGCCAGGTTCTCGGCAACCCACTCGTCGCTCAGTTCGGGGGTGACGGTGTCCTCGATGTAGTTCAGGGTCGTCTCAAAGACGGCCTCCTTGCCGTTCAGATCCTCGTTGCCGTAATCCTCGGGGAAGGTGACGGTGACGTCGAAGGTCTCGCCGGGATTATGGCCGACGATCTGCTCCTCAAAGTTGTCGATGTAGGTGCCGCTGCCCAAGGTCAGGTCAGCGCCGTTGCCCTTGGTGTCGCCCCCGTCAAAGGCAACGCCGTCGATGCGACCTACATAGTCAATGTTGACGGTGTCACCGTCCGCTGCCGCGCGGTCTGTAACCTGCTCGGTGGTAGAGAAGTTGGACAGCACGTTGGAGGTGATGTAGTTGTCGATATCCTCTTCACTGACCTGCCCCAGGTCGGCATCAATCGTGATATCGGCGTAGTCGTCAGGCAGGGTGACGTAATCGGTGGCGGTCACACCCTTGAGATAGCCATTCTCGTCGAAAGCGTCGGAAAAGCTGAAATCTGCCAGGTAAGCGTACTCGGCATCTGAGGCAGTCTCGTCGGTGGCGGCGTCCGCAGCCTCAGAGGAGGCTGCCTCGGTGGACTCGGCGGTCTCCGCAGTAGATTCGGCAGTCTCGGCGGTATTGCCGCAGGCAGCCAGGGCAGTGGTCATGCCGACAGCCAGACCAAGGGCTGCCAGGCGATGGAAATTCTTCAGTTTCATGGGATTCTCCTGTTTCTTTGTAAAATTATATACTTTACTATTATACACGCTTTTTAGAAAAAGTAAAATGGGAATTGTGTGAAAATTACAGTAACGCAGGTCCCGCTGGGCAAATGCGGCGGGAATGTGGTATAATAGAAACACTATTTTTACAAAAGGAGACAACCCCATGGAAAAATCTAAGATAGACCGCATCAATGCTCTTGCCAGAAAGGCAAAATCCATCGGCCTGACCGAGCGCGAGACCGCTGAGCGCGATGCCCTGCGCAAAGAGTACCTGACCGATATGCGTGCTTCGTTCAGGCAGCAGCTGGATAACACCTATGTCCAGACCGCCGACGGTGCAAAGATACCTTACGCGGAGTATGCGAAGCTGAGCAAAAAGGCTTCCCCCGCGGGGGAAGCTGGCCGCGAAGCGGACTGATGAGGGGCAGCCCTGCCTTGCCTGCGCATAACGTGTTCCTACGCCAAACGCGCCCCTCATCCAGCTCTTCGAGCTACCTTCCCCCAAGGGGGAAGGCAGAACATACGGAATCCGCACAAATTCTTGTACAAAACATCTATAGAATTTCCTTGACAGCTATGCTATAATGATTGATGGCAGCGGATCCCGGAGATTCCGGAAAAGGCTGAAACGCCTATTTACTTACAAAAAGAGGTAGAAACGTATGCTTACTTCCATTACCGGCATTAACTGGGGCGACGAGGGCAAGGGCCGCATGGTCGACCTGCTCAGCCAGGACTATGACATTGTTGCGCGCTATCAGGGCGGCGACAATGCAGGCCACACCGTCAAGAACGAGCGCGGCAAATTCGTCCTGAACCTGATCCCCTCCGGCATCCTGCGCCCGGACGTCGTCTGCGTCATGGGCGGCGGCATGGTCATTGACCCCGAGCACCTGGAAAAGGAAATTGCTTCGCTGACCGAAAAGGGTGTGGAAATCACCCCCAAGAACCTGAAAATTTCTGACCGCGCCACCATCACTATGCCCTTCCATGTGGCGCAGGACGGCCTGGAGGAGGAGCGCCTGTCCAAGACCGGCGCCCAGTTTGGCTCCACCAAGCGTGGCATTGCCTACTCCTACGGCGATAAATACATGAAAAAGACCCTGCGCATGGGCGACCTCGTACATATGGACGCCGGCGTCAAGAAGCGTCTGGAGACGATCGTTGAGTCCAAGAACCTGACGATGGTGAACATCTACGGCCAGAAGCCTGTCAGCGTCGAGGATATGTGGGCCTGGTGCGAGAAGTACGCCAAGCTGTTTGCCCCCTACATCTGCGATGTGGGCGACTATCTGGACAAGGCTGATCGTGAGGGCAAGAAGATCATGTTCGAGGCCCAGCTCGGCGCACTGCGCGACATCGACTTCGGCATTTATCCCTATACCTCTTCTTCCAACACCGTGTCCGCCTATGCGCCCATCGGCGCGGGCATCCCGGGCCATAAGCTGAACCTCTCCATCGGCATCATGAAGGCCTATTCTTCCTGCGTCGGTGAAGGCCCCTTTACCACCGAACTGGCTATGACCGAGGCTGAGAAGGATGTGCTGCGTGAGCACGGCCACGAGTACGGTGCAGCCACTGGCCGTCCCCGCCGTGTCGGCCCGTTCGACGCTGTGGCAAGCCGCTACGGTGTGCAGTGCCAGGGCTGCGACGAACTGGCACTGACCCTGCTGGACGTCCTCGACTACATGGAGGAAGTGCCCATCGTCACCGCCTACAAGCTGACCGATGGCACCACCACGACCCGCTTCCCGATGGGCAAGACGCTGGACGATGCCCAGCCTGTTGTGGAGAAAGTCCCCGGCTGGCACTGCGATATCACCGGCGTGCGCAAGTTTGAGGATCTGCCCCAGGCCACCCAGAACTACGTCAAGCGCCTGGAAGAGCTGGTCGGCTGCAAGATCAAGTACATCTCCGTCGGCCCCGAGCGCGACGCCTGCATCGTGCGGGAGTGATTTCCGGCAAAGGCGGCCGCTGATGCGGGCGGATAAGGAATCCGCCCCTGCAATGTAGGAGTCGATGCCCGCGCCGACCCGCCAGACTGCGGTTCAAAATAGAAACCAACCCAAAAAGGCAGACCCTTACCCGGTCTGCCTTTTTCTGAAAAAGGGGGTATTCCCGCTGATAGACCTGCTGATAAAGATCTTCATCAAAAACCACGAAAACACCGCTGACCGCGCCGTCCGCACGGCTTACGGCAACTTGGCCTGCCTGGTCAGCGTGGTGTGCAACCTGCTGTTAGCGGGCGGAAAAATCGCCGTCGGCGTGCTGACCGGCAGCGTTGCCATCACTGCAGACGGCATGAACAACCTCTCCGACGCCAGTTCCAATATCGTAAGCCTTGTGGGGTTCAAGCTCGGCGCACGCCCGGCAGACTCGGAACATCCCTACGGCCACGCGCGGTATGAATACCTGGCCGGGCTGGCTGTGTCGGTGATGATTCTCGTCATCGGTGTGGAGCTGCTGAAAGAGAGCTTCGCCAAAGTCCTGCACCCCACGGCGGTGGCCTTCAACTGGGTCATGGTCGCGGTGCTGGCGGCATCCATTCTCGTTAAGCTCTGGATGAGTGCCCTCAACAGGCACATTGGCACAGCCATTGAGTCGGAGACGCTGCTTGCCACTGCCGCTGACGCCCGCAATGACGTCATCACCACGGCAGCGGTGCTGGCAGCCACGATTCTGACGAAGCTCACCGGCTTTGACCGCATCGACGGCCTGATGGGCCTGGGCGTAGCGGCGTTCATCCTGTACAGCGGTGCCATGCTTGTGAAAGACACCATTGACCCGCTGCTGGGCGCAGCCCCCGACCCGGAATTGGTGGAGCACATCGAGAAAAAGGCATTGAGCTACCCCGGCGTGCTGGGCGTGCATGACTTGATGATCCACGATTACGGCCCCGGCAGCCGCCTTGTCAGCTTCCACCTGGAAATGGACGCCAAGGACGACGTCATGCACAGCCACGATGTCATTGACCGTATCGAGCGTGACCTGCTCGTCGAGGATGGGGTGATCGCCACGGTACACTTTGACCCCATCGTCACCGGCGATGCCCACGTGGACGAGCTGAAAACCTTCTTACAGAACGAGGTCAAGGAGCTGGAACCGCTGGCAAACATCCACGATTTGCGCATCGTGCCTGGCCCGACGCATACCAACGTGATTTTTGACTGTGCCGTGCCGGCTGAGTACATGGCCGACAAGCAGCACCGCGGCGTCAAGCTCGTCAACGCCTTGCGCAATTCCGTACAGGCCAAATGGCCCGACCATTTTTGCGTCATAAAGTTGGAACCTGATTACGCTCCGGTGCATCATGAGGGAAAAACGTAACCACGTAGGGGCAGGGCATGCCCTGCCCTCGGCGTAAAAATAATAGCGATGTAAAGGCAAGGCAGAGGGCCGGACATAGCCGACCCTTATCGAGCGGCCTTGCGGAAAGTAAAACCATATAAAGGAGACATACAGCATGGATTACAACAAAGCAGCCCTGGAACTTCACAGCAAATTTCCCGGTAAAATCGCCGTGCAGAGCCTTTGCGAATGCAAGAACCGTGACGCACTCTCTACTGCCTACACCCCCGGCGTGGCCGAACCTTGCCGTAAGATCAAAGCAAATCCCGACGACGTCTACACCTACACGATGAAGGGCCGCACCGTTGCGGTTGTCACCAACGGTACGGCAGTGCTGGGCCTGGGCAACATCGGCCCCGAGGCCGGCCTGCCCGTCATGGAGGGAAAATGCGTCCTCTTCAAGGAGTTCGGCGGCGTCGATGCATTCCCCATCTGCCTGAATGCCAAAACAAAAGAGGAAGTTATCGCTGCCGTCAAGGCGATCGCCCCGACGTTCGGAGGCATCAACCTTGAGGATATCCGCAGCCCCGAGTGCTTTGAAATTGAGGCCGAACTCGAGCGCGAGCTCGATATCCCCGTGTTTCACGACGACCAGCACGGCACGGCCATCATCGTGCTGGCGGGCGTGCTGAACGCTTTGAAGGTTGTCGGCAAGCGCATTGAGGATGTCAAGATCGTTCAGAACGGCCCCGGTGCAGCGGGCACGGCCATTATTCATATGCTGCAGGTTGCGGGGGCCAAACACATTATCGCTGTCGATGAGCACGGCATTCTGGTCCCGGGCCGCCCTGCAGGCCTCGAGGGCCACAAGGGCAAACTGGCCGAGGAGACGAACCCGGAGAAACTCTCCGGCGGTCTGGCTGAGGCTATCAAGGACGCAGATATCTTCATTGGTACGTCGATTGCGGGCGCACTGACGCCCGCGCTGGCTGCCACGATGGCGAAAGATGCCATTGTGTTCGCCATGGCCAACCCCACGCCAGAGATTATGCCTGACCTCGCCAAGCAGGCGGGCATCCGCGTTATCGGCACCGGCCGTTCGGATTTCCCGAATCAGGTCAACAATGTGCTGGCGTTCCCCGGCATCTTCAAGGGTGCGCTGTCCGTCCGTGCGCGGGATATCAATCCCGCCATGAAGATGGCTGCCGCCAAGGCCATCGCGGGCCTCATCCCCGACGATGAGCTGAACGAGGAAAATATTCTGCCCAAGGCGTTTGACCCCCGCGTGGCTGACGCTGTGGCCGCAGCCGTTGCCCAGGCTGCACGGGAAAGCGGCGTGGCGCGCGTATGAGCATCCGTGAAATTTCCGCCGCCGCCATCACCGACGCGGTCGAAGCTCTCTGCATCGAGGCCAACACCCAGCTGCCCGCCGACGTAAAGGCCGCACTGGATAAAGCCGAAGCCAACGAGCCGTGGCCGCTGGCAAAGGAAACGCTGGGCTTATTGCAGCAAAATTTGTGCGTTGCAGCGGACAAAGACTTGCCCATCTGCCAGGACACCGGCATGGCCTGCGTCTTTATTGAGCTGGGCCAGGACGCCCACATCAACGGCGATTTGACCGATGCCGTCAACGAGGGCGTGCGCCGCGGCTATGAAAAAGCATACCTGCGCAAATCTATCACCGCTGACCCCTTGCAGCGCGTCAACACCGGGGACAACACCCCCGCATTCCTGACCGTGCATCTGGTGCCGGGCAGCGGCTGCAAAATCACCGTCGCCCCCAAGGGCGCGGGCAGCGAAAACATGAGCCGCCTTGCCATGCTCAAGCCCGCCGATGGGGTAGAGGGCGTCAAAAAGTTTGTTTTGGACACCGTCGAGCAGGCCGGGGCTAACCCCTGCCCACCCATCGTGCTGGGCATCGGCATCGGCGGCAGCTTTGACCACTGTGCTGCGCTGGCGAAAAAGGCATTGCTGCGCCCGCTCGATACCCCCAACGCCGACCCCTACTACGCGGCGCTGGAAAAAGAGCTGCTGGACGCCATCAACGCTACCGGCTTCGGGCCGCAGGGCTTCGGCGGGGCCGCTACCTGCCTGGGTGTCGCCATTGAGCAGAAGCCCACCCATGTGGCCTGTCTGCCGGTGGCGGTCAACATCAGCTGCCATGTGACCCGCCGCGCCAGCCGGGAGGTGTGAGCGATGGCGAAACCGAACATTGATATTTCGCTGGATGGCGTGGGCGAGAGCGCCCGCTCGGCCAAAACCAAACGCGCCAGCATTGATATCCCCTTGGACGACGAGGAACCCCGCCGCCCGGTGACAGATATCACGATGAAGGAACTGGAATTTGTCAACCGTCACCATGAGGAATACAAAGAATTGCGCCGCCGTGCGCGGGAACAGGGAGGCCGCTGATGCAATACATTTTACATACGCCGCTGACCAAAGCGGATCTTGCGCCGCTCAAGGCAGGGGACACTGTGCTGCTTTCGGGCGTGGTCTACACCGCCCGCGACGCCGCCCACGCCCGTATGATGGAATTGCTGGATAAGGGCGAGCCGCTGCCGTTCCCCATTGAGGGCGCGGCGGTCTACTACGTCGGCCCCACGCCGGAGCGCCCGGGATGTGCCATCGGGGCCGCAGGGCCCACGACCTCCGGCCGCATGGATGCCTATACGCCGCGGCTGCTGGATCTGGGCCTTGCCTGCATGATCGGCAAGGGTAAGCGCAGCGAGGCCGTCAAGCAGTCGGTCGTCAAGAACAGTGCAGTCTACCTGGCCGCCATTGGCGGTGCCGGGGCGCTCATGGCCGGCAGCGTGCAGAGCTGCGAGGTCATCGCCTGGCCGGATCTGGGCTGTGAGGCTGTGCGCAAGCTGGTCGTCAAGGACTTCCCACTGACCGTTCTGCTGGACACCCACGGCGGCGATTTGTACCAGAGCGGCCCTGCCGCCTACCTTGCCAGTCGGGAGCACCAGGCATGACACGCTGCAGACGGCTCGTCATACGGCTGGTCCTCTGTGCGCTGGCGCTGGCCGTGAGCATCGGCATCGCGGCGGCGCTCATCATCACGAAAAACCAACAGAAGGCCGCCGAAGCAGCTGCGGCCAGCGAGGCCGCCGCCCGCGCAGCCGAAGAAGAAGCGGCCCGCGCTGCCAGTGAGGCTGCGGCCCAGGCCGCCCAAGAGGCCGAAAACGAACGCCTTGCCGCCGCCAAGCGTGCGGAACAGATAGCCGCTGCCCAGGATGCCCACGACCGTATCCAGTACGGCGATAAGCTGGGCCGCATCTGGATCGAGGGAACCGACGTCGACTGCGACCTCTATTGGGGCGACAGCGAGACCCAGTTCAGCCGCGGTGCAGGCTGCCGATCCGAGAGTGACTGTGTGCTGCCCGGCGAGAACGGCACGGTCTTTATCGGCGGGCATACAGGCTCGTACTTCTCGGACCTCGGCTCCACCGAGCTGGGGGCCATCATCCACCTGGAGACCGACTGGGGCGACTTTACCTACAAAGTCACCGAGATGAAGGTCATCCAGGAGACGGATGTGGACAAGGTGCGCCTTGGTGCGACCGAACCCAGCGCTGTGCTGTACACCTGCTACCCCTTCGGCATCCTGACCCACACACCTCAGCGCTATGCTGTCTACGCCGACCCGGTGAACGCCGATGAATACGGTGTGATACCGGCGGAGACCACAACAGCAGAATAAAACACAAAAGCGAGAGCTTTTCCGCAGCAGGAAAGGCTTTCGCTTTTTATGTACGGTCGTCGAGACGTTTAAGAAAATCGTGGAGCAAATGTTCAACGGCGGTGCCACGGCAAAGGGGGCACTCTGACATTACGACAACACGGCGAGTATATACACATATACGGGAACGCCAGCTTGATACAGCAGGCGCGGCACTGGAAAAATTTATAAGTGATAAAACGATATAATTTAAGCCGGTTGTGGGTTGCAACCGGGCTGTTTTTTACGATGCTTTTACGACGCGAAAACAACGTATTTGAATATGTAAAAACATTGGAAAACATGGGAAAAGAGCGTATCTACGTTTGTGATTCGCAGATACGCTCTTTTTGAAATGGTGCGGCTAACAGGACTTGAACCTGCACGTCGTGGACACTGGACCCTAAAACCAGCGCGTCTGCCAATTCCGCCATAGCCGCATAACAAAAATAGTTTACCAAGTTTCGGTGCATTTGTCAATGCAAAATGTTGATTGACACCGCGCCCCAAGACGATTATTCTATAAGAAAAGGGCATCACCTATGCAATACACAAAACTGGGATACACCGATATTGAAGTTTCCAAGGTCTGCGTGGGTTGCATGAGCTTTGGCGGGGCGGGCAAAGTGCGGGCGCTGGAGGTGGCCCTGAGCGCGGAGGATATAGCCGCCCTGGCGAAATGCTGTCTGCCGCATCCCATTGTGGGCACCACCAACGCTAACCTGCCGCAGGGAGTTGCGCTGCTGGACGAAAAAAGTAAAATAGAAATGGGATTGCACACGGAAAATTGTACCTTCTGTGTGCGCTTTTTATATTCTGTCTATGGACGCGCACCCCGGTTATACGGTATACTATACCCAAACCACCCGCTCACCTGTGACTACGGAGGTACACCTTGAAACAAAACCTGCTTGCCAAATTCTCGCCCTTCAATTTTTTGATGCTGCTCGTCGCGGGCATCATCAACGCTATTGGTGTTACGCTGTTCATTGCACCGGTGCAGCTGTATGACAGCGGCATTTCCGGCACATCGATCCTGCTGTCCCAGCTGACGCCGGATTATCTCTCGCTGTCCTTCTTTCTGGTGCTGCTCAACGTGCCGCTGCTGCTGTTCGGATTCAAGCGGCAGGGAGCGGTGTTCTCTGTCTACGCCATCTTTGCGGTCTGCGTCTACTCGGCGGCGGCTTGGCTTATCACCGACGTGTTACCCATCGATGTGAGCATTGCGTCGCCACTGGCGGGCACAGACCTGTTCCTCTGTGCGTTGTTCGGCGGCATTATTTCGGGCGTCGGCAGTGGCCTGGCGATACGCTACGGCGGCGCGATGGACGGCATTGAGGTCGTGGCGGTCATTTTTGCCAAGCCGCTGGGGCTTTCGGTGGGCACCTTTGTCTTGATTTATAACGTGCTTTTGTACATTATCTGCGGCGTGGTCATGGGCAGCTGGATACTGCCGCTCTACTCTATCGTGACCTACGCGGCGGGGTCCAAGACGGTGGACTTCATCGTGGACGGCTTGGACAGTGCTAAGGCGGCCATGATCATTACGACCAACCCGGATGAAATCGCACGCACCGTGTCGGAAGAGTTCGGCACAGGTCTGACGATTCTCGACGCCCACGGGTTTTACTCAGACACCCCCAAAACAGTGCTCTATGTCGTGGTCAACCGCTTTCAGACTGTCAAGCTGAAAACGTTTGTCAAGGCCATTGACCCCAACGCCTACATGGCCATCAGCCCGGTGGCTGACCTGCTGCATGGCAGCAAGGAAGAATCTGTCTGACCCCAAGCCCCTGCGCCCACTGCGGTGCAGGGGCTTTTTGCCGACATAATCCGCCCATGCCCTGCACATCCTAATGCAAAAGCGAGGGAATGTGCTATGCGCAAACACAAATTTTTGCGGCGGGCATTGGCAGTGTTGGCCGCCTGCCTGCTGCTGGGGGCAGCCTGTCTGGCTGGCCTTGCCAAGGCACTGCCGGATACGTTTTACATCGACGGTGCACTGACCGATTTAAAAATCGCCGCCATGCCGTTTCTGTCCGTCGCGCAGCCCCGGCAGGGGAGCGTGGCGGCAGACAACGCCGTGGCCGATAAAAGCGGCAACGTGACGCTGACATTGCTGGGTGTTGTGCCCATCAAGACGGTGCGCGCGGTCAGCACCCCACGCCGCACGGTGCAGGTCTGTGGTACGCCGTTTGGGGTCAAAATGTTCTCTGACGGGGCACTGATTGTGGCGTTCTCCGACCGCTACACGGCATTGGGCAGTGAGAACCCGGCCAAGGCTGCAGGCCTGCGGCTGGGAGATTGGATCGTCTCGGCAGGAGGGCGGCCTGTGCGCAGCAACGATGACCTGACGGCGGCTATCCAGGCGGCGGACGGTGCACCGCTGACCGTAGTATATCGCCGTGATGGCGTACAGCACACGTCAACTCTGACACCGGCACAGGACGAAAAGGGACGCTATAAAGCGGGCGTCTGGGTGCGGGACTCTGGGGCGGGCATCGGCACAATGAGCTTTGTAGACGCCCAGCACGGCACCTTTGCAGGACTGGGCCATTCCATCAGCGATACCGACACCGGCACTGAGCTGATGCTGCTCTCGGGTGAAATTGTCCCGGTGACGATCACCGGCTGTATCCGGGGTGTGGCGGGCAGCCCGGGGGAACTGCGGGGCGAGTTCTCCGCTAAGGCGGTGGGCCGGGTGTTGGCAAACGATGCCGCCGGGGTGTACGGCAGCTATACCGGCGGTACGATCGGCCAGGCTGTGCCGGTGGCGAATGTGCAGGAAGTCACACCCGGCGAGGCGGAATTGTGGACGACTGTGCAGGGAACGACCGCGCAGCCCTATAAAGTACGGATCGAGAGGGTGACGATGACCGGCAGCGACCCGAACCGCAACCTGCTTATTAAAGTGACGGATGAGCGGTTACTGGAAAAAACCGGAGGCATTGTGCAGGGCATGAGCGGCTCGCCTATTGTGCAGAATGGGCAGCTGGCAGCCGTGCTGACCCATGTGCTGGTCAATGACCCAGCGAAGGGCTACGCCATCTTTGCGGCAACGATGCTGGAAAAAGCGGATGCTGTCATAAAGTGATGAGCAGTGCCCTATCTACCCGAACAGAGCGGGAAAAGAGTTGCCTGGGAAAATGACGTAAAATGGAATAGCGTGACGCTGCGTGTAATATTGCGGCGAATTGCGGCGAAATATAGGGAAACTTGTCGAACGAAAGTTGGCCGAAATTATGAAAAAATGCTCCATACCCTATTGCAGATAGTGGAAAAACATGGTAAAATTTCCAATGTAAGCAGAGCTTGAGCAAAGTTTACGCGCAAAGGAACGCGCAGCTCAGAAAGTATGGAGGATATGTGACGATGGAAAAGATCAAATTTGTGATGACCGACACTGACACGCAGGTGTCCGATGCTTGCAGACGTGCGCTGGAAGGAAAGGGAGTTTCCGTGACCGTCTGTGAGAAAAACGGCACCAAGGCGCTGGATGCACTGCTGGCGATCCACCCGCAGGCCGTGCTTCTGGATGCTTTTATGCCTGACCTGGATGCAATCACGGTCAAGCAGCGTTACGAGGCTCAGAACGCGGGCGGCAGCCGCACCACGTTCTTCGTCACCGGCGCGTTTCAGAGCGAGGAGATCGAGCAGGAACTGCTGGACAGCGGGTTCTCGTTCTTCTTCGTCAAGCCCTTTGATGAAAATGTACTGGTAAGCCGCGTCCTGAAAGCGGCCGGCAACACGATACGCCCGCAGATCGTGTCCCAGGACAGCGACGAACTCACCGTGACGGAGATCCTGCACCAGATCGGTGTACCGGCGCACATCAAGGGCTACCAGTTCTTGCGCGATGCAATTTTGTTGACCATCAGCGACCATGGGTACATCAATGCCGTGACGAAGCGCCTCTACCCGGAGATTGCCAAGAGGAACATGACAACCGCCAGCCGCGTGGAGCGTGCCATCCGCCACGCCATCGAGGTGGCGTGGGACCGCGGAGATGTGGACACGCTGAACAGTTATTTCGGCTACACGATCCACAACCTGCGCGGTAAACCGACGAACAGCGAGTTTATCGCCATGATTTCGGATAAAATTCGCTTGGACAAAAAGCGCCACGCATAATGCCGCAGGGCAGGCAGCCCAACACCCTGACGATAAGATAAGCAAGCAACAAAAACTTATAAAAACAAAAAATGTAAAAAAGCTCAAGTCTGTTACAAAGCACCGGGGCATATTCAACTGTATGGTGGATATGCCCCGGCGTTTTGTGAGATTTTTGAAGGGGGGGGGATTTTATTAGGTTTGACGGGCGTAGATGCCATATATGGTTTCGCCGTCTTGGACAGTATCGAGTAAAGAATAGTTTTGGAGAGAGCCTGAATCCATTTTGCCCTCATCCAAAACGAAATAATCCCTATAATTTTCCCGGCTTCTCCTTGACAAACCCATCTCCATCGTGTATAATTATATCCGTTGCTTGCCTCTGTAGCTCAGTCGGTAGAGCAGGGGACTGAAAATCCCCGTGTCATTGGTTCGATTCCGATCGGAGGCACCATTTTAAGCGGCCGTAGCTCATCTGGTAGAGCGCCACCTTGCCAAGGTGGAGGTAGCGAGTTCGAGCCTCGTCGGCCGCTCCACAGCGTAACCACCCTTCGGGGTGGTTTTTTTGTGCCCCAATGCGGCAAAAATAGTGCATACCCTGCCTTTTGCCCATTGACGCGGCCTCTCTATAAAGGTATACTGAAGCTGTTCCCTGACAAAAGCAGGGAAGATTTGCGGTATATTAAAAAAGGAGTGCGGAATCATGAAAAACAATACCATTAAAACTTTCGTTGCCGTCGGCATCGGCGCAGCCCTGTTCTTTGTCCTGGGCCGTTTCGTAGCGATCCCCAGCCCGGTACCCAACACTAACATCAGCCTTCAGTACGCTGTTCTGGGTCTGCTGGCTGCTATGTACGGCCCTGTGGCTGGTGGCCTGATCGGCTTCATCGGTCACGCCCTTATCGACCTGTCCTGGGGCGGCATCCCGTGGTGGAGCTGGGTCATTGCCTCTGCCTTCACCGGTGTTGTCGTTGGCCTGTTTGCCAAGAAGCTGAACATCCAGGATGGTGACTTCAACAAGGCTAAGGCCGCTATCTTCGCCGTTGCCAACGTTGTGGCCCACGCCATTGCCTGGATCGTCGTTGCGCCTGTGCTGGACATCCTGATTTATTCTGAGCCTGTTAAGAAGGTCTTTGCACAAGGCGCTTTCGCCGCTGTGTCCAACATCATCACGGCTGTCGTGGTCGGCGGCCTGTTGATTCTGGCTTACACCAAGACCATTGCCAAGAAGGGCTCTCTGGACAAAGAGTAATCACGTTTGACCCCCGTATGCCTTCCCACGAACGCGGGAAGGCATTTTGCTGTTACAACAACTATTTCCCTGCGAGGTGCCGTATGGCAGAGACCAAAACACCCATCATATCCTTCAAAAATTTTTCGTTCCAGTACCGCGCCCAAAAGCAGCCCACCCTGCATGATATCAACCTGGATATCTACCCGGGTGAGCGCGTCCTGATTGCCGGGCCTTCCGGCAGCGGCAAAAGCACACTGGCAGCCTGCATCAATGGCCTGAATCCCTTCTCCAACCCCGGTGAGTGTACAGGCAGCCTGACAGTAGACGGCGTGGATGCGCCCAACAGTAGCATTTTTGAGCTGGCGGATCATGTCGGCACCGTGCTGCAGGATCCGGACGGCCAGTTCATCGGCCTGACGGTGGCGGAAGATATCGCCTTTGCGCTGGAAAACAGCTGCACCCCGCAGAAAGAAATGCACGAGACGACCCGCCGCGTCGCTGAACTGGTGGGAATCGAAAACCACCTGGATTACGCCCCGCACGAGCTTTCGGGCGGGCAGAAGCAACGCGTCAGTCTGGCGGGTGTCATGGTCGATGAAGTCAAAATCCTACTCTTTGACGAGCCGCTGGCAAACCTCGACCCGGCCACCGGCAAGCAGGCCATCGAACTGATCGACACAATCCAGCAAAAGACCGACACGACGGTGCTCATCATCGAGCACCGCCTCGAGGATGTGCTCTGGCGCAGCGTGGACCGCATCGTACTGGTCAACGACGGCCGCATTTTGGCGGACCTGCGCCCCGACGAGCTGCTGTCCGGCGCATTGCTGGCCGAAAACGGCATCCGCGAGCCGCTCTACGTCACGGCTATGCGGTATGCGGGCGTTGCCATCACGCCTGAAAAGCACCCTGCTCACATTGATTCTGTCGTACTGGACGACGCCGACACCGCAAAACTGCAGGCCTGGTTCAAGGCCGAGCCGCTGCCTGCCCCCAAGCCCGCACCCCAGCCGCTGCTGGAAGTCAAGGGCCTGAGCTTCGGCTACAACAAGGGCCAGCGCACCCTGACCAATGTAAGTTTCACGATTGGCAGGGGAGAGATGGTCAGCATCGTGGGTCGCAACGGCGCGGGCAAGTCGACCCTCTCCAAACTGATCTGTGGTTTTGAGACGCCGGACAGCGGTGAAATTTTCTTTGACGGCAAGAACTTGAAAGAAGAAAACATCCGCCGCCGCGCCAGGCACATCGGCTACGTTATGCAGAACCCGAACCAGATGATTTCCAAAACGATGATTTTCGATGAAGTCGCGCTGGGTCTGCAGGGCAGCGGCCTGAGCGAGGCTGACATCCGCGCCAAAGTCGAGGACACCCTCAAGATCTGCGGCCTGTATCCCTTCCGCAACTGGCCGATTTCTGCATTGAGCTTCGGCCAGAAAAAGCGTGTGACCATCGCCAGCGTGCTGGTGCAGGACCCCGAGCTTATCATCCTCGATGAGCCGACAGCCGGACAGGATTTCCGCCATTATACGGACATTATGGAGTTCCTGCGCGGCCTGAATGCCAAGGGTGTGACCGTCGTGATGATTACCCACGATATGCACCTGATGCTGGAATACACGCCCCGAGCGCTGGCCTTCTGTGATGGGCGGCTGATTGCGGATCGCAGCGCGGCGGCCATCCTCTGCGACCCAAAGCTCATCGAGCAGGCGGCACTGAAAGAAACCAGCCTGTACACGCTGGCCAACCGCTGTGGCATTGCGCCCGCGGAAGATTTTGTAGAACGCTTTATCGCGGCTGACAGGGAGGTGCGTGCGCATGGCTGCTAATACCGTTTTGAACTACCTGCCGCGTAAAAGCGTGGTGCATGAGCTGACTGGAACAACCAAGCTGGCGTTCTTTCTGCTGTTCACCTTCGCCGGCATGATCACCTACAATACTTGGGTGCTGTTGGGGCTGATGGTCGTCAGCTTTGCGGCGTTCAAACTAAGCCACATCAAGCTGCGGGAAGTCCGGTTCATGCTGGTCTTTATGCTGGTGTTCCTGGCGCTGAACGATTTGTTCATCTTTTTGTTTGACCCCAACCAGGGCACGACGCTCTATGGCACTCGCACGGTGCTGTGCCATCTGTTCTGGCGGTATGACCTGACCGCTGAGCAGCTGTTTTATATGTTCAACATTTCGCTGAAATATTTTGTGGCGCTGCCGGTGGCCATCCTCTTTATTTCGGCCACTAACCCCAGCGAGTTTGCCGCCAGCCTCAACAGCATCGGCATTTCCTACAAGGTCGGCTACTCGGTGGCGATTGCCCTGCGGTACATCCCGGATATCCAGCGTGACTACCATAGCATCAGCCAGGCGCAGCAGGCCCGCGGCGTTGAACTGGGCCGCAGCGAGCCGTTTTTCAAGCGACTGAAAAACTCGGTCAACATCCTGCTGCCGCTGATTTTGACGAGCCTGAACCGTATTGATACGATTTCCAACGCCATGGAGCTGCGCGGCTTTGGAAAAAATGACAAACGCACCTGGTACACCCGCCGCCCCTTCG
>QWCH01004266.1_pt1 | contig 19589 bp, 18 predicted proteins | sample 1972671 | NCBI WGS metagenome assembly QWCH01 (sample SAMN09866713, study PRJNA288562) | Human gut metagenome isolate term3_stool, whole genome shotgun sequencing... | isolation source: gut | host: Homo sapiens | place: USA: California | reverse complement strand
TTCCTGTTGCCTCGCCCACGTCGCATTACATATTGTATCAAAAATTCGGGCGTTTGTATAGGCTTTTTTGAGAAACTCCGAACTTTCTTTCCATTTTGTCACCTGAAATGTGGTCTGTGCAACTGCAAAAAGGGGTTTTTGCGGGTCCGAGGGGCCTTTCCAGGCCGCAAGCTCCTCCAAATCGGCAAAAACGAACACCTCTCCGCGGGTGTGCCCCACGATGCCCTGCACCTCCGGGTGGGTCTTATCGCCCGCCACCAGCAGCACGGCACCCTCTTTTTCGGCCTGTGCGGCAATGTGCTGGATCTTCTGCACAAAGGGGCAGGTGGCATCGTGGTACGCGATGCCGCGCGCCTCCAGCTCGTCGTACACGCTGCGGGGCACCCCGTGGCTGCGGATGACCACCTCATAGCCATCCGGCACCTGAGGCACGCTGTCGGCCACAAAGGCCCCCTTTGCCTGCATGTCGGCCACAGCCTGCGGGTTGTGGATCAGCGGGCCGAGGGTGGCCACCCTGCGCCCTTCGGCCAGCAGGCCGTAGGTCAGCTCCACGGCACGGTTCACGCCAAAGCAGAACCCCGCAGTCTTTGCAACTTTGATCTCCATTACGTTCTCCTCACCGTCCCATCTTCTCCCACGCATCCAGCAGGGCCTGCTTGTTGGCACGCAGTTTTTTCGTGTCGCGGCGGCCCTCCATGGCAAACTGCGCGGCGGGCATGGGTTCACCGTAGATCACCCGCACCCTGCAGAACAGGTGCATCTTCCCGTCCGGAGTGTCGTACAGGATGCGGCAGGGCACAACGTCCACCCCCGCCTCGGCGGCAATGACGAACAGTCCGCTCTTGGGGGGCAGAAGTTTGCCGTCCTTTTCGCGGGTGCCCTCCGGGAAGATGAGCAGGGTCTTGCCCTGCTTGCAGGCCTCCACCGTCTGGGAGATGACCGCCATCTCGTCCTTGGTGCCGCGCACACACACACCGCCGCAGCAGCGGAAGAACCACGTCAGAAAGGCGTTGATCTCGAACAGCTCCTTTTTGGCGAACACCACCATCCGCCTGCCCCACCGGGTAATGACGATGAACACCGGGTCAATGGCGGAAACATGGGTGGGCGCCAGGATATAACCTTGGGTCTGCACCTTTTTCAGGTTTTCGCGCCCTTCCACCCGGATGCGGAACCCGATGTGCCACAGCAGCCAGGCAAAAGGTATCAGAATATAATATAGCAGCATTTCGTTCTTTTCCCGTTTTATCCGTTCAGCTTTGCCGCAATGATCTCCTTCATGGCGGCAAGGCTCTGTTCAAAATCCAGCTCCGAGGTATCCAGCAGCACGGCGTCCTCGGCCTGTTTCAGGGGAGCGGCCGCACGGTGGGTGTCCTGATAGTCCCGCTGCTTCACGTCGGCCAGAACTTCCTCATACGGGGTGTTGACGCCCTTTTCCTGATACTCTTTCCAGCGGCGGGCAGCGCGGGCCTCCGGGCTGGCGGTGAGGAAAATTTTGACAGTGGCATCCGGCAGCACCACGGTACCGATGTCGCGGCCGTCCATCAGCACATCCTGCTTTTTGGCCATGTCCCGCTGCATGCCCAGCAGGAAGGCCCGCACGGCCGGGTTTGCGCCCACGGCAGAAGCTGCCATGCCCACCTCTTCGGTGCGGATGGCGGTGCTCACGTCCTCTTCCTTTAAATAAACATGCTGCTCGCCGTCGATGAAAGCAAAGTGCAGCTCGATCTCCGGCAGCAGGGCGTTGACAGCCTCGTTATCCTTGGGGTCCTTGCCAGCACGCAGGGCATACAGACCGATGGTGCGGAACATGGCACCGGTGTCCACATAGATGTAGCCCATCTCCGCCGCAAGGCGGCGTGCCAGCGTGGATTTGCCTGCCCCGGCAGGCCCGTCAATCGCAACAGATACCATTTTTATCTCTCCTTTTTATTGTAGATTGAACGATTTTGAATGGCCGACGCGTTCGCTCTGGCCATATTCAGCGGAATTTCAATTTTATTAAGTGTAAACCAGAAAAGTCTGCGGACTTTTCCGGTTTGCTTTTTCACAGAAAGGGCCGTGGCTGGGAGATGGTGATTTTCCAGTTGCTGCATTTGTCGGTTTCGGCTCCAATTGGTGAAAATGCGTTTGGAGCGCCCCGCAGGGCGCGACAAACGCCAAATCAAAATAAATTTTCCGCTGAAAATAGCCAGAGCGTGAGCGGAGGCTATTCCCAATCGTGTGATTGCATCGTACCGTTACAGGTGATTGGCAAAGCTCTGAGCCGTGCAGAAAGCGATCTGCAGGTTGTAGCCGCCGGTGTAGCCGTCCACGTCCAGCACCTCGCCTGCAAAGTACAGCCCCAGGGCCTTTTTGCTCTGCATGGTCTTGGGGTCCACCTCCCGCACCGATACGCCGCCGGAGGTGATGACTGCATGGGCCAGGTCGCCCCGGGCGTCGATGGACACCCGCCAGTGCTTGATGAGCTGCACCAGCTCCCGCTTCTGCTCCCGGGTGATCTGGTTGGCCTTGGTGGCCGGGTCGATGCCCCAGCGCGCCACCATGACCGGCTGCATGCTGGAAGGCAGCAGCTTGACCAGCGCGCCCTGGGCCGCATGGTTGGCCAGCAGGGCAAAGTCCCGGGTGATGCGGTCGTAGAGCTGCTCTTCGCTGAGGGCGGGCTTGAGGTCGATCTCCGCGTGATACTTGTGCTTTTTCATGTCGCCCAGGTGGCTGGACGCGCTCAGGGTCAGCGGGCCGCTGATGCCGAAGTGGGTGAACAACATCTCGCCCTGCTCGTCAAAGATGGCCTTTCCGTCCTCGAACAGGGTCAGGGTGACGTTTTTCAACGCCAGACCCATCATCTTTTTGCAGTCGGGGTCGTGGCTCACAAGGCTCACGAGACTGGGCACCGGCTCCACGAGAGTGTGCCCGGCCTGCCGGGCCAGCTTGTAGCCGTCACCGGTGGAACCGGTGGTGGGGTAGCTCACGCCGCCGGTGGCCACCAGTACGGCATCTGCCCGGTATTCCCGGCCCGAAGTGCCCCGCACGCCGATGCAGCGTAGGGCCGGGCCGGCCTTTTTCTTTTTGGGATGGCGCGGGTTTTCCGGCACAGCGGGGGCTTCCTCCGCTTCCGGCGGCAGCTCTTCCAGCAGCAGCTTTCTGGCACCGTCGTGCACAAGCTCGGCGTCCTGTGCATACCGCAGCAGGGCCTGCCGGATCTCCTCGGCCTTGTCCGACACCGGGAACACCCGGCGTCCGCGCTCCACCTTCAGCTCCACACCAAGGCTCTCGAACAGCTCCATGGTCTTTGCGGACGGGAATGCCCCCAGCGACGAGAACAGAAAGCTCGGGTTCGTGCGCACATGGTGCAAAAACTCCTCTGCCGTGCAGTCGTTGGTCACATTGCAGCGGCCCTTGCCGGTGACCAGGATCTTCTGGGCCGGTTTGTCCATATGCTCCAGCACCGTTACCTGATGCCCCTGCCGCACGGCAGCACCCGCCGCCATCAGGCCTGCCGCACCTGCGCCTACGATCAACACCTTTGCCATCTGTTTTCCTCCCAAAAAGCCTAGTTCTACATTTATATCATACCAGAATCGCCCCGCAAAAGCAATGTGCTGCGGGCAGGCTCAGAGCAGCTCGGCCAGAATGCTGTTCTGCACGATGAGCCCCGCCGGGGTCAGGGCCAGGGTGGTGCCGTCGAAGGCGGCATAGCCGTTTTTGACACAGTTACGGATAAACGCCAGCTGCACCGGGGAAAACTCTTTTCCGTACAGGGCCTTGTACTGCGGCAGCGACAGGCCCTTGCGCAGGCGCAATTGCAGGATCAGGTAATCCTCGGCCCCGCAGCCGCCGTCCATCACCGGGGCGGCGTTGTCCTGCAGGAAAGCCGCCGTGTCGGCGGGGTAATAAAACCGCTTGCCGCCCATGCAGGAATGGGCCGCCGGGCCAAGGCCCAGATAGTCGCCGCAGTCCCAGTAAATCAGGTTGTGGCGGCCCTCATAGCCGGGCTTTGCAAAGTTGGAGATCTCGTACTGCCGGTAGCCGTGGTGCTCCAGCTGCTCCACGGCGTAAAGGTAGAAGTCCGCCGCCTCGTCACCGGTGGGCAGGCCCTCCGGGGGCGTGCGGCCAAAGGCGGAATCCGGCTCGATCTTCAGCAGGTAAGCCGAAATATGGGTGGCGCCGCCCTCTTCGATGAGTTCCAGCGTCTCGTCGAACTCTGCCTGCGTATAATGGGGCAGGGCCAGCATGATGTCGCCGCTGATGTTTTCAAACCCTGCCCGGCGGGCCGCCGCAAAGGCCGCGCGGGCCTGCCGGGCCGTGTGGGGGCGGCCCAGCGTGCGCAGCTGAGTGTCCCGGGCCGACTGCACCCCAAAGGAGATGCGGTTGACCCCTGCCTCCCGGAAGCCCCGCAGGCTTTCCTCGGTGACGGTCTCCGGATTGGCCTCCAGGGTCACCTCAGCCCCGGACACCGGGCAGGCGGCACGGATGAGCCGCCCGACCTGAGCCGGGCTGAGCAGGCTGGGGGTGCCGCCGCCGAAATACACGGTATCGGGCCGCAGGGGTGCGTCCGGCGCAAAGCGTGCCAGCTCCCGCAGCAAAGCATCCACATAGGTGTCCGGCACGCCCCGCTCCCCGGGGTGGGAGTAGAAATCGCAATACCGGCATTTGGAAAAGCAGTAGGGGATATGCAGATAAAGTCCGAGGGACATAAAACATCACAGCCTTTTTCATGAAACGTTCATTTCTATGCAGTATACTATATTCCGTAGACCGGAGCAAGGGCGGCAAGGCCCCCACAGCCCCGGCGGAACAAGAATGGAGGAACTTCCACATGGATTACAACAATTATGATCGCGGTTATGCAGAGCCCGCCATGACTTCGGCGGACTATATGTCCCGCACCTACCGCTGGATGGCCTGCGGTCTGCTGGTGACCTTTGCCGCCGCGTTCGTCACGGCCACCACCCCCCTGCTGTATGTGGTCAACTCCCTGTACCTGCTGTTCACCATTGCAGAACTGGCACTGGTGCTCGTGCTGAGCTCCCGCGTGCAGAACATGTCGGTAGGCGCAGCCCGCGGCGTGTTCCTTGTTTATGCACTGCTCAACGGCATGGTGCTGAGCTACTACTTCATTGCGTTCTCGGTGAGCACGCTGGTGCTGGCCTTCCTGGCTACGTCGGTGTACTTTGGCCTGATGGCTGCCTATGGTGCCACCACCCACAAGGACCTGTCCGGCTGGGGTCCCAAGCTGATGATGGCTCTGGTGGCTTTGATCATTACCGGCTTTGTGGGGATGCTCTTTGGCATGGGCTTTGGGGGCACGGTGCTGTACAGCGGCATCGGTCTGGTGGTGTTCATGCTGCTGACTGCTTATGACACCCAGAAGCTGAGCCAGCTGTACTCCTACTACGCCGGGGACAGCGAGCTGGCCGAAAAGGCTTCCATCTACGGTGCGTTGACCCTGTACCTGGACTTCATCAACATCTTCCTGTATGTGGTGCGCCTGCTGGGCCTGAACAGCCGCAACAGCCGCAGCTGAACCGGAACCCGTAAACCACAAAGAGCCTTCCCGCACCGGGAAGGCTCTTTTTTGATGCATAAAACCTGCGCCGCCCTCCCACACTAACCCCAGAAGCGAACCGTTTCCACGGGACAGATAGGAGTAACGCAAGATGGAGCAGATCAAAAAGTTTTTGCACGGCAAGGGCTTTGCGCTGGTGCTGGCAGCCTGTCTGCTGGCCGCGGCAGCCGCCGGGGTGTGGGCGGTGCGCACCGTCCGCGACGAGCTCAGGCAGAACCTGACCGACCTGACAAACCCGAGCAGCACCGCCCGGCAGACCATTCCGGAGCCGGAACCTGACCCCGATGTGGGGCTTGAGGAGGAAGAATTATGGTTGGACCTTCCCGATACGGCCGAGCAGGCCGCCAACAGCGTAGCCGGGGTACCGCAGCCCGTGCCGGGCAGCTCGAGCGCCTCGTCTGGTGCGGCATCTGGCTCTGGTTCGGTGCACGAACCCTCTGCCTTGCGCACCGACTCTGCACCTGCCGCAAGCTCAGCCGCGCCTGCCTCCACGCAGCCGTTCTCTGGCCGGGTGCTCAACGCCTACAGTGGTGACGAGCTGGTCTACAGCAAGACGCTGGGCGACTGGCGCACCCACAACGGTGTGGATTACGCCTGTGCCGAGGGCAGTGAGGTGAGTGCCCCCTGCTCCGGCAAGGTGACCCCCGCCGTGAAACCCGGCGACACCGTGACCGCCGGGCAGAAGCTGGGCACCGTGGGCACCATCAGCTGTGAATGCGCCGAGGAAGCGCACATCCATCTGGAAGTGCTGCAGAACGGCCAGTACCTCGACCCGGCAAAAATCTCCTGAACACAAAAAGCAAGGGGAGCCGCCCGGCATGGGCAGCTCCCCTGTTTTGCGTTTTATAAAGTGCGTTCTGTTATCAGGCTCAGTAGCTCTTTACATAAATCTTGACTACGTTATCCGCCCAGTCAAAGAGAATCTCCTGTGCCACGCTGCTGGCGTCATAAGACATATCAGCACATGCTTTTTCCAGACGGGTCAACTGCGACTTCTTGATAATGTTAGTGCCCTTCCAGACATCGACTACTTCCGGGTAGCCAAGGCATCTCTCAACCGTTTCCGTGATTTTATAATAGTAGTCCACTTTCACCTGACCCATGATCTTTTCCACCGGAACGATCACGACGCCGTTGCTGACGGTGACCTTGGCATCCTCCGGGAGCTGGTAGAACTTCTCGCCCAGCGCTTTCTTCTCGTCCTTGCTCAGGTTGTTCACCGTGACGGTGGGGTTCACCGCTGCCGCCTCAACAGAGCCGGACAGCACTTCTTTCTCGCCCAGACGGTAGCTGACCGTCCAGACCGCAGTTTTTACCACCAGCTCCACCACTGCCTTGCGGGTGCCGTTTTCGCGGATGACTTTCACTTTTTCTGCGCGAACCTTGTACTGTTCCTGATATTCTGCGGGAAGCACGATGGTCGCAGTGTCCATGTACTGCTCACCGGTGACCACCTTGCCGGTGCCGCGCAGAGGCAGGGTCTGGCCATTGTAGACAAAGGTCACTTCAACATCCAGCGTATTGTCACAGCCGGTCAGAATGCCGCTGGCTGCAATGGCCAGTGCGGCAGCACCGGCGCACTTCATAAAATTACGACGAGAAATCTGAGACATTGGTTTTTCCTCCTGATCTTCGTGTAGGCGTGTACGCCTAGGTTTGTATTAGCAAACCAAAGATACCCTACCCGTTCCGCTTTGTCAAGAGGTTCCGCACATGTTAGGAATTGTTAATTTTCAATGTTAACACGTCCAAATTTTTATGGTTTCTCCGAGGTGTCCTTTTCGTCCTTTGCCATCCGCATCAGGCCTGCCACCAGAAATCCCAGATTGGCACCCAGCACAAAGCACACAAGACCTACCCACACGACCATTCTGATACCCCCTTCTATTATTTTCCACATTTTACCATACTTCGTTGTCACTTCGCGGCGTCCTGTGTCGAGGGCCGGGATCTTCTGGCCGCTTTTTTCTTCTGGGCCGCATCTCTTGCAGGGCCTCGCCACAGGGTGCGGCCGCACACCCGGCACACCGCAATGGTATGCCGCTCATCTTCGGGTTTGAACTGCAGCAGATGGCCCAGCGGGGCCAGCCGCTGCCAGCGCACCATGCCGCAGACCGCACAGGTGCTGCGGAGCTCTCCGGGGTTCTCACAGTCCGGTTCCTTCTCCACCTGCCAGTCCGACCACTGGTGCTTTTCCACCCGGACCCAGTGCAGAACATGGCCGTCCTCGGTGCACTGCACGGTATAAGCATGCTGTTCCGGTGTACACTTTGCCGGGTCCAGCGTCTCGGTCTGTTCCTCCTGCACGCAGGACGCTTCCTCTTCCACCATGGCCGCCTCCTTCCGCCCGGGCCGGTATTCTCTGTCAATTATACCCCCCCCCCGCATATTTTTGTCAAGAGCCACCGTTCTTTTCTCCGGCTTGCGCATCCCCGACCGGACTGCTATACTTTATATGGTAGTAAACCGCAAATAAACCGCCGGGCACCGCCCGCCGGAAAAGGAGTGTTTTGTCATGTCTGTTATGGAGTCTCTGGTCACCCGCCGCACTTACCGCCGCTTTGCGCAGAAGCCCGTGCCGCAGGATGTGGTGGATGACATTGTGGAAGCTGTGCGGCTGTCCTCCTGCGGGGCCAACCGGCAGGCCCTGCGCCTTGTGGTGGTGCAGAGCCCGGAAATGGTGGCCAAAGTGCAGCCGCTAGTCAAGTGGGCGGCCTATCTGCCCCCGGAACAGGGCATGCCCAAGGCCGACGAGACGCCCACCCTGTATGTGGCCGTCCTGCAGGACAGCTCCGCTTCCGGCGACCTTTCCACCGACACCGGCATCGCCCTGGCCAACATGACCCTGGCCGCCTGGGACAAGGAGGTGGGCAGCTGCATCATGGGTGCCATCAACAAGCCCGCCCTCACCGAGCTGCTGGGCATCGAAGAGCCGCTGAAGCTGGCCTGCATGGTGGCCTTTGGCTACCCCACCCACGCTGCCCGGGTGGTGCCCATGACCCCGGAGACCGGGGTAAAATACTACCTGGATGAAAACCGGGACTACTGCGTGCCCAAGCGCAGCAGGGATGAGATCGCCCGCTGGCTGTAACGCCCCGGTAAAAAAGCTGGATTTTCTTGCATATATTCAGATATTCAATGGATTTTTGCATATTTTCAGGAAAATAATTTTTATTTTACGAATTATTATGCACAACTATTGACTTTTCATTTTGTTCAAACTATACTAAGTGCATTGACCGGAACATCGATGATTCGCATCCTTCCGGCGGTTGTAAGATTATACAGTGCATAGAGGAGTGTTTGAATATGAAAAAGATCTCTCGTCGCAGCTTCCTGGCTGCTGCCGCCGTTTCCGCTGCTGCCCTGGCCCTGACCGCCTGCGGTGGTGCTTCTTCCAGCGTAGCTTCTTCTGCAGCCAGCAGCGCAGCTGCTTCCAGCTCTGCTTCTGGCAGCCTGGCCACCGTGGTGGCTGGCAAGCTGACCATGGCCACCAACGCCACCTTCCCTCCCTACGAGATGACCACCGACTCCGGTGAGATCGAGGGTATCGACATCGACACCGCCAAGGCCATTGCTGAAAAGCTGGGCCTGGAGCTGCAGGTGGACGACATGGAGTTTGACGCCGCACTGCTCAGCGTGCAGCAGGGCAAGGCTGATATGGTCATGGCTGGCGTTACCGTTACCGACGAGCGCAAGGCTGTGATGGACTTCTCCGACAGCTACGCCACCGGCATCCAGTCCATCATCGTGCCCAATGGCTCCGACATTGCTTCTCCCGATGACCTGGCCGGCAAAAAGATCGGCACCCAGCGCGGCACCACCGGCTACATCTACTGCTCCGACGACTTCGGCGATGACGCCGTGGTGGCCTACGACAGCGGCCTGACCGCCGTGCAGGCCCTGAACAACGGCCAGGTGGACGCTGTAGTCATCGACAACGCCCCTGCCAAGGAATATGTGGCCGCCAACCCCGGCCTGAAGGTGCTGGACACCAGCTACGCCGAGGAGGACTACGCCATCGGCCTGGCCAAGGGCTCTGCCCTGGAGGATGCCATCAACGCTGCTCTGGAGGAGCTGAAGGCTGACGGCACCCTGCAGTCCATCGTGGACAAGTACATCACTGCAGAGTAAGCAGCTGCCACGAGTGCAACACCGGGAGGCGGCCCTTTTCAGGGGGCTCCTCCCTTTTTTCGGGGACTCGGGTCCCCATCAACCCACCAACAAGATCCCACAGACAGAAAGCGAGGATGTGAATGGCTGCTCAATACGAACTGCTCAAAGAGCTGCTGAACAGCGGCACGAGCCTGACCTTCGGGCAGGAGGTCTTTTACAAATTTTATCAGGCCTTTCTCCTGAAGGACCGCTGGCTCCAGTACATTGATGGCGTAGGCACCACCCTGCTGGTCACCGCCATTGCATTGGCCCTGGGCGTGGTGCTGGGCAGTGTGGTGGCCATGGTCCGTGTGACCCACGACCAGCAGCGTCCCGGCCACAAGAACCCGGTGCTGGGCTTCTTCAACGCAGTGTGCGAGGTGTACGCCACCATCATCCGTGGCACCCCTATGATGGTGCAGCTGCTCATCATGAGCATGGTCATCTTTTCCAACAGCCGCAACTTTACCATGGTAGGTGCCCTGACCCTGGGCATCAACTCCGGTGCCTATGTGTCCGAGATCATCCGGGGCGGCCTGATGGCCGTGGACCCGGGCCAGATGGAGGCCGGCCGCAGCCTGGGCCTGAACTACATGACCACCATGGTGGTGATCATCATTCCCCAGGCCATCCGTGCGGTGCTGCCTGCCCTGGGCAACGAATTCATCGTTCTGCTGAAGGATACCTCCCTGATCACGGTCATTGGCGGCAAGGAGCTGCTGTACGCCGCACAGGGCATTATGAACCGCACCTACGACGCCATGTTCCCCCTGCTGGGCGTTGCAGCCATCTACCTGGTACTGGTGATGCTGCTTACCTGGCTGCTGGGCAAGTTTGAGAGGAGGCTGGCACAAAGTGACCGCTAACACCCACGAAAAGATCCTGGAAGTCCGTGGTCTGACCAAGACCTACGGCGGCGTGAAGAAAAAGGGCGCAAAGCAGCCCACCCCCACCCTGGACGTGCTCAAGGGCATCGACATCGACATCTACCGCGGCGACGTGGTGTGTCTGATCGGCCCTTCCGGCTGCGGCAAGTCCACCTTCCTGCGCTGCCTGAACCGTTTGGAGATCCCCACCTCCGGCTCCATCAAGTTTGAAGGCGTGGAGGTGGACGATGCCCACATCGACGCTGTGCGCCAGAAGATGGGCATGGTGTTCCAGCACTTTAACCTGTTCCCCCACCTGACCGTGAAGAAGAACCTGGAGTTGGCCCCCAGCCTGCTCAAGCTGAAGGACAAGGAAGCCATTTCCCAGCGCGCCGACGAGCTGCTGGCCCGTGTGGGTCTGGCCGACAAGGCCAACGTCTACCCCAAGAGCCTGTCCGGCGGCCAGCAGCAGCGCATTGCCATTGCCCGCGCTCTGGCCATGGACCCGGACGTGATCCTGTTCGATGAACCCACCAGCGCCCTGGACCCTGAGATGGTGGGCGAGGTACTGGAGCTGATGAAGGAGCTGGCCCACACCGGCATCACCATGCTGGTGGTCACCCACGAAATGGGCTTTGCCCGCGAGGTGTCCAACCGCGTGATCTTCATCGACGGCGGCCAGATCCAGGAGGACGAGCCCCCGCAGGAGCTGTTCTCCAACCCCAAGCATCCCCGTCTGAAAGCATTTTTGTCCAAGATGCTCTGATCTGCAAAACAAAAAAAGGAACCGCCGCAGCGGTTCCTTTTTTTGTTTTATAAGGGCATCTCACAGGGTCTGGTCCGGGCCCTGGGCCTGCTGCTGGCTGGTGTACAGCATCATCAGGTGGTTGGCGCTTTCCTCCAGCTGGCTCTTGGCCTGCCGCAGGGCCGCTTCCTCGGTCTCGTTCATCTTCTCAGGCTTGTCCTTGCGCAGGCAGCGGCGCAGGTTGGCCACATCGGTCTTGATGCGGTTCTTTTCGTCGCGGTCCAGCTCCTTTTTGCACTTGGACAAGGCCTCGTCCACCTTGTAGGCCAGCACCTCGGCCTGGTTGTGCAGCTCCAGCCGCTCCTTGCGGCGGCTGTCCTCGGCCTCGTAGGCCGCGGCATCCGCCATCGCGCGCTGGATCTCGTTTTCGGACAGGTTCGTGCTGCCGGTGATGGTGATGTTCTGCTCCCGGCCGGTACCCAGATCCTTGGCCGACACCTTGACCACGCCGTTGACGTCGATGTCAAAGGTGACCTCGATCTGCGGCTTGGAGGAGAAACCACCCCGGATGCCGTTGAGCTTGAACTTGCCCAGGCTCTTGTTGTCGCGGGCAAAGTGGCGCTCGCCCTGCAGCACGTTGATCTCCACGCTGGTCTGCATGGGACGTGCCGTGGTAAAGATCTGGCTCTTGCGGGTGGGGATCATGCTGTTGCGGGTGATCAGCGGGGTGGCCACGCCGCCCAGCGTCTCAATGGACAGGGTCAGCGGGGTGACATCCATCAGCACCAGACCCTGTGCGGCGGCACCGGTAGCACCAGCCAGCTTGCCGCCGCCCTGCAGCAGACCGCCCTGCACGGCGGCACCCATGGCCACGCACTCGTCCGGGTTCAGGCTGTGGCTGGGCTCGCAGCCCAGCAGCTCCCGCACCTGGCGCTCCACGGCGGGCATGCGGGTGCTGCCGCCCACCAGCAGCACCTTGCCCAGCTGGCTGGCAGAGATCCCGGCATCCCGCAGGGCGTTCTGCACCGGGGTCACGGTACGGGCCAGCAGGTCACCGGTCATCATCTCGAACTGCGGGCGGGACAGCGACAGATCCAGATGGTGGGGGCCGTCCTTGCCTACCGCGATGAAGGGCAGGTTCAGCTGCGCGGAGGGTGCACTGGACAGCTCCTTCTTGGCCTTTTCAGCTTCCTCCTTCAGGCGGCCCATAGCAGCCGGATCGCGGGAGAGGTCGATGCGGTCGGACTTCTTGAACTCGGCCACAGCGTACTCCACGATGCGCTCGTCAAAGTCATCGCCGCCCAGATGGGTGTCGCCGCCGGTGGCCAGCACTGTAAAAGTACCGTCCTCGATCTCGATGATGGACACGTCAAAGGTGCCGCCGCCCAGATCATACACCAGGATCTTCTGGGGTGCTTCGTTGTCCAGGCCGTAGGCCACAGCGGCAGCCGTCGGCTCGTTGATGATGCGCAGCACGTTCAGGCCCGCGATGCGTCCGGCGTCCTGGGTAGCCTTGCGCTGGCTGTCGTCGAAGTAGGCGGGCACCGTGATAACGGCCTCGGTCACCGGCTCGCCCAGATAGCTCTCGGCGTCGCGGCGGATCTTGGCCAGGATCATGGCGCTGATCTCCTGCGGGGTCAGGTCCTTGCCGTCGATGTGCACCCGGTAATCGCTGCCCATGTGGCGCTTGATGCTGGTCACGGTGCGGCCGGAGTTGGTGGCGATCTGCCGCTTGGCCGCGCCGCCCACCAGACGCTCGCCGTCTTTGGTAAAGGCCACCACGCTGGGGGTGGTGCGCTCGCCCTCTGCGTTGGTGATGACCACAGGCTTGCCGCCTTCCACCACCGCCACACAGGAATTTGTTGTGCCAAGGTCAATGCCGATCACTTTGCTCATATCGTTTTCCTCTCTTTGCGGCGCATCCCGTCCGCCAAAGCATTTTATTTACCTGATCATCTTACCCGATGCCTGTGACCATTTTTTAGTCCAATTGTAAAGAATCTATGTTGTAGGCCGTATTCCGGGGCTTCGGATCGGCCAGTTCCCGCAGCAGCTGTTCCGCTTCTGCCTGCAATTCGGCCGCATCCGGTTCCTTCTCCCGGGCCAGGATGGCAAAGCCCTGGGCGGCCTCTGCCGCCAGTGCCATGGCCTTTTTGGCCGAGACGTAGCGGGTCTCGGCCTGGGCAAGGCGCAGACAGATGCGCGGGGTATACTCGATGTCCGGCATGCCCTGCGCCGTCTGCCGGGCTTTGCGGTAGTACAGCAGGGCCTTGCCCGCTTCGCCCCGGGCAGCGCAGTCCTCGCCCAGCGACAGCATGGCCAGCACCTCGCCGTGGTCGGCGGCGGTGCGCCACATCCGGCGGGCCTCGGTCTTGTTCTGCATCTCGCCCCGGCCCCGGTACAGGCAGTCGGCCAGCAGCGAGAGACCCATGGCATTGCCCTGCTGGGCGGCTTCGTCATAGTGGTCGGCCGCCATGCGCCAGTCCCCGGCGCGGGCCGCTTCCCGCCCGGCTTCTACTTCTTCGTCTCCCGGCTCCTCCGGGTTGTGGCCCGCATGGAGCAGGCCGTTGAGCAGGGCCTCATCCAGTGTGGCCGAGTGGCCCCACGGGTCGATGACCACGCCGTCGATGTCCGGCGCATCCAGCACCAGTTCCATGGCGTCCTGCAGGGTGTAGTCCGCCATGGGGCGGGCCGCCGTGCTGCGGTCCACGCAGGCAGCTGCGCTGGAGGTGAACAGCGGCAGCCAGGTACGGTCCTTGTTTTTCAGGGTCCAGAGCGCAAGCCCTCTGGCCTTTTGCTGCGGGACGGGGTTCTCGGCCCAGGGGGCCGGGGTGGGCGGTGTGCCCGGGGCCGTCTGCAGCGGCACCAGAACATGGGTCTCCAGCTCCAGCGCGTAGTTCAGGGCCCCCATCAGGGCCCAGAAGCTCTCCTCGTTCTGCCCGTGATACAGCCGCTCGATGGCCTGCTCGATTGCCGGGCAGCCGGTGCCGCCGGGGCTGTAGCGCACCGGCGTGCGCGGGTGCCGGCTGCTGCCCACCGGGCGGAAGCGCACCCCGCCGTCTGTTCTTCTTGCCATTGTATGTTTCCTGCTTTCCTTCAGTGTCACCTCCTAGTATAGCAGGATTTTCCATCTTTCTCAACGGAAAACCTGCGCTTTGGCTCTGCATCTATCCCGGCAAACGTATGGTTTTTTTGGGTCATGTGCGCTATAATAGGTAAAATCCCAGAATACCGGGATCAGAAAAGGAGGAAATAGCCTTGAACAACATGCTTGGCTATCTGAGGGACTACAAGCGCGAAAGCGTGCTTGCCCCCCTGTTCAAGATGCTGGAAGCCACATTTGACCTGTTCGTACCACTGGTCATGGCCGATATCGTCAACGTGGGCATTGCCGCCCACGACCTGCACTACATCCTGGTGCGGTGCGGCATCCTGCTTCTGCTGGCCGTCATCGGCCTGACCTGCAGCCTCACGGCGCAGTATTTTTCCGCCAAGGCGGCGGTGGGCTACTCCACTTCCCTGCGGCATGCCCTGTTTGCCCACATCCAGAGCCTGAGCTTTTCGGAGATGGACACCCTGGGCACCAGCACCCTCATCACCCGCATGACCAGCGACATCAACCAGGTGCAGAGCGGCCTGAACCTGTTTTTGCGCCTGTTCCTGCGCAGCCCCTTTGTGGTGATCGGCGCCATGGTCATGGCCTTCACGGTCAACGCGCGGGCCGCCCTGATCTTCGTGGTGGCCATCCCGCTGCTGAGTGTGGTGGTGTTCGGCGTGATGGTGATCACCCGCCCGCTGTACAAGACCGCGCAGGTGCGGCTGGACCGTGTGCTGGGCCTGACCCGCGAGAACCTGACCGGTGTGCGCGTGGTGCGTGCCTTTGACAAGGAGCAGGACGAGATCGACCGCTTCGAGAACGCCAACGACCTGCTGACCAGAATGCAGCTCCATGTGGGCCACCTTTCGGCCCTGATGAGCCCGCTGACCTATGTGATCATCAACATTGCCGTCGTGGCACTGCTGTATGTGGGCAGCATTGAGATCAACGTGGGCGGCATGGCCTCCGGCGACGTGATCGCGCTGGTGAACTATATGAACCAGATCCTGATCGAGCTGGTCAAGCTGGCCAACCTGATCGTGCAGGTAAGCAAAGCGCTGGCCTGCGCCGGCCGTGTGCAGGCTGTGCTGGACACCAAGCCCGGCATGGACTTCCCCGCCGAGCTGCGCAGCGAGGTGCCCGCCGACAAGGCCGGTGACGCCGTGCGCTTTGACCATGTGAGCCTGACCTATGCCGGGGCCGGCGCACCCAGCCTGTCCGACATCAGCTTTACCGCCAAGCGCGGCCAGACCATCGGCGTCATCGGCGGCACCGGCAGCGGCAAGTCCAGCCTGGTCAACCTGATCCCCCGCTTTTACGACGCCACCGAGGGCACCGTGGAGATCCTGGGCCGCCCGGCTGCGGACTACCCCCGCGAGGCCCTGCGCGGCAAGGTGAATGTGGTCATGCAGAAGGCCCAGCTGTTCGGCGGCACCATCCGCTCCAACCTGCTGTGGGGCAACAAGAATGCCACCGACGCCGAGCTGTGGGCGGCCCTGGAGACCGCACAGGCGGCAGAATTCGTCCAGGCAAAGCCCCTTGGCCTGGACGAGCCTGTGGAACAGGGCGGCCGGAACCTTTCCGGCGGCCAGAAGCAGCGCCTGACCATTGCCCGTGCACTGGTGGGCAAGCCGGACATTCTGATTCTGGACGACAGCGCCAGCGCCCTGGACTACGCCACCGACGCGGCCCTGCGCAAGGCACTGGCCGCTCTGCCCGGCAGCCTGACCGTGTTCATCGTGAGCCAGCGCGCTGCCAGCCTGCAGCACGCCGACCAGATCCTTGTGCTGGATGACGGCAGGTTGGTGGGCCTTGGCACCCATGACCAGCTGTGCCAGAGCTGCCCGGTGTACGAAGAGATCTATGAGAGCCAGTTCAAGAAAGGGGATGTGCAGAAATGAGCGCGAAAGCCAAAGCAAAACTGACCCCGGAACAGCGCAAGGCCACACTGACCCGTGTGCTGCACAAGATCCGCCCCTATTCCCTGTTCGTGGTCTGCAGCCTGATCGTGGCCGCCGTGAGTGTGGCCGCACAGCTGTATATCCCCATCCTGTGCGGTGACGCCATCGACCTGATGCTGGGCAAAGGCAATGTGGCCTTTGCCGGTGTAGGCCGCATCATCGTGGAGGTGCTGGTGGTGGCCGTGGTGGCCGCCTTTGCCCAGTGGCTGCTGAGCGTGTGCAACAACCGCATCACCTTTTCGGTGAGCCGGGACCTGCGCAACGAGGCCCTGCGCAAGATCCAGACCCTGCCGCTGTCCTACCTCGACAGCCACCCCTCCGGCGACATCGTGAGCCGCATGGTGGCCGATGTGGACACCTTTGCCGACGGCCTGCTGATGGGCTTCACCCAGCTGTTCAGCGGCGTGCTGACCATTCTGGGCACCCTGCTGTTCATGCTGAGCGAGAACGTGGCCATCACGCTGGTGGTGGTGTGCATCACCCCGCTGAGCCTGCTGGTGGCCAGCTTCCTTGCCAAGCGCAGCTACAAGTATTTTCAGGGCCAGAGCAGCGTGCGCGGCGAGCAGACTGCGCTGGTCAACGAGATGATCGAGGGCCAGAAGGTGGTGCAGGCCTTCGGCCACGAGGCCGAGAGCCTGGACGCCTTTGACGAAGTGAACGGCCGGCTGCAGGACGTGAGCCTGAAAGCCATCTTCTTCTCCAGCATGACCAACCCCGCCACCCGCTTTGTGAATAACATCGTGTACGCCGGTGTGGGCCTGGTGGGTGCCCTGTACGCCGTGCGCGGCGGCATCACCATCGGTCAGCTGAGCGTGTTCCTGAACTACGCCAACCAGTACACCAAGCCCTTCAACGAGATCTCCGGCGTGGTCACCGAGCTGCAGAACGCGCTGGCCTGTGCGGCCCGCGTGTTTGAGCTGCTGGACGCCGACGACCAGATCCCGGAAGCCGAGAACGCCGCTGCGCTGCAGCCGGACGGCCATGTGCAGCTGGAGGATGTGTCCTTCCGCTACCTGCCCGACCGCCCGCTGATCGAGGGCCTGAGCCTGGACGTGAAGCCCGGCCAGCGCATCGCCATCGTGGGCCCCACCGGCTGCGGCAAGACCACCCTCATCAACCTGCTCATGCGCTTCTATGACGTGAACGGCGGCAGCATCAAGGTGTCCGGCACCGACATCCGCAGCGTGACCCGCGCTTCGCTGCGCGGCAGCTACGGCATGGTGCTGCAGGATACCTGGCTGCGGGCCGGTACGGTGCGGGAGAACATCGCCTACGGCAAGCCGGACGCCACCCTGGACGAGGTGGTGGCTGCCGCCAAGGCCGCCCACGCCGACAGCTTCATCCGCCGCTTGCCGGAGGGTTACGACACCGTCATCGCGGAGGACGGCGGCAACATCAGTCAGGGCCAGAAGCAGCTGCTGTGCATCGCCCGCGTGATGCTCTGCCTGCCGCCCATGCTGATCCTGGACGAGGCTACCTCCTCCATCGACACCCGCACCGAGGTGCGCATCCAGAAGGCCTTTGCCCGCATGATGCAGGGCCGCACCAGCTTCATCGTGGCGCACCGCCTGTCCACCATCCGTGAGGCCGACGTCATCCTTGTGATGAAGGACGGCCACATCGTGGAGCAGGGCAACCACGACGAACTGCTGGCCGCAGGCGGCTTCTACGCCAAGCTGTACAACAGCCAGTTCGAGGGTGTGGAGACCTGAGCCAAAGCCCCATAAAACCACAAAAATCCCGTCTGAAGCAGTTCAGACGGGATTTTTTCGTGTTTGTCAAGGGCTGCCCGCACAGAGCATGTGCGGCGGGCCTTTTTTCTGCCCCTGTGCCGCCTTTTTTGTTGACAAAGCACCGCCTTGCTATTATAATAATGTAGTCAAAATGGCATCATTGCGCGGCTTTGCACCTGCGCGAATCAAGTATAGACAAGGAGAGATTCTCAAATGGCACAAGAGATCAAGATGTCCGCTGCCGGCCTGAAAGCTATGCAGGAGGAACTGGAGTACCTCAAGACCGTGCGCCGCAAGGAGCTGGCCGAGGAGATCAAGGAAGCCCGCAGCCACGGCGACCTGTCGGAAAACAGCGAGTACGACGAGGCCAAGAACACCCAGGGTCTGGTGGAGAACCGCATCACCGAGCTGGAGCAGATGATCAAGAACGCCGTCATCATCGACGAGAGCGAGCTGAGCGTGGACAGCGTGTCTGTGGGCACCCACGTCACCATCCAGATGACCGGCGAGGATGAGACCGAAGAATACGACATCGTGGGCCGCACCGAGGCCGACCCCCTGAACGGCAAGATCAGCGACGAGAGCCCCGTGGGCCACGCGCTGCTGGGCCGCGCTGTGGGCGCCAAGACCGAAGTGCTGCTGCCCACCGGCCACACCGTGGAGTACACCGTGCTGGCCATTACCCACGCACGCAGCTGATAGGAGAAACCATGGAAGAGCAAAAGAAGAACCCCGCACAGGGCCTGTCCGAGAGCGAGCAGGTGCAGGTGCGCCGCCAGAAGCTGGCAGACCTGCAGGCCGCCGGTCATGACCCCTTTACCCTGACCAAGTACCCGCAGGACGCCTACTCGGCCGACCTGAAGGAAGAATTCAAGGACCTGCCCAACGAGACCGACAGCGGCAAGCAGGTTGCTCTGGCCGGCCGCATGATGTCCAAGCGCGTGATGGGCAAGGCCAGCTTTGCCCACCTGCGCGACGACAAGGGCGACATCCAGCTGTATGTCCGCCGCGACGAGCTGGGCGATGAGCCCTACGCCGCCTTCAAGAAGCTGGACGTGGGCGATATCATCGGCGTCAAGGGCGAGGTGTTCCGCACCAAGACCGGCGAGCTGAGCGTGCGCGCCACCGAGCTGACCCTGCTGGCCAAGAGCCTGCGTCCCCTGCCCGAGAAGTTCCACGGCCTGACCGACACCGAGATGCGGTATCGCCAGCGCTATGTGGACCTGATCGCCAACCCCGAGGTCAAGGACACCTTCGTCAAGCGCAGCCAGATTCTGAAGGAGATCCGCGCTTATCTGGACGAGAAGGGCTTCCTCGAAGTGGACACCCCCATCCTGACCCCCTTCGAGATCGGCGCCTCGGCCCGCCCCTTCTACACCCATCACAACAGCCTGAACATGGACATGGTGCTGCGCATCGAGACCGAGCTGTACCTCAAGCGCCTGATCGTGGGCGGCATGGAC
>QWCH01005580.1_pt1 | contig 19598 bp, 21 predicted proteins | sample 1972671 | NCBI WGS metagenome assembly QWCH01 (sample SAMN09866713, study PRJNA288562) | Human gut metagenome isolate term3_stool, whole genome shotgun sequencing... | isolation source: gut | host: Homo sapiens | place: USA: California | reverse complement strand
CATCGTCCGTCACATTGTTATATATGGTTGCCTTTATGGTCTTTGCTCCTGCAAGCAATGAGGCACGGTAACGGCGTTCACCGTATATGATTTCATAACCGCCTTCCGTGCGTGGGCGTACTGCAATGGCCTGCAGGATTCCCACTTCCCGAATGCTTTCCGCAAGTTCCTGCAATGATGCGTCATTGAACGTCTTGCGGTGGTTGTCCCTACTTGGGTGTACGGTGGTGATGTCAAGGTCTGTTTCGGCTGTGGCCGTTGCAAGCGGTGTCTTGAACGTGGCCTGCTGCGGTGCTTCTTCCGTAACGGTGGGAACGGTTGCCGTTTCGGGTGCTTCTGTCACTTCGGTAGCCGTGGGCACGTCCTGCGGTGTGAGTAGTGTCATCGGTTTCGGGATGATTGCCAAAGCGGTCACCTTTACTGCATTTTCTTTCTCTGATTTCTGTACGCTGTTCGTCTGTACTTTCTTGTTCGTTTTCATAATGATAAGTTTTAAATGTTGATAATTAATTGAATGGTTTTCCGTCTGAAAGGTATTCCCAACCGTTGGCGTTGCTTTCTTCCGTGAAGTATTCCAAAGTCCGGGTGCTTTCCATATCATCCCGACAAGCACGGAAAAAACTGTCGAGACATTCGTTCATAAGGCAGTCAAACGTGATATTTTCGGTGGGGGATTTCAAGAACTGATAAATCGGAGCAAGAATACAGTTATCTATATAATAGCCCGTAAGGGGACAACAGGCATCTACAAATATCCTGCTTTTTCGTCCTTTCGTCCCTTTCCAAAAATATTTTGGCGTGTACAGGTCGTTCCAATGGTTGTTCATCAGATAGGCCGCCAACCGCCAACCGTTTAGCCCGTCTATGCAGTCTTCCTGCCTGCTGCGGTAGTCATAGCTGTAATTGCATGCGTCATATCTCCAATTACGGCACACAATGCCGAAGCGTTCGCAAAAGGTATCAAGGGTCTGACGGTTCTCGTGTGTCCAACCGTAAAAATATCGGTTGCACAACCATTTGGTGTGTGCTTTCTCTTTGGCTTCCTCGGATAACTCGGTTATCCGATAGAGGGTGTATGTTCTTGTTTCCGTTCTCATGTCGTTACTTTTTTATGGGTTCGTTGATAGGCGGGCGGATTGTTCCGCCCTGCCGTTCATGCTGTCATACACGGATGCACGTGGCGAGTGCTTCCCTTACTTTCGTTTCCTGCTTCTTGGAATATATCCACCCTGCACGCCTTTCGCCCTTATAGGTGAGGTTCGCACGGAACAGACCGTTCAAGTCTTTCAGAATGTCCTTTATCGGCCTGGTGTCACCGAATACGGCAATCGCCTTCTCGCTGTATTCCACGATTTCAAGACTGAGGGTTGAAAGGTCTGCGGTTGCTGTGGATTGTTCTGCCGTATCGCTGTTTCTCTGCGGTGCTTTCATGCAAAGGTTGGCTTCATCCCCTGCGGTGTGCGCATACCGTTCTATGAATTTTTCAAGGTCGTGGATAGGCTCTTTCTCAACCGTCCAACCGCTGTACTTGTTCCTGCCCAAATACATACCGTCTCCCATGCTGTAATTTTCACGGTGTTCGTAATCTGCGTTATATTCCGCCAAATAGGCCGTTCCCTCAAAATTGGCGGCATGCTTGCGCATTTCTGAAAAGAGGTTGCGTGTATGTTTGGAAAAGCCTAAAATGACGGTTCTTGCTATACTGTAGTCATAATAGTCCGTATAGCTGTCGCACTCGTTTACCCGTAGTGTGCCGATAATGACCGCCTTTGCATCCGTCGGGACAAGGGGGCGCAAACGCTCCGCACCGATTTTGGCGATACGTCCGTATTCCTCTCTTGTTTCCTTCGCTTTCTTTTCTTCTTCGGCTTTCTTCTCTTTTGCCTTGGTGAGTAAAGCGGCTGTTTCCAGCGGATCTAAAAACCTGGGGTTCGCATCATCGTAATAGATTCCTATTCCGAATTTTTCCGATAACGGCCGGATAAGGTCGGATGTATGAAGCTCGTATGTCCGCAAATTGACAAGATGATAGGTTATTCCCCACTTGTCACGGGTTACTTCATACACAACATAGCTGTCATAGCTGTAGCCTTCCAATACTACCACTTGGTTGACTGAAACGGTCTGAACGTCTCTGTCGTAACTTCTGTTGGCTCCCAATAAATGTACTTTGTTCATAATGATTTGATTTTAAAATGATTCATATTCTGTCAGAGTATCACGCAAAGCGCAAGGATGAAAATGGCGAGCACGCAAAGGATGCGCCACACGGCACGGATGAGGAAAACCACGACGGGGAGAAAATATGCAAGGCTTTTGGTGAAAAATTTTCAACCGCCCGGCTGGACGGATTGAAAAATTTTCGCCAAAACCCGCAGGGCGCGAAGCGGCCTTGCAGATTTTTAGGGGGCCCGTCCGTAGCTTCGCACCCTGAACCACGCAAGGTGGAGCTACTGACGGGATAAATAAAAATGGGAAAATCGTTATATGGGAAAAAGAGAATTGAAATACGGCGGGATTCAAGGGGGTTGCTGGATGGCATTTTAAAGTCTGTCTGTTTTATATAAGAACAGCATAACCATTCCTGAACTTCGCTTTAAAGTGGGTGATAATTTTGAATTAGTACAAATCAAACAAATTTATGAATTATATTGATTTGAAACATTAAAGAAATCTCTTCTTTGTTTGTCTGAATGATGGTAATATATTTATTATTAGAATTATAATATCAACGAAAAATGGCATCATTGAAAATAAAGTATCGACATTCCTCTATAGAAGGAAAAGCAGGAACCTTGTTTTATCAAGTAATTCATAAGCGTATAGCAAGGCAGATAAGCTCAGGATACAAAATTTATCCTGACGAGTGGGATATTTCCAACTCCCAAATAATTATACCTACAGGAATTGAAGAAAACAGGTACCGATATTTGGTATCTTTAGAGAAATATATAAAAGAAGATACCTTACGTCTGAAAGATATTATGATAAAATTTGATAATTTTGGGTATAACTATACGGCAGACGAGGTCATTGAATATTATTCCACCTTTCCCAAGAATGAATATTTTATATGCTTCAGTGAGAATCTCATTGAACAATTGAAACAAATAGGAAAAATACGCACAGCTGAAACTTATACTACTACTCTTAATAGCTTCAGACGATTTATGCACTCACGAAAAAAAAATAGTGACATCCCTTTCGATAAGATAGACTCCAGCCTGATGATGGAATATGAACAATATTTAAAATTTTATGATATTTGCCCGAATAGTAGTTCTTATTATATGAGAAATCTCAGGGCTATATATAACCGTGCCGTAGAGAAAGAATTGGTTATACAGCGATATCCGTTTAAATATGTATATACGGGTATAGATAAGACTGTAAAGCGTGCAGTCTCGGCTGAAATTATTCGACAAATACGTGATTTGGATTTAAGCCATACTCCCTCTTTGGAATATGCAAGAGACCTGTTTATGTTCAGCTTTTATACTCGAGGAATGTCGTTTGTAGATATGGCTTACCTAAAGAAAAGCAATTTGCAAAACGGTTTTTTATCATATTGCAGAAAAAAGACCAATCAGCGATTGCTTATTAAGTGGGAAAAACCTATGCAAGAAATAATAGACAAGTATGATACCTCAAACACCCCCTATCTCCTTCCTATAATTAAAAATATCCTAAAGGATAATAGGGGACAATACAAGAATGCAATACGTCTGATGAATACAAAGTTAAAAACAATAGGTATGCTTATAGGATTACCCATTCCATTGACAACATATGTTGCGCGGCATGCATGGGCTAGTATTGCAAGAAGCAAAAATGTTCAAATTTCAACCATTAGTGAGGCAATGGGACATGATTCGGAAAGTACAACGCGTATTTATTTAGCTTCATTGGATACTTCAATCATAGATGAAGCAAACAGTCTGATCATACAAACCTTGTAAAAAGGCAGAATATTTGATTGATTTCTTAGCAAGAGAAAGATTTTTGGACTGCAAAAGTACAAATAAAATCAATAAGTTTATGTTTTTTAGATAAATAAAATAATAGCATTATAATATTTTAAATAACACGATTATGCATATTTTATACGCTTTGTTAAGCAATACGACACAATCAGTCTAGTAGTTTGTTGTATATCAATATAAAAACAAAGAAATCTTTCTCTTGCTAAGAGAAGGATTTAAAAAAGTGCATAGAAAGTTTTTTGTTGAAATTTTTAAGGTAAAATTGGATGGATACTGTTTTTGATTCAACCAATATGTTTGGAAAAACGAGCACGCGTAATGTGTTAATTTATAAATATTTAGATAGAGTAATCGATGTCACTGTATAGTTCAGATACTTTGTCTAGCGTCGGGGAAGACAATCAGGTCGAAGCAAATCATGGATCTGTTTCGGAAAGGGAGATTTTGTCTGTATATGATAATGAATCACCTTGGTTTTACCTTTTCACTCATTGTTCCAAAATGGAACAAGTGGAACGAAAACTGCAAGAAAAGTTTCAGACCTTTATACATAAAACAGTTGTATACAGTCGTCACAAAAAGTGCATAATGAAAGAGGAGCGGCCTACCATTTCCGGCTTGATATTTGTCAAAGGAGAATGTTGTCATGAAATTCAGGCATTTCTTGACAGATATCTTCCGGGGCTGCATCTTGTTAAAGACTATTATACGCGGAAAATAGTTGCTATACCGAGTAGCCAGATGTTTCCTTTCATGAAAATATCGGAAATTGGTGCAGACAAAGTTCGATTTATGCCTAACAGTTTAGGACATTATGCTTTCGGGCATACACGGATAGTTGTAACTTCAGGGCTTTTGGCTGGATTGGAAGGTTATATTATACGTATAGCACGCGAAAAACGTCTTGTTACTTCTATTGGTAACATGACAATAGCCATATCCGGCATTAGCAAAGAAAGTTTTGAGAATGCAGAAGAGTATGTCAACATCAGAAAAGAACAACAAGGAGAGAAAGTTTTTCCGAATACAGCTACTTTTACTCCCGAACAGATAAGGGTAAACAACTGTTTTTTTGAACCTCAAAACCGAATAGACGTTTTAGCCATAGCCAAGAGCTTGGATAAGTGTATTTTACAGGCGGAATCCCTGATTATGAGCCATGAGTATGTCAAGGCAATAGAAATTGCTGTATGTATCCTTGAAGAGATAGGATGTCGCATGTTTCATGATGGTAAACAGATGCGGGTGGACAGAATCAAGGACATTATCAATGCTATGTGCAACAACACAATCCGCATACTGTCGATTATCGAAACACTGCCCGGAATATCCGCTGAAATAAAAGAACGTATAGACACAGAAAGGCAATCGTTGTTCATTCGTTTCCCGTTTCTGCCACTTTCAATTAAGTAAAATGATTATAGCAGTAGATTTTGACGGGACCATTGTGGAACACAAATATCCGCATATCGGTAAAGAGATTCCTTTTGCGATCTCTACATTGAAGCGTTTACAAGCTGAACATCACCAGTTGATATTATGGACGGTACGAGAAGGCAGACTATTGGAAGAAGCTGTGAATTTTTGTCATGAACGTGGTTTGGAGTTTTATGCAGTGAATGCCAATCATCCTGATGAAGAGGCAAAGATGTATTCTGTTCCCTGTAGGAAATTGAAAGCCGATCTGTTTATTGATGACCGCAATGTAGGCGGCTTGCCCGATTGGGGTGAGATATATGGGATGGTGAGTAATGGATGGAGTTACCGAGAATATTTAAGTAGCCAGAATTCATTGGTGGACTTAGGGAAGCAGTCAAGGTTAAGAACATTTTTGGATGCTTATCTTTCTAAAGCAAAACGATGAGTACTGAACAAAATACCCTCCCTCTAAAAACAATAAATAACAAACGGATTGCCAAAAATACACTCATGCTCTACGTGCGCATGATGTTTGGTATGATGGTCTCGCTTTATACCTCGCGCGTGGTGCTAAACACGTTGGGAGTAGAAGATTATGGAATCTACAATGTGGTTGGTGGATTTGTAGCCATGTTTTCATTAATCTCCAATTCGCTATCTGCTTCAACCAGTCGTTTTCTGACTTTTGAATTGGGGAAAGGAGACATGCAGCGATTAAAACAAGTTTTTTCTACTTCACTGACTATTCATGCAATATTAGCGGTTGCCGTTTTCCTACTTGCAGAAACTATTGGCATTTGGTTTTTAAATGAAAGGATGACCATACCTACAGTTCGTTTGTATGCAGCCAATTGGGTTTTTCAAGCTTCTGTTTTTGCTTTTATGATGGGGCTCTTTTCCGTGCCTTACAGTGCATCAATAGTTTCACATGAAAAGATGAGTTTTTTTGCTTATTTGGGAATTTTTGACGTACTTATGAGGTTGGGTGTTGTGCTTTTTGTAGCTTATTCACCTTGGCAGTTTGATCGGTTAATCATATATGCCATGTTGTTGGTTGGCGTGAGCGTGATTTGGCAATTAGCCAACATGGTATATTGTAGTAGGCATTTTCAAGAGTGTAAATTGCAGTTTGCTTTCCATTCAGACGGAGAATACTTCTACATGATGTCGTTAGTAGAGCGGGGGGCTCGGTTTTCTTTTTACATTCTGTTTTTATTGGCATTGCCCATACTATTTGAAACGGAATTTATTCTGACTTTATGGCTGAACGACTTTCCGCCACATACCGTAAATTTTGTGCGACTGATATTGTTATTGTCATTGTCTGATGTATTATCTAATACATTGATAACTCTGCAGAATGCTACAGGAAAGATTAGAGATTATCAGATTGCCGTAGGTGGTGCATTGATGCTGAATTTTCCGGTTTCATATCTTTGTCTAAAGATAGGTTGTGTACCGGAGAGTGTGTTTATAGTGGCCTTGATTGTATCGGTGCTGTGTCTGATACTTCGACTCTTGTTTTTGCGACGGATGGTACAGCTTTCAGTAAAGCAGTATTTATGTAATGTATATTTAAATGTGCTGTATGTGTCATTGATGGCTGCGCTTATACCTACACTGGTTTACTTTCAAATGGAAGACGGGTGGGTACGTTTCTTGAGTATCATATTTTGTTGTGTGGTATGCAGTTCTCTTTCTATCTATTTTGTAGGATGTTCGATTTCTGAGCGTAAGTTTATTACAGATAGGGTAAGAGTGATGAAAAAACGAATTATCGGATGATAAAGGTAAAAGATAAATCCGCTTGTTGTGGTTGCGCTGCCTGTGTGCAAATCTGTTCCAAACAGTGTATCTCATTGCATAAATGATGGTGGAGTAGTTTTTGGTGCCCGTTTTGATAGTGATTGGAGCGTGGTACATGATTTTACGGAAACCCATGAAGGATTACAGGCATTCCGAGGTTCAAAGTACCTTCAGAGTAGAATAGGAAATACATATCGGCAAGCCGGGAAATTCTTGAAAGCGGGTAGAAAAGTACTGTTTTCGGGTACCCCCTGTCAGATAGCCGGTCTTAAACGGTATTTGCACAAAAATTACGAGAATTTATTGGCTGTTGATTTTGTGTGTCACGGTGTGCCCAGCCCATTGGTTTGGAAGAAATATTTAGAAGAAACCATCGCATGTCAGTGCGAAAAAAATTCAGTTTTGCTTCATTCTAATCCCTTGATTTCTGAAAGAGATAGCATGGCGGGTATTCGTAAACGGAAGAGGATGGAAAAAATACAGTTTTGCTCTCACTCTCTCCGAGGTGACAACCGACGGAGAGAAAAATACAGTTTTGCTCTCGACTATATTCCCGGAGAACGAATATATGCAAGCTTTTCTAGCTAACTTTTCGTTGCGTCCCAGTTGTTATCATTGCCCGGTAAAAGGGGGAAAATCAGGTAGTGACCTCACCATTGGTGATTTTTGGGGAATAGAAAAGATAGCTCCCGAATTGGATGACGATAAAGGATGCAGTTTGATAATCGCTCATACAGATAAAATGATGAATTGGTTAGAAAACAACTCAATCTTGTCGGAAATACCTATAAAAGAAGAACCTTTTAGAAGCAACCTGAGTTATTATACGTCACCTGCTCAACCAGTCAACCGGTCTTTCTTTTTTAATCAGTTAATAAAGAATGGTTTCCATGAGGCATGGAAAAATACAGTGTCTACTAAATTAACAGACCGTGTCTTAAGAAAGATTTATCAATTTTTATGAAAATAGCCATTGTCACATTACCTCTACATACCAATTATGGAGGAATTTTACAGGCCTATGCCCTACAGACCGTGTTGCAGCAAATGGGACATGAGGTACATCATCTGCAACCCTTGGTTGAGTTTACCTCTCTTCATCCAACTTGGCAAATGCCTTTTGTTTGGATAAAACGATTGATAAGAAAATACCTTCTAGGAGAGCGACAGTTACCGATAGTTGAACACCCTCATCGATGGATGCGCAAATACACAGATGTATTTATTCACAAATACATATCAATGCATTTTTTGCAAGATGAAGAATGGAATACATCCTTGGAGAAAGAATATGATGCCTTTATAGTAGGCAGCGATCAGGTTTGGCGTTCATGTTATGCATGTCCTATAGAAAGATATTTTTTATCATTTTTGGGTTATGCGTGTACTAAACCACGAATAGCCTATGCAGCTTCCTTCGGAACGAAAGACTGTGATTTTACCTCTAATCAGATTTTTAATTGTAGAGAGTTATTACAGAAATTTTCATTTGTTTCTGTGCGAGAAGAATCTGGAGTAGATATCTGCCGACAACAGTTTGACACGAATGCTTGTCAATTAATAGATCCAACATTATTGTTGTTAAAAAATGAATATTTAAATCTTATTCATGAGGTACATCCCAGTAAGGGTGATCTGATGGTTTATATACTAGATGAAACTATCGCTACTAAACATTTGATAAATCAGATTGCTAATTCCGAGGGATTAATCCCCTTTTACACATATTCTAAAATAGAAAATTATCAAGCAAAAGGTGCTGATTTCCAACAGCCTCCAGTAGAGCAATGGCTTAAAGGATTTATAGATGCAAAGCTTGTAGTTACAGATTCTTTTCATGCTTGTGTGTTTGCTATTATTTTCAATAAACCATTTATATGTATAGGAAACAATAAACGAGGCATGGCTCGTTTTCAATCATTGCTAGATTTATTTGGATTGCAACAATGTTTAATTAACATCGAACAATTGTATGAAATACCTAACATAAATTGGGAAAAGATTAATTTGAAGTTAGAAAAATTGCGCAAGCACTCATTATTTAGTTTAGAACAAGCTTTAATTAATTAAAATAATCCTTGTTATATACCTATAAATATATAACAATGATTCATTAATAAAGACAGCCCATATATGCCCGTAAGAATATAATTAGAATAAACTTATTATGGATGATAATGCTTTAATATCAGTCATTGTACCAGTATATAATGTGGAGAATTATCTTTATAAATGTATTTCCTCTATAATAACACAGTCTTATGGAAATTTTGAGCTAATTCTTATAGATGATGGTTCAATAGATAAATCCGGTGAGATATGTGATAGCTTTTCAGAAAAAGATAACCGTATAAAGGTTATACATAAGGTTAATGAGGGAGTATCTTCTGCCAGAAATTATGGCTTAAAACAGGCTCGTGGTGAATACATTTGTTTTGTAGATAGTGATGATTATGTTTTAAATGATTATTTATTAAATCTTATAAATTGTGCTGACAAAGATATTGATTTTGTTTTGTCTGGTTTTAAACTGATTAATGGCTCATTTTGTTATATTTCTTCTCCAACAAAAAGTAAGTACATAGGTAAAGTTGATTTGTTATTGTCTGATTTTTCCCGCCTATATTGTTGTTATGCACCTTATGGTAAATTATTTAAAAGAAATATTATTGTTAAACATAGGTTGTTATTTGACGCAGAGATATACTATGGTGAAGACAGACTATTTGTTTTTGAATATTTATCTTATGTAAATAAAGTAGCTATTACACCTTATGTTGATTACTGTTATTGCCGTAGAGACGGTTCTTTAATTTCCAAAATCTATTCATTCAAACAAGAGTACTATGCTTACCAAAAATCAATCATTGTAGTTGAAAGTTTTTTAAATAAACAACACGTCAAAGATTCAAGAAGCAAAAAAAATATTTTTTCTTTAGTTGCGGATTTTGCTAATCGTGTTTTAAATACAATCTATGGTTCTAAATATTATACCTATAAAGAACGTATGTGTTTATTACAAAATATAGATATTTCACTAATAGGAAAATACTCACACCCTGTGAATATAAGGGAATGGATTATAAAATATTTATTTTTATTCAAACAGGTTAGAATTCATGATTTTTTAAGAATACACAAACAGAAATGGCTACAATCAATCTTTTAATTATTATAAATCAATGAGATATATAGCTGTTATATTAACCGTTCACAATCGATTAGACAAAACTGTAGCATGTTTGAATGCTGTTTTTAACCAAAGAGAAAAATATAGTTTTTTCAATGTAGATGTTTTCCTGACGGATGATGGAAGTACTGATGATACTTCTAAAATACTTCGCAATCGTTTTTCTGCGAAACCATTACATATTTTATCAGGTAACGGTAATCTGTATTGGAATGGCGGAATGATTAATTCTTGGAAAGCGGCCATAGAACATGGAGGCTATGACGGATATTTATGGTTAAACAATGATACAATAGTACTTCCTAACCTATGGAATGAGTTGGAGCAAGTTGACGAATATTCAAGAAAACAATTTGGTAAAGGAGGCATTTATGTGGGGTCTACTAAAGATCCGTTAACGGGAGAATTTACCTATGGAGGATTTGAATTTACTAATCAATGGACTCTGAAAGATAGGTTTCTACATCCTAATGGACATTTCCAACTCTGTCAATGTGCTCATGGAAATGTGACTTATATTTCTCATGATGTAGTAGAAAAGATGGGGATACTATGTGAACAGTATCTGCATGGTGGAGGTGACCATGATTATACTTATTTGGCGTATAAAGCTGGCTTTCCACTTATCGTTTTGAAAGATTATGTGGGAATTTGTGAGAATGATCATCAACAAGGTGGATATGCCGATTTTCTTTCCATGTCACTTAAGCAGAGAATTAAATATCTCTATTCTCCGTTAGGCTTTAATTTACACAATACGCTTCTGTTGCAAAAGAGATGTTTTCCTTATCGGTATCCTTTTGTATGGCTGATGGGATATTTAAAGGCTTTTTTTCCTAAAATGTATTTTAAAATATATAGCCAATGCAGAAATTAAGGATTCAAGCTCCTATTATATCTATTATAATTCCAGCATATAACAGCGAGAAAACAATCAACAGATGTATTGATAGTATCTTATTGCAACGATTTTCTGATTTTGAATTGTTATTAATTGATGACGGAAGTACTGATTCTACAGGATTTATTATTGATAGTTACTGCAAAAAGGATAATAGAATACATGTATTTCATACAAAGAATTTCGGGGTTAGCAGTGCGAGAAATCTAGGCTTGCGAAATGCCGTTGGAAAATGGATTACTTTTGTAGATAGTGATGATTGGCTTGACGTAGATTATATAGAAAAATTATATGAGTCAATACCTAATATCGATAAGTGGAAAGGATTGGTTGTTCAAGGATACTCAAGGGTATTACAAACAACTGATTGTAACATTGAAACTATTTGTCCTACTATTAAGGGATTACACAGTCTTTCTGAAGAAAAAGATTTATTAAGTGTTGGCAAGTTGGATTTAACTCGGTTTAATTTTACTGTTGGAAAATTAGTCTCTAAAGAAATTATAGAGAAATATCAGGTATATTTTGATGAACAAGTTTCCTTTTTAGAAGATTTATTATTTTATTTGGAGTATATCAAATATATAGATAGTTTTTCAGTATCTACAGCTACAGGATATAAATATGTTGTATGTAATTCCGATTCATTATCATATAAACACTATCCAGCAGAAAAAGAATACCATACTTATTACATGTTATTGCAGAAGGTTAATGAAATTCAAACTATACACAAACTAACCAATGTTAATATTAATAATTTAACGAGATGTGCAGAACAATATATTATTAGAGTGTGTAGGAGTTTATACTATAGCCCATATAGAAAGAATAGTTCTTCGAGAATTAAGTTTTTAAAGCAGCTATTTTCCTGTAAAGAGTTTTACCGAATAGTAAGAAAACGGAATGGAAGTTTCGTGGATATATTTTTCTGCATTTGTTGTAGTCTTAGGTTATGGTTTATAGCAGATATTTTTTATAGTAGCTGGATTAAAATCCATAAACGCTAGAATCTGGTATAAGTAGCATGAAAATGATGAAAAGAGTATTTATTGCTTACGGAGATGAAAACTGTGCTTATTCGCTTCGGCGTATTACAAAGCAAGCCAAAAGAATAGGAGTTTTTGATGAAGTAATTTCCATGGCTCCTCAAGATTTGCCTAGTTACATTAAAAAGTCCATTTTGATGCGCCATTCTTATGGTGGAGGATATTGGGCATGGAAACCATGTATCATCAAAGAAATTCTCTTAAAGTATGATGATAACACTGTGGTGTGCTATGCTGATGCAGGTTGTACCTTAAATAAAGGTATTGAATGGACGTTATATTTTGAATTAATGAAAGACTACGACATGATATGCTTTAAATATAGAGATGAGTATCCTCAATGGGCAAAGTTCGGAAGCACTTCAACAAAGATTAAGCATTGGGGAAAAAAGAATACGCTTTTATTTTTAGATGATTTGTTGAAAGGAAAACAATGGAGGGAATGTAATAAAATTTGGGGAGGATTATTATTTGTCAAAGGGAAAAGCAATCCAATCATCAATGAATGGCTTGATGTAACACTAGCGCACCCGGAAATTATTATTGACCCCGATCAGGATGAAATGAAAAATCAATATCCTTATTTTGCTCTTCATAAACACGATCAAGTTATTCTAGTTGCCTTGGCTTATAAATATAAAAATAAATGTCTTGTGCTGCCTGAATTGTCTGAAACTTGTGGAGAGAATGTAGCTGTGTTTGCCTCTCGCATTAGGGCAAGAAATATAAAAGAATATATAGTGCTGAGAATAAAATACTGGGGACGTAAAATATTAGGAGATCGTTCTTTTGAACGTGTAAAACGGTGGCTTGGTAAAAAGTAGTAAATATTATGCTGAAAGTGTCAGTAATCATTCCTGTCTATAAGGTAGAAGCCTTTATTGAACGCTGCGCCCGGTCTTTGTTTGAACAGACTTTAAAGGAGGATGTGGAATTCATTTTTGTGGATGATGCTTCTCCTGATTATAGCATTTCGAACATACATCAGTGTCTGGATGATTATCCAGAACGGAAACAACAGACGAAGATTTTAGTTCACTCTCAAAATCAAGGTTTGCCCTCTGCACGAAACACGGGATTACAAGTAGCTAGTGGTAAATACGTTTTTCATTGTGACAGTGATGATTATTTAGACAGTGGTGCGTTGGAACTGATGTATGCGGCTGTAGAACAGAGCCAGGCTGATATGGTGTGGTGCGATTGGTATTTATCGTTTGCTCACAACGAACGGTATATGAAGCAGCCCAAGTATGATTCGCCTATCGAAGTGTTAAAGGGAATGTTAGGCGGATCCATGAAATACAATGTTTGGAATAAGTTAGTTAGCCGTCGTTTGTATACAGATAATCAGATTACTTTTTCTGACGGGCATGGAATGGGAGAAGATATGACGATGATTCGCCTAGCGGCTTGTGCCAAAAGAGTCTGTTATCTTCCACAGGCTTTTTACCATTATGTACGGCAAAATGAGCATGGGTTTACCCAGGTTCGACAACCGGCTGGCATCAATTATCGGCACTTGGAGGATTTGAAATGGAATGTAGAACGAACTACGAACTTTGTGGCTCAGAAATGGGGCAGTCAAGTGGAAAAAGAATTGGCCTTCTTTAAACTCGAAGCCAAATTTCCCTTTCTGATTTCGGAAGATACTGAACGCTATGCTTTGTGGCAGTCTTGGTTTCCCGAAGCTAATCCATATATCTTGCAAAATCATTATATTTCTTTCCGAAGCCGCATGTTGCAATATTGGGCATCAAAAAAGCAGTTTTGGATAGTGCGGCTCTATTACCAAATCCTGATGAAATTAGTATATGGTGTTCTTTATAAATAAAGAGTAGAAGCATGGTAAAATACATTTCTACAATTTGTGTAACTGTACTTATGAGTTTGTTTCTGTTTCCTATTGAACTGAAGGCTTTCCCGGGGATGAATTCCAAGAAGTTTTTGGCGGCTGTGGGGCTCGTGTGGTTTTTCATCAATTTGGGAAAATACAGAACCGGACGTTTCAGCAAAGATATGGTGATTCTCTCTTTGCTAGCTGTTTTCGTTTCATTGGCCGGATTGATAGCGGTGACTTATAATGAAACGCCCGATTATGCCTATGCCACTTATATTACTTCCATGTGGGTGTGGCTGGGAGCTGCCTATGTAGTAGTACATAGCATCCGATTAGTGCATGGCAGTGCCTCAATCTGGCTTGCAGGCAATTATTTTATTGCAGTTTGCTTGATTCAGTGTATCATGGCCTTATGGATAGACTCTTCTATAGAATTGAAGCAAGCCGTTGATTCAGTGATAGAGCAGGGACAGGACTTTCTGAATTCCCACAACGTAGAACGGTTATACGGTATCGGTGCCAGCCTCGATGTGGCAGGTAGCCGTTTTGCTGCCGCCTTGGTCTTGCTAGCTTTTTTCCTGTTATCCATGGAACAGACTCGTTTTCGAAGTTGGATGTTTTTCTATATACTGGCCTTTGTCTTCATTGCGGTAGTAGGAAACATGATAGCGCGTACTACTACAGTAGGTTTGTTGCTGGCTATTGGTTATCTACTCTATAAGTCGGATATTTGGCGCTTGAAGTTGTCGGCTGAAAGCCGTAAGTTATGGTTGTATTTAGGGGGAGTACTCTTGCTTGCGATTTCTCTTTGTGTTTATCTGTATCAACAGGATGCAATTTTCAGAAGTAATTTACGCTTTGCGTTTGAAGGGTTCTTCAGCTTGATAGAAAAAGGAGAATGGCAGGTATCATCCAATGAAAAATTGGAAACCATGTATGTTTTTCCGGATAATTTAAAAACTTGGCTGATAGGTGACGGGTATTTTGATAATCCATATTATGCTGACCCCTATTTTACCGGTCGTTTTGTAGGAGGATATTATATGGGTACAGATGTGGGGTATCTGCGCTTCATATTCTATTCCGGCTTGGTGGGATTGGCGGCAATCACAGCAGTGCTTTGGAAAGCTTGCCTCATCTGTAGAAGCCGTTTCAACACCGAGAAAGAGCTCTTTGTGCTCTTTCTGTTAGTCAATTTGCTGGTTTGGTTTAAAGTGTCTACCGATATATTCCTGATTTTTGCTCTATTTCTGATGGTCAATCAAGATGAAAATGATGCTTACAACCGGAAAATATCTATTGCAAATGAAAATACTCTATAACATTGCCGGTACCTGCCATTCCGGTGGCATGGAACGGGTCTTGGCTAATAAAGCCAATTACTTGGTCAATCAGGGTATGGAGGTCATTATCGTGACCACAGACCAACAGGGACTTCCTCCGTTTTTTTTCTTGGACAAACGTATACGCTGCATAGATTTATGCATCAACTATGAGGAAAACAACGGAAAATCGCTCTTGGATAAACTGCTACACTATCCGCTGAAGCAATGGAAACATCGGAAAAGGCTGACGAAGGTGTTGATGCGGGAGCGTCCCGACATCACTATTTCGATGTTTAACAACGATGCTGGCTTTATCACGGACATTAAAGATGGCAGTAAAAAAATACTGGAAATTCATTTTTCCAAGTTCAAACGTCTGCAATATAACCGTAAAGGATGGTGGAGACTGGTAGATGTATGGCGTACCAAACAAGACGAGAAGATTGCCAGACGCTTTGACCGGTTTGTTGTGTTGACAAAAGAGGATAAAGATAACTGGGGGCATATGGATAATATTTGCGTGATACCTAATGCGAATACTTTTTCTACCCACCAAACAGCTGCCTTGAATGCTCGAAGAGTAATCGCCATAGGACGTTACAACTACCAGAAAGGTTTCGACCGGCTGATAAAAGCATGGAAGACAGTCAATCAAGTGTGTCCCGAGTGGACGTTGGATATTATCGGTGAAGGAGAGGATAAAGCCAGGTTGCAGTCTTTGATTAACTATGAGAAATTAAACGGAAGTGTGAGATTAATGCCTGCTACTTCGGATATTGAAAATGTGTATTTGGGGGCATCGGTCGTTGCTATGTCTTCACACTACGAAGGTTTGCCTATGGTGCTCTTGGAAGCACAATCATTCGGCCTTCCAATCGTAGCTTTTGCATGCCAGTGCGGACCCAAAGACGTCATCACTGATGGAGAAACGGGATTCCTTGTACCAGAGGGGGAGGTGGAAGGTCTTGCCGACAGATTAATAACTGTAATGGAAGACGATAATCTGCGGTTGTCAATGGGGAAAAAAGCTAAAGAAGCTTCACACCGCTATGAAGAACGGGGGGTGATGCAACTATGGATGGAAACTTTTCAAACTGTAATGGAACAATGAAAACAATAGTAGTATCTGCCGTAACATTGCGAAAAGGTGGAACGTTGACTATTCTCAGGCAATGTTTGGCCTATTTGTCAGAACTGGCTGTTCAAGGAGGTTATCGTATTGTTGCTATAGTTCATCAAAAAGATTTGGCTTTTTATTCGAACATTGAGTATGTAGAAATGCCAGGAATCATTCAGGGATGGGGAAAAAGATTATGGTGCGAATATGTGACCATGTATAGAATATCCAAACAATTTGCTCCTGTATATCTGTGGTTATCACTGCATGATACCACTCCTAATGTACCGGTGGAACGGCAGGCTGTGTATTGCCAGACTTCTTTTCCTTTCTTAAAAGGAAAGTGGCAGGATTTGGTTTTTGATTATAAAATTGTATTATTTACATTATTTACAAGATTTGCTTATCGCATCAACATTCATAGAAATCGTTATTTGATAGTGCAAGCTGAATGGTTGCGAAAAGGATTCTCAAAAATGTTTGGCTTACCTCAAGAGAAGTTTATTGTTGCTACACCTGACCGAAAGAGCGGAATTAAAATAGAAGTAAAAAGCTGTGCAAATAATTGCTATACCTTTCTATTTGCATCAACACCGGATTGTCATAAGAACTTTGAAACGCTTTGCCGTGCAACGGCTTTGCTTGAAAGGGAACTGGGTGTAGGAAAGTTTAAAGTGATTTTAACCATATCCGGTAATGAGAACCGATATGCCCGGTGGCTGTATCGTCATTGGGGGTATCTGAAATCAATCGAATTTGCCGGATTTATGAGCAGGGAGCAGCTTTACCTGAATTACGCCAGCGCTCATTGTCTGGTGTTTCCTTCGAGGGTAGAAACCTGGGGTCTGCCTATCAGCGAATTTGCGGCATTCGGCAAGCCAATGTTGCTGGCTGATTTGCCTTATGCGCATGAAACCGCTGCCGGAAGCCGACAGACGGCGTTCTTTAATCCGCAAAGCTCGGATACATTAACACATGGAAAGAATTATTCGATCTGTTATTACAATAAATTTAAGAATGAAAAAAGAGAATCCAAGTATTCTTCAACTCGGCAAATTCTATCCGATTAAAGGAGGTGTGGAGAAAGTAGCCTATGATTTGATGACAGGACTCTCCACCAATAAAATTCACTGTGATATGTTATGTGCTACTGTTGCAGGCAAAGGAAAAACGATCCGTTTGAATTCCTATGCCCGACTGATGGAATGCCATTCGTGGGGAAAGGCTGCTGCTACCATGATAGCTCCTTCCATGATTACGGTGCTTCGGAAAGTCTGTCCGTCTTACGACATTGTACATGTGCATCATCCCGACCCGATGGCGGCTTTGGCATTGGCTCTTTCTGGATATAAAGGAAAGGTGGTGCTGCATTGGCACAGTGACATTCAGAAGCAGAAATATCTGCTAAGGCTGTACCGTCCGCTACAGGATTGGCTGTTGCGGAGGGCTGACCTCATTGTAGGTACTTCACCCGTATATCTGGATGAATCGCCTTTTTTGAAGAACGTACAGCAAAAGACCGTCTGTCTGCCGATAGGAGTTCCTCCCATTCTTTCTGAACCGGAAGCTGCCGATAAGATACGCCAGCAGTATGGCGGAAAAAAAATAGTCTTCTCTTTAGGACGGCTGGTGGCTTACAAGGGGTTTACTCATCTGGTGGAAGCTGCCCGGTTTCTGAAGGATGATTATGTTGTTCTGATTGGCGGTACAGGAGCATTGGAGCAGGCATTAAGCCAGCAAATTAAAAGGCTGGGGCTTGAAAACAAGGTTGTACTGTTGGGCAGGATTCCGGATAAAGACCTGCCGGCCTATTTCGGAGCGTGCAAGGTGTTCTGTTTGCCCAGCGTACAGAAGACAGAGGCTTTTGGCATTGTACAGATAGAAGCCATGTCGTGCGGAAAACCGGTGGTAGCCACTCGAATTCCACAGTCGGGTGTGTCGTGGGTGAATAAACACGGGGTGTCCGGACTGAATGTAATGCCGGGTAACGCCGGTGAACTGGCTCGTGCAATACAGGATATAGCAGACAACGAGTCCGTTTATGACAAATATTCCATGGCTGCAAAAAACAGGTATTGGGATATCTTTACCAATGAACACATGATAGACAAATGCAAAAGAATCTATAATAATTTATGGGAAGGATAAAAGAAGTAGTTTTGGATGCGGAAGAAAGCATGACTGTTGCTTTTAAGAAGGAACAGCGGATGTCTTTGGCATCCTGTTGGGTAAAAAGAAGTTTTGATATAGTAGGAAGTATAGTCGGATTAACCGTCTTGTCTCCGGCATTTATTGTCATAGGAGCATTGGTCAAACGGGAGGATAAAGGCCCTGTCCTGTTCAGGCAAGAACGTATCGGCTATCAGAGAAAGCCGTTTACTCTTTATAAATTCCGCTCTATGACGGCAACTGCCGAGTCTGACGGACGTCCGATGCTCTGTCAAAAACATGACAAGCGGCTGACCCGCATCGGCAGGTTTCTGCGGGAGCACCACTTGGATGAGTTGCCACAGCTTTGGAATGTGCTTAAAGGAGATATGAGTTTTGTAGGACCTCGGCCAGAACGCCGTTTTTTTATTGACAGGATTATTTCGATCAATCCTAACTATAGGCTTCTATATCAATTACGTCCGGGATTGTTTTCAACGGCAACACTCTATAATGGGTATACAGATACCATGGAGAAAATGTTGGAACGGTTACGCATGGATCTGGAATACCTGAATAACCGTTCTTTGTGGACAGATATTAAAATAATATTTCAAACCGTATGGGCAATTGCTTCGGGTAAAAAGTTTTAAGAGATGAGAGTACGGAATGATTTGAAGCTTAGAAAAATCGGAAATAAGTACGTTTTGGTGGAAGTACGTGACAGCCATGCCAACCTGACCGATGTATTCACCTTGAATGCCACGGCGGCGTGTCTGTGGCAACGGATGTGTGAAGGAGATTTCACTGATCAAGAACTGGC
>QWCH01003739.1_pt1 | contig 19617 bp, 20 predicted proteins | sample 1972671 | NCBI WGS metagenome assembly QWCH01 (sample SAMN09866713, study PRJNA288562) | Human gut metagenome isolate term3_stool, whole genome shotgun sequencing... | isolation source: gut | host: Homo sapiens | place: USA: California | reverse complement strand
GGCAATCGTTTCCAAGGCCGCTCGCGGGGGTAGCCGATATTGAAGGTTGTGATGGGCACATACATTTATAATATGGCCCCAATAAGTCAGAACCAGAAATGAGGTGAAAAAGAATGAAACAGGGTATCCATCCGAACTACGTTGACTGCACCATCACTTGTGCTTGCGGCAACGTCATTAAGACTCGTTCTACCAAGCCCGAGATCCACGTCGAAGTTTGCTCCAAGTGCCATCCCTTCTACACTGGTAAGCAGAAGCTGGTTGACACCGGCGGACGTGTTGAGCGCTTCAACAAGCGTTTCGGCCGTAAGTAATTACTGGTCTTTTCAGCGCCGTCTCCTTTGGGAGGCGGCGTTTTTTGTTGTTATGCCGCACAAAAGCTCTCTTTCTGTAATTTACACGCCGTTCCCTTATTTTGAACACATTTCCGGACTAAAATAAACCAGTATCTTCAAAAAGCGCTTTGCGCTGCCTTAGAAAGGAGCGTTGTGAACGTGATCGAAGTTTCTCATCTCACCAAACAGTATGGCAATCATCTTGCCGTGGACGATGTCTCGTTTACCGTGGCAGATGGCCAGATCTGTGGTCTGCTGGGGCCCAACGGCGCGGGCAAATCCACCATTATGAATATCCTCACCGGCTATCTCTCTGCCACCAGTGGGCAGGTGACGGTGGCAGGGCACCCTCTGCCCGAGGAGGCCGATGCCGCCAAAGCCTGTGTGGGCTATCTGCCCGAACAGCCGCCCCTTTACCCGGAAATGACGGTGCAGGAGTACCTGACCTTTGCCGCCGAGCTGAAGGGTGTGAAAAAGGCGGAACGGAAGGAGCAGGTGTGCAGGGCTGCCCGCCGTACCGGGCTGGAAACCGTTCTGCCCCGGCTCATCCGCAGCCTTTCCAAGGGCTACAAGCAGCGGGTGGGCATTGCACAGGCATTGCTGGGCAGTCCCAGGCTCATCATTCTGGACGAGCCGACGGTCGGCCTGGACCCGGCACAGGTCATCGAGATCCGCAAGCTCATCCGGGAGCTGGGCCGGGCGCATACGGTCATCCTGTCCAGCCATATCCTCAGTGAAGTGCAGGCAGTCTGCCAGCAGATCCTGATCCTTTCCAAAGGACACTTGGCGGCAGCAGGCAGTCTGGAGGAGCTGACCGCCGATGGCAAGAGCCTGGAAGAGGTGTTTCTGGAACTGACTGACGGTGAACCGGAAGAAGCAACCGGAGAGGAGGAAGCAGAATGACAGCTATTTTCAAGCGGGAATTCCGCAGCTTCTTTCACGGGATGCTGGGGTACGTCCTCACGGCGTTTCTGGTGGCGAGCTCCGGCCTGTATTTCCTGTCCCGGTGCCTGATCTACGGCCTGACGGATTTCAGTTATTACACCCTCTACCAGACCATTTTTATGCTGCTGCTCTATATCCCGGTGCTGGCGATGCGCTCACTGGCCGAGGAGCGCCACAGCCGCACCGACCAGCTGCTGCTCACCAGCCCGGTCTCAGTGTGGGGCATCGTGCTGGGTAAGTTCTTTGCCATGGCGGCTGTGTTCGCTCTGCCCTGCGCTGTGGATGCGGTGATGATCTTCATCCTCTGGGCGCTGGGCGGCACCGTGTCTGCTCTGCTCGCAAACCTTGCGGGGCTGCTCTGCTACTTTTTGCTGGGCTGTGCGGCCATTGCATTGTGTGAGTTTCTCTCCGGCCTGACCGAGAACCAGATCATTGCCGCCGTGGCGGGCTTTTCAGCCTTGCTGCTGGCCTACCTGATGCCCAGCCTGCGCAGTATGTTCAATGCGGGCAGCGCTGTGGCGCTGGCAGTGTTCACCGGGATCGCAGGCGCGGCTTCTCTGGCGGCCGGTCTGCGCACCCGCAGCTTTGTGCTGGGGTGCCTGACCTTTTCGGCGCTCTGCCTGGGCCTGACGGGGCTGTTTCTGCTCCGCAGTGCATGGCTTACCGAGGCTTTCAGCGCCGTGCTGAGTGCCCTGTGCCTGTTTACACCCTTTGAGGATTTTGTCAACAACAGCTTCTCCATCCCTGCCGTGGTCTATTATCTGACCGTGACGGCGGTGTTCCTGTTCTTTACGGCGCAGGACATTGAGAAGCGCCGCTGGAACTGAGAGGAGGGAACACAGATGAAGCTTTTTGCAAAGCAGAGCTCCTCGGGTGACGGGCGGGTGTTCCGCAGCGGGGTGTGGTCGGCAGCCATTGCCGCAGCTGTGATCGTGCTGGCCGTGCTGGTCAATCTCATCGTCCGGGCCATCCCCTCCAGATATACCGAGTTCGATCTCTCCGAGGCTGGGCTCTACACCCTGAGCGAGAGCTCCAGACAGGTGGCCGACGACCTGACGCAGGATGTAACCATTTACTATCTGGCCCAGACCGGCAATGAGGACCAGATCATCTCCAAGCTGCTGGACAAGTACGCCGCCCAGAGCAGCCATATCACCTGGGAGCTGAAAGATCCGGCAGTCTACCCGACCTTTGCGGACCAGTACGGCGCACAGGATCTGACCTCCGGTGGGCTGATCCTGGTCTGCGGGGAACAGAGTAAGGTGCTGGATGCCGCAGAGCTTTACGACTACGATTACAGCGATTATGCCGCCACCGGCGCGGCTAACGTGACCTTTGACGGTGAAAGCAGGATCACCTCTGCCATCTACCAGCTGACCAGCGGAGAGAGCCGCCATGTGTACTACACCACCAACCACGGCGAGCAGGCGCTGACTTCCACCCTGACCGATGCGCTGGAAAGCCAGAACCTGACCGTCTCGGCACTTGACCTGCTCTCCCAGACCATCCCCGAGGACTGTGACCTGCTTGTCATCAACGATCCGGCGCAGGACTTTTCCGGCGCAGGCAGTCTGGTGGATGAGCTGGGCCAGCTGCGCAGCTATCTGAGCAACGGAGGCCGCGTGCTGCTGCTGACGGATTCCTATTATAGTACCCCCAATCTGGATGCTGTGATGGCCGAGTTCGGCCTGACCCGCACCGAGGGCCTTGTGGTGGAGGGCGACACCAACCATTACCTCAATGGCTACCCGGCCCTTTACCTGCTGCCGGATTATGCCAGTACAGAGGAATCCACCGCGCTGGACGGTGTGAACACCAGCCGCAGAGTTCTGCTGCAGATGGCACAGGGCATCACCTTGACCGAGACAGAGCATGTGGTCTCGGATGCCCTTCTGGTCAGCTCGGACAGTGCTTACAGCAAACCGGAAGGCTACGAGATGACCACCACCGAGAAGGCGGACGGCGACATTGCCGGTCCCTTCACGCTGGCAGCATACGCCCGCAATGAGGACACGGGTGCCCAGGTCATCTGGGTCAACTGCGGCAATATGGACAATGAGGGCATTTATCAGGTCATCCCGGGCAATGTGACCTTCCTGCAGGGTTGTGCAGCTTCGCTGGCCGGGCAGGAGAACGCTGTCCTCATCGACAGCAAGGCGCTGGAAGCAGCTCCGTTGGAAGTGCCCGGCATTGCCGCCTCTACGCTGGGCCTGCTCTTTGTCATCGTTCTGCCTGCGGCCCTGCTGGCTGTGGGTGCCGTGGTGGTCGTGCTGCGGCGTAGAAAGTGAGGACCTGTCCATGAAAGCAAAACAGCGTACCCTCGGGGTGCTGCTTTTCCTCATCCTGCTGGCAGGCGGCGTGTTTGCCCTGCTGACGCTGCGGAATGCCCGGGAAGAACAGGCTGCCAGTGCGGTCGCAGATGGAACCATTCCGCTGGCGGCAGTTTCGGGCAGTGACCTGACGCAGATCGTGCTCCACTATCAGGGCGAGACGAACACCCTGCTCTATACCGCCGACGGCTGGACGCTGGCCGAAGATCCGGCTTACCATCTGGACACCTCTGCCTGCAACACAATGCTCACCGCGCTTTCCTCTTTGAACGCAAAGCGGGAGCTGAGCCCGCAGGCAGGGGAGGACTACGGCTTTGCGGAGCCTGCGCTGACCATAGAGGTGACGGCAGCAGGTGAGACCGACACCTATACCTTCGGGGCCAGCAATACCATGACCGGAGATCTCTATGTCCGCAAGAATGACAGCGATACCATATATACGGTATCTGGCACCAAAGCCGCCTGCTTTGAGCTGACCAGGGCGGAGCTGTTCGGTGCCTTCAACCCGGCGGGGCTGACGGCCTCGGAGATCGAAGTTGTCTCTTATACACTGGCCGACGGCGAGACCGTGACCCTGAAAGCAAACTCGGAGCCTGCAGCAGAGAGTGACAGCAACGCCTACCAGACTGTCTGGCGGCTGGCAGGGGACACCGCCGCAGACCTCGACGAGACAAAGGTGGATGCCATCCTCTCGGCTCTCTGCACCTGACCTCGACGAGACAAAGGTGGATGCCATCCTCTCGGCTCTCTGCACCTATGTCTCGGCACAGGCAACAGATGCCGACCCGGCGGCGTATGGTTTTGAGGCCCCGCTGGTCACAGCAGAGGTCACCACAGCCGATGGCACAATAAATCTGACCTATGCCATGGGGACAGACGGCTGTTACCTGATGGTGGAAGGGGACCGCTCCGCTTATACGGTGGATGCCAGTGTGGTGAGTGCGCTTTTGTACCCCGCGGATCAGCTGAAAGCAGAATAAAACGTTTCACTCCCGCGCTGTGCGAATTCTTGGTACAGCGCGGGATTTTTTTGCGCCGGATGTAAAGTTTCGGCAAACCTCGACAGAGTGATTGACATTTCAGTTCGGATTGTTTATGATAGGCGATGACAGGGCAGAATAACTGCACAATATTACGGATGTCATGGATGTTGTGCGGGGCTGGGTCGCCCTGGTACGAAGGATGGGGTGGATGCCCTGTCTTTTTTCGTATCTGAGTTTAAGGAGGAAAAGTAAAAAATGGACAACTCGGTGATCGTTTCACTGCGCGATATCGTGGTGGAATTTGACGGTCAGCGCATTCTGGATGGGCTGAACCTGGACATCCATGACAAAGAGTTCGTAACGCTGCTGGGTCCTTCCGGCTGCGGCAAGACCACCACCCTGCGCCTGATCGCAGGCTTCCTGGAACCCAACGCGGGGCAGGTGCTGCTGAAGGGCCAGGATATTACTGGCGTGCCCCCCTATAAGCGTCCGGTGAATACCGTGTTCCAGAAGTACGCGCTGTTCCCGCACCTGAACGTGTTTGAGAATGTGGCCTTTGGCCTGCGCCTGAAGAAGATGGACGAAGAGACCATCCGCCGCAAGGTGCGCGATATGCTGGAGGTGGTCGGCCTGAAGGGCTTTGAGCGCCGCAGCATCGGCCAGATGTCCGGCGGCCAGCAGCAGCGTGTTGCCATTGCCCGCAGTCTGGTCAACGAGCCTGAGATCCTGCTGCTGGACGAGCCTCTGGGTGCACTGGACCTTAAGCTCCGCAAGGAGATGCAGCTGGAGCTCAAGCGCCTGCAGCGTGAGATGAACATCACCTTTATTTATGTTACCCACGATCAGGAAGAGGCCCTGACCATGTCCGATACCGTCGTTGTGATGAACGGCGGCAAGGTGCAGCAGATCGGTACCCCCGAGGATATCTACAACGAGCCTAAAAATGCCTTTGTGGCGGACTTTATCGGCGATTCCAACATTGTGGACGGCGTGATGCACCGCGACTTCCTGGTCTCCTTCTCGGGTGTGCAGTTCCCCTGCGTGGACCGCGGCTTTGCCCGGGAACAGAGCGTACAGGTGGTGGTCCGCCCCGAGGACATTGAAGTGGTCAGCCCAGTGGAGGGTCAGCTGGTGGGCGTGGTCAATGATGTCATCTTCAAGGGCGTTCACTTTGAGATGCACGTTGAGTGCGAGGGCCGTGAGTGGCTGATCCACTCCACCCGCGCCTGCACCCCCGGTGAGACCATTGGTATGCGCATCGGCCCCAACGAGATCCATATCATGGCACGTTCGGAGGGCTGAATGGGAAATGATGAAAATTTACGATAAGAAGCTGGCCTATCCTTATTTTATCTGGATGGTGCTGTTCACGGTGGTTCCGCTGATCATCGTGGTCTATTACGCCCTGACCGACGGCAGCGGTAATTTCACCATTGCCAACCTGACCAGCGTCAGCGGCTACGGCTCCGTGTTTGCCCGCAGCCTGCTGCTGGCCCTTGTGGCTACCGTGATCTGCCTGATCATTGCATTTCCGGTGGGCTATTTCCTGTCCCGCCTGCGGGTGAACAAGCAGCATATCATGCTGATGCTGGTCATGCTGCCCATGTGGATGAACTTCCTGCTCCGCACCTATGCCTGGATGGGCCTGCTGAGCATCAACGGCCCTGTGAACGCGGTGCTGGGCTTTTTTGGTCTGGGCCCCTATACCATGCTGAATACCTCCGGCGCGGTGGTGCTGGGCATGGTGTATAACTATGTGCCCTACATGATCCTGCCCCTCTACACCAGTATGACCAAGATCGATCAGAGCCTGGTGGAAGCGGCACAGGATCTGGGAGCCTCCACAACCCAGACCCTTTTCCGGGTGCTCATCCCCATGAGCGTGCCCGGCATCAGCACCGGCATCACCATGGTGTTCGTTCCGGCGGTGTCTACCTTTGTCATCAGCCGTATGCTGGGCGGCGGCTCCAACCTGATGATCGGCGACCTGATCGAGATGCAGTTCCTGGGCAACAGCTACAACCTGAACGTCGGTTCGGCCATGAGCCTTGTGCTGATGATCATCGTCCTGCTCTGCATGAGCTTCACATCCAGCTTTGATGAAGATGAAATGGAGGGCGTGTCCTGATGAAAACGAAACATCTGCGCCTGATGCAGCGGGCCTACGTCATCCTCTTCTTCTGCTTCATGTACCTGCCCATTGCCTATATGATCGTGTTCAGCTTCAACCAAAGCAAGGGCTACGCACTGTTCACAGGCTTTACCCTCAAGTGGTACACCAGCCTGCTCCATAACTCTGCCATCCTGAGCGCTTTGCGCGTCTCACTGGAGGTGGCCCTCATCTCTGCGGTCATTGCCACGGTGCTGGGTACGGCGGCCTCGCTGGGCATTGCGTCCATGAGCCGCAAGAGCCGCCTGGTGGTCACCAATATCACCTATATTCCGGTGGTCAACCCGGAGATCATCACCGGCATCTCCCTGATGCTTCTGTTTGTGGCTTACCAGCGCTTTGCCGAGGGAGTCTCCTGGCTGCCCGATACCATCATGGGAATGCCCACGCTGCTGATCGCGCATATCGCCTTCAATGTGCCCTATGTCATCTTCAACGTGACCCCCAAGCTCAAGCAGCTGGACATCAAACTGTATGAGGCAGCTCTGGATCTGGGCTGCGACCCCAGGCAGGCGTTCTTCAAGGTCATCCTGCCTGAGATCAGCCCGGCCATCCTGTCGGCCTTCCTCATCTGCCTGACCTACTCCATTGATGATTTTATGATCTCCTATTTCAACTGCGGCACGGTGGAGACCCTGCCCATTGCCATCTATTCCATGACCCGAAAAAAGGTCAGCCCGGAGATCTACGCTCTGTCCACCATCATGTTTGTGGTGATCCTGACCATCATCCTCATCTCCAATGCCATGGAGAGCCGGGAGTACCGCCGGGATCAGAAGGCGCTGAGAGGGGAGGACGTAAAATGAAACGTTTTGCTGTTCTGCTGCTGACGCTGGCCATGGCATTCTGCTGTGCTGCGCCCGCCTTTGCCGCCGGAACCATTGAGGTGACCGAGGACGTTTCGGTCTCGGACGATTACGACTGGACCCGCTTTCAGGGCCAGAATCTCACCCTCAACGTTTACAACTGGGGCGAATACATCTCCAACGGTTCTGATGACAGCGTGGATGTGGTGGCCGCCTTCGAGAAGCTTACCGGCATCAAGGTCAACTACACCACCTTTGATTCCAACGAGTCCATGTACGCCAAACTGAAATCCGGTGCGGCTAACTACGATGTGGTCATCCCTTCGGATTACATGGTGGCAAAGATGATCGCCGAGGGAATGCTTGCACCGCTGGATTACAGCAACATTCCCAACTCCCAGAACATCGATGCGGTCTACCGTGATCCGGATTATGACCCCACCAACGCCTATACCGTGCCCTATATGCTCTGTACCACCGGTATCATCTACAACACCACCATGGTGGAAAATGCCCCCACCAAATGGGCTGACCTGTGGGATGAGCAATACGCGGGCAACATCCTGATGTTCAATAACAGCCGTGATGCCTACGCCATTGCGGCGTTCAAGAACGGTACCAGCATCAACCCCGAGACCCCGGAAGAGGTGGACGAGGTGGTGGAGACCCTGAAAGCGCAAAAACCGCTGGTGCAGGCCTACGTTATGGATGAGATCTTTGATAAGATGATCGGCGGCGAGGCAGCCATCGGCGTGTACTACTCCGGCGATGCCATTACCATGATCGATGATAACCCGGATCTGGCCTGGGTGTTCCCGGAGGAGGGCAGTGTGCTGTCGGTGGACTGCATGGCGGTGCCTGCCACCAGTGAGCACAAGGAAGCTGCGGAGATGTTCATCAACTTCATGTGCGAGCCGGACATCGGAAAGGCCAATGCGGAGTATATCGGCTACACCACCCCCATGCAGAAGGTGTGGGATATCCTGGACGAGGATCTGAAGTACAGCGAGATCGCATACCCCTCTGAGGAAGTGGAAGCCAAGGAAAAGGTGTTCACCGCCCTGAGCGATGAGGTCAACAACGAGCTCGATGTAAAGTGGAGCGAGATGAAGAGCTACAATGAGGGCGGCAGCGGCGTTGTGTTCCTGCTGCTGCTGCTTGCCATGGTAGCGCTGGCCTGCTTCAACATCTGGCGCAAGCTGCGCAAAAAGACCCGGAATCAGTATTGAGAAGAAAGGGCCCTCTCCGTCAAAGCCTCTGGCAATGCGAAGCAATGACGGAGAGGGTCCTCTTTTGGAAAGGAAACGTATGAATCAATATACCTATCATACAACCGTGCTGAACGCAGACGGCGATTTTCGCCGGATGATCAAGCCCAGCGCCCTGTTCCGCTATGTGGAGCAGGCGGCGGCAGACCATGCCCGCGCCTACGGCATGGACGATGCTTTTTTCAAGGCGCACCACACGGCGTTTCTGGTGGGCAAACAGGCGGCGCAGATCACCCGGATGCCCCTGCGTGCCGAAAAGCTGACGTTTGTTACCGCCTGTGAGCCGTGCAAGAAAGGTTCGATGAAGCGGCTGACCCGAATTCTGGACGAAGCAGGGAAGGAGTGTGCTCTGATCGACAGCCGGTGGATCATGGTGGATACCGATCGCGAGTGCATCCTGCGCCAGCCCTCCTGGCATACGCCCGGTTACTGGAACGAGGATCTGGAAGGGGAGCTGCCCCAGCTGGTGCACAAAGCAAAGGAACTGACCTGTGCAGGCAGCCGGACAGCCAGTTACTCCTTGTGCGACCTGAACGGCCATGTGAACAACGCCTGCTATCTGGACATTGCCTGCGATGCCCTGCCGCTGGAGGTGGTCAAGGGCGGGCCGTTGAAATTTGTCTCCGTCAAGTACCACCGGGAGATCCCGCTGGGCAGTCAGGTCGAGGTGTTTTATGCGCCCTCGGCCGATGGCTGGTATGTGGTGGGCCGCCGCGAAGAGCACGCCGCGTTTGAATGCTACCTGGAATTTACAAAATAAATCCGGAAAAATTACAATTATGTTACAAAATCTGCGAAAAAGGTCTTGCAAAACGGGAACAAAAGAGTTACAATATGGTTACAGAAAGCGATGAGCGCTTTTTGAGACTGAAATCTTTTTCTTCTTGTTGAATAAGAGATATCGGGTGCAGGGCCTTCTCCTCCTCCGGCTGTTCTCCTTCACAGCTGTCGGCCACTGTATCGCACAGGCGGTATCTCGCTTCGTGTGCAAAAAAGTCCGTCCGGTTTTCCGGTACGGACTTTTTTGCATTCCACTTTGTGCCAGAAAACCGGCCTGTCAGGCCGAAAAGTATGACCTTGCACGTTTTTGGTGGTCAATTTTACTGTTTTTCCGCAAAGGACAGTTCTAAAGTTTGTTGCCGCTGGGGTTTGTATTCTGACGGGGTTTGTGGTAAAGTATAGTCAATCAATTTATAAGCAGCAAACATGAATTATTTTGATGCTGGCCCGTTGTTGATGCGTTAAGAAAAAAAGGAGTTTAGAGTATGGCTTATTTCTATGAAGAACCTTCCCGCACCTTTGGCGAGTACCTGCTGGTTCCGGGTTATTCCTCTGCAGAGAATGTCCCCACGGCAGTCAGCCTGAAGACCCCGCTGGTCAAGTACCGCAAGGGGGAAGAGGCCTGCCCGCTGGAAATGAACATCCCCATGATCAGTGCCATCATGCAGTCGGTCTCCGGCGATAAGCTGGCCATTGCACTGGCACGGGAGGGCGGCGTGTCCTTCATCTACGGCTCCCAGAGCATTGAGAACGAGGCTGCCATGGTGCGCCGTGTCAAGAGCTATAAGGCCGGTTATGTGGTCTCCGATTCCAACCTGGCTCCTACCGCCACTCTGCACGATGTGCTGGAGCTCAAGGCCCGCACCGGCCACTCCACCATTGCTGTCACTGCCGATGGCACTCCTCACGGCAAGCTGATGGGCATTGTGGCCTCCCGTGATTACCGTGTCAACCACACCCCCGATGATGCTTCCGTTACCACCTTTATGACTCCCATCGAGAAGCTGGTCACCGCACCGGAGAATACCTCCCTGCACGACTGCAACAATATCATCTGGGACAACAAGATCAACACGCTGCCGTTGGTGGATGCTGAGGGCAACCTGAAATACTTCGTGTTCCGCAAGGACTACGATTCCCACAAGAAGAATGTCAACGAGCTGCTGGATGCCAACAAGAGCTATGTGGTCGGTGCCGGCATCAACACCCGCGATTATGCCCAGCGCGTTCCCGCACTGGTCGAGGCTGGCGTGGATGTGCTCTGCATCGACTCCTCCGAGGGCTACTCCGAGTGGCAGAGCCGTACCATCGCCTGGATCCGTGAGCACTACGGCGATACCGTGAAGGTGGGCGCAGGCAACGTTGTGGATGCCGAGGGCTTCCGTTTCCTGGCTAAGGCCGGTGCAGACTTCGTCAAGATCGGCATTGGCGGCGGTTCCATCTGCATTACCCGTGAGACCAAGGGCATCGGCCGTGGTCAGGCCACCGCAGTCATCGAGGTCGCAAAGGCCCGTGACGAGTACTACAAGGAGACCGGCATCTATGTGCCCATCTGCTCCGATGGCGGCATCGTCCACGATTATCACATCACTCTGGCTCTGGCCATGGGCGCTGATTTTGTCATGCTGGGCCGCTACTTCGCCCGCTTTGACGAGAGCCCCACGAACAAGGTGCGCATCAATGGCCAGTATATGAAGGAGTACTGGGGCGAGGGCTCCAACCGTGCCCGCAACTGGCAGCGTTACGACCTGGGCGGTTCCACCAAGCTGAGCTTTGAGGAAGGCGTGGACAGCTATGTTCCTTACGCCGGTCCTCTGGCCGATGGTGTCCAGACCACCCTGTACAAGGTCAAGAGCACCATGTGCAACTGCGGCGCACTTTCCATCCCCGAGCTGCAGCAGAAGGCCAAGCTGACTGTGGTTTCCTCCACCTCCATCGTGGAGGGCGGCAGCCATGACGTTGTGCTGAAAAATGCGACCCCCAATATTATAAACGGCTGAGCCTGAACAGGCTTGCAGGGCCGCTCCCGGAGTTTTCGGGGGCGGCCCTTTTGGCAGTACCAAAAAAAGATTTTTCTTTCTGCACGCAGGAAATTTACAAAAGCCCTTGCACCCGGGCGGCAAAGATGCTATCATGGTACAAACGTCCTGTCAAGACAGGGTGCAGGCCCACGCACTGCCGGAACAAAGGCAGGGGGAGAAGGGGCTGTTTTTTCAGCAGCGGCAAGGCTTTTTCGCTGCTGCGAAGTACAAGGAGAGGAAACTTTTCATGGACGAGATCAAAGTTGTTCCGTACATTCCGGACGAAGATTATGATAACCCTGCCATGGTGGTGGATTTCTACGAATTCACGATGGCAAACTGCCTGTTCCTGCACGGCTTTAAGAACACCACCCTTGTGTTCGATATGTTCTTCCGTAAGAACCCGGACAACATGGGTTACTCCATCAGCGCAGGCCAACGCAAGCTGACCCGGTTCCTGCTGAATTATCACTTCAACGAGCAGGATATCCGCTGGCTGCGCACCAAGGGTATGAGCGAGGAATTCTGCGAGTATCTGCGCACCTATAAGTGGAAGGGCGATATGTACGCTCTGCCCGAGGGCACGGTTTGCTACCCCCATGTGCAGATGGTCCGCATTGAGTGCGACCTGGTGGGTGCGATCCTGATCGAGACCTACCTGCTGCAGACGATGAACTTCCACAGCCTGATCACCACCAAGGCGACCCGTGTGACCGGCCTGAACACCCATACGCCCCGCAGCGTTATGGAGTTTGGCACCCGCCGCGCACAGGGCGAGAGCGCAGGCAATGATGGCGCGTATGCCGCTGTTCTGGGCGGCTGCATCGGCACTGCCAACTGCCTGGCTGAGATGAAGTATGGCTCTGAGGTCAAGGCGGTTGGCACCGTGGCACACAGCTTCATCGAGTTCTTCCCGACGGAGTTTGATGCCTTCAAGGCCTTTGCGGATACCTACCCGGATTCCGTCAGCCTGCTGCTGGATACCTACAACATCATGGAGAGCGGCCTGCCCAACCTCATCAAGCTGGACGACTACCTGATCGAGAAGTACCCCAATGACCCCAACCGCCGCGTCAAGAGTGCCCGTATCGATTCCGGCGATCTGGCCCGTGGCTCCAAGCGCCTGCGCAAGGCACTGGATGCCGCAGGCAAGCCCTATATCAAGCTGGTGGCTTCCAATGGCCTGGACGAGCGGAAGATCGCCAACATGGAGCTCTATGAGCACGCTCATTTTGATTCCTACGGCGTGGGCGAAAATCTCATCACCTCCGCTTCTGACCCTGTGTTCGGCGGCGTGTATAAACTGGTGGCGGTCAAGCTGCCGGATGGCACCTATCAGCCCAAGATGAAGTGCTCGGATTCTGCCAGCAAGGCCATCATCCCGGGCAAGAAAATGCCTTGGCGGCTCTACGATGAAAATGGTCAGGCCCAGTGCGATCTGATCGCCATGGATGGCGAGGTCATCGAAGCGGGCAAACCGGTAAAGATGGTCAATCTTGACCCGGATGCCATCGAGCGCACCATCACCATCACCCCCACCAAGGTCAAGCGGCTGCTGGTGCCCCATATCCTGAACGGTGAACTGGCCATCGAACTGCCCGGGATTGCCGAGAAAAAGGCCTATATCGCAAGGCAGCTGACCGAAGAGACCTGGGAGACCGAGCTGCGCATCGAGATGCCGCATAAGCACTATGTCAATATGACCCCCGCTGTGGCCGAGTGCCGTGCCAAGATGTATTCGGAACTGCATGGCGGAAAGGTGTAACTTGACAAAGCAGGGTTTCTATTGTATTATAATAGCCGTTGTGTGAATCTTACATGTTTTGATACATGTTTGCAACTCCGTAACGACGGACTTGTGATAAATGTTTACCTCATCACCTGTTATTCCCGGCTCTCTGTGAATGTCCAGAGCAGCAGGGCTTTGTAAGCCGGGTTTCTATGCGCCACTGTGGTGAAATTGGCAGACACGAGGGACTTAAAATCCCTTTCTGGAGACAGAGTGCGGGTTCAAGCCCCGCCGGTGGCATAAAAAATCCCCTTCAGCGTAAGCTGAGGGGGATTTTTTACTGTTGTATCGCGTACAAAGCGTGATTCGGCGCAGGCAGAAATGCGGATGCAGCTCAGTGGTTTTCCATTGCGTTGAATCGTTCCAGGAAGCTGTGATCTACACCCTCAGATCGATAGCCCGGCATGGTATCAATGGCAACGTTGTGGATGCTGCGGAAGATGCTGTTTTCGATATTGGGATTGTCGCGCTTCAGGCGGCGAAGCAGGATCTTGATCTCCTGCCGCTTGGAACCACCGCCGCCGTTGTCGCACATGGTGCAGTTCTCAGTAAAGCGGCAGGCGCACTGGATGAATTCCAGATCATTGTAGCGCTTCCAGGCCAGGATATCTTCTTCCCGGATGCAGTACATGGGGCGGATCAGGGTCATGCCGGGGAAGCTGGTGCTGTGGAGCTTGGGCGGCATGGCCTGCATCTGGGAGCCGTAGAACATGCTCATCACGGTCGTCTCAATCACATCGTTGAAGTGGTGGCCCAGCGCGATCTTGTTGCATCCCAGCTCCTTGGCCTTGCTGTACAGGTGACCGCGCCGCATCCGGGCACAGAGATAGCAGGGATTCTTTTCGGTATTGTTGGCAACGGAAAAGATATTGCTCTCGAAGATGGTCACCGGGATGTGCAGCAGCTCTGCATTGGACTCGATCTTCTGGCGGTTGATCTCATTGTAGCCGGGGTCCATCACCAGAAAGACCAGCTCAAAGGGAACATCGCTGTGCTTCTGCAGTTCCTGCATCAGCTTTGCCATCAGCATGGAGTCTTTGCCGCCCGAGATGCAGACGGCGATCTTGTCTCCCTCCTGTACCAGCTCGTAGCGCTTTACCGCCACGATAAAGGGGGTCCACAGCTCCTTGCGGTATTTCTTGATGATGCTGCGTTCGATCATCTGATAAGGTTCAAGCTCACGTTTCATGTTGGTTCCTCTTTTTATTTAATGTACGGCGGTCAGCTCACGGTAGCAGACATCGAACGCCTGCAAAAAGGCTTTGATCTCGTCCTCGGTAGTCAGATGGCTCAGGCTGATGCGCCAGGAGGACAGTGCGTTGCGGCGGTCGCGGCTGACCGCAAACACCGCACGCGAAGGCAGACCATCCGACGAGCAGGCTGACTTGACCGAGACGCAGACCCCTTTGGCATCCAGCTCCCGCTGGAACACGGTGCCCTTGACGTTCTGGACGCTCAGATTCAGCACATGAGGGATGGCGTGTTCCGGGCTGTTGATGCGCACCAGCGGATATGTGCTGAGGGCGGCGCGGAGCTCTGCATTCAGTTTTGCCACATGGCCAACGCGTCCGGGCAGGTCAGTGACGGCGAGATCAAGCGCACAGGCCAGCGAGGAGGCCAGCGCCACAGTGGGGGTGCCGCTGCGATAGATGGTGGTACTCTCGCCGCCATGGATGAGAGGCTCCAGCGCCAGATTCCGCCGCTTGATCAGCAGGCCGATGCCGTTCAGCCCATAGAATTTGTGGGCCGTCAGGCTCATGGTGTCCACGCCCTCAAAAGAAACGGGGATCTTGCCCACAGCCTGGGTCGCATCCACATGCAGGTGACAGTGAGGGTATGCTTTCAGGATGGCGGCGATCTCCTGTACAGGCTGCACCACGCCCAATTCACTGTCCACCAGCGTCACGGCAACGCAGATGGTATCCGGGCGAAGCAGATCTCTCAGGTGCTCAAGATCCACGGTGCCGTCCTGCTTCACGTCCAGCAGGTCGATCTCATACCCCTGCTCCTGTAATGCCGTCAGGGTGCCGCTGACCGAAGAATGTTCCAGTGGAGTGGAGATGATGTGCCTGCCCGCATGGCGGGAGAGACGGGCCAGACCCTTTAAAGCAAAGTTGTTGGCCTCGCTGGCACCGGAGGTATAAATGATCTCTGCTGGCTGAACGCCCAGCAGGGAGGCGATTTTGATGGTGGCAGCATCGATCTCTGCCTTGGCGGCAGAGCCTGCCTGGTGGTGAGAGTTGGCGTTGCCGATGCAGCGGTGCTCCACGGCACAGAACTGCTCCAACACCCGCGCATCCACCGGGGTGTTTGCAGAATAATCCAGATAGATCATAACATTCCTCTTGAAATACAAATCAATTCAATAGGTTATATTATAGTGCGGACAGGGGCATATTTCAAGATGTCCGACCAAAAAGCTGAGGAAACTGCGGCAAACGGATTGCATCCGGGCAGGGTTTCTGGTATACTTTATAAAGTCAGACAGGGAAGGGGAGAGCAAAATGTTTCGTTCGACTTTGCGGAGCGCGTGTTTTGCCTTCCGGTCCCGTTTTTTGAATCTGCTCCAGAAGATTGAGGCACTGCCGTTGCTGCGGCAATGCCTCTTTTTTTGGGCAGCGATGAAAGGAGAACTTCTCTATGAGTGAAAAGATCGATTACTCCAAGGGCATTTACGATGCCCGGCAGCTCGGCACCGGACGGATGCTGATCCTGGGCTTGCAGCACATGTTTGCCATGTTCGGCGCAACTGTGCTGGTGCCCCTGCTCACCGGCCTGAGCGTTTCCACCACTCTGCTCTGTGCCGGTCTGGGCACCCTGCTGTTCCACCTTGTCACCAAGGGCAAGGTCCCGGCCTTCCTTGGCTCCTCGTTTGCTTACCTGGGCGGTTTTTCCATTGTAGCCCCCATGCTGGCTGACGCAGACGGCAACCTGACCGTTGCCAATACCAAAATGCTGCCCTACGCCTGCGCGGGCGTGGCACTGTCCGGCATTCTGTACCTGCTGGTCAGCCTGCTCATCTCCACCTTTGGCATCCGCCGCATTATGAAATTCTTCCCGCCGGTGGTCACAGGCCCCATCATCATCTCCATTGGTCTGATTCTGGCCCCCTCCGCCATCACCAACTGCGAGTCCAACTGGCTGCTGGCTTTTGTGGCACTGGGCACCGTTATTGTCTGCAACATCTGGGGTAAGGGTATGGTCAAGATCCTGCCCATCCTGATCGGTGTGCTGGTCTCCTATGTTGTGGCTCTGGTCACCGGTGCTGTCAACTTTGAGGCCATTGCCGCTGCCGACTGGTTCGGCATCCCCCTGCACAAGAGCGCCATGGGCCTGTTCGCCATCGACGGCAGCCCTGAGTTCATCAGCGCAATGTTCACCATCATCCCCATTGCGCTGGCAACCATGATGGAGCATGTGGGCGATATCGCTGCCATCAGCGCTACGGTCGGCCACAACTATATCAATGATCCCGGCCTGAACCGCACCCTGATGGGCGACGGCCTTGCCACTGCCATGGCTGGTCTGCTGGGCGGCCCCGCCAATACTACCTACGGTGAGAACACCGGTGTTCTGGCCCTGAGCCGCATCTACGATCCGCTCGTCATCCGCATTGCCGCTGTGATGGCTGTGATCCTGAGCTTCAGCCCCAAGTTTGAGGCCGTCATCAACACCATCCCCACCGGCATCATTGGCGGCATCAGCTTTGTGCTGTACGGAATGATCTCCGCAATCGGTGTCCGCAATGTGGTCGAGAACCGTGTGGACTTTACCAACAGCCGCAACCTGATCGTTGCCGCTGTCATCCTGGTCTGCGCACTGGGCTTCAACTCTGTGGGCGGTCTGACCTTCGCTGTGGGCGGTGTCTCCATCAACCTGTCCGGCCTGGCCATTGCTGCTATCGTGGGCATCCTGCTCAACGCCATCCTCCCCGGCAATGATTACGAGTTTGATGCTGCCAACGGTTCCGATGCTCCGAGCAGCGGCAACCTGCAGGTCTGAAAAATAAATAGGAATAATTCTTAAAATTAGCCTTGACTAATCTGGGAATCGTTGCTATAATAGGCTCAGAAGCAAGGCCCCCTGTACCAGAGGAGAGGCCAAGATCATAATAAAAAACAATGGAGGATATTCCTATGAAAAAGTATGTCTGCACCGTCTGTGGTTATATCGCTGAAGGCTCTATCCCTGAGCAGTGCCCTGTCTGCAAGGCTCCTGCATCCGCATTTGTCGAAAAGACCGGCAACACCTATGTGACTGAGCATGTGGTCGGCATCGGCAAGGCTGAGGGTGTGCCTCAGGAGATCGTTGACGGTCTGCGCGCAAACTTTGAGGGTGAGTGCAGCGAAGTCGGCATGTACCTGGCCATGGCCCGTGTGGCAGAGCGCGAGGGCTACCCCGAGATCGCTGAGGCTTACAAGCGCTATGCCTACGAGGAGGCTGACCACGCATCTCGTTTTGCCGAGCTGCTGGGCGAGGTCGTGACCGACAGCACCAAGAAGAACCTGATGATGCGTGCTGAGGCTGAGTGCGGCGCATGCTCCGGCAAGATGGATCTGGCCAAGAAGGCAAAGGCCCTGAACCTGGATGCAATCCACGATACCGTCCACGAGATGGCAAAGGACGAGGCTCGCCATGGCCGCGGCTTCGAGGGCCTGCTGAAGCGCTACTTCAACGTGGAGCTGTAATTTCTGCATTTTTCTGAACCTGTTATCATAAAGCTGCCGTGCGGTTCCAAAGCTGCACGGCAGCTTTTTTTGCTTGACGGAATCCATGGCAGGGCGTACAATGAAAAAAACATTCCGAAAAAGGGGAAGTCTTATGAAATCAACTTCCACACGCTGTGCGCTGCTGGACGAGCTGCGCGGACTGGACCTGATCAGCATGATGCTTTACCATGGCATGTGGGATCTGGTTTATCTGTTTGGTGTGAGTGCACCGTGGTATGGCAGCTGGCAGGGAGAACTGTGGCAGCAATCCATCTGCTGGGTGTTCATCCTGCTGTCCGGTTTCTGCCTGCCGCTGGGCCGCCACCCGGTCAAACGAGGCGCGGTGGTGTTTGGGTGCGGCGCACTTGTCACGGCGGTCACGCTGATCTTCATGCCTGCGGATGTCGTTTGGTTCGGTGTGCTGACGCTTCTGGGATCGGCTATGATCATCACAGGACTGCTGGAAAAGTGGCTGGAAAAGGTGCCGCCGGTGGTAGGCCTTGCAGGGAGCTTTTTTCTGTTTTACTTCACCCGCCATGCAGCCGATGGCTATTTGCAGCTGGGCCATTGGCTCATCACACCGCCGGGCTTTCTCTACGCCAACTACTTCACGGCTTATCTGGGCTTTTACCCCTTTGGTTTCTTCTCTGCCGATTACTTCCCGCTGATCCCATGGCTGTTTCTGTTCTGGACCGGTTTCTATCTGTACCATCTGGTCGGGAAGGAACGGCTGGAACCGCTTCATCGTTCTGTCTGCCCGCCGCTGGGGTGGCTGGGGCGGAACTCGCTGATGCTATATCTGCTCCACCAGCCGGTGATCTACGGCGTGCTGACGGTGGTGTTCCTGTTGCTGCGCCGGGGTGGAGGAGCGCTCTGAAAAATTCTGCAAAAGGTTCTTGACAAGGAGCCCGCCCTGTGGTATTCTTTTGATGGTTAGAAAAGCCTAACCAAATTGCTCTGTCTTATGTCAGGCAGAGCAATTTCTTGAAGATGAAAGTTAGAATATACTAACCATTACTGAAAGAGAGGTTCTTCATTATGAGTAAAGTAGCAGTCGTATTCTGGAGTGCAACCGGCAACACGGAGACCATGGCAAACTGCGTGGCAGAGGGTGCAAACGGCACCATCGTTCCCTGTGGCGAAATGAACGCCGCAAAGCTGGCAGAGTTTGATGCAGTTGCATTTGGCTGCCCCGCAATGGGCGCAGAGCAGCTGGAAGAGAGCGAGTTTGAGCCGATGTTCTCTGATCTGGAAGGTTCCCTGAACGGCAAGAAGATCGCTCTGTTCGGCTCTTATGGCTGGGGCGACGGCCAGTGGATGCGCGACTGGGTCGAGCGTGCACAGGGTGATGGCGCACAGGTGCTCAACGGTGAGGGTCTGATCTGCAACGAGGCACCGGATGAGGATGTTCAGGCCGCCTGCCGCAAGCTGGGTGCTGATCTGGCTGCATGGTAAAGCGGAAACTTGACAAAAGAAGTTTG
>QWCH01002915.1_pt1 | contig 19625 bp, 18 predicted proteins | sample 1972671 | NCBI WGS metagenome assembly QWCH01 (sample SAMN09866713, study PRJNA288562) | Human gut metagenome isolate term3_stool, whole genome shotgun sequencing... | isolation source: gut | host: Homo sapiens | place: USA: California | reverse complement strand
GAAACGGCGAAGCTCACGCTTGGCCGTTTCTACATTTAACCGTTTTAAACAAAAAGAAAAAGTTAGTTAAGGCTTAGAATAAAATATCTTAAGTCTTTTTTACTTACTATAGAATGCTTCCTTTAGGACAGCAAACAAATATATGTAATCCGAAGCATCTTCGGAACAATCCGACCGCATTTTTTGTTATTTTTCACAGAACACAGATGCTTTTGTATTATCTTTGCAAACAATTATCCAAGGGATTCCTTTATGGCAGATTTCAATTTAAACATTTTGGGATGCGGTTCGGCCTTACCTACAACACGGCATCTGGCAACCTCTCAGGTAGTAGATTTACGGGACAAATTATATATGATAGACTGTGGCGAAGGCACACAGGTGCAGATGCGCCATATGCGTATCAAATTCAGCCGGTTGAATCATATTTTCATATCCCACCTGCATGGTGACCATTGTTTTGGTCTGCCCGGCTTGATCTCCACACTCGGTATGCTGGGACGCACCGGCGAACTGGTGATACATGCACCCAAAGAGATCGAAAACTATATGCGTCCGGTATTGGATACATTCTGTAAAGGCATGCCTTACGAAGTCCGTTTCAATCCTGTGGATACACGTAGTCATTCGCTGATTATGGAGGATCGCTCGCTTTCCGTCTACTCCATTCCTCTGAAACATCGTATCCCGACCTGCGGCTTTTTGTTTGCCGAGAAGCCTAAAGAAGCCCATATCATCCGCGAGATGACCGACTTCTATCAGGTCCCCGTCAGATGCATGAAGGATATCAAGCTGGGAGAAGATTATGTCACGCCGGAAGGAGAAGTGATTCCCAATTCACGACTAACACGCCCGGCAGCTCCCCCCAAACGGTATGCGTATTGCTCGGATACGGCCTACAATCCTTCCGTCATCCCGATCATTGAAGGGGTAGACCTTCTTTATCATGAGGCGACCTTTGCCGAATGCGACAAGGCACGCGCCAAAGAAACATTCCATTCTACAGCACGGCAAGCGGCAGACATCGCTCTGAAAGCCGGTGTCAAACGCCTCGTTATCGGCCATTATTCTGCCCGTTACGAGGACTTGGCAACATTGCATCGTGAAGCGGAAGAAGTATATCCCGGCACCATTCTCGGAGCCGAAGGGATGGTTTTGCCTATATAATATCGTGGTTTTCTTAAATAATAACTGCCAAATATCCAGCATATTCAAAATTATTCATACATTTGTACGAATTTAGGGTTTCGAATATGAGAATATTATTTTCCATAATCCTGTTGATCAGCGCTTACGTTGGTTCCCCGTTTATTGCAAGTGCGCAGCAAACGGTTCAGGCAACGCATGCCATAAAGCAGACAGAACCCGATTCTATCGAAATCAGCGCCTACGACAACAAGGTGGTTGTGAAGAATGCTCCCATCGGAAGCAAGCTGGAAATATACAGTGTAGTAGGCATCCGTGTCAAGGAAATCGAGCTGAAACAACCGGATGGCGAATACACCGTTAACATCGCCAAAGGTTACTATATCGTCCGCATCGGCGAAACTGTCCGCAAAGTAGCCATCCGCTAAATACATCTCTGTTGTTTTTGGATATCTTTTTACTTATATCCATCACATCTCATTCTAATTTCCCCAAAGTTTTTTTCACAGTGGGGAAAAGTCCCCACCATAATGGGGAAAAATCCCCACTGCAATGGGCTTATTTCCCCACCCTGATGGAACTTTTATTTCATCCGCACAAGCTATAAGTTCTTCCCGAATAAAACAAACCTCCGTCTTCCCGAAAAGAAAAGAGGACCTGCCACCAAGACAAGCCCTCTTCTTCTGTAATTATATATGTATAGGTTAAAAAGCGTAGGAAAGACCGATAGACGGCATCAAGGCATATACGTTGTAATGTCCGCCGAATGTACGGGGTTTCTTTAAAAGGTCCAGGTCGGTATAAGAACCGTCGCGCCCGAAACCGGTTACATAAGAGAATGCAAAATCAACGGATAAAGACTCTAAAGGACGGAAACTCAAACCGGCAGTGATACCCAGTTTGTTCATACTCGGAGTTTCGGGATTCAGATAATTATCTTCTACCGGAGTTTCGTCGAAATATGCACCTAAACGAAGGTCCAGACGGTTTGTTGCTGCAAACTGAGTTCCCAGACGATAGATACGTGAGTTTTTATATTTCTTCGGGGCATCGATATCATAATCGCTCAATTCGGATGCCGGATAGAAGTTCACAACTAAAGAGTTGTAAGCACCCCAGCCTACAAACTGAACTTCACCGGAAACAATCCAGCGGTCATTGGGTTTGTAAGTCAGGCCGACATTCCAGTTATCCGGCAGAGGCAGTTCAGCAGAGAAAGTAGCCTGGTCCAGTGGAGGAATATTGATTCCGCCCTCAGGAATACCGGGAATAGTGATACCACTTGCCTGGAGCTGACCAACCAAGCCATTTACCTGTTCCAACAATCCTTTAATTCCTAATTCATTAGCATAGCTCAAACGGACATCACCTTCTTTCACACGGGCTTTCACCTTTGAACGGTAAGATAAACCGACCGTGAATTTATCGTTAATATCATACATCGCACCCACATTGAACCCGAAACGGATACCTGCATCTCCTTTCAAAGAAGCAGAAGCTGCGGATACTTCGTCATATTTAGCCATTTCTGTGACCAACTGGTCAACAACCGGTCTCAATTCCGGCTTTGCTTCAAGTATCGGACCAAGTTGCCCCATCATGCTCTCAGCCAAACCTGTCATGGCACGCGGAGCAATCAAGGCACGATTCAGTTCAATATTACCGAATTCCATCATCAGGCCTGCGCCGATACTCAGGTTATCCATAATCTTCCAGGAAACAGTTGGCTGAATATTGAATGCCTTCAAAGAGATATCCTGCACCAGGTGAGCACCTTTCCAGTCGCGTCCCCAGTTAATCGCACTACCATAAGGAGTGTTTACACTGATACCGGCTGCCAGGAAGTCATAAATCTTAAAACCGGCATATACATATAAAGGAGTACTTGCCTTATTATCCGTTTTTTGTACATAACCATCATCTCCCGTAAACTTACCATTGGCAAACACCCCGGTAATACCGGCCGACAAATCCACGTTCTTATCCATAAACACCAGACCAGCCGGATTAAAATGCATGCTTTCTGCACCCAACTTCATGGCTACACCAACGTGTCCCATACCTGCCTGCTTGGTACTCTGAGCGTTAACCTGGTAACCCTCTGCCGCTGCATACGACATCGGAAGCATGGAAAGACATGCTAAAGCGATAACTTTCTTCATAAAATATTCATTAATTAATACCTCTCTTATAACATCCTCTCAGATGCAAACGCCGGCAAAGATAAAGACTTTTCTTTAATATTGCACACTTTTAACAAGAATGTGCGGCACATTTCCGCATTTATTGTGCAATTACTCCACAGAATAAATAATTCAGAAAATCTCCTTATCTTTGCAACGCAAAGGAACGTTTCCCTTGCCGTGTGCTTGCTGAACCACGTATAAAACAAGAAAAATATGAAACATCAAGATGCCGCTCTGGTGTGCTTCTCCGGTGGACAAGATTCCACCACCTGCCTGTTCTGGGCCAAGAAGCACTTTAAACGCGTAGAAGCCGTCTGTTTTACTTACGGCCAGAAACATTCCCTCGAAATTGATATTGCACGCAAGATTGCTGCCGATGCCGACGTGCCGTTCCAATTGCTGGACGTATCGCTAATCAGCCAACTGGCGCCTAACTCGTTGACGGACACTTCTATCGAAATGGATGAAGACAAACCGGCCGACAGTTATCCGAACACCTTCGTACCGGGAAGGAACATGGTTTTCCTGACATTCGCTGCCATCATGGCACGGAGCAAAGGGATTTTCCATCTCGTCACCGGCGTATCGGAGGCCGATTTCAGCGGATATCCCGATTGCCGCGACACCTTCGTCCGCTCGCTCAATGTGACGCTGAACCTGGCGATGGATGAACAGTTCGTCATCCATACACCTCTGATGGACCGCGATAAAAGCGAAGTATGGCAGCTCTCCGACGAACTGGGCGTATTCGACCTGGTCCGCACGCAGACACTGACCTGCTACAACGGCGTCCCAGCCGACGGTTGCGGCCATTGCCCCGCCTGCAAACTGCGCCGGGAAGGATTAGAGAAATACCTTAAAAGGAAGTTAACAGCTAACAAGTAACTGCAAAAATGGATACAAGAAAGAATGAAAACGAACTGCACCTCCTGGGCGGTTCTACCGAATATAAACAGGATTATGCCCCGGAAGTGCTGGAAGCATTTACCAACAAGCATCAAGGTAATGACTACTGGGTACGTTTCAACTGCCCCGAATTCACCAGCCTCTGCCCCATCACCGGACAGCCCGATTTTGCGACTATCCATATCGACTATATACCCGATGTGAAGATGGTGGAAAGCAAGAGTCTGAAATTATACCTCTTCAGCTTCCGCAGCCACGGAGCCTTCCATGAAGACTGTGTCAACATCATCATGAAAGACCTTATCAAGCTGATGGACCCGAAATATATCGAAGTGACGGGCATCTTTACCCCTCGCGGCGGCATCAGCATCTATCCGTACTGCAACTACGGCCGTCCGGGCACCAAATACGAGCAACTGGCCGAACAACGCCTCTTCAACCATAACGCATAAAAGTATTTTCCGGTAGCAGATGCTACAACGTGGCAAATAATTATGTAGATTTGCAATCACTTAATTGTAAACCTACATAATTATTTAGACCATGAGGAATAGAAATTTCACTATCAAGGCAACACTGGCCGCTATGGCCTGCACCGCCTGCGTAAATCTGAGCGCACAGCAAAAAGAGTATCCGCAACCGGAAAAGATGACTCCGGGCATGTCGGAATACTGGACGCCTCAACCCAAGATTGTAACTCCGGGAGATATCAAAACAAATTCCGCCCCGTCGGATGCCATCGTCCTGTTTGACGGCAAAGACCTCTCCGCCTGGGAAAGCACCAACGGCCAACCGGCCCAATGGACCGTTCACGACGGCGTATTCACAGTCAATAAAAAGGCCGGTGATATCCAGACCAAACAGAAGTTCAACAACTACCAGCTACATATCGAATGGTGCGTTCCTGAAAACATCACCGGAACCAGCCAGGGACGCGGCAACAGCGGCATCTTCATGCAAGGAATGTACGAAGTTCAGATACTCGACTGCTACAACAACGAAACATATGTGAACGGCCAGACCGGCAGTATCTACAAACAGACACCGCCATTGGCAAACGCCATGCGTAAACCGGGCGAATGGAATGTATACGACATCATCTACACCGCCCCGATTTTCAAGGAAGACGGAACCTACCGCGTTCCTCCCAGCATCACCGTTATCCAGAACGGCATCGTTTTGCAGAACAATACGACCATCCTCGGAACAACCGAATATATCGGCTTCCCGAAAGTCGTCCCCCACGGAGCCGGCCCGATTATCCTGCAAAGTCACGGCGATCCGAGCGAACCGATCAGCTTCCGGAATATCTGGTTGAGAGAGTTATAAGAATCAATAAGTAAAGTGTTTATATACGATGAAAACAAATAACCTATTCGGTATATGGCTGCTGTTCCTTTGTGCGACCGTCCTTTCCGGCTGCAACAACTATTTATTAAACGGCAAAGACGGAGATGAGGAAGAAGACAACGAAGAAGTATGGTATAACAATATACCGGAGGGAAACTTCTTTTCAAGAGGAAACACTTTACGATTCTATTATATAGATGAAAAGGGAAACGACCTTATCAACCCGAGCGACCTGAAAACCTTTCCTGTCTCGTGGAACGAAGAGCTGGACAATCCGCTCGAACGCACCTACGACAACATCCGAGATATCGAAAGCAACACCATCCGCTACAACGGCAATCACAACTGGATACTTTATGATTCGGAAGAACGACTCCATTACTGCACGGTGAGCGCTTACGGAGATGAAAGACAAAGTACTTATACGTTCCCTATCTATGTAAACGGCGATACCGATAAAATGGAAATCACCTATAAATACACAGACAAGGGCGTTGTCGGAGGAAAGTACTGGGGGAAAATCGTTTCCTGGAAATACAACGGCACACATATCTATTCGGATGATGATGAGTACGACAAGAAGATATTCATCCGGAAGTCCGGTGGCAAAACAACCGTTTCTCTCGAGCGATAAGAAATCGGAGATTTCAGTCACACGATAGCACGCAGATTGAGCAGATAGCCGCAGATAATATATTTTTAAATAATATAAATCTGTGGTCATCTGCTCAATCTGCGTCATCTGTGTGCCATCTACAAACTTTATATACCATTGTTATTAACAACAGCCCTTTCCTGTTTATCGGTGAAATTCCCGTATTCGTCTATGAACCACTGCCCTATTTCTATTCTGATTGTATAGTTTTTTAATGTAAAGTAGTTTTGCTTCCGTAACAAGGTAAAAAGAATGTTTAGGTCGCAAAACGAAAGCATTATGAAACAAGTATCTCTAATAATCCTCTCTTGCCTGCTTCTCCTGCCCGCCGGGATGAAAGCAGAAGACGACATGCCGAAGCAATGGACGCTTCGTAATTGTATCGATTATGCACTGGAGCATAATATCACTATTCGTCGAAACCGCATCAACGTCGAAAGCACCCAGGAAGATGTGAAGACGGCAAAAGCGGATTTCCTCCCTTCCCTGAGCGGTAATATCAGCCAGCGTATCGTGAACCGTCCGAACAGCGCGAGCGGCACCATCATCAGCGGCGACAACATCACCACCAGCGAAAGCAAAACCTCGTACAACGGCAGCTACGGCATCGATGCAAACTGGACCGTGTACAACGGAAGCAAACGGGTGAACACGCTCAAACAGCAACAACTGAACAGCCGCATAGCCGAACTCACCGTCGACGAGAGCGAAAACTCCATCGAGGAAAACATCACCCAACTCTACGTGCAGATACTTTATTCCGCCGAAGCCGTGAAGGTGAACGAATCGACACTGGAAGTCAGCCGGAAAGAGTTTGAACGCGGACAGGAACTGTTCAACGCCGGAAGCATCGCCTCCAGCGACCTCGCCCAACTGGAAGCACAGGTCAGCAACGACAACTACCAGCTGGTCACTTCGCAAACGACCCTGCAAAACTACAAGCTGCAACTCAAGCAACTCCTCGAACTCGACGGCGACTTCGAAATGGACCTTTTCCTACCGCCACTCGACGACAGCAGTGTGCTGATACCGCTCCCTACCAAGGATGACGTCTATCAGACCGCCCTCAACCTGCGTCCCGAAATCGAATCGAGCAAACTGAATATAGAGGCCTCCGACATGAACATCAAGATTTCCCGCGCCGGATACATTCCGAGCCTGAGCCTCAGCGCCGGCATCGGTACGACCAATGCCAACGGCAATGACTTCAGCTTCAGCGAACAGGTGAAACAGAACTGGAACAACTCGATAGGGCTGACCCTGAGCATCCCCATCTTCGACAAGCGGCAAACCAAAAGTGCTGTCAATAAAGCCAAACTGCAACGTCAGACCAGCGAACTGGACCTGATGGACAACCAGAAAACGCTTTACAAAACCATCGAAAGCCTCTGGCTCAGTGCCAACAGCGCACAGCAGCAATACGTAGCCGCCACCCAGAAACTGAAAAGCACACAGGCCAGCTACGCCCTTGTCAGCGAACAGTTCAACCTGGGCATGAAGAACACCGTGGAACTGCTCACGGAGAAGAACAACCTGCTGAGCGCACAACAGGAAACGCTCCAGGCCAAATACACAGCGATCCTGAATGCAGGCCTGCTGCGATTCTACCAGGGAGAACAAATCGACCTGCTCTAAATTTCCAGTAAAGAAAAAATAAAACAGATAAAGATATGAACAAGAAACTTATTATCGGTATAGCAGGCGTGCTGGTCGTAGCCGGAGGAATCTGGTTCTTCACAGGTAAAACGTCGAAAGGCGGCATCCGGCTCGAGACAGCCAAAGTAGGCCGCAGCTCCATCTCAAACACAGTAACGGCAACCGGGACAGTCGAACCGGTGACCGAGGTCGAAGTCGGTACACAGGTATCCGGCATCATCGACAAGCTCTATGCCGACTACAACGACGTTGTGAAAGCCGGCCAGTTAATCGCAGAAATGGATAAAGTCAACCTGAAAGCCGAACTCGCTTCCGCCCAGGCCCAGCTGGCTAGCAGCAAAACCGAATACGAATACCAGCAAAAGAACTATGCCCGCAGCAAAGTCCTTTTCGACAAGAAGCTAATCAGCGACGCCGATTACGAAACGGCCACCTACAATTACGAGAAGGCCAAAGCCGCTTACGAGCAGAGCCAGGCCTCGATGGTGAAGGTAAACCGCAACCTGGAATACGCGACCATCACCAGCCCGATAGACGGTGTCGTTATCAACCGCGCCGTTGAAGAAGGGCAGACCGTTGCCGCCGGCTTCGAAACCCCGACCCTGTTCACCATCGCCGCCGACCTGACGAAGATGCAGGTAATCGCCGATGTAGATGAAGCCGATATAGGCAACGTAGAAAACGGACAGCGCGTCAGCTTCACCGTCGACGCTTATCCGAACGACGTGTTCGAAGGAACCGTCTGGCAGATTCGCCTGGGCGACAGTAGCAGTAGCAGCAGTTCGTCGACCTCCACCTCTACAGTTGTAACCTACGAAGTAGTCATCACAGCCGACAACCCCGACCTGAAGCTGAAACCGCGTCTGACAGCCAACGTCACCATCTATACGCTTGAACGCGAAAACGTGTTGACAGTGCCGACCAAATCATTACGTTTCGTCCCTGAAGAAGAGTTATTGCCGGGCACCGGCTACACCGCCGAAAACAGTGCACAGGAAGCTCCCGCCGGCAAACGCATCATCTGGGTAAAACAAGGCCAGCAGCTCACTCCGAGAGCCATCACCGTCGGTTCTACCAGCGGCAATATGATTGAAGTGACCGAAGGACTGACCGAAGGCGAAGAAATAGCCGTAGACCTGACCTCCGACGCTCCCGCCCCAATGGCCGAAGCAGCCGAAAAGAGCCCGTTCATGCCGGGACCTCCGGGAGGAAACAAGAAGAAGTGATATTGTAAACTGTAACACACCTCCTGCCCCCCTCTCAAGAGGGGAAAGGAAACTCCCGACACTACCTGTTATCTACCAACAAGTAGTAACTCTTCCCCTCTCGAGAGGGGGCAGGGGGTGTGTCAGAATTAAACAACAGAACGAACAATGAAAGAGATTATTAAACTAGATAATATCAAGCGTGACTTCCATGTCGGTGACGAAACCGTCCACGCCCTGAGGGGTGTCAGCTTCACGATACATGAAGGCGAATTCGTGACCATCATGGGAACCTCCGGCTCGGGAAAAAGTACGCTGCTGAACACGTTGGGATGCCTCGACACACCGACCAGCGGCGAATACTATCTCGATGGCGTCTCAGTCCGCACCATGGGGAAAAACGCCCGTGCCACGCTGCGCAACCGCAAGATCGGATTCGTATTTCAGAGTTACAACCTGCTGCCCAAAACGACAGCCGTTGAAAACGTGGAACTTCCCCTGATGTACAATCCCTCTTTCAGTGCCGCCGCCCGCCACGAGAAAGCCGTAGAGGCACTGGTGGCCGTAGGGCTGGGCGACCGCCTGATGCACAAGAGTAACCAGATGTCCGGCGGACAGATGCAGCGCGTCGCCATCGCCCGTGCCCTGGTGAACGACCCGGCAGTCATCCTCGCCGACGAAGCGACGGGAAATCTGGACACACGCACCTCGTTCGAGATACTGGTACTTTTCCAGAAGCTCCATGCCGAAGGACGTACCATCATCTTCGTAACACACAATCCGGAGATCGCCCAATACAGCAGCCGTAACATCACCCTGCGCGACGGGCATGTCACTGCGGATACAGTGAACAACAACATACAAAATGCGGCAGAAGCATTAGCCAAATTGCCGAAAAACGACGATTGATTATGAACGGAACAAACCTCATAAAAATAGCCCTCCGTGCCCTTGCCAACAACAAGTTGCGCGGATTCCTGACGATGCTCGGCATCATCATCGGCGTAGCCTCCGTAATTACGATGCTGGCCATCGGGCAAGGTTCCAAACGGAGCATACAGGCCCAAATCAGCGAGATGGGTTCCAATATGATTATGATACATCCCGGCGCAGACGTCCGCGGCGGTGTCCGTCAGGATGCCTCCGCCATGGAGACGCTGAAGCTGGAAGACTACCAGAATATCGTCGACGAGACCCGCTATGTCTCTGCCGTTTCACCGTCGGTCAACAGCAGCGGACAAGCCATCTACGGCGCCAACAACGCCCCGACCACCGTCTACGGTATCAGTCCGGACTATCTGGAAATCCGCCGTTACAAGGTGGGCGACGGCGACATGTTCACCGAACAGGACATCCAGACCGCCGCCAAAGTCTGCGTAGTCGGCAAGACGGTCGTCGACAACCTTTTCACGGGTGGCGAGAATCCCGTGGGAAAAGTCATTCGTTTTCAAAAACTGCCTTTCCGCATCGTTGGCGTGCTGGAGAGCAAAGGATACAACAGCATGGGAATGGACCAGGACGACCTAATCTTAGCTCCATACACAACTATTCAGAAAAAGGTCCTGGCCATCACCCATCTGCAAGGCATCACCTGTTCGGCCCTCAAAGAGGAATATACCGACCAGGCCATTGACGAGATAACTGAAATACTGCGCCGCAACCATAAGTTGAAGGAAAGTGACGATGATGATTTTACCATCCGTAGTCAGCAGGAGTTGAGCACGATGTTGACAAGCACTACGGACATGATGACCGTGCTGTTGGCGGCTGTGGCCGGTATTTCGCTACTCGTTGGAGGTATCGGGATTATGAATATCATGTACGTCAGCGTCACGGAGCGTACCCGCGAAATCGGTCTGCGTATGAGTATCGGCGCCAAGGGCATCGACATCCTGGCACAGTTCCTGATTGAATCCATCCTGATCAGTGTGACCGGCGGATTAATCGGCGTGGTGCTCGGTGTAGGCGCGGCCCTGGTGGTGAACGCGGTGGCCCACTTCCCGATTTACATACAACCGTGGAGCGTAGTGCTTTCGTTCGCCGTCTGTACCGTCACCGGTGTCTTCTTCGGATGGTATCCGGCCAAGAAAGCGGCCCAGCTCGACCCGATCGAGGCGATTCGTTACGAATAAATTAATATCTTTGTAGCAGATGAAAACAGAAGGAACAACACAGACACACATCTCTCCCCCTTTCAAAGGGATGGGCGGCATTATCCATATTGCCGCCTGGGGAATCCTGTTCGGACTGCCTTTTTTCTTTACAGGCAGGGAGTCGCAGGTATTGACCGTCACAAGTTATTTACGTTCCGTCATCGTCCCGTTATCGTTCATGATGGTTTTCTACGTGAATTATTTCCTGCTGGTCAACCGCTATCTGTTTTCACGTCACGGATGGAAATTTTTCCTGAGCAACGTGGCCCTGATTGCCGCGGCAATCATCCTGGTGCACCTGCTGATGCAATTATTGCCGCCGCCGGAGATTCCTCATCCGCATCGTTCGGAGAGGGAGCTGAAAGATATCATCGGCTTCTTTACGGTCAACGCCATGCTTTATGCGTTGGTGGCCGGCCTGAGTGTCGCCATCAAGATGACCAGCGGCTGGTACCAGATAGAATCCATGCGTCGCGAACTGGAGAAGAGCCGTGCCGAAGCCGAATTGCAGAACCTGAAAAGCCAGTTGAACCCGCATTTCCTGTTCAATACGCTCAACAACATTTACAGCCTGATTGCTTTCAGTCCCGAACGGGCACAGGAAGCCGTCCACGACCTGAGCCGCCTGCTGCGTTACGTACTCTACGACAGCAGCCAGCCGCAGGTGTTACTGGAAAAAGAGCTGGATTTCATCCGTAATTATGTGGAACTGATGCGTATCCGCCTGCCGGAACATGTAGAACTGAAAACGGAAATAGCTGCCACCAAGCCCGACGCGCTGATCGCTCCCCTGCTGTTTATCTCGCTTATCGAGAATGCCTTCAAACACGGAGTCAGCAACAGCAAGCCATCGTTCATCGACCTGGATATCCACCAGAAAGGCGACAGGATTGTCTGCCACCTGAAAAACAGCTATTTCCCGAAAGATGCGGAACAGGACAAGAGCGGCTCGGGAATCGGAATCAAGAACCTGCGGAAACGCCTGGAACTGATCTATCCGAACCGGCATATCTTCTCATACGGTGTAGAGGGTGACAACTACTACAGCATGTTGGAGCTGCAAATAAGCGGCGAAGAACCGAAAAGTGAAAAATGAAATTAGGCTATGATTCTGAAGTGTGCAATCATCGACGACGAACCGCTGGCTATCAGCCTGCTGGAAAGTTATGTAAACAAGACGCCTTTCCTGGAACTGGCGGGAAAATACAATAGCGCCGTCAACGCGCTTCCCGCCCTCAGCAAAGAGCCGGTCGACCTGCTTTTCCTCGATATCCAGATGCCGGAGCTCAACGGAATGGAGTTTTCCCGCATCCTGAAGACCGACACGCGCATCATCTTTACGACTGCTTTCAGCCAGTATGCGCTCGACAGCTATAAGGTCAACGCACTCGATTATCTGCTGAAACCGATTAGCTACGCCGACTTCCTGAAATCGGCCAATAAGGCGCTGCAATGGTACGAACTGCTACGCGAAGGCTCCGGCAAGAGCACACCTCAAACGCCGGCGCTCCCCATAACCCCTTCCGTCGAAAGCATTTTCATCAAGACGGAATATAAACTGGTACAGGTCGAACTCCGTAAAATACTCTATATCGAAGGTCTGAAAGATTATGTCAAGATATTCGTTGAAGGCGAAGCCCACCCCATCCTTTCGCTGATGAGTATGAAAAACCTGGAAGACATGCTGCCGGCGAACCGCTTCATCCGCGTGCACCGCTCCTTTATCGTCCAGCCGGAAAAGATCAAAGTAATCGAACGCAACCGGATTGTGTTCGGCAAAGAATACATCCCCATCTCCGACAACTACAAACAGAAGTTCATGGAGTTTCTGGCACAGAGGGCGCTACTGCCTTAGAAAAGTTGCAGTAGCAACTTTTCCAACCCTCTCGTCATCTCGCTCATGCTACAGGCATAGTTATTGGAGAAAACGGCAACGGCATACCGCTTGCCGTCTTTTGTTATATAGCCGGCATAACTTCGCACACCGGTGATTCCGCCACTTTTCAGACGAGCCTTCCCCTGCAAACCGGAACCTTTCAGGAAATTTCGCACCGAACCTTCGATACCGGCCTGCGGCAAGGATTCGATAAAGGCTTCGGCATAATCGGACTTCGTCGCCATATAAACCAGCAAATCGGCTATAAACTCCGCAGAAACCTTATCCGCAGGAGCCAACCCGCTGCCATCGTGCATCCGCAAAGGGAAAACATCCAGCCCCTTCCTGTCCCAATGGGCGGCAACCACCCGGACACCCCGGCCAAAAGAAGAAATAACCTCGTTCTTCCGCGGAGTATATTGCAGACCGACCGTCTTGACCAACGCATCGGCAAACAAATTATGGCTCACATGGTTCGTCACCCCCGCAATCTCCTTCAACGTTGGGGAATAGGTGGTCACAATCGTTTTCCTCTCCACCGTCTTCCATCGCCCCGCTTCCGATTCAATCCGGTAACAGGTCGGCTCCTTCCCCACCGCAATGCCTTCGCGTTCCAGGCATCCGGTCAGATACTCCGCCAGAAACAATGCCGGATCAGGAATATCTCCTTTCAACACATAGCGTTCGCGATTGACAGGAACGACACCGTATAAATAGCGTTCGCCGGCAAGCGGGGCACCGATAATATAGGCACTGTCCGACGAGACAGGCGCCGCTTTCAGATAATTGGTGAAACGGACACCCTGCAGTTCAGGTTCAGTGCCGATCACCACCGGACGGCTGCCCGCAGCCCCCGACTTCAGATACAACTTATACATATTATCGAACACGGAAACCCCGTAGCTGCCCGGCGCATAATAATTTCCCATATCTTCCCGCAGCCATTTGATGGAAGCACCTTCCGTATCAAAGATTCGCTCGTCCGACACCACCGCCCCGGCAATCTTCCGAATACCGGCCTTCTTCAAAGCTGCAATCCATTCCGGTACGAATTTGTTTTTCGCAGGCGTATACGCATTCCTGTCCGGAGCGAAATGAGCCGAACCCAGCGACGGGTCGCCACTGCCTTTGATATACAGGTTACCGTTCAGCACACCCTCTTTTATAGAACCGTCATACTCCAGCGAAGTCGGAAAACGGTAATCGTCCCCCAAAATCTCCAGAGCCGTAGCCGTAGCGACAGTTTTCAACACGGAAGCAGGCGAAACCTCCCGGTCCCCATCATAATTATAGACGGTTTTCCCATCCTGAAGGTCCTTCACCACGATGGAAAAAGTAGCCCCTTTCATATAAGGAGCATTCAGTAACTGTTTGACAGGCTGCGGAGTTTGTGCCTGTGGCTGTAAAAAACAGCCGAGCAGCAGGGCGGCACATAATATTTTCTTTATCATCTTATTATACTATTCTACTTTATTCTATCTTTGTTCAGCAAAGATAAAAATTATAATATGAACTCATTGTTTGAAAGACCTTTTACGTTCGACCGGGTGACACGTATCGTATTCAGCATCGTCATCATCGGCGTATTGCTTTACCTGATTACCGTATTGCGTAACGCCTTGCTCCCCTTCCTGATTGCCTGGCTGCTCGCCTATATGATGCAACCTTTCGTCAAGTTCTTCCAGTATAAGCTGAAGCTGAAAAGCCGTATCCTGGCCATCGTCGCAGTCATCATCTCCGCATCGCTGATTATCGGGATTGCCGCCGCACTGGTCGTTCCGTCTGTCGCCCAGGAAGCCGAGCGGACCCTGAACCTGATGCGCACGCATAATCCGGGAGAAGGTCATGTTCCGCTTATACCAGCTTCATGGATCGAATATCTCGAAAACAATGTAGACATAAACCAGCTGATGGAACTCCTCAGCCGGGAGAACATACAGAATGCAATCAAGCAACTCGCCCCGAAGGTCTGGAACATCCTGTCGAACACATTCTCCATCCTTTTCAGCATAACGATTATATTCGTGATTCTGTTGTATTTCATTTTCATCCTGCTCGACTATGAAAAGATAGCCAACGGCTGGATAAACCTGATTCCGGCACGCATCCGTCCTTTCGCCAAAGGGCTGGCCGACGATGTGGAGCAGAGCATGAACCGTTATTTCCGCGGGCAGTCATTGATTGCGCTATGCGTCGGAGTTTTACTTTCGATAGGTTTCAAAATCGTCGGTTTCCCGCTGGCCGTGACGCTCGGGTTATTTATCGGCGTGCTGAACCTGATTCCGTACCTGCAAGCGATCGGCCTTATCCCGATGGTCATCCTCAGCCTGCTAAAGTCGGCAGAGACCGGACAGAATTTCTGGATTATCTTCGGTTCGGGATTATTAATACTCGGAATCGTACAATGTATCCAGGATTTATACCTTACGCCGCGTATCATGGGAAAAGCAATGGGACTGAATCCGGCCATCATCCTTCTTTCGCTCTCCATCTGGGGAACTTTGTTAGGTTTTATCGGCTTAATCATCGCATTACCGCTCACGACGCTCTGTCTGTCTTATTATAAGCGTTTTATCTTGCTGGAAGAGGACATTATCGCTCCTCCCCCTGCTGATATTCAACCGGAGAAAAAGAAAGAAAAGTAATTTTTTTCAAAAAAAATTACTCCAGCTATTGCAAATTCAAAAATAAACCCTACCTTTGCACCCGCAATACAGAAGTAAAGCACACCGCAATACAGAGTATGCACAGGATGATTCGCTAGCTCAGCAGGTAGAGCACATCCCTTTTAAGGATGGGGTCCTGGGTTCGAACCCCAGGCGGATCACCAAGAAACAAAAGAAAATCAAGCAAATCCCTGATAATTAGATATTATCAGGGATTTCTTTTTTTCTCCCAAATAGTAAAAGGGGTACTTTAAAGCATATTCTCGGTGGATAAATCGTGGGACTAAAATCAAACCTATGGATAGTATCAGCATCAAGCCCCATTTCACTATATACTTGAATTATTTCTTTTAAATATCCAGCTTCATTTGCTCTTGCCCTGCAAACTATTTCATAAGCCACATCCTTATGGTGACGATATAATTCATCTAATGCAAATGCTTCAATATTTGTTTGACATCGATCATCTGCATTAAACACAACATCCCAGTTCCGCTTACCAAGCATACAATTTAATAATGAATCAATTTCAATTTGCCCATTATTATCAAATCCTTCTGCATAAGGATTGATTTTAATACAACAGTTCCATACTCTAAGTTATCATGTATTATGCTCCAAGAGTAGAAATAGGTACAACCAACACGTTATCTTTTCTTCTATATGCGAATGTTCCAGTGGCCGTAAGTACCATGAGAAAAGAAGGATGCTTCATACGATTAACATCTATTTTAGACGCTAGTCGCAACAAACTATTTGCGCCATCTTCTATGAGTTTCTCTCCTCCTAATTTTATTTCAATCAATGCATAATCTCCATTTGGTAAATGAACAACAGCATCACATTCCAGTCCATTCTTGTCCCGGTAATGATATACATCACCCGCCAATGATTGGGCATAAACCCTTAAATCACGAACACATAATGTTTCAAATAATAAACCGAATGTTTTGAGATCGTTCATTAAATCTCCAGGACCTATTCCCATTGCGGCTGTTGCTATTGATGGATCAACAAAATATCTGGTATCCGCAGTACGTATAGCTGTTTTAGATTTCAAATTTGGATTCCATGCAGGCATATCCTCTACTACAAACATTGAACGTAATGCATCAAGATAGTTCCTAACCGTTTTATCTTCCACAACATTGGGATCGCCACCGTTCATCTCTTCAACAATTTGCCTGATGGATGTTTGTGTACCTTGAAATCTTGCATATGAACGCATAAGTCGTTTTGCTCTTTCAACACTTCGATCCACCCCATCCACTTGACGAATGTCCACATTCACTACGGCATCATAATAATCTTTAGCAGGGTTCAATGCGACATCTTCAGGTAATTCTGAAACTACCGGCCAACCACCACGGCAAATTAAAAACGCGATTCTTTGTAAATCAGATTTTGCCTCACATCCAATAGACATTCTGGGATTACTGAATAATTTTGACAAACTAATATCCCCAGTAGAATCTCCAGATTCAAATAATGCCATCGGACGCATCCGTAACCAAGCAAAACGCCCGGTTCCTGAATGACTTATTTTTTCTCTATTTGCAGGTTTGGCTGAACCTGTCAATATAAACTGACCCATTCCATTTCTATGATCCACTGTATAACGTATAGCATCCCATATTATAGGTGCAAGTTGCCATTCATCAATCAAACGAGGTGTTTCTCCATTAAGTATTATATCAGGATTATCTTCTGCGAATATCATGTATTGTGAACGCCTGCGAGGGTCATCCATAAAAACAGCACTATTGCTATGGTGCTCCGCAGTTGTGGACTTACCACACCATTTTGCGCCCTCCAAAACAATTGCACCTATACTTTTTAATCGTGTGGAGAGTTCTATATCTATAATACGTGGACGATATTTATTAGCCATAAATAGTTGAATTTATGATGCAAAGATAACTCAATTTGCCAGGATTACCAAATATGGCGATCTGAAATTGCTCAAATCGGCGCATTTCAACTACCCAATTTGGCGGTTTTACACTACCCAATTTGGCCACATTGGATAACCAAAATCACCCCGCTTTCAACACCTCCCGACCCGCCTCTATCGCTTTATCAAAAAATCTTTTCAACAAAATCCCCATCGCCTGCTGCTTAACCATCGCCAGCCGCATATCCTCGTCTATCACCATATTCCCGGCAGGCCGGTAACCGGCCGCTTGCCGCATGGCAGTCCGTTTCGCCTCCGGACTGTCGCGGATAATTCCCCGTGCTTGCAGGGAGAGATACACCCGCGCCGGATAAAGCCGCTCGATCGGACAGCCTGCCCGGTATTGCTCAAACACCCGGCGCAGAAATACCCGTTCGCGCTCCTCCTTGTAAGCCTCGGAGACGGGCGGAAGGGCGGACAGCGATTTCGCTTGCTCACGCTCCACAACAGCCCGGTATCGCAAATCGCTGGTTTGATAACATTTCAGCCAGCGGGTAATCGTGCGCAGGTTCAATCCCATGAAATCCCCGTATTCACCTTTGGCCCCCAATTCAAAACAAAGGGCGACCTCCTGCAAGGTCAGGCTCGGATATGACTCCTGAAGGTCGGCTGCCAGTTTAGCAATCAAAATACCCAGATCACGGTCATTAGGAGGCGAAAAACCCAGCAAAACATAGGTCTGGAATAATATTTGATTTACCGCCGGAAGAATTTCCTCCGGCCGGTACGTCATCAGGCGGCGGTCGGCAATGGCATGTTGCAGTCTGATTTCCAAACTCATACGGCTTGCGAATTATAGATTTTCATGGCTATTTCCGTCGCACGTTTCCCTGTTTCCATCAATTCCTCTACTTTCGAAGAGCGTTCCAGCCGGCCGGATGAATAGACCACTTTAGGAATATGCTGCTGCACGCCGCCGGAAAGTTCTTCCGTTTTCAGATTGAAATTGTGGTATCGCCACCAGCCGATGAAACTCTGGCTGTAATCTTTTTTCGTCCGGATCGTATCCAGGCTGAATTTCAGGCGCAGGAAATCATCGAATACGGCCATGGCTCCCCGCACATATTGCAGGGCGGCTGTGCCTTTTCCGGAATAACGCACGATGGTGGCCTGCCAGTCTTCGTCTGCCAGCAAAGCATCTTTCCATTGCTCACGCTCTTCATCCAAATTCTGCGGTTCTTCTTTCGGCTCCTCGCACGCGTGTTGTTGCTGTTGTTGTAAGTTTACTTTACTTTCATTTACTATAATATTATCTAATATAATATGTGCACTTTCTGTCATATTTTCGGTAGTTTCTGTAACAATAACCGGGGTTTCTGCAACATTAATGCAATCGAACTCTTCGCGAATGGGATTTTTGCATCGCTTTTGTGCTTGAATATACCGTTCTTGAATACTTTTGGATGTTAATACGCAATAAACATTGTATATATCCCTGTTAAACAGATTTATTTTCAAACTAAAGTCGATTATGTCCCGCACAACTTCCTCTGTTTCACCTAAACGGTCGGAAAGATCATACACATAATCGTCTGATATATGAAGAAAATACCCTTCTTTCCTATATACGTCGCACAGGATGGTGAAATAAGCCAGAAAGCCGAGCGATTTATAGCGGCTTTTCAGTTTACGTACTTGTATATTTTCAAATATATCGGTATCAACCGGAAAATAATCCAGTCCTTTTTTAATAGGTCTAGCCATGATTGTTATAAACTTTTTCAATTATGATTTTGTACCGCACGGATAACCAGCCGTAACGTTTTCAGCATCAGCAGTTCTCCAGGCAGCACGCGTATCACGCACCAGCCTAAGACTGCCGCCTCATTATATTTCTCCATATCACGCAGGTAGCCTTCGGGGCGGATATGG
>QWCH01004754.1_pt1 | contig 19631 bp, 18 predicted proteins | sample 1972671 | NCBI WGS metagenome assembly QWCH01 (sample SAMN09866713, study PRJNA288562) | Human gut metagenome isolate term3_stool, whole genome shotgun sequencing... | isolation source: gut | host: Homo sapiens | place: USA: California | reverse complement strand
AATGAACGGGGGATTCATTTCTATGCTTTGGATTTGAGAAAATACGGTCGTTCGTGGCTGCCTCACCAGAAATTCAATGATATCCGGGATTTGAGAACCTATTTTGAAGAGATAGAGGAGGCGTTGAGGATTATTCGTGAGGAGGGGATCCAGAAAACCGTGTTAATGGGACATTCCACGGGTGGGTTGATCATCACGCTCTTTGCCAAGGAAAAGCGGGACAATCCGCTTTTTGACGCTCTCGTGCTGAATAGCCCGTTTTTCGAATTTAACCAGAGTCGGGTGGTGCGAAAGTTATTGCCGTTGGTCGCTTGGGTGGGTAAATATATGCCGGAAATAAAGGTTGCGGGCGGATTCACGGAGGAGTACGGGAAGTATCTTCATCAGGCGTGTCTGGGGGAGTGGGATTATGATTTGACATGGAAACCGCATGTTGCACCCCGTGTTAATTTTGGATGGGTGCGGGCGATATATAAAGCGCAACGGGAGTTGATGAAGCCGTTTTCAGTAAATGCACCCTTTTTAATACTACATTCTGAAAAGTCGGTTACGGATATTAAAGACAAGGAACAGATTCAGACCTGCGATTCTATTCTGAACGTGGAGGATATCAAACGGATTGCCCGAAATATCCGGGGCGATGTCGATATTGTCGCTATTCCCGGCGGTTTGCACGATTTGGTGCTTTCCGGGAAAGAGGTACGGGAAAACGTGTACCGGGAAATCTTTCGTTGGTGGGAGAGTTTAGGGTAATTATTCGTAAGGTTGGGGTCCACGCGTGGTTAATGGAGTATTTGGGTCATCATCGAAAGGAAGCGTGGACCCCGAGAGGCTCTTTTGAAACCCGTTCCGTTAGTCCGCGTTCGGAACGAGGTGTCCTCTTGCCTACGATTGGAGATCTTCGTGTACACATTGAGGTGAACAATCTGAATAGTTTGTATCGTTTACGTTGGTAAAAGTACTCCAAGGGTGTAAAGCACGGGGACTTATTGTCCCCGTGTTAAACAAATTTGAAAAAAAGAATGAACCGAATACAGTAATAATATATTTAAATTCGTGATGGTCATTCGTGTTTCGAGGGTTAGCTTTCATGGCAAAGGTTTTTATTTAATATTTATCTTTTTTGAACTGATGTAAAGTTATGAAAGATTGTTTTGTTTTTGTAGACGTAAATCAAGTACTCGCGGGAGCGTTTTTACGTGAACTGTAGAAGTTCTTTTTCTCGCTTGAATGATTGACAGAAGGAAAGGACATCCCTGTCAGATTTTCATTTTTAAGAAGCGGGTGAATGGGGCTAATGTTGGATGTTTATTTCAAGAGGAAAAAACAGGGTACTGTGTCGAAATTAGTCATAATATCGTTATTTTGTTTCAGAGGTTTCGCTTGAAAATCCTCTACTTTTGTAGAGGGTTGTTAAATAAATTATCGCACATGAACATGAAAGAAGTTACACTGTATGATGGTTTCCTCTCGGAATTGCGAAAGAGAATTCCGAGAGGAGCCGAGCTGACAAACACCTTGGTAGATATGCTGTATATCGAACGCGAGGCTGTATATCGAAGGTTGCGGGGCGAAGTTCCTTTTACTTTTATCGAGGTAATGACTGTTTCGAAAGAACTGGGTATCTCGCTCGATAATCTGGCACAAGCGGATACCGGGAAGAGCAGACCTTTTCAATTGAAATTGGTGGAGTACGCGAATCCGTTAGAGTCGGATTATAAGATGATGAGAGAGTTTATCAATTTGCTTGCCATGGTAAAGGACGGGGAGGATTGGGAAGCCGGACAGTCGACCAATATTCTGCCGAGGTCTTTTTGTTATTACTATTCCAACATTACACGCTTTTATCTTTTCAAGTGGTTGTACCAGTATAGCCATGTCGATTCATTAAAGCATTACAGTGAAGTGAAAATCACGCCACAGTTGGCAAGTATGCAACAGGAGTACTTGCGGGTTACCCGACAGCTTAAATCAAGTTATTTTATTTTTGATCATCTTGTGTTCCATTACCTCGTGACGGATATCAAGTTTTTCGCCAGTATCAATTTGATTACCCCGGAAGATGTTGTTGCTTTGAAGGAGGATTTAATGCATTTGTTGGATGATATGGAGCATTTCGCGGCGAAGGGACGTTTTACGGATACGGGGAACGAGATGCTTATTTATCTGTCCAATATTAATCTCGACACGAATTATTGTTATTTCGGTTCTCGTGATTTTCATCTGAGCATGTTGAAGGCTTTTACCTTGAATATGGTCACTTCACGGGATTCATATACTTACGAGCGATTGCGTTGTTGGTTGCAGTCGTTGAAACGTTCTTCCACGCTGATAACCGTTAGCGGAGAGAAACAACGGGTGATGTTTTTCGAGGAACAACGGAGGTTGGTGGGAAGCCTTTGATGGTTTATGATTTCCGATTAGGTGAGTATCAACCCACCTAATCGGAAATTGCATTATTTATTTGAATAGTTTGTCTAATCCTTTCAGGATATTGTTTTTGAGTTCTTTGCCGGCTTCTTTTTGAATGGATTTCAACGCCTTGCTCAAGTCTGGTGTCACCGTGGGTTTGGATAAGGTTCCGCCTATCTTCACGTCCACGTCGAGAGATTTGATATTGTCGGCGCCGGGAATGGCTTTGAGTACGTTGTCAATGTCTTTCCCGAAATATTTGCGGGCGATGTTCATTGACATCACGTAATCCATTTTGCCGTCAACCGTTTGTGTTCCTTGGAACGTGGTCGGGTTACCCGCTATATTTGTCGTGAAAGGTTCAACTGTGATGTTTCCGTTGTTGATCTTGAAATCAACTTTCAAGTTCGCTATACTGAGGCGGCTTAATTCGTCGTTTTTCAGCAAGCTGGCGAGTTGCAGCATGGCCGGGTTATCCTTGATCAAGAATCCGGTTGTGGACAAACTGCCGCCACCGTTTGCCGTGGTCATGATCGGGCTCATTTCTTTGTCCAGTTCCGAACTGAATTTCATGGCTGCCGAGATTTTACCGCTACAATTCATGGCGATCGGGATACTTTCTTTGACAAACGAGAAAGCGTGGTAAGCGGAATTAATATCAATATCCGATATCCGCAGGTTGAGATCAACGGATGGTTTCGCCGGATTCGCGGTGTTGTACGAACCGTTCATGAGCAGATTGCCTTCCAGCATATCCATGCTCAAGTTCTTTAGCGTGGCGATACCGCCGTTTGTTTCGATGCTTCCCTTGATGGTTTTGATAACCAGACTGTCGTACAGGACTTGTTTGATGTTCGTGTTGAAAGCCAATTGGATATTCTTGGGAATGGCGATACCTTCCGGGGCTTCGGCATCAGAAGATTGAACTGCCGTCGTGTCTTTTACCGGGGCGGCTTCGGCATCAGATGTCGAACCGGATGTCGTGCTTGTCATAAATTCATTCACGTTGATCGTGTTGGATGTCAGCGTGAAGTTACCTTTTAATGTCTGGTCTTTAAACACGTAGGGCAGATAGTTTGCCACGTATCCTTGTAACCCGAAATCCGAAGATTTGATTTTGACCAGTAGATTCTGCAAGTTAAGATGTGCGGGTGTGATCGTTATTTCTCCCGACGGGACAGAGATGCCTTCCGGGAAATCCGCGCTCTTGAACAGTACGTTTTTCAACGCTATTTTACCGTTAGCGGTAAATTTCTCGTATTGTTCTTTTTCTATATACTGGTATTTCCCGTCGAAAGAAAGGTCGGTCGTCAATATTCCGCTAAGAGTGATGTCTTTAAGAGGAAGTGCTTTTTTCAAGCTCTCGAAGTTGATAACTCCTTTCATGCCCCCTTTGAATGTCGGATCGTCCAAGTTGGAAACCAATACATTCATGTTAAACGGGTTGTTGGCAACGGTGAACGTGAGCGTACTTAAGTTTGCCACGGTCTGTGCTACCGTCCCGCCCGGGTTGGTCACGTTCAGTTTCAGGTTTATTTTTTCTACCGATTCCGGTAATTCCGGGTATTTTAGGCTCGCGTTCAAGATATTGAAATGCAGGTTGATAGCCGGAAGATGATTCTCGTAATATTCTCCTTTGGCTTCCATGCTCAGTTGGAATTCACCGGAAGTTTTTACTCCCTCGAGTTCTTTTTGGAAATCTTTAGGTATTAAAGCGAGTAAACTTTCGAATTTCGTGTCGGGAGCGTTCAGTTTCAAGTCCATGGAGTATTTTTCGTTTTCCATGATACCGAAGCTGCCGATCAGGTCAAGTTTTAAATCGTTGAGCGCCATGTCATTCTTCTGAATGTTGAATTGCATCTCTTTTAGATTCGCGGCGATGTCCGCCTGCCAGTTGAAATCCGTGTTGTTTACCCACACGCTGTTGCCTTGGCGTAAAGAAATGTTTTTTAGGGAAAGCAGCACGTTGAGAATGGTGTTCGTTTCCGAGAAGTTCCCTTTCAGGTTCAAATTCACCGCGTCCACGTGAGCGAACGTTGAGGCTTGATAATCTTTATAATCCAATACCAGATTTCTGACCTCGATATTGTTGAAAGCGATAGCGGTTTCAGAGTCGGAAGCCGGTTCTTCTTTTGTCGCTTCCGGTTCTCGCATTTCCACGTCTGTTGTGTCGGAAGGTACCATGATATCCCAATTGGCTTTTCCTTCGGCATTAACTTTTGGACTGAAGAAGCAGTCTTTGAGCAAAACGTTATTAATAATAATTTCATTCCCTGAAATAAGGGACTTTAAATTCACCGATGCCTCGAAATACGGGATGTTGATCAACGTATCGCGGGTGTTATTTTCTTCCTTGGAAATCATCACGTCGTCTAAAGTAACGCTAAGATTCGGGAAATTCTTGAACATACTCAAGCCAACGTCGCCGATGGCCAGTTCCGCTTGAATATATTTAGAGGATTTTTCCTCGATCAATCGAAGTATGTCGCTTTTGAAAAAGACTGGGATAACCATAAGAGCGACAATAATCAGCACGATGATGATTGCTAATGTGATAAATACTTTTTTCATGTCTTATATATTACGTGTGTGTTATTGCAAAGGCAAATTCAAGCCATTGTTACAAAGTTATACAAATTATTTGAAGTAAGGTTTTATTTTTTGCAGTTTATATAACGGTAAAATTTTTTCCGAGTTTAAAATCGAGAAGTTGATTTTACCGAATTTCCGTTTGGCATTGAAAATGAGTTGCACGTCTTCGTAGGCGAGGTAGGGATGTTTCAGTACGGTTTTGAAGTCCATTGTGTCAAGGTTTCTTTGCTTGATCAGGTCTGGGTTTGCCGTAAAGTGGGAGAGGAGGGTATCTATATCGAGGTATTGGAATTTGATTTCTTTGAGTTGTGTGACGGAACGGAAGCCCCCGAGTTGCTCCCGGTAGCGAATGATTTTTGCGGCATAGTAGGGACCGATTCCCTTTATTTTTACCAGCATGGAACTGTCCGCCGTGTTTAATTCAATCGGGGAGGGGAGATGTTTTTTGGCGGACGGAATGGAGGCTGTTGTCGTGTCGGGTGTTTCCGGACTCGCGAGCAGGAATAACCCGCACTCCGGTTTCCGGCTTGCTTGGGGCAGGACGAAAAGGGCAAGTATCATGATACCCAAGAATATAATTCCTCTTTTTTCCGATCTCCTTAAGGGCATAGTTTGTAAGGGTTTCTATTCTCTCGAGCGAGGTGAGAGATCTCTTGTCGGAATAGTTTCCCGGAGATCTTTCACCACGTTCGAAAAGTGTTATTTCGTGTTCGTTATAATGATACGATTGCTTCTGATGTCATTAAACGTTCTGTGTATTTGTTTGAAATTCGGTGTCGATTGCAAGGCACTTCTCGGGCTTAACTTGTTTTCTCCCGTGATTATGGCTATCGCTTTTGCCAACAAGGGTTCATTTTCTGCACCTAGTGTAGAGGCCGGGGGTAAGAGTTGGTCTTCCACTTCATAGTTGGGTTCTAATCCTTTCACTGCGTCCGAGGGATACCCGTCGACATTCGTGTATCTTGAAACGATTGGTGCCATTAGCCAATTCGAGAGTTCTTCATCTGCCACAATTTTGCCGTTAGTGTCTTCTTTCGTGGGTTGCATTAATGCCATTGTGGTAAACTTGCCATATGTTTTTTGTCCGATTCGGATGACTTCCATAAAGGGTTTCAGGCAGATCGCCGTGTATTCGGATGCCGAGATGGTTTCTCTGGTAGTGAGTATATAAACCCGTTTGTTGGGTAAATTCAAATTACAATCTACTTTTTTGAAATAACGGTGGAGTTGTGTATCGAATCGGGAATCACTTTCAAAGGCTTTTTGACATTCGGAGTTCCATTTTTCATATGATAAAAGCTCTCCTTCAATCGCTTTATCCGGCGGAGCGATAGCACTGCACATCAGGGCAGATGCTGCATCGTCACCCCCGTGGTTATACCGGAGGTCAAGAACGAGATCCGTAATTCCTTCTGTTTTGAAGTAATTAAAAGCGTCTTCCAGACTATTGTTAAAAGAAGAGGCGAAGTCCGTGTACATGAGGTAGCCGATCTTGTGGTTTCCTTTTTCGATAACCTTGCGAATGAGTACAGGATCTGTTTCCATTTTTTTTGAAGTTAGCGTAACGGGTGGGGTACCTTCATCAGTTAGTTCATTGCCGTTTATGATTTTACCCTTGGTGAGTTGAATTGTTCCGTTTTGAGTTAGTTTGTCAATATTATCTTTGGTGATATACGTGTAATTGATTTTGAGTATGATATCGCCTCTTTTTAATTTTCCGTCGGCAGGTGAATTGGGATACACGTATTTGACAATGGCTACATAATTGTCTTTGCCAACACCATAGTAAGCTAAGTCATAACCGAATGTTTCCCCCGTGTTGGTAAGGGATTCCATGAGCCCTTGTGCGTCGTCCGTGATAATGGAGGCAGAGTCTTTCGATGACAGTAATTTCTCGAAATATTCAATCGGATCTTTTTCTTTTTGAGGATCAATGGCAGGCATTTCTTTGTTCCAAAGGTAAAACATCGACATGTTGTCGTGAATGAATTGATTAGCCCGTAGAGTTAGTTCTTCTTCTTTCGTGAGTTTGTCATTATCATCATCGTCTTGACAAGCGATAAATACTGATAATAACACGAATAAATACGTGATTTTTCTTACGCCGTTCATATAGGTATAGTTTTAAGTTATGAGTTTTTAAATTTCGTGAAAATTAACGAGACTTCCAAGGATAAATTATAAAATAAAATTATTTCCGCTCTAAATAAATTAAAATGAATCCTTTACTTCTGTTTAGATAAAAAACTGAGAAAATAATGGAAAATAAATTTGTGAGAAAACTAAAAAGGTATACCTTTGCATCCGCAATTGAGAAATACAATTGAAGGATTCAATAGCTCAGCTGGTAGAGCACAACACTTTTAATGTTGGGGTCCTGGGTTCGAGTCCCAGTTGGATCACCGAAGGCGATTACGAGAGTAGTCGCCTTTTTCGTTGAAAATCAGAATGTTGTTCTGACAATCAGGGTTTATTCCTTTATAGGTAAAAAGTATGTTAAAACTATGTCTTAAATTGCCAAATTTAGGTCACTGTAACTCTACTTTTGTTACCATAGTGTTACCACTTGTGTTACCACTGTGTAATTAAAATTTTAAACCATGAGTTACCCAACAGCGAACTACAATGGTGACAGGCAGAACTGATGCCTTTGAATTAAATGAACGAATTAATCTCATATTGAGTGATGTTCGGGAGTTTATAAATTCATTGATGAAAGAAAAACAAATTTTTTCCTTCGATAAATTACAAAATTACATTGATACTAAATGTAAGCCTAGTGACTCTTTTTTAGATTTTGTTGAAAAACGAATTGAGGAACGCAAAATTAAAGAAAGTACCAAACGGCAGCATCGAGTTATGTTAGCACGATTGCGAGAGTTTGGAATAATAAAAACTTTTGACGATCTGATTCTAAAAAACATCAAACTGTTGGACGACTATGAGAAAAAATTTGCGACGATGCAAACTACGGTTTATGCTTTCCACAAACGTGTTAAGGTCTATGTAAAAGAAGCTTATGATTATGATCTTATTGAGCGTAATCCATACGAAAAGTTTAGAGTTTCTCGTGGAGAACATAAGGTAAGACAACCTTTAACAGCAGAAGATGAACAAAAAATTGTAGAGTGTAAAATCCTTGATACCTCAATTGAGAATGTTCGTGATTGCTTTATGTTCTGTCGCTACACGGGATTGGCTCATGCAGACCTTTTGAAGTTTGATTTTAAGAAAGTAATAGAAGAAAATGGTAGGTATGTAGTTATTGATGCACGTGTTAAAACCGGAACTCCGTATAGATTGACATTGCTTTCTCCTGCAATAGCAATTTTGCAAAAGCATAACTCGTCTTGCCTACAATGACAAATCAACAATTTAATATGCGATTAAAAGTACTTGCGAGTTATGCGGGAATAGATCGAAAACTAACATCTCATATTGCCCGCCATACTTTTGCCACGTGGGCCTTGTCAAATGGGATAAGTATTGAAACATTGAGTAAAATGCTGGGACATAAAGATATTCGGACAACACAAGTCTATGCGAAAGTTCTGCAATTAGATGTATCCAAAGGATATGGTAAGTTACAACTTACTGTTAATGGATTTGATTGTGGGTTGAGTAATGTCGAAAGAATAGTATGTAAGTTTTAGAAATTGAATAATGAAAGCTATGGATTAGATTTTCCTTGAATGTATTCAGATAGAAGGATTGTTGACTATTAAATTGTGGTTGTTACGAAATGGATTTACTGGATTTAAAGGATGAGGTGGTAATTTGTCAGTAAAATAGGTAGGGGGTAGGGTACTCCTTACCTATTTTACTGGTTGTATTCTTTTAGAGTTTCGTGATTATTTTGTTTGTTCAGACCCGGGGAAATTTTCTTAATTTGATCTATTATACCATGTGTCATCAAATTTTTTATGATGTTTTTATATGTAGTTTCAAATTCGCCCCTAATTGAATGTTCTAATTGGCATAATGTGGCTCTAAACATAAAAAAAGAAACCTAGGGAGTTCTTTTATTATTATTTCACTTCTGCTTTGATCGTGCTTCGAAATGTATTCGAGCTTCTCTTGTAAGTGGTTTTACTTGTCCTATTTCGTTCTCTCGACCGTCTACAAGCAATAACAACACGGGTATTCCTTCATCTTTTGCTTTTGTCAACCATTGTACACATTCTTCTCCTTTTGTGTCAATAACAGGAAATTTATAGATATTATCATCTGAACTTTTTAAATTGGCTTCCCCATATAAAACAATAAGGTCCTTTATCTCGACCTTTAAAGGAGGCAACAACATAATATTGTCGGGAGCCATCCTAAAAATATCGATGCCACCATTAATAAACACGGACAAAAAACTCATTGTTTCTATTTCCCACTTTTCCAATTCTTTATATTCAACTTTATTTACACCATTCGGGTGGGCTGCTTGACTATTCCCAAAGCCAAGGATTGCAACTTCTCCAGTTTCCTTCAGCACGCATACTTTAGCAAGATATTTTTCAATATGCCGCATTCGAGTAGTATCATACAAAAAATAAATCTCGTATACCTCCTTCCTATATAACTTCGGCATCAAACCTTTAAAGAAAGAAGAATCTATTTTGTAACCACTACGATTTGTGAAATATCTTTCGTCTCCTCTTTTCAAAACAGCTTGTTTTGCTTTTTCAAACAAAATCTCTTCCCTATCATGTTTTGAATATTGACTCCACCAATCTTGTGCCAACAAGTTTGGTGAAATGAAAATGCAAGAAAGAAAAACTAAACTAACTAATACTTGTTTCACCATAATTCATATTCAATTCACTGGATCACATCCTCGTTTATTTTTATATTTTTCCAAAGTTTGGTATGTGTGCTGATAAAAATCATCAAACAACCAAGCACCTGATGTAGAATAATTGTAATAAGCTCCTGGCTTAAGTTCAACACTACCATCAAAACGAGTTCCTTGATACCAAACATCATGTGACTCGATACACGCTAGCCAATCAATAATATCCATTGTCTGTCCTAGTTCCGTAAAAAGAGTTGGATCATGTACTTTATTTATTATAGCTCCTCCTGGTCTATTTTGAACTCTAAACCAAGGTACTATATGGTACCCCCATATTACGTTACAACCTGGGGGAGCATAAATATACATTGTACCCTTTACCGCCGCCTTGCCACAAATATTTACCTCTTCGGAATCTAAAATATTCCGCATAATAATATGAGCATTAGCATAACAACCATCTCTATAATATTTGTTCAATTCGACACCAGAAGTTAAAAGTATCATCCAAATTCCCTCATCTGTAACCTCAGGCATTGACATACGTGGATAAACTCTAAAATCAAAATCATCAGTACGACTAAGAAAAGGTTGTTGTGAATAATTATCGATTTCTTTCTTTGATGCCTGCCGAACAAAAACAATCTCATCACTTCCCTTGATAGTTCTTATCTCAACAGGTTCTAAATCTTTTTCTCGAGATTTTATCCACTCTACACATTGCTTACTATTCTCATCCGTGAGATGAATTGTAAAAAGCGAAGCGATACCTTCTAGCGCAACTCTAGCAATTCCATTCTCGATTTTATGAATTTTAGGTATATAAAGTTCTGGCAATGATAAATCGACCTCCTTGGCTAACTCAAACTCAACCAAATCTTCTGATACGAGATCTTCATTTTGCCCACAAGATACTAGCATAAATGAAACTAGCAATCCAATAAAGAAATGACTACATACAAGTTTTTTCATAACACTATAATTTATTAGTTAATAAAAACTTACAAAACCATCACATTACAAATATAAAATATTTTTCCAAATAAACAAATTAAATTTAATGAATTAACACTTTGATCACGAGTAAAACTGACAAAAGCTAGAACTTATACATTATTCCGAAATTTAAGCCATTAGCCGCCTATTCTGTCCAGAAACCTATATCGTGGTAAAAGAACCCACCCCCGACGCTAACCGAATTAAAATCTAAAACAGAAGCCGAAACAAAAGGTACAAACACTCTTTTCTTTACTATCGTGGTTTCCTTGTGCATAGGAGTAAAGGCATAGGATAGTTTTTGTAATTCGTTATACTGCACGGATAAAGCAACATCCAACCTACCGGATTCGTTATCGAAAAGTAGTTTGTTGTATTCTCTAGTCCGGTTCCAATCTTCCACAGTCGCCGCAATCGTTGCCTCCCGATCGATCACGGGGACATCTTTGTATATCGTATCTGTCTTATACTTGTATTTGTATCGCAATTCACCCGCCAAATAAACGGTATCCGGAACAAGATTCGTTATCGTGTCCCGGATCGTTTTACCTTCCACGTTTTTAGTAATTACTTTTTCTTCAATAACGGAACGCCCGAGGAAGAATCCTATCATCAAACAGGCAATACAGCATATAATTAAGATTCTTTTCATTTCTACTTTTCTGTCAATTTAATAAATTTGCATCTCAAATAAACCAAATTACTTGGTTCAACAAACGCCGATCCTCGCACGGGGGAATCCTACTCACATACACACCTTCTAATATTCTCCCGTGCTTTCTTCTAATACAGCCAAATAACTTCTTGATCGTGCATCTCTAAATCATCGGCATGAACAAAATTCTTCGCGATACCTATCCGTTTGAATCCTGCTTTCAACAAAGCGTTTACAACCAAGAACCGATTCCCGGATGCATTACACCGAATATCAACCGCTCTTCCAAGAGTGTGCGCCCCAATTCCGGATCGCCCCTTGTTCTTGTCGTGTTCCGGACTCCGGAAAGCAGAAGTGAGAACGAAAGGTATTCCCGCTATCTCTCTTGCAGTATCCAGTTTACTCATGGTCGTTTGCTTCATGTCCTGCAATATAAAATGACTACGTTTGAACACTTCTCACTTAGTTAATTGATTGATTACAAATAAACTGCATCAGAAGATTTCAAGAAAATACTTAAAGAAATTACAAATGAGGTCGCACCTCGCCCACAAACATAAGTTACTTTAATGAGTGGGGGAGTAAAAATCAATAAGATATCAAATTATTACTACGATCTTAATCTTACAGGGAATAAATCAATGCTTGGCTCTCCATTTTCCAATTTGTGTTTTGTAAATACTGTTTCTTAAGGTATTATTTATAATATTGCACCTTTATATTAAAATATCAGTACTATGAGTAAGTTCAAGGATAGGATTATAAATAGAATGGATTTTACAATCCTAATTTCAATTTGTATAACTTTCATTTCTTGTTGGTATTATCTTAATACATATATAATGACATTTGATTCATTTATTTATTTTACGTTGTCAAAATATGTACTAATTTCTATCCATTATATACTAACTATATACATATTAGCCTTCGTTTATCTTTGTTATATAAAAGGGACTACATTGATTAATAGAAAGTTATTAAAAAAAAGATTACATTTTGATTTTGTTTTAATATTCATTTTCAAAACATGGATTTACCCTCTTGTTATCTTTGCATTCCTATTATGCATAATCCCTAAGAATGATTTTGTAGAAGTACCTCCAATTGCCTCGTTATTATTTTTTATATTGGGATTCTTTCTCATGTATTTTCAAGGGATAAAGAGATTTTATTTAGTTACACTATATGTTTTAGGTATAATCTATTTTTATAGAGGATCTTATTATGCATTTTTTGACCTAACAATCTTAGGTTTCATCTTAATATTTTGTAGTCGAATAGTTTCTGCTTTTTGGAAGAAGTATGCCAAATTACATGATATTTTTGAAAAAAATATGCGTTTTGCTTTTTGGATTCTTCTAACTTTTTTGTTTTTCATTTTTTCAATGAATAATATAAATAATGAAATACATATTGTTTCGGATAAAGTATTTTATAAATGTACAGATACTATTTACTTGTCAGCATCTATTCGAAGTTATTCATGGACGAGCGAAATAAAAAAACTGACAAACTATGGATATGAACCTAATGATACGATAGAGATACGACAAAATATGATTCCATTTAAGAAAAAAGGGATCGTTTATAAATTTCCTGCTAAAGATATTAAAACATGTGTTTGGATTGAGATTGATAACAGTGATATTATCCCATTACCATTGTTTTCACCTTATGGATATTTTATAAATTACGGACGAAAGAAAAGAGCTGATTTTATATCGGTACCATTTGTGCCATCTAATAAAAAGAGAGTACTTTTAAATATAGAATAACAATTATACATAGCAAGTAATTATTTTCTTGAATTAGAGTATTAATTGTGTTGAAAATAGGCAGTATCGTTTTTTAGGACGCAATTGTATTTGTTATTTTAGATTATATTGTTATCTTTGTTACAGATAATTGAATGACAATTTGCGACACAAAAATTGTGACCTAATTTGTGACCTAAACGATCTTTGATAGTTTAAAACGCTGTAAATCAGTGGATATTTTATAGAATTGGTGTTCCCAGTTGGATCACGGAAGGCTTTCTAAAACAATCGTTTAGAGAGCCTTTTTTTTATATTTGGTATCACAATGGTAACACGAGAATACTTTGGCTAGATCGAAAAACAGTTGAGATTGAGAATATTAATCATGTGTATCTTTTTATTTAAACTTATTGTTTTTAGGGATGCTTATCGATAATCCAATCCTTTCTTTATTGTTTGTCTATCTCTTCTCTCCACCTTATTGGCTTCATGATTACAGTAGAGTCACAGCATGGTCGTAAAAGTATGTACCAGTAGGCATCTTGCTACGATGTTGCTGTGTTCTTAGTCGGGAGAAAGGGGGGACTAAGGGTCGGGAAGGGGATTCTTTGATATTGTATATAAAAAAAATGAGGGTGCCAACTTGTCAGAAGAAACACCCCCAAGGTTCCCGTTATTGCGAGATAAAGGTTGGTTGAAAGGTACATCACTGCGGCTTTCCCTTTAAATCACGGTTTTAAACAGTCCCGTTAAATGCTTTTAGAAGAAAATTTATTTTCGATGTGTGGTATTTAACGAAAACTGCGCTACAAAGATATATTTTATTTCGTAAACGAAGACATATTCGTAAGGGAAATTTTATTTAAACGTTCTTTTCTTTAGGGCATGAAACAGCGTAGGGATGATATATTGTTGAAGGAGATAGCCCGAAGGGTTAAGAAACTGAGGGAGATGCATGGTATCTCTCAGGCAGACTTTTTAATCGCGACAGATATTAATATCGGGCGGATAGAACTTGCAAAATTTAATATTACCGTGTCTACCTTAAAAGCGATTTGTGATTATTTTGAAATTTCAGTGAGCGATTTCTTGAAGGATATTCCAATATCCGAATTTTCAAACGAATAGATGTTTTTAGGTTCAGGTGATCGAGTTAGGTGACTATCTATAATGGTATATCCTAGCGTGATTCCAAGGTAATCCTATGGTAATCCTACCTCAACTTACTTCCAAACCGGATTGAACTCCGTTATTTCGCCTTTTGTTAATAGTGCTGTAAGGGTTTTAGAAGGAGCTTGTAACCCCGTAGAGGCAGGAGTATGGTGGGATTACCTTGGGAATCTAGGGGGATCGAATAAAATATTTGTCGATATGCTTGTATGTTTCCGATAAGTAACATACTTTTGTTTCCGAATGGTAACATATTGATGTATGAAAGAAAAAAATAGTTTTGGAGAGAGGGATCGGGAGGCGACGGAACGACGTTTGCTTGACACGATTGAAAAGATGGTTATCGAGAACGGGTTCGAGAAGATAGGCGTTAATGCCGTTGCCGCTCAATCCGGTGTTTCCAAGATATTGATATATCGTTATTTCGGTTCGGTGGACGGACTTATGGCTGCCTATATACGGCAGCATGATTTTTGGATAAATTTTCCTGTCGAGGTTCTTGACCGGGAGCAATTGCCGGGATTCTTGAAAAAAATGTTCCGGGGACAAATCGAACAATTGCGGAGTAATCCCACGTTGAAGAGGCTTTACCGTTGGGAACTCTCTTCGGGTAATGATATGATCGTGAAGTTGAGGGAACAGCGGGAAAAGATCGGGGTGAACTTGATAGAGAAGGTGTGTGAACTGACCGATTACCCGCGTAAGGAAATAGAGGTGATGGCGTCGATGCTGACGGCTTCCATTACTTACTTGGTGATGTTGGAGGAGTTCTGCCCGGTGTTTAACGGGATTGCCATTAATCAGGATTCCGGTTGGGAGCAAATCGGTCAAGGAATAGATGCGCTCGTGGATAAGTATTTTAAAAATGGTGGTGATGAACGCTGATTTTCTGAGCATGATTGAATATGCTTCCAAGGCTCCGTCGGGACATAATACACAGCCTTGGAGGTTCGCGCTCACGGGTGACGGAATGGTTATTTTGCCGAAGTTTGAAGTTGCCCTGCCTGTGGTCGATGCTGATAACAGGGAATTGTTTATCAGCTTGGGATGCGCGTTGGAAAATCTGCTAATCTCTGCCCGTCATTTCGGTTACAAGGCTCGTGTCGTCGGATGTAACCCGGAAGGAATAGAAATCCGGTGCGTGAAGGATGAAGATGTCGCCAAGGAGCATTTATTCTATCAGATAGAGAAACGGCAAACGAATCGGAGTATTTATGATGGCAGAAAGTTGTCGGGAGAGGTGCTTGGATTGTTTGAATCGCTTCCCGTGGAGGATAATATCCGGTTGTATTCGGCGCCTGTCGGTTCTGTATTTGCCGATAGCTTGACAGGGTATATTATTAAAGGTAATGAGGTACAGATGAATGACAAGGCGTTTAAAAGAGAGTTGCTTTCTTGGATGCGTTTTAACGCGAAACAGATTAACGGGACTAACGACGGGTTGAGTTACAAGGTCTTCGGTAATCCGCCTCTGCCAAAGATGATGGCGAAGCCGATAGTCCGTTGTTTTTTGAAGGCGGCGGTGCAGAATAAGGCAGACAGGGAGAAAATAAAATCGTCTTCTCATTTGATTCTGTTTACTACCCGGAGCAACACGTTCATGGAGTGGATAGGTTTGGGACGAACGTTACAGCGTTTTTTGCTGAAAACGACGGAAGCGGGTGTCGCTTGCGCATATCTGAACCAGCCGTGTGAAGTGTATGCTTTAGCTGCGGAAATGCGGGATTTGCTTCCGATAAACAGGGAGTATCCGACGCTGATTCTCAGGATAGGGTATGCGAAGCCCGTGCCTTATTCTCCGCGCAAGAACGTGAGGGAGTTGTTGGTATGTCACGGCTGAATTTAAAGAGAGGCTTTATCATGACGGGATATCCTTGAAGGTGGGAATAGAGTTTTGAGTTGTGAATTTAACCGGAATGTCATAAAGATACACGGAATAAATGTTATTTTTGTGTAGGCTAACTAGAATGCGATCATATGAATAAAACGGTTTATTTTTTGGGTTCGGGGTTTTCGAAAGAGGCAGGTGGTCTGGTTCAGAGTGAGATCATTGATACTATTCTCGACGAGAATTTTACGCGGGATGATGAACGGTTGATTCGGGCGAGAGATAGTTTTATCGGTTTTTTGAAGGAGGAGTTACATATTTACAAGGATCATTATTGTAAGGTGCAACTGGAGGACGTGTTCACGCCTATCGACCGCTGTATCTGGGACGGACTTTCTATCGGGCGTTACAGTTCCCGGGCGCTTGTGGAGTTGCGGGAGGAGTTTAACGCGCTGATGGGTGCCGCGGTAAATTATAGTTTCAAGAAAAACGAAGCGTGCAGTGATTATGTAGACGAGTTCGCGGAGTATATCAACGGGATTGCCCGACGTCGCATGGAGGACGGGGAAGACCGGGTGTCGGTGATTACCACGAATTGGGACGTGTTGTTCGATCATGCTTTGAAGCGGGCGATCGAGAATACGCGCCCGGAGAAGTTGAGCGTGGTGGATTACTGTTGTTACGTGAGTTCGTGGGACGCGAACGACGACACGATTAAACCGGGATTGCTTGCCGTGGGATACGGCGGGTATAATATCAAGTTATTGAAGTTGCATGGTTCTATGAATTGGTTCCAATGTCCTTTGTGCCAGCGTATGTACGTGCGTTTCGGGGAGGAGATTGCTATTATGAAGGCGGCGTATTGCCGGCATTGCCGGAAGAATTACGGGATGCCGGATATCAGTTCGATTAAATTGCAGAGTAATCTTTTGTTGCCGACCTATTTGAAGAATTTGAGTAATATACAAATCAAGCTGGTATGGCAGAACGCGGCGATAGAACTGTCGGAGGCGAAGCGTATCGTGTTTATCGGCTACTCGTTGCCTTCTGCCGATTTCGAGATCCGGCAGTTGTTAGCCCGGATGATTCGCCCGGATGCTGAAATTCAAGTGGTGCTTTATCCCCATAGTTCCAGCGTGGAGGCGGAAGCCGAACGGTACAAGAATTTTTTCGGCAGTCGCGTGACGGAGCGGGATATATTCCGGTTGACGGTGCCGGAATACGTGGAGAATTTAAAATCTTAAATCTAAAATAAAAAGTGGTATTTATACCCTATCGCGGGTGTTCGGAATGCTTTACTTTTGTACTGAAGAAATGTACAATTCAAGGAGTGAAGATATGACACGTTATCATTTAGAATCATCGTGCTGTGGAACATCTTTCGAGGACGGGCAATGGGAGTTGGACTGCCCCCATAAAGATGGTGCGGCTTTGATTTTCGCTAATTACGCGAATCGTCAATTTGAAGTGAGAAATGATTTGCCCGGTATATACAAGTATGCTAATTGGTTACCGATTTGCCGGACGCTGGAAGGTTCGGGTGCGCCCGTGACTTACAAGAGCGAGGGGCTGGCGGAATATTTGGGATTGTCGAATTTGTACATCACGTTCAACGGTTATTGGCCGGAGCGGGGTGCTTTGATGAAGACGGGTTCGTTTAAGGAATGCGAGGCGTATGCCGTGTGTGCCCGTATTAACAGGAACAGCAATAAGATCATGGTGGTTGCTTCTGCCGGAAACACGGCGAGGGCTTTCGGTAGGGTATGCTCTGAGAATGGGATTCCGTTGTTGTTGTGTATACCGGAAGATAATTTGAATGCAATCTGGGCTGATGAGCCTTGGAATGACTGCGTGAAATTGGTTTGCGCGGGAGCCGGGTGTGATTATTTTGACGCGATACATCTTTCCAATATTATTTGTGAGATGGAGTATTTTTTCCCGGAGGGAGGAGCCAAGAACGTGGCCCGTCGTGACGGGATGGGAACGACGGTGTTGTCGGCTGTGCAGGAGATTGGTCGTATCCCGGATTATTATTTCCAAGCCGTGGGAAGCGGAACGGGTGCTATTGCCGCGTGGGAAGCTAACAAGCGTTTTATCGCGGACGGACGCTACGGCTCGAATTTGATGAAATTGATTGTTTCGCAGAATATTCCTTTCACGTTGATATATGATTCGTGGAAAGCAAATTCCAGAGCATTGGTGGAGCTGGACGAGAATACGGCGCGCGAGGAAGTGAAGGAGATGTGTGCCAAGGTGTTGTCAAACCGTAAACCGCCTTATTCTTTGACCGGAGGACTTTACGATGCGTTGAAAGCGACGGGGGGTGACGTGATGTTGGCAACGAACGAGGAAGCCATGAAGGCGCAGGAGTTGTTCGAAAAATTGGAAGGTATTGATATAGAACCTGCCGCCGGGGTAGCTACGGCTACTTTGATGCAGGCGGTAAAGGAACAGCGGGTAGAGGAAGATGCCGTGATTATGCTGAATATCACGGGTGGGGGTGTCGGGCGTTACAAGAAGGAATTCAAGCCCGTGCAACAGAAGCCTCATTTGGTATTCCCCGTGAATCCCGACCCGGAAATGGTAAAGAAACAAGTCCGGGAGTTGATCGGACGGTAGGGGTTAGAACCTTATAAACTAAAAGGCTTGTGTTAAACAAGCCTTTTTTGTATCTTTGGGGTTTGAACGTGAGATTATGAATGTATTCAAGGAACATAAGGTTATGGACTTATTCCGGCGGTATCGGCAAGAGTTTGCCCGCCGTACGGATTGTTTATTGGATTTGGATTATCATTATATGGTATTGCGCCGGGATTACGGGAACCGTTTTATTATCACGGAGTTTTTACAAAAATCCTTGTCTATCCTTGTCGTTTCGCTCAATCGTTTTGTAAAGGACGCGTGTACGATTTCGGCTTCGGCTCTCACGTTTTATTCCGTGTTGGCATTTATACCTTTGATGGCGTTGGCGTTCGCTATTGCAACCGGTTTCGGGGCGAATAAATCGCTTGAAGATGAGTTTTTGAAACGTCTGGGGGATAATCAGGAGTTCGCGCAACAGTTGTTGGGATACGTGAACGGGGCTATACAGAACGCGAAAGGCGGAGTGGTGACCGGTGTGGGAATTGTCATTTTGCTTTGGGCGGTTATTCGGGTGCTGAATAGTACGGAGTTGACAATGAACCGGATCTGGGGAGTACGCAAGGGACGCAATTTAAGGCGGATGTTCACGGATTATTTCTCGATTATTTTTATTGCCCCTATTCTGATGATCTTGATCAGTAGTGTGAATGTTTTTCTGACCTCTTCTTATTGGCAGGATAATTTTCCTTTGATCAGTTCCGTGTTGACGATGTTTATCAAGTTGTTGCCTTATCTGTTGGTGTGGATGTTGTTTATTTTCCTGTATATGTTTATGCCGGCTACCCCGGT
>QWCH01003015.1_pt1 | contig 19641 bp, 15 predicted proteins | sample 1972671 | NCBI WGS metagenome assembly QWCH01 (sample SAMN09866713, study PRJNA288562) | Human gut metagenome isolate term3_stool, whole genome shotgun sequencing... | isolation source: gut | host: Homo sapiens | place: USA: California | reverse complement strand
GCCTTTTGACGATAAGACCATAAAAACCTTCAAGGCCATATCCGATCAATGGTTGGGGAATCGAGAGGAAAAAGGATTTTCTTTGGGCTTCTTCGACGAAGACTATTTAAATCGCGGCGCCGTCGCCGTCGTGGAAAACGAAGAGGGGAGCATCGTATCCTTCGCCAATTTAATGCCCGTCTACAAAAAAGGCTACGCCACCATCGACTTAATGCGTCACGATCCCGAAACGTCGCCGAACGGTACCATGGACTTTTTATTCCTGAATCTGTTTTTATATTTCAAAGAGCAGGGAATGCATTGGTTCGATTTAGGCATGGCGCCCCTCGCCAATGTAGGCATTAACGAACACAGCTTTTTACAGGAAAAACTGGCTTACTTCGTGTTTAAATTCGGCGGAAACATTTATTCCTTCGAAGGGCTTCGAACTTATAAGAGCAAATACGCCACCCGCTGGGAAGCGAAATACACCGGATACAATCACCGCGCCAATTTATTTTTCACCGTCGTGAGCTTGGTACGCGTCGATCGCAGACCGCCGAAAAAAGAAATATAGTTACAGCAAAAATAGCCACCGGTAAACCGAACAAAGTATGAAGATCTGGAACGCTTCTACAATGAAAAAAGGTGGCCTTAGCGAAGGACGAAGGAAAGCTTAAAAAGATGCAGGCGACCAAAGCCGAGATCCAGTTCTGCCTGAAGCAGCTACAAGACAGGCTTCTGCAAACATTCGACGAACAGAGCTTCTGTGCTCTTGTAGATCACATCACGGTATTCAGCAAAGAAGATATCCGCATAACCTTCAGAAATGGCTCAGAAATCAAGGCTCTATAAAATGTCCGAATGGAGCTTTTTATTTTAATCGGGGTTGAATGAAATGCCCTTAAAGAGGTTTAATCAAATGTGCTAAGTTAGCTTATCCTAACTCAATGGAGGTTAATCGTATGAAAAAATCATCTGGAATTAAAGCAAAAGATTTGATCACCACAGGTATTTTTACTGCCATTATGTTTGCTCTTTGCATGGCAGTAGCAATGCTGGGTTACATGCCAATATTTATTCCGCTTTTAGGCATCATCGTGCCGCTTATTGACGGTATTCCGTATGTGTTGTTTGTGAGCAAAACGAAAAAGTTTGGGCTTATAACTATTATGGGATTTTTGCTTGGACTACTAATTGGGGTTATGGGAATGGGCGTATATGCACCCTTCACCGGACTTATCGCGGGCCTTTTAGCGGATTTGTTATTAAAATCCTCGGATTATTCCAGTGCAAAAAAAGTAATTCTCAGCAAAGGTATTTTTTCAATATGGCTGATTGGCAACTATATTCCTATCGTTATTAGCCGTGATGCTTATTATCAAAATTTAGCACAAGGCGGTTACGGAAAGGCCTATGCGGATGCACTTATGAAGCTTATTCCGGACTGGAGTTTGATCCCATTACTTGTAGGCATATTTATCGCGGGCATCCTTGGTGCTTTGATTGGACGTTCCCTTCTAAAAAAGCAGTTCGAACGCGCCGGGATTGTCTAATCCATCATGCAGCCTATTCAAACGCGATCAAAAAAAGAATTTCTTGATCCTCGAACAAAATTACTTCTTGTCTTTACCATCGCTGCTGTCGTTGTGGGAGGAGGACATGGATATTGGCTGGCTCCGATTCGAATACTCCTTATATCCGTTCCTTTTATACTGTTTCTTATTGAAAGCAAGTGGAAGTATGCCGCCATATATGCCATTTTATTCATAGCGGCCTATGTAGGGCAGATATATCTTTTGCCGCTCGTTACCGGATTTTTAGGTTTTCTATTGGTGGCTTTTTGCGGTATTTTTGTTCGCATGATGCCGGGGCTTGCCATGGGTGCCTATTTGCTCAACTCAACGAAAATCAGCGAGTTTATGGCAGCAATGGAACGCATGCGTGTTCCTACCCAGATTACGATTCCACTTTCCGTTGTTTTTCGCTTTTTTCCTACCATCTTGGAAGAGTATCACGCCATAGCCGATGCAATGAAAATGAGAGGCATCTCTTTAGGTGGTTCAAAACCGTGGAAAACTGTGGAATATCGTCTGGTTCCGCTGATGGTGTCCTGCGTAAAAATCGGTGACGAACTTTCCGCATCTGCTTTAACACGTGGCTTAGGCGCACCGATTAGGCGCACCAATGTCTGTAAAATTGGATTCCATTTGCAGGATATACTCTTTCTGATGCTTTGCCTGGTTAGCTTGTGTGTACTTATCTTTTATAAGATCGGAGGTTTGTCATGATAGAAATAAGGAATTTTTCTTTTTCCTATACATCCTCTGACCAAAGTACACTTAAAAATATCAATCTGAGAATCCCTGACGGTCAATGCGTTCTTTTAACGGGAATGTCTGGATGTGGTAAGACGACCATAATACGAGCTTTAAATGGACTTATTCCTCATTACTATGAAGGGAAAAGTTTGGGAAGTGTATCTGTTTTTGGTAAAAGTACACAAACGCTTGCTCTGTATGAACTCGCGCCGATTGTTGGCTGCGTATTTCAAAATCCCCGCAGCCAGTTTTTTAATGTAGATACGGATAGTGAACTGGTTTTTGCCTGTGAAAATTTAGGTATGTCAAAAGAAGATATTCGATTGCGCTTTAACAAAATCGTATCCTCTTTGCATATTGAGAGATTGATGGGAAAGAGTTTGTTTCATCTTTCTTCCGGAGAAAAACAAAAAATTGCTTGCGCCTCTGTGGCTGTGCTTTCTCCCAATCTTGTTCTTATGGATGAGCCAAGTGCTAATCTTGATTTTTCCGCTATCGCAAATTTGCAAGGGATGATACAATTTTGGAAAGATGAGGGAAAAACAATCGTTATTGCCGAGCATCGCATCCATTATTTAAAAAATTTAGTAGATCGTGTGATATTGCTTGATGCCGGCGAGATGATCGGAGACTATCAAGGCGTTAACTTTTTCGAGTTACCGAGTTCGTTTTATGAAACGCATGGGATACGTATTCCGGACATAAAACAGCTTTCATTTGGAGCTTCCGATCCATTATCGCCGACGAAAGATTTTTTAGGGCTTTACGATGTGAATTTTTCCTACCACAATACGCAAAGCGTATTGAATATTCCGAAGTTTCAACTTCCTCTGGGAAAGGCAACAGCTCTCATAGGTTCAAACGGTGCCGGCAAGTCCACTTTTGCCAAACTTCTTTGCGGACTGTTGAAAAAAGATAAAAGCAAACTGATCTATAAAAACAAGACTTTTCCACCTAAAAAAAGACGTGATCTGACCTATCTTGTGCAACAGGAAGTGAATCATCAGTTGTTTACAGAAACGGTTATGGAAGAGCTTTTGATTTCTCAGGAAGAAGAAAATCATTCTGCAGCCGAGGCAATACTCCAAGAACTCCATCTGGATGGCTTTAAAGATGAACATCCCATGTCTCTTTCCGGAGGGCAAAAGCAGCGTGTTGCAGTAGCCTCCGCTCTGATGAGCAATCGAGATGTTTTAATTTTTGATGAGCCGACCAGTGGTCTTGATTTGGAAAACATGCAGCGTTTTGCACAAATTATAAAGAGAATAATTCTTTTAGGAAAAACATGCTTAATTATTACTCATGATCCGGAGTTTATCGCTCTTGCCTGTCAGCATATTATTGAAATGAAAGATGGGCAGATTAAGGAGCAATATGATTTGAATCAGACGACAGTACAGAAATTGCAGAATTTTTTTAGAGAGGAGGTTTCATGACAATGAACGCCTTAGGCAATATGGGAGATAATATCAAAATGCAGAAACGAGAAGATGGCAGTTCTATCTTTTTTTTGCATGATGGAACCGGCTCGGGGACGATGACTTGCTACTCCCTTTTCGAAGGCGTCTTTGTACTTTTTAATGACTTTCATCTCAAAACTTGTTACTCAGCTTTCAAACCACATCAATCGATGTTCACCATTGATTACTGTAAAGAAGGAAGAATAGAAAATAGCATTCATCCGGAAAAATACACTTATATCAGTGCTGGTGATTTGCAGATGGAAGTACGCACCCAGCATTGCGGAGAGTTTTACTTTCCACTTAAACACTATCACGGAATCACAATCAGCATTCTCTTTCCGCAGGGTTCTGAAACAATAAGGACATTATTAAACGGATTTCCGGTTGATGTGGAAAATTTGAAAAACAAATTCTGTAGAACATCAAAAGCCTATGAAACCTTTATTATGCGTTCCAATCCACAAACGAACCATATCTTAGCCGAAATTTATCAAATTCCTGAAAAAGATAGAGTTCCTTATCTGAAAATTAAGGTATTAGAACTTCTTCTTTATTTGGATGGTATGGATATTTCTTTGGCAAAACAACAAAACGACTTTTTGAATTTCGCCCAAGTAACTAAGATCAAATCTTTGGAAAAAAGGTTGACTTCACATCTTAACCGATTTTATACGTTAACCGAATGTTCGAGTTTCATTGATATGCCACTCACATCTATGAAAAAAGCGTTCAGAATTATTTATGGAAAATCGATTTATGCCTATATGAAAGAGTATCGCGTTAATGCAGCGGCTTTGCTCTTACAAGATTCATCGAAGAGCATACTTGAAATTGCGAATGATTTAGGCTACCAAAACCCATCCAAGTTTTCAGCTGCCTTCAAGTCCCTTCGTGGATTAACGCCACGAGACTATAGAAAAACTCTTGTCTGAACGGGGCTGTTTTCCCATTAGAGGGTGGAACGGACCACACCCTATTTCATAAACTGTTTTAGAGAATACGTTGAATTCTCTTCGACCAAAACAGTTTAGAAATGAGGTGTTTTTATTTTGAAAAGCAAAAAAAGAATATTGCCGATTGTTCTGTCTTTTGCAGACAGTGCGAAACCACAGTTTATACTATCTGTTCTATTTGCCGTGCTAAGCGTTTTCTGTGGTTTTTTGCCTTATTTTGGGATCTATCAAGTCCTTCTTGTGTTTTTTTCAAAAGTACAAGATAGCAGTCAAATTTCTGTGCATTCACTTGTCCCTTGGTTCCTTTTGTGCGTCGCAGGATATGGCCTTAAAGTCTTGTTTCACACAATCTCAACGAATCGGTCTCATCATGCCGCCTACCATATTCTCAAAAATATACGAAGCCGACTGACCGATAAATTAATGCGATTGCCGCTTGGAACTGTAACAAGAAAAACCGCCGGTGAACTCAAGAGCATTATTGTTGACCGTGTAGAAACGATTGAATTACCTTTGGCACACTTGATACCGGAAGGCTTATCGAATCTGATTTTTCCTGTTATCGTATTTATTTTCATGCTGGTATGGAATTGGAAAGTCGCATTGGCATCTGTTGCCTGCATTCCTTTTGGCGTGCTCGCCTATGCGATCGTCATGAAGACATTTAACAGCAAATATGACAGCTATATGAAAGCTTCTAAAAAAGTGGACAGTGTGATTGTGGAATATGTGGAAGGCATTGAAGTTGTCAAGGCTTTTAATCAATCCAGTAAATCCTATAAAAAATATACGAATGCGATCACGTCCTTTAAAGATTTTACTTTAGATTGGTTTCGCTCCACTTGGCCGCTGATGAATTTTGCAGCGGCGATACTGCCTAGTACACTGTTAGGCATTCTTCCGGCAGGTATCTTGCTTTATGCTACAGGAAATCTAACACCTGCTGAACTAACGCTCACCATCATCCTTTCCTTAAGTCTGGTAGGCCCCGTTTCATACTTTACGACAGCTGTCAACAGCTATAAATCCATTGAATACGCTCTGCTGGATGTTCAGAAAATCTTAGACTTGCAAGAGCTTCCGGAAGAAAAAGAGTCGAAAGAACTGTCCGGTTATGACATTTCATATAAGGATGTCACATTTTCTTATGAAGAGGCTCAAGCACCTGTCGTTAAAGATTTTTCTTTAGAAATACCCGAGGAATCTTTCGTAGCTTTGGTAGGTCCTTCCGGCGGAGGAAAATCTACCTTATCTCGATTACTTTTGCGTTTTTGGGATGTGAATCAGGGATGTATTTGTATCGGAGGAAAGGATATACGCTCTTTGCCACTTGGACAGCTCTCAGGACTCATCAGCTATGTTTCTCAGGATACTTTTCTTTTCAATATGTCCCTTTTTGAAAATATCCGCGTAGGCAATCCGGCCGCAACAAAAGAAGAGGTGTTTCAGGCTGCTCATATGGCACAATGCGAAGAGTTTATTTCACGTTTAGAACAAGGTTGGGACACGCCGGCTGGAGAAGCGGGGGATAAACTGTCGGGCGGTGAAAAACAGCGTATAGCGATTGCCAGGGCAATACTAAAAGATGCCCCTATCGTTGTTTTGGATGAAGCAACCGCATTTACTGATCCGGAAAATGAACTTCAACTCCAAAAATCGATTAATGAACTAACGCGTGGCAAGACGCTGTTAGTGATTGCCCATAGGCTTTCTACGATAAAAAATGCCGACAAAATCGTTGTTTTGCAGGAAGGCACAAAAGTGGCGGAAGGAACGCAGAATGAACTTCTGAAGGCTTGCTCCCTTTACCGCTCTATGTGGGAAGCACATGTTGGTGCCAAAGCATGGGCGGCATCCAATCAAGAGAAAGGAGCGGATAAATAAATGTTTACCATGATCAAACGTATCGTTGATTGGACAGGTTCTTATAAAAAAAGATTTTACTGGGGCATCGTCTGGTCGTTATTAGAGAATTTCTTTATTGCTTTTCCCTTGATGGGAGCGGCTTATGTTCTGAACCTTATGCTGCAGGATACGGCAGGGCTCAGGAGTTTGCACACAAAGGAAGCTTTATGGGCGCTTTTGTTTATGGTTTTCTGTGTTTTAGGTCGTTTCTTCTTCTCCTATCTGCGGGCTGTTTTTCAAGAAAGCATTGCTTATGAAAAAACAGCCGAGGAGCGCATCGAGATAGGCGATATTTTAAAGCGAATTTCCCTTGGCTTTTTTGATCGTCACAAGACCGGTGAAATTGCGGGAGCAGTTACAACCGACTTATCTACTTTGGAATTGTATGCCATGAAGATGACGGATACGGTTATCGGAGCTTATTTGCAGACTCTTGCCATGATTCTATGCATCCTTTTTTTCTCATGGAAAGTGGCAACTGTTGCTTTAGTGGGTGTATTATGCTCTGCATTTTTCCAGCGCCGACTGGTGAAAAATAGCCGGGCAAACACAGCGGTACGCCAGAAAGCCAATGATAGCATGATTAACGCAACACTCCAATTTATCCGTGGAATAACGGTTATTAAATCGTATGGGAGGACAGGAAGCGCCGTTGCGGAACTACAAAAATCTTTTTCCGATCAACGTGACATCAACATCAAAATAGAAAATGATTACATGTGGACGAACGGTCTTTATCAGTTAAGCCTAAAATTGACCTCCGTAGCAATCGCTTTTATGGTATGCCGTCAAACCATTCACGGTGAAATTTCTCTGCCTATCATGCTCATGATAGTGATCTTTTCATTTGTTATGTTTGCTCGTTTGGAAACGGTAACTACTGCTTCTCACACCTTGGAAATGATGCGAGCAGCGCTGGACAAACTTCAAACAATTAAGACGGCAAACTATATCGACGAAGATTCAAAAGACATTGTTTTAAACAATTTTGACATTTCTTATCAGAACGTATCCTTCGCTTACGATCACAAAAATGTTATCGAGAATGTGAGCTTTTCTCTTCCCGAAAATTCAACTTTAGCCATCGTGGGACCCTCCGGTTCCGGTAAAACAACGCTCTGTAATTTGCTTGCCAGATTCTATGATGTCAATCATGGGTCTATTTCTATCGATGGACATGATATCAGGGAAATGACTTGTGATACTCTGCTGCGATATATTTCGATCGTTTTTCAGCATGTCTATCTGTTTCATGACACGATATTGAACAACATTCGTTTCGGCAGACCGGAAGCCAGCATCGAGGAGATTAAAGAAGCTGCCAAAAAGGCGGCTTGTCATGAATTTATTGAGAAATTACCAAACGGCTATAACACGATGCTTGGCGAAGGCGGATCGACACTTTCAGGAGGAGAAAAACAACGCTTATCCATTGCTCGTGCCATACTAAAAGATGCACCTATCGTTATATTAGATGAAGCAACTGCCAGTGTTGATCCTGAAAACGAGCATTTAATTCAACAAGCCATATCCGCCTTGGTCAAAGGAAAAACATTGATCGTTATTGCCCACAGGCTAAACACAATACAGTTCGCTGACAATATTTTAGTTATAGACCAAGGAAAGCTGGTACAGCAGGGAACGCATGAGCAGTTAATAGAAGAAGAAGGAATATATAAAGATTTCCAGAAAATACTCAATAAGACAAGTAACTGGCAACTCAGTTGAACAAATTTATTTTAATTTAGCAACTCCAATTATTATGAAAAGGGGGACTCCTGCATGCTCATGTTTGCAGTCAGTCCCTTTTGTTTTAGGGTTAGCGCATTAGTTTTCGTACCCCTTGCTCATTTTCGTACCCCTGAGTATGAGTTCCGTACCCTAAGCGGCTGTGCCGTTAAAATGTATCAAATATGTTGTTTTGTTCTCGTACACACGGCAGTTGTCGAATGGCTTCAAAATAGAAACTAGCGTTTTTACGATACTGGCTGGTGTGTAGAATTCGCCACCGCCTCGACCTTCTTTTTCAGCGAACTGGGCAATGCAGTATTCATAAGTGCGCCCTAATAGATCTTCACTCTCTTTTTTGTTAGACATATCGATGTTGTTTGTGAAGATATCAACAACATCTCCCAATACTTGCTTGTCAAGATCAGGGCTGGCATAGTTTTTCGGCAGAACACCTTTTAAGGTTTTGTTCTCCGATTCAATAGCACGCATGGCAGTATCAATGACGGCGCCTATTTCCGGAGTATGAGCAGCCTTTGCAATGGTGCTCCAGCGCGCTTCTTCGGGAACATAGAAGACATTTTCCATTGTATAAGCGTCGCGATCATCTTCAAAACCGTCGCTTTCAGCAACGAGTTCTTCATAGCGTTTATGAAAAGCGGAAGATATATAACGAAGGAAAATAAGACCAATGATAACTTTACGATATTCTGCTGCCGGGATATGTCCCCATAAGACGCAAGCAGCATCCCATAAATGTTTTTCAAAGCCGATATTCGCCATTGTCTTATTTGTCATTGTCTTTACCTCCGAGTGTCAGCCTACTAAGCGCTTATTTTTCCTTCTTTTTTCTCGGCGCAAGCATTAAAGTCGTTACATTCGTTTCATGTATGTCGTTTCTTATCTAATTACTGCTGTATTCTACAATTGTAAAGCAATGATATCGATTGCACAATCAAGTCTTCAAATATGCCCAGTGAGACTCTATCGCACCTATAATGAATAGTAGTTTCTAAAGATTTACATTGAAACGATTCTTCTTACCCTCAGAGATGAAATATAATAGTCCTGGTTCGGGTAACTACCTATCAGAACCCAATAGCTGGAAAAACATCTCATGCTACTACAAGAAATATCGGAAGCAAACTCACTAAGTCGCCTTTTCAAGAGATGGCGTGCCTTTAAGAAAGCCTGTTGAAACTGGGCAACTTATAATTCCTTTAAAGAAGAGCTATTCCTTCATGTAGTGCTTTATGGAAACGAAATGGATTTCGACTTATGATAAATGAAGACGTTTAGGCTCAAGAACGAAGTGAAAGAGGTGCAACAATGGCAAAAGTGAAACAGGAAGACGACGATCTTGAAGAAGTAACTGATGAAGAATTCGCCGGAATTTACGAAGAGGCTATGGCGGAAGCGGATAAAATGATTCAAGAAGTGATGGATCGACCGTTAACGGCGGAAGAAAAAGCTTTTCTGGATGCCCTGGAAAATGCTAAAACCCAAGACGAAAAGATTCGGCTTCTTAACGATCTTCACGCATAGAACGGCGAACAACAGAACACGGAATGAGCACTCTTTTTAGAGTGCTTTTTTCGTGCTGAGCAGTTGTTTCCGTGCTACGCTACAATAAATTATAAGACAATGCTCGGATGGGCAGGGGGAGAAACGATGCATCACAAAGGCACACCAATCATTGAACGCCACGTTTAATTTTAAGACCATTTACGATGGACGACGCAGAGGCGATGTTTCGCAATTGGTATGCCGACAAAGAAGTCACGAAGTTTTTAACTTGGCAGGCGGTACAATCAGTGGAGGAAACCAAGACGGTTTTACAGTCATGGGTGGCGTCCGATGCGGATCCTTCTTTTTATCATAATCGATAGTATTTTCTGGAACGATGCCCTCGGTTACGCATTCGAGCTTTCCTCCATGAGCATTCGTATGGACGAAGGCACACTCACCCGTTCGGCGAAATTCAGGCGAGTGTCTGGGACGAAGAAACGCAGAAAGCGTGTGAAAAAGCGGGGATTAAGCTGTTGTAAGGAGGGGGAGATGGATAAAGCGTTGCGGGAAGAGATTTTGAAATTCACGGAAGAGCGGGACTGGGATCAATTCCATTCGCCGGAAAATCTTGCTAAATCCATTGCCATTGAAGCGGCGGAACTCTTGGAATGCTATCAATGGAATGAAGAGGCAAATTTGGACCATGTGAAGGAAGAACTGGCAGATGTCCTCATTTATTGCACGCAGCTTGCTGAGAAGTTACAGCTGGACATGGAGCAAATCATGTGGGATAAGTTAAAGCTTAATGCGAAAAAATATCCCGTGGAGAAGGCGAAAGGAAACAGCAAAAAGTATAAGGAGCTGTAATGATCATTTATAGCAAAACGCTTCAGGGATTTCAGGACGATTGCTTTGCGGGCAAACTCATTGATACGCTGGATGCGAACATTCAGAATTGCTATCATGGTTCATCCGGCGGAGAAATTCGTGCATGGAAGAATTCTCTTTCTTACATGGATCGCATTATACAACACACCGACCTTCCGAAGGATGCCGGCGTTGCCATTGAATACATGATTCCGACCACTTCCAAGCGCATTGACTTTTTACTGAGCGGCTATGATAAAGAGAAGAAGCCCACGGTTGTGATTATCGAATTAAAACAGTGGGACTCTGCCGAAGCGGTACCCGATCAGGAGAATATCGTTCGCACATATGTCGGCCATGGGAACCGCTTTGTGCCGCATCCTTCTTATCAGGCCTGGTCCTATGCGGAATTGATTCGTAATTTTAATGAAGCGGCACAAGAAGGGGAGATTCAACTCTATCCTTGTGCGTATTTGCATAACTATATTATTAAGGAAAAGGGGAAAGAACCTCTTTTAGAGCCCGGCTATCAGGAGATTTTGGAGCAATCGCCGTTATTTGGTACGCGCGATAACCAAGCACTGGTGGACTTTTTAAATGGTCATATTCAAAAAGGAGACAATCGTAGCGTTCTTTTCGAAATTGAAAACGGGCGTATTCGTCCTTCGAAGTCCTTGCAGGATCAGTTGGCCTCCATGCTGGAAGGCAATCGCGAGTTCACCTTGATTGATGATCAAAAAATCGTATACGAGAAAGCCTTGGCACTAGCGGAAAAAACAAAATGCGATGGGAAGAAGCGCATCCTCATCGTGGAAGGCGGTCCCGGAACGGGTAAGAGCGTGATCTCCGTGAACTTGCTGGTAGAATTAATACGTCGCAACTCTGTTACGAATTATGTGACCAAAAACTCCGCACCGCGTGAGGTGTACAAAAGAAAGCTGAAAGGAAAGTATAAAAAGGCTTATATTGACAATCTTTTTCGTTCCGCCGGATCCTTTCACAACCGTGAGAAGAATTCCATCGATGCATTAATCGTGGATGAAGCGCACCGTTTATCCCAATTTACCAGTCAATATTCCAGAGAAGCCACTCAGGTACAGGATATTATACGTGCGGCGAAATTTGCTGTTTTCTTTGTGGATGATCATCAGCGCGTAACCACAAATGATTTGGGCAGCAAGGAAGTTTTGCTGAACGAGGCGAAAGCGCATGGCGCTATTGTAGAAACCGATGCGCTACGATCCCAATTCCGTTGCAATGGCTCGGATGGCTATCTTGCATGGCTGGATGATGTCTTAGGTATTCGAGAAACAGCCAACAAATTATTTGATCTGGACTATGATTTCGACGTTGTAGAAGATCCCAACGAGATGTTGGACTGGGTAAAGGCGCATAATCAAGATAACAAAGCCAGAGTCATAGCCGGCTATTGTTGGAGATGGCCAATGGAGCATCGTAGCAATGCGGATTATCCCGATATCACGTTACCGGAATATGACTTTCAGATGAGCTGGAATTTGAATCGCGGACTTTGGGCAATCGATCCCCATAGTGTGGAGGAGGCAGGTTGTATTCATACAGCGCAAGGCCTCGAATTTGACTATGTCGGCATATTGATCGGTCACGATCTTTTCTATAAAGATGGAAAAGTGCAAACAGATTTCTTTGCGCGTGCGGTTACAGACCAATCTATAAAAGGCCTTAAAAAATTATCCAAAACCGATCCGGAGAAAGCGCATCAGATCGGCGATGACATCATCCGCAACACCTATCGTACCCTCTTAACACGCGGTTTGAAAGGCTGCCGTGTGTTCTGCACGGATAAAGCTTTATCGGAATATCTGAAGAAACGGCGTTGGCAAGGTAACTTGCAATACGAATACGCGGAAGACAGAGAGCAAACGGCAGCAGAAAACGTAATGCCGTATGGAGAATAAGCCATGAAGAGCCCCTTCTTCAGCCATAAACATCGTGGCTGGAGGAGGGGTAAAATTATGTCCACCGCTCTATAAAACCTAGAGTCAAAAATCAAATTGAGCAAAACCATAAAATTTCGCAAAATCGATATAGTTGGCTTATAATTAATGAAAAGGATTTCACGTTTTAAAAACAAACGAAAATCGTAGGCGGGGGGGCGTCAGGAAGCAAAGGAAAGGGATTAAAAAACAACAAAAAAAGAGCTCGCACACGCGAGCCTAGCCTTACGGCGATGTCGATAAATCGTTATTTGAACCTGAGATGTAATTTAGTATGGGTCCCAAATCACGATCAAAGAATAACACATAGTTGAGGGAGATTCAAGATGGGAAAACAAAAATTCGATGATTACTATGTAGGTCTGGATTTAGGTACGAATTCGGTCGGTTGGGCGGTCACTGATAAAAACTATCAAGTTTTACGCTTTAACCACAAATCCATGTGGGGCATTCGTCTCTTTGATGAAGCAAAGAAAGCAGAGGAAAGACGAATTGCTCGTACGTCGCGACGTCGTCTTCAACGCCAGAAAGATCGCCTTGCTTTTTTAGATCATGCCTTTAAGGGACAATTAAATGCCATCGACCCAAAGTTTTTAACGAATTTGAAAAACAGTCGTCTTTATCCCGAGGACAAGGTAGGAACGATAGACAAGCATCCTCTTTTCAATGATGATACCTATACGGATAAAGAATTCTATGAGGAACTTCCTACGATTTATCATCTTCGCTATGCTTTGATGCATAGAGACTCAAAGCCGGATTTGCGTTTTATTTACTTGGCCTTACATGAGATGATGAAGCATCGGGGACATTTTCTCTACAAGGGTAAATTTTCTACGGCGTCATTTTTTCAAAACATTATAAAGGAGCTGAACGACAATTATCGACTCAGTTTTGACTTACCTTTGTTTATCACCGAAAAAGATTATGACGCCTTTAAACAGATATTAAGAAATCCTGAATTGGATAAAAAAACACGTAAAAAGGCGCTATATCCACTTCTTGCATATGCGGAAGAAGATAAGAATAATTTCGGACAAAATGTAGTGGATCTATTAGTTTCTGGAAAACTAATGGCGAAGAAGCTATTTGACGCTTTCGAAGAGGAGGATAAAGATACAATTTCTTTGTCAAGCGAGGATTTCGAAAATGAAATCAACGATGAATCGCGTTATACGGATGTTCAGAAAGCACTGCTGTTTTCTGTAAAAAAACTGTACGATTGGGCATTACTTTCTAATATTATGCAGGGACAAACAGAAATTTCTTCGGCGATGATTCGAGTCTATGAAACGCATAAAGAGCAACTGGCGCTATTGAAAAAAGTCTTTAAAAATGATCCGTTTTTGAAAGAAAAGTATGCGGAGTTTTTCCATGACGGAGATAGCGGATACGGTGCGTATATCGGCAATGAAATACCAACAAAGGGGACAAAAAGCACCTCCCGCTCGAAATTTTATGACACATTAAAGTCCTATTTGAATTCCAAAAATATCCAGACAACAGAAGACATTGAAAAGATTCAAGAGTTGATAGGTAAAGATGCTTTTTTGATTAAACCAAAGAGCAATAAAAACGGCGTCATTCCTCATCAGCTGCATGAAATCGAATTTCGGAAAATCATGGAAAATGCCGAACGTTGGTATCCTTTCTTAAAGGAAAAGGATGCGACCGGGCTTTCGCTTTCCGAGAAGCTAGTTCAGATTTTTAATTTTAAGATCCCCTACTACATCGGACCATTGAATGACAGCCATCCGGTAGAAGAGGGAGGTCATGCTTGGGTAGTGCGGAAGAAGACCGGAAAAGTATATCCTTGGAATCTTGAAGAGAAAATCGATATTGCAAAGACGGCTACACGTTTTATCCGAAACATGACCGCAAAGTGTACCTACCTGCCTTCTGAAGATGTTTTGCCAAAAAACTCTTTGCATTATCAGAGCTTTGAAGTCCTAAATGAAATCAATAATCTTCGCTTGGACGGAAGAGAACTCCCGATTTCGGTTAAAGAGGAATTAATTGAAGATCTTTATCAACAGCAATCTGGGAATGTTACTAAGAAAAAAATTGAACGCTGGCTCTATGAGCATAATTACTTGGATGGTACATCTAAAGCGGAAATTACCGGAGTGGATACAACATTACATGGACGCCTAACGAGTTATCATTATTTTAAAGATATTTTAGGCTTGCCACTTCCAAAAGACGAAATCTTGGAAAATATTATTTTTTGGCTCACATGTTTTCCTGATGAACCGAAGATGATTACTTCAAAAATTCGCGAAGTCTATCCGAACCAGTTTGATGAGAAACAGATACAGAAGATAGCATCTAAACATATGGTAGGCTGGGGTAGATTATCGGATGTGTTTTTAACAGGCATTCAATCCGAAGAACTCCGACGCCAAACAGGAGAAGGCTTGACGGTTCTGGAAGCTCTTAAAGAAACAAACATGAATCTGATGCAACTGCTGTCAACAGCAGGTGGCTTTTCCCATGCGATTGAGCGGTTCAATGCAAAAAATGATGCTCTGCCGAAGAAAATGAATGCCGCCGCCTTACAGGATCTTCCGGTTTCTCCGGCAGTCAAGAGACCCATTTGGCAAACCTTCCGTATCCTTGAGGAAATTACCAGTATAACCGGTCATCAGCCGAAACGCATTTTTGTTGAAATGGCGCGTGAGAAGCAGCCTAATGCAGGACGCACGGAAAGTCGAAAGGAACAATTGAAAAAATTATATAAGAATCTGGGCGACTATCAAAACTTTATCTCGGATCAGGATCTCTCGCATCTTAAAGGCATGATTAATGCCAAAGAGGAGAGTGAATTTCGTAGAAAGAAGCTCTATCTTTATTTACTACAGATGGGCAAATCAATGTATTCAAAGAAGAGCATATCCTTAGAGGATTTGTTTGACAATAATAAGTATGATATTGATCATATTTATCCACAATCCCTAACAGGCGAAGGAGACTTCAATAATCTTGTTCTCGTTGAAAAAGAGGTCAATGCAGAAAAATCTAATAAGGTTATTTCAGCGGAAATTCAGCAAAAAATGATGCCCTTCTGGAAATATTTAAAGAGCAAGCATTTGATTTCTGAAGAGAAATTTAAGCGCTTATGCCGAACAACACCATTGAGCGCAGATGAAAAACTGCACTTTATTAATCGTCAACTCGTAGAAACACGCCAAAGTACCAAAGCGCTAACGCAGATTTTAAAAAAATATTATCCGCAAACACAAATCGTCTATGTTAAAGCGGGGCATGTCTCTCAATTCCGTCATCAGCAAAAAGATCTAAATAAGGAAGGTGTACGGCGCAACTTGAACTATAGACGCTATATAAAGGTGCGAATGATGAACGATTTTCATCATGCAAAAGATGCTTATCTGAATATTGTCGTGGGCAATGTGTATTTCACTAAGTTTACGAACAATCCGCTTAATTTTATTCGCAAGGCGGAATCCATGACGCCGGAAGAACGTAAGAAAAATCTAAGCGAAGGCACTTATAACCTCGTACGCATGTTCGATTATGATGTGGTTCGAGGGAAAGAGGTGGCTTGGGTTGCCGGCTCCGCTGGTTCGATTCAAATGGTGGATCGAATGATGGGTAAGCACGATATTTTATCTACGCGCTTGCCATTAGATGGGAAAGGGGCTCTTTTTGACTTACAACCGGTTCCAAAGGGCAAGGATCTAGTGAGTTTGAAAAAAGGACTAGCAACGGAACGCTATGGTGGCTTTAATAAATCTGCAACGGGACATTTCTTTGTTGTTGAAGGCAAGAGAAAAGGGAAAGAACTGATGGTTGTAGAAACAATATCTTTGCAAGAAGTTTCTAGTATTACTTCAGAAGAAGACTTATTGCAGTATTGTGAGGAAAAACTTTCCATTGATAAGCCTTTAATCCTTTATCCACATATGCATAGTTTGAATGAACTAATCACCTATAATGGATTACGCTATCGTGTACGAGGGAGAAGCAGTGGACGCTTAGTATTAAAATGTGAGAATCAGCCAATATTCGGTGAAAATATAATAGAAATTTGGAAAAAAATTGAGAAGGCAAAACACGTAGAAGACATGCAGAAAAAAGAAAACATAGGATTCGATCCGTATACGGCAATTTCAGACGAGGAACTAGACAAGTTGTATATTGTACTTGAAGAAAAGTGCTCTCTGACAATCTACCGCGAACGGTTATTTAAATTTGCTGATCTGCTAAAAGGATCCTTTGAAGATTTTAAAGAATTATCAAAAGCGGATAAGGTGTTTACAGTGATTGAAATTCTTGGGCTATTAAGAACTACAGAATTATCATCCGGACAAGGAAGTGATTTATCCAAAATTGGCGGAAGTCGACATGCGGGTGTTTTCTTTAAAAGCCAAGATTTAAAAAATGCTGATGCCTTTTCTATCATATTACAGTCGGTTACCGGGCTTTTTGAAAAGGAGGTCAAAATCAAATAATGAGTTGGCGCACCGTAGTGATTACAAAACAAGCCAAGTTGGAACTGCGTCTCAATCATATGGTGATACGACAAGTCGATCATACAGCCCAAATTTATATTGATGAAATAGCGGTTCTATTGATCGAGTCCACGGCAGTATCCCTTACTGCAGCGTTGTTGAGCCAATTGGTGGAGAAAAAAGTGAAGGTTATTTTTTGCAATGCAGAGAGGAATCCGGTTTCCGAACTGGTTCCTCTCTACGGTGCCCATGACAGCAGTAGTAAAATCAAGCGGCAAATTGGCTGGAAAGAGGAAACAAAAGTCTTTGTCTGGACAGAAATTGTACGGGCAAAGATTGCTAAACAACGAGAACTATTGAAGAAAGCGCAACTCTCCGAAGAAGCGCTCAAATTAGAGGGCTATTTGGAAGAACTGGAATTGGGAGATGCTACGAATCGCGAGGGACATGCTGCGAAGGTATATTTCAACGGATTATTTGGCATGGGATTTATTCGTGGAGAAGATTCTCCGATTAATGCCGCATTAAACTACGGTTACAGTATTCTGCTGTCCTGTTTTAACAGGGAAGTGAGTGCAAACGGCTATCTCACGCAACTGGGGCTTTTCCACGACAATATGTTCAACCATTTTAATTTGTCTTCGGACCTGATGGAGCCCTATCGAATTTTAGTGGATCGCAAGGTTCATGCTATGAATCCGAAGGCCTTTACTGCTGACGAAAAAAGAGAATTGTTGTCACTACTCAATGACGAGGTGCTCATTGATTGGAAAAAAGCGACGGTATTAAATGCCATTAAAATATATTGTCACTCTATCTTTGACGCGCTGGATCAGGATGACCTTTCCTGCATAAGGATGTATGGAAATGAGCTATAGATTTATGCGAATGGTTTTGTTCTTTGACTTACCTACTACGACAAAGGAAGATTTAAAAGGGTACCGTGATTTTCGAAAGTTCTTGATTAAGAATGGGTTTTTAATGATGCAAGAATCCGTGTATTGTAAATTATCCACTAATGGCTCTCAGACACAGCGCATCATCGATCGCGTAAGAAAAAATACGCCGGCGCAGGGCCTCGTGCAAATTCTTATGGTTACAGAAAAACAATTTACTAAAATTGAAACTCTGGTAGGAGCCACGGACAGTTTGACTATTGATTCTACAGAAAGACTGGTGATCTTGTGAAGATTCGCTATAGCGGCTTTAATTCCTTAGTGGTGGCAGATGACTTTGTACCTCTTCACATTATTGTTGAAAGGCCGGCAGAGTACTTCAAATTGATTACAGCTGTACAAGATAGTTATGTAGACAAGATAAGTGAAGATTTTTTGCTTTTTAATGAAAAGGGGAAAATGAAGGATGTTTGTTTTATTCAATCGCCATTTGAAATAAACGTGAATTCCCCTTCTCTGTTTAAAGCGTTTGCAAAATTAATGGCGAAACAACCGTGTTTTGCTTCTTTGAGCACCGAGTCCATGAACTTGCAAACGCAGCTCATGGATCTGATCAACCGTGCGTCGAGGATGCTCCCACTTACTGTATATACGCAGGAATGCGTAGATTGGATCAAACTTTTTCAGGCGTTTGGCGTACAGCTTGAGGGAGGGGATACGCTTGTGGATCGGATCATCCACTACGCGGATCTGCAATCATATCTCGGGCTGTCCAATACTTTTATTTTTGCGGGATTTAAATCGTTTCTGGAAGAGGAGGAACTGCTGGAAATTTATGAAACATTTCGACAACGTGAATTTCGACTGATTCTCCTCGGACAACATGTTGCCCCGCGATTAGCGAATGAACAGATTTTTTTTTTGGATCGTGATCTTTGTGAAATATCTGATATACTCTAATAGCGAGCCCGTGCGTTATGCCGATTTCGAACCGAAATTTGTAATTTGAGGTTTGAGGTTTGAGAGAGATGTAATTTAGTATGGGTCTCAAACTCGAAGAGGTTTTCTTCTCAAGCTTCAGCTGTTTGAGAGAGATGTAATTTAGTATGGGTCTCAAACCTTACCGTCTTGACTGCAGCTTGGCCAGTAGTTTGAGAGAGATGTAATTTAGTATGGGTCTCAAACTAATTTTCCTGAAATTACTGCGTTAGCCAAGTTTGAGAGAGATGTAATTTAGTATGGGTCTCAAACAAGCCTCGCGGCTCATGTACTGGCCATCCGTTTGAGAGAGATGTAATTTAGTATGGGTCTCAAACAACCACCATCTGTCACCAACAAGGCGAGGAGTTTGAGAGAGATGTAATTTAGTATGGGTCTCAAACCTGTTTTTGAGCTTTTTTCCATGACATTCTGTTTGAGAGAGATGTAATTTAGTATGGGTCTCAAACTTCGATTTGTCGCCCCTTAAAGAGCATCCGTTTGAGAGAGATGTAATTTAGTATGGGTCTCAAACTTGACATCCGCCACAATGGACAGGTTCTCGGTTTGAGAGAGATGTAATTTAGTATGGGT